>Ga0209828_1000510_pt1 | contig 36832 bp, 40 predicted proteins | sample MaitaG_FD_187429 | JGI IMG/M metagenome (GOLD analysis project Ga0209828, IMG submission 187429) | Marine algal microbial communities from Maine, USA - Maine_Asex2 metaG (SPAdes) (version 2) | ecosystem: Host-associated > Algae > Red algae > Unclassified | place: Maine, USA | collected 2015-01-05
ACAAGTTTGGCTAGAACACCCTGATGTGCAGCCAGACTTAGAAAATGAAAATTACCTGGTTGGCAGGTTGCTAAAGCCAGAACCTAGAAAGGAAGTGATAGAGATATTGGCTAAAAGGGACATACAGCCTAAAGCAATGATTGATATATCTGATGGGTTGAGTAGCGATTTAAAACATATTTGCACTGCTTCAAATGTTGGCGCTTTAATAGAAGAGGAACATGTGCCAATAGCCAAAGAAACTTATGATAAAGCATTAAAATTTAATACCGACCCGATTACAACTGCATTAAACGGTGGTGAAGATTATGAATTGTTGTTTACCATTAGTAAGGAAGATGAAAGTAAGTTAGAAACCATAACAGGGATAACCATTATTGGTGAAGTTTTATCATCTAGTGAAGGTGTGAAAATAAAAACCAAGGGTGGCAATATTCACGATTTACAAGCAATGGGTTGGGATGGTTTGCAAAACGATACGGAATAGCAAAAGTGTTCTAAAATTAGTAATCAAAAATATATATTTGCAGTCCCTTGAGAAGCCTTGACATTTGCTTAACCCCTGCTTTATTGCATTTATTTCCGCTTGAACAAAAAGTTGTTGTGGTAATTGATGTTTTAAGAGCTACATCAACCATTTGTGTTGCGATAGATAATGGAGCAAAAAAGGTAATGCCTATCCCATCGGTAGATGAGTGTAGGAAGTACGAAAGTGATGAGCACATCATTGCAGCTGAAAAAAATGGAGTAAAAATTGAAGGTTTCAAATATGGAAATTCTCCTTATGATTTTATGGGTGAAAAAATTGCGGGTAAAACCATCTTTTTAACAACAACCAACGGCACCAAGTGCATAGAAGCTTCAAAAAATGCACATAAAGTTATTGCGGGTTCATTTTTAAATTTAGATGCTACGGTTGAATGGTTAAGGCAATATGATAATGACATTCTGCTGTTTTGTGCAGGTTGGAAAGGCCATTACAATTTGGAAGACACCATGTTGGCAGGTGCAATTGCCTTGGCATTAGAGGATGAAACGAATCAAATGAGTGATGCTGTATTGCACGCAAAAATTCTGTACCGTTTAGCTCGACCAGATTTAGTGAGGTCGATCAAACATTCATCTCATTACAATAGATTGGCCTCATTTGGCTTAAAGAAAGACATTGAGTACTGCATGACTCCAAACCAAAACCCCGTAATTCCAATTTTAGATGTGAATGGGTTGGTTAACTTGGAGGGGTAATCATTGCAACTTCTCATTTCCCTTATGCCTTTCACCATCTCGCTTAGTTTTCTTTTCTAAGTTTTTCTTTAATGCATCAGTTAAATCAATATCCGTTTGATTGGCCAAGCACATCAGCACAAAAAGTACATCAGCCATTTCATCAGCCAAAGCGGCTTTAGCCTCACCTTCTTTCTTTTTAACTTTGAACGACTGTTCACCATACATTCTAGCCATTAAACTGGCAACTTCACCTACCTCTTCAGTTAAAATTGCAGTATTGGTTAATTCGTTGAAATACCTAATTCCAGTGGTGTTGATCCATTGGTCAATTGTTTCTTGTGCTTCTTTTATTTTCATGATTTTAGATTTTTACCTAGTCAATTGTCCATGTCCAAAGTCCATTGTCCAAGTCAAACTCTTTGTTTGCTATCTATAATAATGGTAACAGGTCCATCATTTATCAGCTCAACATCCATATCAGCTCCAAATTCGCCAGTTTTTACCTTTTTTTGGTGCTTTATAGTCAATAATTGAACAAATTTGTTGTAAAGTGGCACAGAAACATCAGGTTTTGCTGCATTTATAAAGCTTGGCCTGTTGCCCTTTTTAGTGCTGGCATGTAATGTAAATTGACTAACTACTAAAATTTCACCTTTTACATCTTGTATCGAGAGGTTCATTTTATGGTCTTCATCATTGAAAATTCTCATGTTAACGATTTTATTCGTTAACCAATCAATGTCTTCTTGACCATCTTCATTTTCTATGCCCAATAAAATGAGTAATCCCTGCTCAATGGTAGAAACAAATTTATTATCAATGGTAACTGATGCTTTTTTAACTCTTTGTATTACTGCCCGCATGACTTTTACCTTCTTTAATGTCTTCTATAATATGGAAGTAACTATTGTATCTAGTTTCTGCAATTTCCCCAGTTTGAAATAGATTTTTTATTTCACAATTTGGCTCATTCAAGTGCATGCAATCTGCAAACTTGCACTTATCTATATGTGGTAACATTTCTTTAAAGTAATGGCTTACTTCTTCCACTTCAACGTTTACAATGCCTAGCTGCTTAATACCAGGTGTGTCAACAATATAGCCGCCAAAAGGCAACTCGTGCATTTCGGCAAAAGTAGTGGTGTGTTGGCCTTTGCCGTTAAAGTTAGATAGTGTTAAGGTCTTAATTTCCATCTCTGGACATATCGCATTAATTAATGAAGATTTGCCTACTCCGCTTTGGCCTGAAAATACATTTACATTGTCATTCATCATTTGCTTAAGCTCATCTATTCCATCTCCTTCTAATGCCGAAACGGTTACAATAGGATATCCAATTGATCCGTATACATCTTTAAAAATTGCTAGCGCATGTTCATCTTCCTCAGTGTGTAAATCACTTTTATTTACAACCAAAGTTGTTGGAATATGGTAAGCTTCTGATACCAGTAAAAAGCGATCAATAAAGCCATACCTAACTTCAGGATTGCTAATGGTAACTACTAAAAACGCCATGTCGATATTGCTCGCTACAATATGGTTAAGGTTTGGATTGCGTGGTGATTGTCTAATTAAATAATTGTTCCGCTGAACAATTTCTTTAACCATGTATGTGTTTTGATTTTCTTCTTTTTCAATAATCACCTTATCGCCAACGGCAATAGGGTTGGTAGTTTTAAGGCCTTGCAATCGCATTTTACCTTCTAAGCGACAATCAACTTTTTTGTTGTTTGGTAGCTTAACTTGATACCAACTGCCGGTAGATTTGATTACTAGTCCTTCCAAAAAAATCATTCAGGTACTACAACAGATGCTGAGTGGATTGCATGTGCCATTTCGGTTATTAAAACAGGATCTTTTTCAATGGCATTGCCTATTACTTGTATATCAGCTCCAGCAATGCAATTATCATAAGCTTTTTGCGGGTTTCGTACGCCACCACCAACAATTATTGGACTGTTAGTAGCATGTTTTACAGCCGTAATTAATTCCGTTGATATTGGCTTAATCGCACCACTTCCAGCATCTAAATAAATTGTACTTAGCCCTAACATTTCTGCAGCCATTGCTGTGCATGCCGCTATTTCGGGCTTGTCTGCAGGTATAGGCGTAGTTCCGCTAATGTAAGAAGCCGTGGTTTGTGCACCGCCATCAATTAACATATAAGCAGTTGAAATAATTTCTAAAGTACTTCTCTTTAATGCAGGTGCAGCTTCAACATGTTTTCCAATTAACAGTTCAGCGTTTCTGCCCGATACCAATGAAAGCAAGAGTATCCCATCAGCTCTATTGTTAATTTGAGAAGGACTACCAGGAAATAAAATACAAGGAATGTCAGAATTTGATTTGATTGCCTTCAAACAGTCATCCAACTGGTTTTCTACCATTAAGCTACCTCCAACAAAAAAGAAATCAACCTTGGCGTTATGAGCTAAGGTTAAAAGCGCATCAATTTCATTCAACTTTATATCATCAGGGTCTATTAAAACCGCAAACTTTTTAAAGTTGGTTGAACGTGCTTGGTTAAATGTGTTAAATATTGACAATTTTTTGACTTATTACCTAAAACAAAAGTAACCGAATTTAAGTTTTAATCCAATGAGCGCATATTGGACTCAACATAGTTTGTTAAAACATATTACTTACAGCAGTCATTTATTAATTTCACAACATGAAAATGCGAATAATTTTAATGCTGCCTTTTGTTTTACTTTTTGGGTGTAAGAGCGAAACTTCTTCTACACCAGACAAACCTACTGAAAAGCCTCAAAAAATTGAGGTTAAAAAGATTGATATTGATCCCAATTTATTGGAAATAGCATCAGTTAGAGCCATTGAGGAGCTTAGCGACTTTGAAACTTTATATGCGGCCCATCCAGAGAAATCTTTTGTGAGGTTTAGCCATACTTTTAAAGGTGGCAAAACTGAAGATGTGTGGGCGCAAATAACCAATAGGTCGGATAAACTATTGGATGTTAACATTGTTACTATACCTGATGGTATTGATGCAAGCGAATCGAAAGCACAAACTTCAATGGATAAAATTAGCGATTGGCAAGTTGAAGCCAAAGCAGGAGAGTATAAAGGAGGCTATACAGCCCAAGCCATGATTTTGTTAAAACAAAGTGAGGGCACAGGAAAGATAAAAGAAACTGATATTAACGTACCGGGTTTTGTTAATCCATTAATAACATTAAAGTGAAAAAATATTTAATACTTGCAGTAACCATTGCACTTCTATTTACTTCTTGCAGCGAGCCAGGAGCTTTGCTTTATGAGCGAGAAACTTTTAGCGATTACATTTGGAATCAAGATGATGTGAAAACTTTTGAAGTTGAAAATAAAAATGCAAACTCAAATTACGAGTTGATATTTTTGTTGCGTCATGCACCTTTTTATCCTTTAGAAAATTTAGATATTTATTTTACTGAAATTAGTCCTTCAGGCAAAAAAACCTCCAAGCTTTATGGCATTCCCATAAGAGAGAAAGATGGTTCGTGGACAGGAGAGTGCCATGGTGATTTATGTGATTTAGAGGTGTTTATCATTCCTGATTATCACTTTAGTGAAAATGGAAAATACACATACGAAATCAACCATCAAATGAAAGATAATCCGCAATTAAACGGTGTTTTATCGGTAGGTGTTTTGTTAAGAGAACCTGTTGAAGAGGAAGAAGAGTAATTTGGGAAAATCAACTAAGTATAAAACTTACATAGAATTGCTTTGGTGGATTGCCACAATGATTGTGGCAGTTTTAATTGTTTTACCGGTACATGGCTTATTTTATGAGTACACCTATCTAATGTTTGTAAATGTTGGCACCATAGTATTGTCAATTAACCTATTTCGCTATATCGTAGCCTTTAAAAAATCTCCACTAAGCAATATTCGTTGGCTTAAAAAGCTATGCGTTTTCTTAAACATAGGTATTGGCATGTATACTTTAAATAGATATCAGTATGCTAAAATATTGCTAGAAGAAATAACGCCTTCTACTTTTAGTAAATTGGGTAATTCATTTTTTAATGAGGTAAAATCCTTTTTCTACTTTGAAAATGAATTCATGTTTTTCATTATTGCCACTTTAATATGCCTTTTTGTTTTGCAGTTAGTGCTTATACGTTCTATTTGGAAGCAAGATTTTGCAGAAGAGATTTAAGTTTGAATTTCAACGACAGGTTTAGGTTTTGTAAATAATCGTTTAAAAAATAACTTAAATGAAGTATAGACCAACCCAAGTACAATAAGAATTACAAGAATTGCCATTATTGCTCCACCAATAATTGATAATGCAGAGAGCAATATAGAACCTCCCGTTTCGGCAGTTGCAACCAAGGGATTGCCTATGCCAGCTGTAGTAATTGATGAGGTTGCTCTTACAGCGGCTGAGCCTCCTTTTATAATTCCAGCAGCTCCACCACCAGCAATTATAGCCAATGGCCATCTTATCCAAGCATCAACATCACCAATCATTGATATGGCAACTACTGAACCTGCAATGGTAGCCAAAGGAACCGCAATAGTGTCCAATAAATTATCGAACCAAGGTATGTAATATGCAAAAATTTCTATGAGCGTTGCAGCTCCAAAAGTTATCATTGCTGGTATTGAGCCAACCCAACCAAAACTCTCTCCTAAGGGAATCATGTCAGGAGCAAAATAACTGGCTACACTTGCTAAAAACATAGGAAGAAAAATCCTAAATCCGCAGGCAGCAGCAAGGCCAATTCCCAAAAATACACTCATAATAATTTCCCACATAACAGTTAGTTCAGTTATCTCGATAACCGTAATGCACCTTAAATCGTTCAAATAATCATGTTTTTTGATTAAAAAACATCATAGCTTTGAGTTTCAATGTCAAAAGCAGACAATAGAGCAGACTGGCCCGTTTGGGAACAACGAATGCATGAAATAGTATTTGAGGCGGATACACCTAAGGGCAAACTGTTCGATATCGTGTTGTTAATAGCCATAATGCTAAGTATATGTGCTGTTATGGCCGAAACTGTGCCAGAGTTAAACGAACGATACCATTGGCAGCTGGTGGCCTTAGAATGGTCATTTACTGTAATTTTTACAATAGAGTACATTTTACGAATAGTAATTGTAAGAAAACCGTGGGGCTATATTAGAAGCTTTTACGGAATTATAGATCTGCTTTCAATATTACCTACCTATTTGGCCTTTTTTTTAGTAGGTGCACAAACATTAATGGTTTTAAGAATATTAAGACTGTTTAGAATTTTCAGATTATTTAAATTGGGTAGATATGTTAGTGGAGGCATGCAAATTGCCAAAGCGCTAAAATCTAGCAGAGAAAAAATTGTTGTTTTCATTTTTGTAATTCTAATAATAGCCTCAATTACTGGCACTCTTATGTATTTAATTGAAGGTCCCTCCCACGGTTTTGACAGCATACCCCGTGGTATCTATTGGGCCATTGTTACCATGACAACCTTAGGCTATGGAGATATTACGCCTGGTACAACTATGGGTCAATTATTTACAGTAATATTGGTTTTAGTGGGTTATGGAATTATTGCCGTTCCTACCGGAATTGTAGCCGGTGAATACACCAATGTTAAAAAGACTAGATTAAATACTCAATCTTGCCCTAGTTGCAGTAAAGAAGGGCATGAAGAAGGAGCGGTGTATTGTTTTAGGTGTGGCTCTGAACTGGATTAACATAATATCACATTAATTAATATTTATTCTATTTAATTTTACGCAACTATGAAGCACATTATACTTTTATTTTCGATTGCACTACTTATTTTTTCTTGTGGTGGAGAATCTTCCTCAAACAAAGTTAACCATGCCAAAGAAGCTGCTGCGGCAACGCAAGAGGGAAAAATCTTATGGTTAGATATTGAAGAAATTGAAGAAAGGATGAAGCAAGAGCCTAAAAAGGTTTTAGTTGATGGGTACACAAATTGGTGTGGCTGGTGCAAACGAATGGATAAAGCAACCTTTGCACAACCCGATATTGTAAAAAAAGTAAATGAAGATTTTTATGCTTTCAAATTTAATTGCGAAAGAAAAGACACTATCAATTTTAAAGGTGAACAATTTACTTTTAAGAAGAGTGGTAGAAAAGGATACAATACCTTAGCGCCAATATTTTTAAAAGGAAGGTTAAGTTATCCTACTATCTCGTTTTTAGATGAAGAACTGAATCTCATTGATGCTTATCCCGGAGCAAAAACGGCTGATAAATTTGATGGTATGCTTACTTATGTTAATGACAATCACTACAAGGCAGGTAATTTGCAGTCTTTTTTAGCGAGCTTTAAAACTGACGTACCTGCCGTGCCATTGGTGCCTAAAAGAACGGCACAAAAAAAATAATAGTAACTTGAGATGATTACATGAATCTCAAGACACCCCAACTGCTTGTAATTATTCTTCTACTTTTTGGAGGTATTGTCTTCTGTATATTCTTTTTTTCAAGGTTAGGTAATGGTGATAAAGATTTAATTTCTTCCAATCCTTTTTTATCAAATGAGCATAAAGCTGAGGCTGAACAATATTTATCTGCCTTAAGTTTTTATGAAAAAGCCGCGCAAAGCATTGTGGTTAAAATAGATCATTCTAAAAATGGAAATAGTAAGGTAATAGAAATTATAAATTCCCATAACCCAGGATTTGTGCTATTAAGCAATACAACAACTGGGCAATTAAAATCCTTAACGGATAGTTTACCAAAACAAAACCATACACTATTAGGGGTTGAGATAAATAAATGGGGAAACTTGATGATTGATAGTATGCCATTTGATGAGGGCTATCAACTTTTGGGCACGCTAAACAATGATTCATTGGTTTATGATGTTGCGTTTAAGAATGGCGCAATGTTAAAGGCTTTAGGGGTTAATTTTGTTTATGGATTGCCAAGTAGTTTTTGTGTTTCCAATGTAAAAAATTGCTTCTCCACAAAAACTACAGATTCTGCCGGAGTAAAGCCTCAGCTATTCATGCAGGGTTTTCAAGATGCCGGAGTAATGGCATTAACGAACTCAATAGATAGTTTAAAAAACCTTGAACTCATCAGTAGCTTCATAAAAAACAATGTTACAGGTATTTCTATTGAAAAATCTTTGTTAAAAGATACCGTTTTAGCCTCAACAAACGCTGTAGCCTCTTTTCTTAAAGACAGCTTGAAACATAGTGGTTTTATAGTAGCAGAGGTAGATGAAGCCAACGCGCAAAGCCAATTGACCAATGGCCCCAACCTGCTAATAGTTGAGCGAAATATAGCCTCAGTAATCAACAACCTCAATAAACAGGGTGCTAAAAGCAAGGCTTTAAAAAGAACCATTAATGCCAATGCCTTTAAAACAGTATTAGCACGAATTAATATTCAAAAATCGCAACATAAGTACAAGAATACCCAATTGGCAATGGGCAACAATCAATTTTTCAAACAAACCTTAAGAGAAAATGCAATTGTAATTGTAAAGAATGAAGACCAACAAATTCCAATACCTGAGTTAACGGATAAAAAAATAGCCACTATAAGTATAGGTAATTCTAAGGTAACCCCATTTAAAAAAGAAATTGATCGGTATGGACCAAACTCATGGTTTCACATTTCAAGTAAGTCTTCAAATGCCACTGTTAACTATGCGTTTAAGCAACTTAACTCCTACAATCATGTATTTGTTTGTTTACAAAATCCGCCTACAGAAAATGATTCGCTACCCAATACAATTTCGAAAAAAGTAATGGACAAATTGTTGGAATTAGACAAGAAAGCAAATCTGGTAATAGTATTGTTTCAAAATAGTGGCTTATTAAAAAATTTTAATGAATTTGAAAGCATCTTGTTCGTGCCATATACCAATGATGAGCATATCTCCGCACAATTAGCATTTGGAGCCATTGATGGAATTGGAAAGCTAAATGTTAGCGTAGACAGTAATTTTTTAGCCTCACCTACCCCTATTGCAAGTAAAACAACAAGATTAAAATTCTCCCAACCTAATGAGGTTGGGATTGCAGAAAGTTGGATGAAAAAAATTGATGCCATTGCTTATGAAGCCATCTCAAAAAAGGCTACTCCAGGCTGCCAAGTTTTTATTGCATTGGAAGGGAAAATTATTCATCAAAAATCATACGGTTATCATACTTACAAGCGAAAAGCCAAGGTTCAAAATACGGACTTATATGATTTAGCTTCTATTACCAAAATTGGCTCTACAACATTAACGGCTATGCACGCTTATGATAATGGCAAGTTGGATTTAAGTAAGGGCTTGAAGCATTACCTGCCTGAAAAATTAAAGAAAAGCTCATTAGGCAAAGTAACAGTTGCGGGAGCTTTAACACATAATAGCGGTTTGCCAACCTGGGTGCCTGCCTATAGGTACATTCAATGCGTAAATGATAACTTTGGTTTGTACGATAGGTTTTATTGCTACCAACCTAGCGAACAATTTAATGTAGAAGTTAGAGATAGCCTTTACTTAAGACATGACTTTTTAGATAGTGTTTGGGCACAAATTAGGGTGAGCATGTCACTAAAAACACCAAAATACAAGTACTCTGACTTAGGTCCTTTTTTGGCTAAGCAAGCGTTAGAAAATATTTTGGCAGATACGATTGATAACATTGTAAAAAGTGAATTTGCTAGTCCAATGGGCCTTCAATCGTACACTTTCAACCCATTACAAAAATTTAACCCTGAGGAAATTGTACCCACCGAAAGAAATTCTTTTAAACCCAGTGAATTGATACATGGTCATGTTCACGATCCTGTTTCGGCCGTGTTTGGAGGTATTGCAGGCCACGCAGGTTTATTTAGCAATGCTACCGATTTAGGTATTGTTATGCAAATGTTACTTAACAAAGGTTATTATGGAGGTAAGAGATTTTTTAAGGCTTCTGTAGTTTCAAAGTTTACCAATATTCAACCCAACTCACATAGAGGTATTGGTTTTAATAAACCATCAAATAGTGGGTATAGTGCAGTGGCCAAAGGCGCTTCAAGCGAAACGTTTGGTCATACTGGCTTTACAGGCACATGCGCCTGGGTTGACCCACAACATAAGTTGGTTTTCGTTTTTCTATCTAACAGGGTTCACCCATCAGCATCCAACAAAAAACTATGGAAATTGGGTATACGTAAAAGAATGCACCAATTAATGTATGACGCAATTGCTGAAAGAGACCAATTAAAACAAGAAATTGAGTCACAAAGAATTTTAACCGACACACTTGAATTTGAAGAAGATAGCGTCAATCACATTAGTCATTTACCTTAGAAAAATGCAAATATTTCATATTAGAATAATATTTTACTTAATTTGCCCTTCCTGAAGAATAATTAACATAAAACAAAAAAATAAATCAATGGGAGTTTTTAAATTTTTAAAAAACGTAGGAGCAAAAATATTTGGTAAAAAGAAAGAAGAGCAAAATACACCAGTATCTGATACTCCTTTAGTATTTAGTCCTGAAGAAATGGACAGACAAAAAGAAGCCGAATTAATGGCTTTGGTTAACACTTACAATTTACCTTTAGAAGAAGCAGGGTTTAGTGTAAATGATGATGTAGTAGTTATAAAAGGCAACACAGATTCACAAGCCAATAAAGAAAAAATTATTTTAGTTGTAGGCAATGTAGAAGGAATTGCGGAAGTTCATGACAATATTTTAGTAGAATCTCCAGAGCCTGAAGCAGTGTTTTACTCAGTTGAAAAAGGCGATACTTTATGGAAAATTAGCGCTCACCATTACGGTAATGGAGCTAAGTACATGGTAATTTTTGAAGCTAATAAGCCAATGTTAGAAGATCCAGACAAAATTTATCCTGGTCAAGTATTAAGAATACCACCTTTAGAGGGAGTTGCGTAAGCAAAAACATTAGTTAAATATTAGGCAGCTGCAATTTTGTAGTTGCCTTTTTAGTTTAAAAGGCAAAAGCTTCAAACTATGAATTTGGCAGTTGATGTAGGCAATACCAGTGCTAAAATTGCACTGTTTGATGGTGAGCATCTTGTTTTTAAAGATTCATTTAAACAGCTAAGTGAAACTCAGCTAAAATCTATTTTGGTTGATAACAGTCCAAAACGCGCAATTACTAGCTCAGTAAAACATGAAGCCTCATTTATAGATGATATGTTGGCAGAGCTTGATACTTATATACAGTTAGACCATAAAACGGAGCTTCCTATAACAAACCATTACAATACTCCACAAACATTGGGCATGGATAGGTTAGCTTCAGTTGTAGCTGCTTCAGCAATTTTTCCTAAAGAAAATGTTTTAGTTATAGATGCTGGCACATGCATAAAATATGATTTTATTACGGATAAAGGCATTTATGAAGGAGGTAGCATTGCCCCTGGCGTAGAAATGAGGTTTAAAGCAATGAACCATTTTACAGGAAAACTACCCTTAATTAAGCCAACAAATATTACCAACCCTCCTGGAAAAACCACTGAAGAAGCTATGCAAACAGGCGTAATGTTTGCCATTTTACAGGAAATGGAAGGTTTTATAGAACATTACAATTTACAGCACAACAAGCTAAAAATTATAGTAACCGGTGGCAATGGGCACTACTTTGAACATAAGCTTAAAAAGCAGATATTTGCACACCCTGATTTAGTGCTATTGGGGTTGAACAAAATTTTACAATTTAATGCAGCTTAAAAAATTATTGCTCACCTTATTAGTATTGATTCCTATTTTAACTTTTGGGCAATCGAAACAAGAAAATTCGCCTTATTCAAGATTTGGAATTGGCAATATAAACACCAACAACTATGGCCTAGGCAAACATATTGGTGGCATTGGTTATGGCTTGCGAGATTCACTTTCGGTTAACCCATACAACCCCGCAGCCATTACCAAAATGGTTCGTAGAAACAAAACCTACAGCATAATTGCTTTTGAAACAGGTTTAGATATTAATAATCAATTTGTATCTAGCGACTTGGAAACAGTAAATTCAGGAAATGTAACCTTCTCGCACCTTTTACTAGGCTTTCCAGTTACAGATAAGTTTGGAATTACAGCGGGTTTTCTGCCATACAGCAACACGGCTTATGAGGTGTTTTCAACTTTTATAGATCCTGTAGATGGCGAAACAGAGTTAAATTATGAAGGCACTGGGGATATTTTTAAGGCATATTTTGGTGCAGGTTATGAATTTGGCAAACTATCAATAGGCGCAAATGCAAATTACATTTTTGGAGGAATTGATCAAACTCGAGCAATAATTTACCCTTCAACACTACACACCATAAGTACTAGAGCTTACGATCAATTTAATGTAAGCGATTTTGTTTTCGATTTAGGGGCTCAATTAAGTTTGCCAATGGCTAACAAATCTGAGTTTGTACTTGGAACAACTTTAACAACTGGTGGCGACTTAAAAACTGAAAAAACTCAATTTTATGAGAGCTTTGTTACCTACGGTGGCAACGAATCTCGTTTAGATACTATTTTAATAAATGATGAAGAGACTGGTAGTTTAACAATTCCCTCAAACTTAGGTTTTGGTTTTACCTATCGCAACAATCAAAAGTGGCTCGTAGGTGCTGATGTAAAGTTGGCCAATTGGAGCGAATTCTCCCTTTTTGGAACGAATGACAATTTGCAAGACATGATGCAAGTTAATGCTGGCATGCAGTTTACATCAACTACCGATAGAAGTAAGTCTTATATCGAAAGAGTAACCTATCGCCTTGGCGGACACTACTCAACAGGAACTTTACAATTAAATAACACAGACATACCCGAGTATGGCATAACTTTTGGAGTAGGGTTACCATTCGGGTATAAAAGATTTGATTCTTTAAAAGACGAATTCTTAACTTCAGAAACCATTCAGCAAAAGCTAAATATATCATTTGCTTATGGAAGAAGAGGAAATACAGACAACGGTTTGTTTAGAGAAACTTACTTTAATACCACACTGGGCATTACCATAAATGATGCTTGGTTTATTAAAAGAAAATTTGACTAGAATGAGAAATGTAGCTATTGTATTAGGATTATGTGTAGGAATGTTGAGCTTTATAAATTGTAGCGCTTCCAACAAAACAACACAAACCAATTTACCTAATGAAGAACCAACGGTAACTACTACCAGCACAACCAAGTATATTAATGATGATTTATGCGCCAAAAAATGGGGTAAAGGTCAAGACAGTATCGATAATATTACTTTGTATTCATTATATCGTGAAGATTTAAAAATTAAAGAATACGAAAGTGCATATGCCAATTGGAAAAAATTTATTGCCCGTGCACCCGGTGCAAGAAAAACGCCCTTTTTAGATGGGGAGAAAATGTTGAAGAGATATTTAGACAAGTCTTTTACTGATGAACGTTTCACCGAATTATTAGAGTTGTACGATATGAGAATAGCATGCCATGGAGAAGAAGGGTTTGTTTTAGGGAAAAAAGGATTGGCAGTAGCCGATTACAAACCAGAAAATGTTGCTGAAATTTCATCAATTTTAAGAGAAAGCATTGATGAAAGAGGAAGCGATACATATTTTGATGTAGTTAAAAAATATTTTGCTACACAGTATATTGAAAGTAAAAAGGGAACACTGTCTCAAGGTGAGATGATTGATATTTATGATGAAATGACTGAGATTTGTAATTACAACATCAACAACAAGCACAAAAAAGCATCAAAATATGCTGAGGTGAAAGGGTATATGGATGACAAAATGGGTGGCGTTGTAAAAGACTGTAGCGGCATCATTGAATTTAAGGGTAAAGCTTACAGAGAAAACCCTAACGATATTGCAGTAATTAATCAATTTTATGATGATTTAAGAAATTGCAAGACTGATCCATTATACATGGAGTTGTTAAAGAAAAAACACGCCATGGATCCTTCAACAACAACAACTAAAACTTTGTTAAACCAAAGTTTATCATCAAAAGATTATGATGGTGCTATTAGATATTATGAGCAATTAATTTCTATAGACCCTAGCAGCAAAGCAGACTATTTATTGAAAATAGCATTAATGCATAAGAAAAAAGGTAGCTATGCTGCTGCACGTACTAAAGCAAAAGAAGCTGCTGCGGCAAGACCAGGTTGGGGAAAGCCTTACATTTTAATTGGTGATATGTATGCGTCAAGTCGCTCTAAATGCAGCGGAGGAAAACTAAAGGGATATGAAGTTTATTGGGCTGCGGTAGACATGTATAGCAAAGCGAAAAGTGACCCTGAATCTGCAGCTGATGCACAAAGTAGAATGAATAAATATTGGAGCGCCTTCCCTTCAAAGGAAGATTTGTTTTTCTATAAAATAGCTACTGGATCAAGTTATTCTGTTGGCTGTTGGATAGGAACTACAACTACTGTTCGTACCTCTGACTAGCCGAATATTAAAAATCATATTTAAGCATCCAACTATGTTGGATGCTTTTTTGTTCAGCGTGTTTTCTAATCATTTTTTTTCGGATTAGCTGCACGGTTAACCTAAATATTACGTTGTTAGAAGTTGCCCATTTGCGCCTAAAATAATTTGTTTTCCATATGCCACGTACAATCTGCACTCTGCCTACCAATCATCTGGCACTACCTTCTTTTGTTTTGTTACCTGCCTAACAAAATAATTGAACTCTTCATTTCGTAGATAATTTTTAAAATTTTCATTGCTCATAAACTCATTATAGTTTCTAATGTTTTTGAAATAATTGAAATTATGTGCTTTTTGTAAATGGTTAAGCATTTCCTTTTCATCTTCATTATAGGCATACATTATTGCTTTTCTGTACGCCACTTTTATTTCTAACTTCTTATCTAGTATTACCGCTTCCTCATAATCTGCAAGTGCTTCTTCAATTCTATTCAAAAAACCCAACGTACTGCCTCTTTGCAAGTAAGCTTCTGGCACTTTATTGTTAATTGCAAAAGATCTATTAATCTCTATTAAAGCAGCTTTGTGAAGCTTTTGATTGCTATAATTTAAGCTTTTGTAGTAGTAAACATATAAATCCAATGGATTCAATTTTTCTGCCATTTCTAAATCGCTTTGAGCGGCTGCAGAGTCCCCTAAGTAAACGTTTACCATTCCTCTATTTCTCCAAGCATCTCCCATACGTTCATCCAATACAATAGCACGAGTAAAGTCTTTTTTTGCTAAACGCTTATCTCGTTCGCTAGGCTCATCAATATTTTGCACATGGTAACGAGCTGAGCCTCTGTTGTTGTATGCCAATGCCAAGCTGTCGTCCAATTCAATTGCACTTTCAAAATCGGCAAATGCTTTTTGGTATTGTTTCATCTTGTAAAAGCAACTGCCTCTTAAGTTCATTGCTTCAGCTGTAATTAAATCTCCCTCAACTTTCATTAAATCATTTAGCACATCAATGCACTTGCTAAATTGTCTATCAACTCCATAAACTTCACACAACCCGTAATAAGCCTTGGCATAACTTGCATCTAAATCAATCGTTTTTCTAAAGTCTTTTTCTGCTCTTTTATAAGTCTTTAAATTAAAATATACAAAGCCTCTGAAGTAATGCGCTTTTGCAATATTGGGGTTGGCAGCAATGTAATTGTTAAGCAGATTCAACGCCTTTCCATCCTCACCCATATTGTTATATTCTAAAGCTTTTTGCAATAGAGAGTCAGATTGAGAAAACGCCCCCAAAGAAAGGAAGATGAGCGCTACAAAAATTGCAAAGTATTTCACAACATTAAGATACTTATTTAGCAGATTATCATCAAGTTTTAATGATAATTTCACTTTTTTATGACTTTGCTATAATATGTATAAATCTTTGACCATCAACTTAGGCGGGAACTAAAGTTGAAGCTCCGAGTGTTGATATTAAAAACATTAGTTAACCCAAAACCAAAAACATGATCTATTTAGTATTCCCCCTTGTCTTACTCTTTATCCTAATAATTTTTGCGGGTATAAGAATTGTAAGACCAACCCAAAGAGCCTTAGTTGAAAGACTAGGTAAGTATCACAGATTTGCGCAACCCGGCTTTCACTGGATTATTCCAGTTATTGATAAAATGGTTAAAGTAAACGTTACTGAGCAAATGACAGAAGCACAACCACAAGAAATTATTACCAATGATAACTTGAACGCAACCGTTGATGCGCAAGTTTATTATAAGGTAAAAGCAGATGAAGAAAGTGTAAAATCAGCCGTATATTCTGTAAACAATTTCAAAAAGCAAATTGTAAGTTTATCCCGTTCCACTTTAAGAAACATTATTGGCACACTAACCTTAAAAAGTGCAAATAGCGAGCGAGACCGTATTAACAAAGATTTACTTTCAGTTTTAAGCAATGAGACTAGAAACTGGGGAATGGAAATAGTGCGCACAGAGTTGAAAGAAATTGAACCTCCACGTGATGTGCAAGACACCATGAACAAAGTAGTAAAAGCAGAAAATGAAAAAATAGCTGCCCTAGATTATGCAAATGCACAAGAAAGAGAAGCGGATGGTACAAAACGCTCGGAGATTAAGAAAGCAGAAGGTGTTAAGCAGGCCAAAATATTAGAAGCAGAAGGTGAAGCGGCTTTTATTAAATTAGTAAATGAAGCTGCTGAAAAATACTTTGTTGGCAATGCACAATTGCTTAAAAAGCTAGAAACCTTGGAAATTTCGTTAAAAAACAATTCAAAAATTGTATTGCCAATTGGCAGCGATTTAATAAATGTAATTGGAGATATGGCTGGGGTATTGCCAATTAAAAAAGGTGGAGGAAGCAATAAGGCTGCTTAATAAACTAATAAAACATAACACAGTGGGGTTGCCAAAAGGCGACCCTTTTTTATAAGTATCTTTCTTGCAATATTGTTTGATGATGAATTGCATGGCCAACCATAATAAAGCCTAGTCCCGCAACTGATACTTGCTGATCGCTAGCAGTGCCAACTCTACCTAACTGGGTTTGATTAAAGTTCTTAAACTGCTCAATAGTTGCACTTCTTACCGCTACCAACTCATTTACAACACTCAATATGCTTTTATCTGCACTTCCATCTTCATTTGCATAATCGTCTTGCTCAAAGCCAGGTAATGTTGTTTGATCGTTGCGCGCAATTCGCAGTGCTCGGTAGCTCATTATCCTTTCAGTATCTATAACGTGTTGCAACACTTGCAGCACCGTCCACTTATCGTTTTCATATGCAAACTGCGCTTTTTCTTGTGGTATATCATTTAAAAATTGCACATACCTTGCTTTTTGCAATTTCAACTCAATGTTAAGGTCGTTACCTAAAACTTTACTAATATAGTTCTTGTAATAATCTGATGTTACAATCAATTCGCGCATGTAAATGGTATTTAAAAGCGAAAGGTAAAAAATAAAAAAAGCCGAACCAACCATTAGTTGACTCGGCTTCCAACACTATAATATTTTAATTATTTAGCCACCATAAATCTTTTGGTGTCTGACAATCCGTTAGACTTAATGTTTAACAAATACATTCCACTACTTAAGTTGTTTACATTAAATTCCATTTTATGGTTTCCATTGTCAAACATTTCATTTTTTGCCGTTGTAACTATTTGTCCTAAACTATTTACAATTTCAATCGTAATTTCTTTGGCTTCATCAATTTCAAAAGCAGCAGTAATTGTGCTATTTGCAATTGTTGGATAAACAGCCAGTTGATTAACTACATCTTGTGGTTGCGGCAATGCGGTTGGTTGATTTTTCCATGTAGCTGCAGCTTGTAAAACTTCATTGGTGCCTACCATAGTAGTTCTTCCAACTCCCGATTGATCAATTCTTTGAACAAAAGCAATCATGCTTAACTGGCTAGGGTCAATTACATTTTTATCTACTTGCATTGAAAAGTAAATTGGCACTTCTTCTCCATTTAGTTTTTGTCCAATATCCGTTCCACCAGCACCCGCAAGCATTTTACGCATTACCCAATGAAACTCCAACTCTCCGTTAGTGCCAGGTGGGTTGTTACTTGTATAATTAACTACTCGCTCAACAGCAACTACAAATAATTTAAGGTTAGCATCTGCAGGAGCTTGAAAATCTTTTAAGAACGTAACTTTTCCTTGAGCGAAATAATAATCATCATTATTAATTAATTGATCATTTAATTCAATATCAATATAAGATGAAGCTGTTAAAGAATTGTCAATATCTACTTGAGTCATGTTTCCCGGAAAACCAAAATATACTCCGTTCATCCAAACGTTAGGAAAACTGGTTACCCCGTAAAACTGAGGTATACGTGCTGTTACTTCACTTGGATTAAAATCATACATATCATCAGCATAATTACCCCCACCTCTTTGATATTTTATTACCGCCAAGTTTGGCAAATTTGGATTTAACAAAGCATCAAAGCCTGGATTTTGTGCTGCACATGGAGGGCATGAAGCACTTGTTACCTGCTCTATTAGGGTAACTTTTGGCACTTGGCCAATTGCAACAATAGTGATTAGGCAAAAAATTATAGTAACTAATTTGTTCATTTTTGTTTCATTTAACCTGTAAGATAATATTAAATAATCAATATATACTGTCTGCTATTTATCGTTTACTTATTTTATTGTTGCTAATGGTTCGCTGTCTGCTGCACTTAAAACGTTGAACTTTTGCATTGCGTTTAGCTATATGTTTGGTGCTTCTACCCTGCACCCTTTTGCGCCACATTTTAAAAGAGCTTAGCTTCATTTGCTTGCGCATTAACTCAATTACTTGTTGCTCAGCAAGGCCAAATTGAAACTTTATGGCATCAAAAGGAGTGCGATCTTCCCATGCCATTCCTATAATTCTATCAATATCCCGTTCAGTTAGTTCAGCCATAATTGTTGGTATTTATTTTCAGGGTCATAACGTTCGGCTTGTTTTGCTAAATTAAAGTATCTATCCTTTCTAGGGTCGTTCCCAACCCCAGCAATATATTGCCAATTGCCATAATTACTGCACGGATCGTAGTCAACAAGTCTATTCTCAAACCATTTAGCGCCCCATGTCCAGTCCATTTTTAAATCATTACATAAGTAAGAGGCTACGTTTTGTCTGCCCCTATTACTCATAAAACCTGTAAGTAAAAGTTCTTTCATATTTGCATCAACAAAGGGTTGTCCCGTTTCGCCATTTTTCCATTTGTTAAACCACTTCAGGTTTTCAGTATATTTTCTATCCCATACTTCACCAATACCTTGTTTTAAAAAAAGTGATTTGCCATGCTTTATTGCGGTAAACCTAAAAAAATCTCGCCAGAGCAATTCAAAAATGAGCCAATAAGTTGAGCTGTTTTTTACCACTTGCTGCTCAAACCTTTTTACCTCATAATATACCCTTTTTGGTGAAAGTGAACCGTTGGCTAACCAAGGACTTAACTTACTTGAGTAATTTGCACCTACTAAACCGTTGCGTGTTTCTTTATAAGTTACCAATAATTGTTTTTTCCAAATATAATTTTCTAGATGTTGCAAGCCATTGCTTTCTCCTCCCTTAAATGGAAAAGCGGTTCTATCATCTATTTCTTCATTAACACTAAGTCGCTCATCAGCCAAATTATCAGCTAAAGTTATTTGTGGTAGTTTTGGTAAGATCGTAACCCTTTGAGTTAAATCATCTATGCAACCACTTTTTTCAACCTTTTTTCTAAAGGAAGTAAAAACATGGGGGAGTTGATCTATTGAAAAAGACACTTTTTTTGGATTGATAAGCGTAAGTCCTTCATGTAACTTCAACTTATCAGGAAAAAAATGCTCAATATCCTCTTCATCTTTAACTTCATAGGCAGTATGTTCTTTTTGAGCTAAAATTGCGCTAAAAGCATACATTTTATTAATTTTTTGAAATATTTCGGTGGGTTTTCCAATAAATACAAGCAAATTGCTACCCAATGCCTTTAAATTTAATTTAAGGTTTTGTAATGTTTCTAATAAAAATTGTATTCTGAAAGGTCCAATGCTAGCAAAACCCAACGAATTTTTTTTGAACAATCGTTCATCAACAATATAGACTGGCAACAGACTATCACAATCTTTTAATTTTTGGAGTGCAGGCTGGTCATGCAAGCGCAAATCATTTCTAAACCAATAAATTGTTTTAGCCATTTTTTGCCCTCCTGCATTTCTCACTACAATACTTTACCTCATCCCAATCTTTTGCCCATTTTTTGCGCCAATTGAATGGAAGTTTGCAAACTAAACACACCTTGGCAGGCAAATTGCTTTTGGTATAACTAGTCATTGCCACTTGCATTTTGAGCACTTACATAAGGTAAGGTGGCTAGTTTTTTTGTTGCATGGTAACTATTTATACCACTTATAGCCGTGGTGCCTAAGTTTTCTAAAGAAATCATTCCAGTTTCTTGTAGCGCATTTGAGGGAGTAGCAACAAAAAGCAACTTTCCTACAACCAATACAGTATCATTTGCTGCTATATGTAGTTTTTCAACAAACTCCATTGCCAACTTTACGCTACTGCTGTTTACAAACGGCACCTTAAAATCATTAATATATTCTTCATTTAAGCCACATTGCTCAAACTCACTAATACCCATTGGATATTTGCCTGAAGTTTGATGCGCCTGATTAAAATTGTTTGTATTTACATGGTTAATGGTATAAAATTTATTTGCCAATATATTTGAAAGCGTATGTCTTTCAACACTTGCCGGGCGAGACACAAAGCCAAAAAATGGCGGTTTTGACCCTAAATGTATTACCGAACTAAATATTGCCAAATTTGATTTTCCTATATCATTAATACTGGCTATGAGGTTGGCACTCTTGAAACCTGAAATGGTATTCATAAAGTTTATTCGGGAAATTTTATTCATTCCCATTATTTCATCAATTGTATATACTTGCTGCACAATTATTAAACAAGCAAGACTATTAAAGGTTTATTGTAAATCGCACATTTCTGCGCATAGAAAGGATGGGTCAACGGTTTTATCAATAATGTCAACACTTTTAAGCATGTCCATTACACTAATAAGGGTATCTTCTTCTACCGAATTATCTACTGCCCAATTGGTGTTAACAAACCATTCTTCAGCATCTTTAGCGTCTAAGCCATAATATTCCGAAACTAACGGAATGGCATTTACATCATGCATAAAGCTTTTATTGGCTTCTTGTATTACATGGAGCATCAACTCTAATTGCTCATATTTTTCATCAATTACCTGCTCTCTTGCCACCAATAAAAAACATGGCCAAGGGGTAACCACCTCATGCACTCTTTTTAGTTCACCACTATCAACAAATGGTTTAGTCATAAACTTCTCCCATAACAATGCAGCTGTTTGTCCGCCACCCATTGAAACTCTTGCTCCTTCAAAATCTCCCACTTCCCCAAAACGCAATTTTTCGGTATTCCAACCTTGCTGTTTGGCATTTAAGTAAGAAATTAGGTGCGAACCCGAGCCTTTTCTGCTTATGGCGAACTTTTCATGTTCTAACTCCCCAATATTTTGATATGGAAATTTAGCTGAGGTATGCACTCCCCAAGTTAAGGGCGTGGTAATGTATTGAGAAATAATTTTACTCGGATTGCCTTTTATAATATCAGCAACTATGCCTTCTGTAAGTATTACAGCAACATCAACAGTACCCAATCGCAATGCTTCACGCATTTCGCCAGTACCACCAAAAAAATCTGTCCAACTAAAGTCAATGCCAACTTCTTCAAAAAGTTGATTTTCATGGGCTAAATGCCATGGAAGATTAAAATGTTCGGGAACACCACCTACATTAAGTGAAATCATTTTAATCTATTATTTAAATAAAGAAGATTATTTATCCCCCAGGTACAATTTGAACTAAAAACAGCTTGTATTTTCCTTCAATACGTCCAAATGTCAATAAAACACTTTTTTTATGAACCCTACCATCATCTAATATTTCATCATTAGGAATTGAGTGATGAGTTACTTCAAATTCATCTAAATATTGAAATGGATCACTATCAATTTCCGAACAATTCAATTCTGCATAATGGGTAGTAAGTATTGATGTTAGCAATTTATCAGTAAATGCTTCATCCAACTGGTTTAACTCATCTAGCTCATTGCCATTATGCATAACAGCAGCAACTGCGCTTATTCCATTGGCCTCAACATCAGCTTGAAGCTGCGGCCAAAACTGATCAATAGTTTGTTCGGCTTGAGCAAACAAAAAGCTACTTAATAACAATAAAGGCAGGGCTATTAATAGTTTTTTCATCATTTAATCACAAGATAATGCAAATTGAAGTGAATTATGCAATTTAAAACGAAAATTGTCATGGCATTGGTATACCACATATAAATTTCAAGGTTAAAAAATAGAGATATTCTATTGCGTTAATGGTCATTTTTAATGCAATAATATCTTTTAACACACCATTTAAACAATTCAAGATCTTGTGAAATTATATTATAAGAAATCAATGTACCACAAGTATTTTACAAGACTTTACAAGATAAAACAGGTTAACTTAGCATCACAATCAATACAAATGAAAAAATTATACACCTTAGCCATAGTCTTAATCGTAACCTCTACAGCAATGTTTGCTCAGAAAGATGTTTACTTTAACATTAGCCATTTTTTAGGCACATCTAATTTTGCATTTGCTCAACAAGCAACTAACAATATAGGAAACGCTTATGAAGTTGATAGACTGCAATATTATGTGTCATCAATAGCATTAATACATGATGGTGGACAAACTACTCCTGTTCCAAATCATTGGATATTGGTTGATGCATCAACTTATACCAATGATCTTTTGGGTAATTTTAATATTACCAATTTAGAAGAAGTTACTTTCTCAATAGGAGTTGAATCTGCTGTAAACAATAGCGATCCTACATTATGGGCTGTAGGTCATCCTTTAGCCTTATCAACCCCATCCATGCATTGGGGCTGGGCAGGTGGCTATCGATTTGTAGCTTTTGAAGGAAGAACTGGCACCACGTTTAGCGATACTTACCAAATACATGCTACGGGCAATCAAAATTATTTTTCTCAAACAATTACAACAACTGGTGAGGATGATGGTAATGAAATAAATATTTATTTGGATGCAGATTATCAAAGAGGTTTGGAAGATATAATCGTTAGCTCAGCATTGATTAATCATGGAGATATGAATGAAGCTGTTGATTTACTTCAAAATTTTCAAACTTTTGTTTTTAAAGCTGGCGTTGCTCCACCGCCAAACGGTATTGTAAACAATCCATTAGAAAACTTAGCTTTTTACCCTAATCCGGTTGCCAACAATGAAACCATTACAATAGAAAACGGTGAAATTTCTAATATTGTAATATCCGATTTGGCAGGAAAAGTTATTCGCGAACTTGAGGTGATAAACGGACAAATAACTGTAGACTTAGCGGGTGGATCATACCTAGCAATTGCTTACAATAAAAATGAACAAATAGCAGTTGCAAAAATTATGGTTACCCAATAATTATTAATGAATAAACTTTGGTTTCTTTTATCTCTAATTTTTGCAGCTCTAATATTCGTTTCTGGTTGCAAAAATGATGATGACATAAAACCATTTGTCACAACTCCATTTCAACTAAATACTGGCGATTTATCTTCACCAATAATTGCAGAAGACAATCTGTTAACCAATGAAGGTGTTGCTTTAGGAAGATTGTTGTTTTATGAAAAAAGATTATCTGGAGACAATACTCAAAGCTGCGCAAGCTGCCATAGACAAGAGCACGCTTTTAACGATACTGCAAAATTTTCAATAGGCATACACGGCTTACCTGGCAAAAGACAAGCAATGTCGATTTTTAACTTGGCATGGCATGGCAACCAGTTTTTTTGGGATGGCAGAGCGAATTTGTTGCGTGATCAATCGTTAATGCCTATACAAGATGCATTGGAAATGGATGAAACTTTAGAGAATGTGGTAAACAAACTTAAGGTTGACCAACAATACAAAGATGCTTTTAAGCTGGCATTTGGTACGGAAGAAGTTACTGCTGAAAAAATGTCGTTGGCTATGGAGCAGTTTATGAATTCAATAGTATCTGTAAACTCCAAATATGATCAGTTTTTAGCTGGCCTAACTACGCTTAGTTCTGCTGAAGAAAGAGGTAGAAAACTGTTTTTTGCGGAATTTAATCCAGGGTTTCCAGCCTTAAGTGGTGCTGATTGCGCCCATTGCCACTCAGGTAAAACATTTAAAAACGACCTATATATAAATAACGGCTTAGATGCTGATGCTAGTTTTACTGATATTGGCCGTGAAGCTGTAACCGGCAACACAAGCGACAAGGCAAAATTTAAAGTGCCTACCTTAAGAAACATTGCATTAACTCCGCCATATATGCATGATGGTAGGTTTACAACATTGACTGAAGTTGTTGAACATTATAATATTGGCTTAACCATGTCAAGCACCATAGATGGCGCCCTTGTTTACCCATTAAATAGTGGCGGGCTAATGCTAGATTCAAGCAAAGTCGCTGATGTAGTTAGCTTTTTGCATACGTTAACGGATTACGACTTAATTAGTAATCCTGATTTTTCGAATCCTTTTTAAGGATTGCTTTTAGTGCACAATCAATTTACCTACTTGATAATTAACCCTAACTAAATAAACTCCCGCTGCCCAAGTATTCGTATTTACAATTGCTGCTTCATTCATCAATTGTTCGTGAATCAATCTGCCAGACATATCGGTAATTTGCAATAATTGTTCGCCTTTTTCTGCAACCTCAATATTTACCAAATCATTTGTTGGATTAGGATACATTTTAATTTCCTCAATATTTCCAAAAGCAGGAAACAGCCCTACTGCACTATTGTTGTTAGAACCAAAGGTTTGTTTTTGCTTAGTAAAAGCTCCTGTGCCATTTGGTCGCCTAGCATAGGCAATATCAGCAGTTTGCTCAGGAAACGTCACTTGGTCAACCACTATGCCCGATGGGTTTGATAAAAAGACTGTCTCGCCATTTTTACCTAAACCAAAGTTAGCATGCAAGCCAGTTTGTGTAATATCATTGTCGCACCAAACAGTTACGTAACCATCATCAGCTATGTTTGTTCCTGCAGGTAATGCCCATTTCATTAAATCCATCTCATCATCCGAAAGGTAGTAACCACTTAAATCAACAGAGGCCGTTCCATTATTGTAAATTTCAATCCAATCATCAAACTCACCATCTTGGTCGTCAACAGCATTGTCATTGTCGGCCATTAATTCATTAATTACAATATCAGATAATTGTACTTGATAAATGTATACATCATGCTCAGCTCCCATAGGTTTATATGCAGCTGTTTTAGCAGCATCATTTGCAATAGCCTCAACATAATATCTAACGTAAGAGCCTGCGTTTTGAGCAGGTATACTGCCACCATAAACACCATCATTGGCAGCACCATCATTGCTTAAACCATCATCTAACATTGCTACTTTATTAAAAATGCCAACTAAAGCATTTGAGTAGTGTAAGTTGATGCTATTGACTCCTTGAGCGCCTGAAATGGTAACTCTAACGTCAACCATGTCGTTAAACGTTGGTTTTTCCCAATCAACTGTATTTGTAGCAAATATTACGTTTCCAATAGATAATGCTGTTGTGCTAACTTCAGCATTTGAATTCAAAAAATTTCTTCTGCTAGTTACAAATGTTTTTAAGTCTGTTATTCCACTCAAATAGTCATTGTAAGATCCAAATTTAATTGGGTCAGCATTTACCAATGCATCAATTTGTAATGCATAAGCATCAATTTTGGCATCAATAGCAGCGCTGTTCAATTTATCATCAATTATCACTCTCATGTGTGCTAAATATCTTTGGCGAATTTCAGGAACTGCCAAAAGCTTATTTAACAATGCATAGCGTGCATCATTTTCATTATAAAAAGCATCCCAGTTTACATGCGCCAAATCCATAACTGTATTTCCATCATATTCCAAAATGGTCATTCTATCGGTCTCCTTTTCCCAATAAGCATAGTAGTCCATTCCGCCTTTAAAAATGTAACTATCATCATCACTAAATGCAATTTCTGTAGCTAAAGTCCAAAGCACTCTGTCTAAATCCATAACCTTGTTAATTTCAGTTTCAAGCGTTGCAGCAGGTGTATTGTTTAATACATCACAAACTTTTACCAACTCATCCCAAGGATTGGTTTTATTCCATCTTTTTAATTCGTAATAGTCTTGGTAATCTGTAGTATCGTTGCCAAGCCAGTTTAGTGATGAATAACCTGTGCCAAATGGACCGCCTGGGCCAGGACCAGGGCCGCCTGGACCGCCAATGCCACCGCCTGGCTTAACACAGCGCCAATTGGTGCCATCATTGGAGAGAAACCATTCTTTTAAAAAATCTCCATTTATTTGTTGAACATTTTGGTATAAACCATAGTCAATTCCATTTACTTCAAGCGTTATAAAACTTGATTGTGGGCCAGGGATATTGTCTCTATTAATATTATTGTATAACACTTCACGCATCATTGCATCATCTAAAAATGAATTTTGAAAGTTTAGATTATTATAACCCATAATTTCTTGATTGCCATCATACTCATCCGTTTTAATAGCGAAAGATTTTTTAAGAGACATTCCTGTTTGAAAATAAGAAGTATTCCCTTTATATTTTACCCCAACAGTGGTTGGCAAAGTATCGCCATCTACAATCATCATTGCTGGTATTAAAACATCAGTACCATAATTGTTTGCCAATGTTGTGGTATAGTTTGGGTCGGTAAAAACCAACTCTACATGCCTAATAATAGATTCATCATAAAATCCTGTGGAAACTACTCCGCCAGTTTTTAATCGTTCAGCATTGCCATCCGGAACAATGTTTATCTGTTTGGTTATTGATTGGGCAAATGATACAGAAGTTGCAATGCAAAGAGCAACTATTAAGATTGATTTATACATAGTTTTTCGCTTGTTAAAAAGCCCAAAGTTAATACTTTGGGCTTAATGTTAAAAAATGGTTAACAAGTATGTTAGACTATGTATAGGTTAAAAAGGTTTAATCTAGTATTAAACTTTTTGTACTACCGTTAATCTCAACTACATACATTCCCTTGCTCAATTGAGCTACATTGATTGAAGTTGAAGTGTTAAATGACTCCGTTAAAACCAATTCTCCTGTAGTTGAGTAAATATTTAATACATAATCATCTTGATCAGCAACATTGATATTTAAAACATCAATTGCAGGATTTGGGTATAAAGAATACTCCAATAACAATTCATCAAAACCAGTCATTGTTAAATTAGATGCGTTTGGTGTTGGAGTAGCGTCAAATTGAAACGCTCCTGTGCCATCAGGCATTCTTGCGTAAGATGTATCAGTACCTTGTGGTCCAAATGTTAAGCTATCAATAATATTCGTACTTGAGTCTGCAAGTACAATTTCTTCACCTCCAGCACCCAACTTAAAATCTGCATGCAACCCAGTTTGAGCTAAGTCGGCATCACACCAGACAAGTAAAAATCCGTTGGCAGGAATAGTTGTTCCATTTGGGAACTGCCATTTGACTAAATCTGTTTTGTCATCAGTTAAATAGTAGCCTGAAATATCAGCCGCTACTGAGTCTGAATTATATAGCTCAACCCAATCGTCATATTCGCCATCTTGATCAGCAACTATGGTATCGTTATCAGCCATAAATTCATTAATGTAAACTTGAGCATTTGCTGCAAATGCTACCGTTAATAAAATAAGTGTTGTAAGTAAAATTCTTTTCATGCTACAAAAATAAGGTGCGTATGTTAAATAAACGTTAAAACAACTCCTTAGGTAAAACTCCTTCAAATGTGAGTAGCTTTTTCTTATTATGCAATCCGCCTAAGTAACCTCCTAAAGAACCATCACTCGCAGTTACCCTGTGACAAGGAATAATAATGGGTACAGGATTTTTTCCGTTTGCACTTGCTGCAGCTCTTATGCACTTTACGTCACCCAAGTTAATTGCCAATTGTTTGTATGATATGGTTTTTCCATAATCTATTTTTAAAAGTTGAGCCCATACTTTGTTTTGAAAAGTAGACCCATACACTTCTACAGGAAAATTTATTATTGGCTTCTTACCCGAAAAATAATCATCCAGCCAGTTGGTAACTGAGTTCAATACCTCAGAAGGCTTCTCTTTATTGGTTTTTTCGTTTACAAAGTTCAGTTGAACAAGTGCCCTAGTATTGGCGACCAATTCCACGGTACCAATTGGTAGTGTAAGGTATTTATAAAAATTATCCAAGTGGCTTAAAGCGCTCGAATGCCTGATTACAGCTGTAACAATAATGTTGTGAACGGCAAAGTGTTGAGCCAAAAATACCGTTTATAGTTGTATCATCACTTTTACAATGTGGGCACCTAGCTTCTGCCAACTTTTTTTCTGTAAGTTCTCCGTTAACTTTACTTGGCGTACCCAATCCAAAATCTTCTAACTTCTTTTTTGCTTCTTCACTTAGCAAATCTGAGGTCCATTGTTTTTCAAAATCAACCAACACCATTGCGTCCTTTACACCCTCAACTTTAGCAGCTTCTTCTTTAACCTGCCTTTTCATAATATCTATGGCAGGGCAGCCAACAAAAGTTGGTGTCATTTTAATAATGGCTTCACCACTTTCATTTACAGTAACCTTAGTAATTATTCCTAAATCAATTACCGTTAACACCGGTATTTCAGGATCTTGAACGGCCTCTAAAGCTTTCAATATGTTTTCTTCTATGGTTGTAGTTGCAATCATTACCACTCAGCTTCTGGATCTAATCTAAACACTTCAGTCATTTCTAACAACATAGGTTGTAAATGCTCGGTATGGTAGCCTTTTCTTCCACCAAAATGAGCTTCTGTAGTTGTATCGCTTGGCATTTCTAAACTAGATTCTTTAATTACCTTTTCAATATTGGTTAACCAATCTTCTTTCAATTTTTGTTCGCCAACATATATTTTTTCATCAATCAATTCTTGCTCACCTTCCATTGGCTCAAAAATGCCTAACGCATATGGGAAAGCAAAGTTTAATGCTTGTTGCATGCGAGCATGAGATTCTTCATTGCCCTTTCCCAAGTTTCGCATCCAACTATTGGCGTGCATAATATGGTATTTCAACTCTCCATTAATTTTTTTAGCCAAATTGCTTAACTGTTCAAATGGAGCATTTGAAAATGATTGCCACCTTAACCACTCCGAATGGTCAAACAAAAACTGCCTTACCAAACTAAAGTCAAACTCTTCATTAGGTAACTCCACTAGATGACACGATTTAAAATCTGCCTCATCTCTGGTAAACCCAAAAGTATCAGGGTCAGCTTCACCCATTTGCTCATGTAAAATGGTATACAATGCCAATGCATGTCCAACTTTGTCTTGGCTCATTGATGAAAATGCAATGTCTTCTTCAAGCGTTGGACCAATACCCGTCCACTCTGAGTTTCTGTGGCCAAATATTAGCTCGTCATCAGCGGTTTTTACCAATAAATCTCTTAATGAATTCATGCTTTTTCCTTTTTTGCTTTGTAAGCTTCAATTTTATCCCTTACCGAAAAACCTGTTGCTTCTCGGTATAATTTTTCGTCAGATGTTGCCGTGCTAAACATATCTTCATCATCTGCATCTAGCGAATAAACATCAGCCGTGCGCACAACCCATAAGTTGGCTGTTTTCATTCTTCTACCGTACTGTTCTTTGGCCAAAACCATTGCCAACTCCGGTTCAGGTGCATGCACAATGCCCACATGGCTTGGTTGCGAACCTCTTTTTTTCAAATGAAACACCTGCCAAGTTAGCCAATGATTTTTCGCATTGGTGGCATATTCATCATTCTCAAAATTCATCCTTTTAACCCTTGGATCTAATGATTTATCAGCTGTGTTTGACATCTATATTTTTTTAATTTTCAATTCTTAATCCTTAATTCAACACCTATGCCATTGGTATTCTAGTATACCTTTCATCAGGATTAAACAAGGCATCACGCACCCACTTTCCGTTTTCTTCAGCCCACCGTCTTACATCTAATCGTTCCTTGTTACATGGGCCGTCTCCTTTAATTACTCTGTAAAACTCATCCCAATCTGGGTCGCCAATCGTCCAAGTACCATCATCATGCTTTTGCAATTCTTTGTCTGGAATAACTAAATCTAGCTCGGTTATTTTTGGCACATATTGACTTAAAAACTTGTTTCGCATGTCGTCATTGCTGGCCATTTTTACTTTCCACTTCATTAATTGTTCTGAGTGAATAGAAGCTTTATCAGTAGGCCCAAAAAAGTGCATCAATGGCTTCCACCATCTTGTCAATGCATCTTGCAAACTTGCTCTTTGCTTATCTGTACCCGTTGCTAAATACACAAACGCTTCATGTCCTTGCTTTAGATGAAAGCTTTCTTCATAACAAATTCTATCTAGCGCTCTGCAATATGGACCATAAGATCCTTTGGCGTTAATTAACTGATTTACAATAGCTGCGGCATCTACTAAAAATCCAATTACGGTAACATCAGCCCAAGTGTTTGCAGGATAGTTGAATATGTTGGAATATTTTGATTTACCTGAGATTAAATCGTTTAGCATATCCTCACGGCTTTTACCCAACGTTTCAGCTGCACTATATAATAATTGACCATGCCCTATTTCATCTTGCACCTTAGCAATTAATGCTAGTTTTCTTTTGAAACCTGGCGCTCGGGTAATCCAAGTACCTTCTGGCAATGCGCCAACAATTTCTGAATGGGCATGTTGCTCAATCATTCTTATTAGCTGCGATCTATACTTGGTAGGCATCCAATCGTAAGGTTCAATTTTTAGCCCTGCATCAATTTTATCTTGAAACTGTTGCAATTTAACTGGGTCATCACTTACCTCAGTTTGCTTTTTTGAATTTGGGTCGTATATATAGCCTCCTCCGTACATAGTTATAATTTTATTATTCCGTTTAAAATAAAGTTGGTTAGGTTATTAGCAATTTCTTCAGCGCTCATTGAACCTGCTGGGCTGTACCATTCATACACCCAATTCATTGCCGAAAAAATATTCATCATCAAAAATTTCTCATTAACATCTCTAAAAATTCCTTCTTTAATTCCCTGTCTTATCAATTCAATAAAAATGGATTCGTAGTTTTTTCTAAGTGATAAAAATTCTTCAAGATTGCTTTCATTTAAAAACTTCCAATCATGTAAAAAAACAGCTGCAGCATCTGCATTGTTTATAATCACATCAATATGAGCTTCCAATGCTTGCCTTAGTTTTTCGTTCGCAGGTAGTTGTTTTTGGTTGATGGGCTGGATTGCAATGTAAAATTGATCGGCAATACCAAAACAAATTTTTGAAAGTATCTCTTCTTTAGATTTAAAATGGCTGTATAAGCTTGCTGGCTCTAAACCCACCTGCTTTGCCAAGTCGCGCATAGATGTTGCAGAAAAACCTCTCTCTTTAAATAGTTGAGTGGCAATTTCGAATATTTGCTCTTTACGTGTTTTAAGTTTAGTTGCTACCATGAAACCTAACGTTCGTTAGCAAATATATTAAAAACAATTGTAAAATTCAAATTTTTTCAAAACTAATGTTATGCCAAATCGGCTTAATGTAAAAGTAAAACAGCCCTGGCATGCTGTTTTAATAAAATTCTTGATGTTTTAAGAAATTAAATTGAAACAATCTTCTTTGGAGATTTAATCTGTGTTGTTTCTTCTTCATCCACTTCATTGTCTTTTTTCTTCACACTTGAAGCCCCTAACGCAGATTTAGACACATTTTTTGGGTTTCCATAATAAGTTATTTTGCATGAGCCGATAGCTTTAGCTTCCAATTCATCTACTGCATAAACTTCAGCTTTGCACGCACCTGCCAATGCCACTTCAACACTTTTACATTGGTAGTTTTTGGCATATAGCTTTGATGCTCCTACAACATCTGCATTTAACATATAACCCGTTCCGTTTAAAACTAATTTTGTGGCTCCTGCCATTTCCACTTCCAGCTCATCACATTTTATATTTACATCTGCCTTTACCGCACCCACTAATTCCAAATTAAGCTCAGATAAATCCATATCCGCAATGCTAATTTGACCCGCACCTTCAAAACTAGCATCCCTTAGGTTCTTTAATCCTATTTGTATTTCTATGTCTTTCGAAAAGCCATTTTCTTGTTCAATTTCTAACACATTATCCGAAACTTCAATTTCTAAGTAGTCTTCAAAGCCTCCTTCACTATTAACCATTACAAATTGTGTGTCACTTTGCACTATGGTTAAGTTTACGTTTCCTTCAGTTTCAATTTCGTTAAACACTGGAAAATCATAATTAACCCAATCTTCATCATATGCCTTGGTGCTGGTTTTGCCACTACAATTTAAAACACATTTTAAACCATCTGATTGCCATGCCCAATATGAGTCGCTAAGTTGCCCAGCATTGAAGTAGCTTTTGTCCGCCATTTTTGTAATATATCTGCTAATAGACTTGTCTATAACAAAAACTGTGTTGGTCGGAAAACCAATACTAGCAGTTACCTGTTGTTCTCTAAAACTAGTAGCTTCATTTTGAGTTATAAAATTATCTACATATAACGTGTCGTTCGATAGGCTATAGCCATGCGAAAGATTCTCTACATTTTTTAGTGCAAGATTTTTGGTTTTACCCTTCGCGGTAAACTTTGACGACATACTTATTACGCTATCAGAGCTTTCAACAAAATTTAGTTTAACATCTTTTAGCAACATTTCGTTATTATTCAATTTTACTTGGGAAGTACTCATTTTTAGTTTGCCCATGTTAAATGAAAAGTTTGACCTGTGATTGTGCAGCAAATCGTTTGAAGCTTTAACATAAATCGTATCTCCAATTGGGGAAAGATTTGGGGCATTTTGTACCAACCTCTCTTTTACGGTAAAGTTGCTAAAAATTAATCCCGTTGAAACCCCTAAACCCAAAATGCTCAATATCCATAATCCACTTAGCAAACCCAAAGTCATGGTTGAGCCAATTTTGGTTTTAAACATGGTTCGTGCAATTGCATAGATCACAAAAAATATGGGGATTGCAAAAAGTAAAATTGCACAAATTGCTACTATAGCCGAATTTGCTGTAGAGCCAATTAAAAATTTATTTAGTGACGGCAATGAAGCTGCTATTGAAATAATAACCGCCAATAAAATAAAAGGCAAAACGATTACCATTAGCCATAACCAACTTTTAAACAAGATTTCAATTGCTTTTACAAATAAATTTAAAGCAACACTTAAAATCTCGCCTAAAAATGAAAACGCCTTATGAAAAACACTCTCGCTTTTTAACGGACTTTGTTCATTAAAACTCTCTCTAATTTTACTTAAATTAACTGGCTTACCCTGCATTCTAATTTGATCAATATTACTTTTGGTTTTTGGTACAATTAACCATAAAAGCGCATACACGATAATTAGCCAAACAGGAAATCCCCAATATCCAAAAATTGCTGCCAATATTGAAACAGAAGCGCCTAATCTTAACCAAAGAGGATCTTTTATGCCAAAGTATGCGCTAATACCTGACAGAACACCGCCTAATATTTTTCTTTGAGTATCTCTAAAGAATTTTTTAGATTGTGTTTTTCCATTTTCGTCAAAGTCATTTTCACCTTCACTTTCACTTTCAAAATCAGCAGTAGTGCCCATAGTTTTAATAGCTGCATCTACATCTTGTAACATTACAACTTCTCTAGCAGTCCCTAGCTTTTCCGAGAAAATTTCTCCTAAACGCGACTCTATATCTGATATTATTTCTTCTCTATCCTCATCATTAGCAAAGTAGTTTTTAATACTAACTAAATAAGTTTGAAGGCTGGCATAAGCATCTTCTGCAATATGATAAACTATGCCGTTTAGGTTTACAGTTATGGTTTTATTCATGGTTGCTTGCTTTGTTGGTTGTGTTATTTGTTTCAGTTTCTGTTGTGGTGTTTTTTACTGCCTCAACTAACTCAATCCAAGTTGTTTTAAGTTCATTCAAAAAGATTTGACCTTCAGGTGTTAGTTGAAAATATTTGCGCGGTGGGCCAGACGTTGACTCTTGCCAATTATAGCTTAAATAGCCACTGTTTTTTAACCTTGTAAGCAACGGGTAAATAGTGCCTTCAACAACAATCAATTTTGCTTTTCGCAATTGATTAATTATATCTGAGGTATACACCTCTTTCTTTGAAATTATTGACAATATGCAATATTCCAAAATGCCCTTTCGCATTTGAATTTTTGTGTTTTCTACTTTCATGCTATTTGTGGTGTATTAAAGTAAAATTAGTATTGCCATTGATCAGCACTGGTTCATCATTAAAATCAATTGTCAACTCTACCTGTATACTATTAACCTCTAGGTTTTCAATTTTTTCACCTTCAATGAAAATTTCAAGACTTCCAATTCTTTGAGCTAATGCGCTAAATACAAACAGTAGTGTAAGAATTAATATGGTGATTATAGTTTTCATCTTTGGTAATTTACAATACAAAGATATATACAAAAAAAGGTATTATGCAATGCAAAGTACTATATTAATTTTTGCTACACACCTAATTTGTTGATTTTGTTCTACTTATTCGTTGTATATATTCTTTGTGGGTAACTCGTGTGACCAAAAATATAGCGGGCGTCTTAATGCATGTTCAGATTTTTAACAACTTTGGGCACTGAAATTTAACTAAACAAAAAAAAATATTATATGGGAATGATGTCAGAATTTAAAGATTTTATTGCAAAAGGTAATGTTGTAGACTTTGCCGTTGCAGTTATTATGGCCACATACTTTGGTCTTATAGTAAAAGCGCTTATCGATCATATTATTATGCCAATACTTGGCTTAGCTATGGGCGGAAGAAGCGTAGAAGACATGAAGTATGTAATAACGGAAGGAACGCTTGATGCGACCGGCAAGATGACTGGAGAAGTAGCATTGGGTTATGGAGCTTTACTTAATTCAATTTTAGTATTCGTATTGGTTGCGTTCGTTGTCTTTTTAATGGTAAAAGGATATAACAAAATGAAAGCGCCTGAAGTAGAAGAAGAAGCAGGACCGTCAGAAGTTGACATGCTTACAGAAATTAGAGATTTATTAAAAAAATAAAACAACAAATATTTATAAAATGAAAAAGATACTTTTATTATCAATCGGAGTCATTTTGACGTTTGGATTTTCATTCGCTCAATTTGACACTTATAGCCTGGAAGAGGTTAAAGCAGAAATATCAAAACAAGAAGCTGCCGTAAAATCAGCCAATAATGCATTAACAGTTCTACTTGAAAGAAAAGAACTTTTAGACAATGCAGGTTGGAAGTTTGGTGGAGGAGCCTCAATAACTGGTTCACAATCATGGTTCAATAATTGGGCTGCTGGAGGCGAAAACACTACAACAGTAAACGCTTTGGCTTCTGTTTTTGCTAATTGGAAACAAGGCAGAAAAACTTGGGACAATTCATTAAAACTAGAATTTGGTCAATTTAAATCTGGTGTGCAACCTTGGAGAAAAGGGTTAGATGCAATAGGTTTAGCTTCTAAATATGGCTATGAGCTAAAAAACAACTGGTACTTTGCTACTCAGTTCACCTTAGAAACTCAATTTACTAAAGGATATCAATATTTAGGAATTCCTAATCCAACTACTGGTGATGAGCAAAGACAATACATTTCTAATTTGTTTTCGCCTGCGATTATATCATTAGGAATTGGTTTTGACTATAAGCCAAGCGACAATTTTTCATTGTACATTTCTCCATTAACTGCTCGTGCATTTTTTATAGGGGATGATTTTATTGCAAGACAAGGCAGATATGGTAACAAAATTTTTGATGCAGCTGGAAATGAAATTAAAGCTGGATACAATGCAGATCCTGCTACTTGGGACAATAACAAATTTGAGTTAGGAGCTTTATTAAAGGCAAGATACAATAGAAACATAATGAAAGACTTAAATTTCAATACTGATTTGACATTGTTTTCAAATTACTTAGATCAGCCAGAGAACATTGATGTTGTTTGGAGTACTTTCTGGACTTGGGCATTAACTGACTACTTAGGTCTTACTTACACAACTGAGTTAAGATATGATCATGATATTCCAATTACTGAGTTTGATGAGGATGGTGTAGTTACAAGAGTTGGTCCAACAACACAATTCCGCCATGTATTAGGTGCAGGATTGGTTTACACTTTCTAAATAAAGAAACTTAATCGAACAAATTTAAAAGGGAGCTATTAGCTCCCTTTTTTTATTTCATTAAGAATTAAAAGCCAAAATTTAACATCTATTAATGATTGCGAGAAGATTAATAAGTGTTTTATAGTAGCATTAGTTGAACGCTGATGCTACAATTGATAAATTTGTATTCCTTATAAAATTTATAAAAAGACTATGGAAATTCCATCACAACCAAATGTGCCAAGTGTTTCAAACAGCGCACCCGACATACAGAGGTTAAATGAAAAAATACAGTTTGAAAGCGAATTTGTAACCAAGCTAAACTTAGAAATTGGCAAAGTGATTATTGGGCAAAAATATATGCTCGAAAGATTAATGATTGCATTATTGGCCCAAGGTCATATTTTGCTAGAAGGTGTGCCTGGTTTAGCAAAAACTTTGGCAATTAACTCCTTATCATCATCCATTGAAGCTAAGTTTAGTAGAATTCAATTTACTCCTGATTTGCT
>Ga0209828_1000511_pt1 | contig 36832 bp, 23 predicted proteins | sample MaitaG_FD_187429 | JGI IMG/M metagenome (GOLD analysis project Ga0209828, IMG submission 187429) | Marine algal microbial communities from Maine, USA - Maine_Asex2 metaG (SPAdes) (version 2) | ecosystem: Host-associated > Algae > Red algae > Unclassified | place: Maine, USA | collected 2015-01-05
GGTTACATTAGACGGTATTTTCTCTGTCTCACTAGTGTAGAAGAAGATTTCTTGTAGACTGCCATCGTACCAAGTTTTGACATAGGTGCTGAAGGTATCTACTCCGTGCAAAATAGGTTCAGAATATTCCTTTTGCCAGTCTACTTGTTCACCAGATAATTGTCTGGCTGCAGCCTTAGCGGCTAGTAATCCAGAATGGGTAGCAAAGGTAACGCCACTAGAAAATATAGGATCGATAAATTCTGAACTGTTACCCGTAATTACAAATCCATCACCATAGAGCTGTTTAGCAGAAACCGCAAATGCTTCTATTTGTTTCGCAGGTACAACAATGTCTTGAGTTTGGAAACGCTCTCTCATCTGCGGCACATCTTTTATCATCTGATTTATGCGCTCATCCGTTGTTCCTTTAAAAGACTCTATATAATCCGTGTTTCCCACGAATCCTACAGAAGTAACACCATCAGAAAAAGGAATAATCCACATCCATACATCCAGCTTATGAATCACAAAGGTAATCTGCTGACCTGGAGCACCTTCTGGTCTTTGCTTATCTGTTAAATGGGTAAATATAGCCTTACGAGCAGGCTGGTCCGTTTTCTTTTCTAGGTCTAGCAAACGAGGAAGAACTCTTCCATATCCACTAGAATCGATAATATATCTTGCTTTTACTTGAGAGCTATTGCCTTCTTTGTCGACCATGGTTGTCGTAGAGTTAGAACCATCAAATTCTACTTCAGTAACGGATTGGCCGAAACTTACATTTACACCCATCTTTTGAACCTCGGTTGCTAAAACCTGATCAAAATGCGACCTAGGAACTTGCCATGTCCAGGTACGACAACCTTCTGTAAATTGCTCAGAGAAATCAAACAAACAATCTTTGTCTCCACGTATAAAACGAGCTCCAAATTTTTTCTGATAATTTTGAGCCTTTAAAACCTCCATAAATCCGGCCTCTTCTAGATGTTCCATGCACTTGGGTAAGAGACTCTCACCTATAACAAATCTCGGAAATATTGATCGCTCTACTACTTTTACCTTTAAGCCTTTTTGATTGGCGATAGACGCCGCTACACAACCAGAAGGGCCTGCGCCAATCACTAGTATATCTACATTTTCGATGTTGTCGCTCATCATATAAAAGTTTGCTACAAGTTAGTAATTCTTTTTTCTTTTATCGATCAATTTTAGTGGCTTTCTACTTGTGCTAGGGTATTTAATCTTCCTTAGCTCTGGAACAGAAATGAGCCTGATCTGAGGTTTTACACGTAGATGTGTATTACATTTTTCCGTTACGTCTAAGATAAGCTCCTCTCTATCTTTTTCCTTATCAGAACATATTATTAACGTCAGATCGTCTGTTTCTATTTCATTAGATTCTATAAGGACGATATAGTCTTTGATTGCAGTAATGCCATTGAGTAGTTCGTAGATGGTCTCAGGAAAAAGGGTAGTGCCCCTATATTTCATCATTTGTTTTTTTCTACCCAGTACAGGACTCAGTCTATAGCTATTGATCCCACAGCTGCAGGGTGTAGCATTTTTGACACATACATCTCCTGTTTTATAACGGAGCAAAGGCATGGCTTCGATGCCAAGACTAGTGATGCACACTTCACCCGGTTCACCATCTGGGACGGGCTGATCGTTTTCATCTAGCAACTCTATATAGATAAGTTCTGTAGGTATATGTCCTCCTTGTCCTTCCTTACATTCTGTAATAGCTGTAGACATTTCTGTAGAAGCATAAGTAGAATATAGCTCCACGCTCGGCCAGAAAGCTTTTATTCTTTTACCTAGATTATTGAGCTGATACTGTTGATCTCTTATGGGTTCACCGATACAAATAATCTTTTTCACTAGATGCCTAGGTAACTCTATATTGTTTTTCTCAGCGTACTGAAGCACATTCAGCAAAAAAGAGGGTACAGCAATCATAACTTGAGGATGGAAACGTAAAATAGAATCCAATTGTAGCCCAGGACTCCCCGAACCTACTCTTATCGTTGTCGCTCCATAATGTTGTGCTCCCAGATAGTAGGCAAGTCCTGCCATAAATCGCTTATCTAGGGTCACCATAAGCTGTATAGTATCATTAGAATTACAAGCAGTAATCGCTAGGGATCTCGCTTCGTTTTTTGCCAGCCTAGTTAGATCGTTTTTACTCAGCGCAAAAGATACGGGAGATCCTAAGGTTCCTGAAGTAGTTATCCATTCTGCTACATCTGTAGTCGGAATACATAGAAAGTCCATATTATATTCTTGTAAATGGTTCTTACTAGTCGTAGGGATTTTCTGAAATGCTGCTATACTTTTTATCTCCGCAGGATTAATCTTATGTATGTCAAATAAAGACTTATAATACGTAGAATTTTTATTCAAATAATACAAAGATTCAATAAGCTTTTCTAGCTGATATTGTTCGATTGCAGTTCTATCAGAATACTCTATTTTACCTATCATGATCTACTTAGTTGAGTTTGCAATTTTCTAACTGTTGACCTATCTCATCAATTTCTTTCTGCCAAGGAATATGTTTTTCCAGTGCACCGGATAAGTACTTGTTTGCTTTGTCACAAAGCTCGTTGTCTGCATAGTAATTACCCGCCAGTAAATAAGGTTTATACAATTGTGGATTAAGTTGGATCAGAGTTATAAATTCCTTTTCGCTAACTTTTTCACCCTGATCTATTTGTTTTTTGATATCAAAATAAAGTTTCAGATAGGATTTGTAATTTGTAAATGCTTCTGTCTTTGCCCAGGAAGATGATGCTATGATATCATCCGAATACAAAGCCTGTGATTTTAGAGTATCTGATCGAGTAAATATATACTTAAGGTTGTAGCGTACAAATTCTTCTACAGGACTAAGACCTACAGATATCCATACATCGTAAGTCTCAGGTTGGAAAAGGATAGAGTGATGAGCCATGAGGATATTTATGTTTTCCTCATTTCCATAACCAGATGCTATAGAGCTATTATCATTCTGATCTCTAAGAATATTTACAGCATCCTCTAGACCTATCGCCAGCGTATCTGGAGAGAGTACTTGCAGCCTTTCCATTCGGCGTCCTGTACTCGATACTTCCTGAAAACTGACATTCTCCTCCATGTCCTTCAAGGCTGGAGACTGAAAATGATTTGTGCATAACAGTAACCCCTCATCTGATTCTACAACGGCTAGATGGTCAGGGGTTTTCTCTATGACGACCGCCCGTCTATCTTTTTTGGAACTTATAAATAAACTTTGACTGACAAATATTTCTCTCTTTTTGGCTATCGATACCGCTTCTTCTATCGTGCTTGCATATTGAAGAATTTCCCTGGCCAATATGGATACGGGCATTTTAGCCTGCATCGGTAATTCTGGCGGACCAGCATTAAGACTTACAGAAAGTCCTGCCTCATTCATGCCTGATAACACACCGACCATGCCCGGCCAAGAATAAGAGGTAAAAGCATATCCCGTCTCAGGCTTAGAAAATATTAAGACTCGATTTTTTCTAAAAGCTTCTCCGATAAAGAAATCAAAATTTCGACCAGCAATGATTTTTCCATCGGCAGAGTGATTTCCCCATGCGGCAAAAGCACTGCAACCCACAAGTCCCATATTCTGTACGGTGTGGCCTATGTCATGAGCTGCATGATACATCAGTTTTCGCTGATACTTAGGACCGATAAAGTCATACTTGTCGCTAGCACTTCTAGAGACACCATATATTTCTTGCTGGTATTCCAGAGGGATATAATCCGGCAGTTTCCTGTTTTGCCAAGCTACGAGATATTTCAGAAAAAATAATTTAGTATTAGATTTGAAATTACTGGTTATGTTTTCTACAAATGAGGCTTCCTGGAAATCCATCAGATCTTGACACAACCTGCCCATTAATAGACCCCTCTCGTAAGGAGCACCTTCTACATACATTTCCCAGATATCGTACTTGTTTTTTCGGACCCAGTTAGGCCCTATTTGATAATGTGTGTCACTGATTTTTAGTCGAGGAATTTCTTCTATATTTTCGTTCTTTATTTCTGGATCGGGTATGTAGATAGACCAAGCGAAAAGAGCAAACAATATAACAATGATGAAGAGTAGGTAGATTGATATTTTGTATCTTTTCTTTATTGCCATAGAGCTATTTTTCTAATTGGCAGCTTTGATTTTTTTTACGAGCTCGTTAACTTCCATAAACTGACCGCAAGTTACGACAGATCCAACCGTTACGCCTAACATGCCGTGCATATTAAGATTTTGTCCCGTAAGAAATAGATTATCCACTTTTGTCTTAGGAGAGATATATGTTTTTAATGGGTCATTCCAGTCTTTTCTGACGCCGTATAAGGAGCCATCTGTTGTACCGATATAATCTCTAAAAGAAAGTGGCGTCGATGCGTAATAGGATTTTATTTTAGCCTTCGTTCCTGGAATACGTATCTCTAGAAGATCTATAAGTTTCTCGCATTTTTCCATTTTCCAGTCTTGGTAGGATTGGTCTCTTATAGACTTATGCTTAGGAACAGTGTTGAAACTATCTTTCCATTTTTCGACTTCAGAGAAATTCATGTACGCCATAAGATTCATACCAGATGCATATTTTTCTGACTTTGACTCTGCTGGTACAAATAGCGCGAAGCTTTCGGGCCACTTAGCTTCATCATAATAGATAGATGACCAGGCATCCTGATCTCCGTGATGATACAGATTATAGTTTAGGTACTCGAATGTATCTTCCTTGAATACAATATGAACGGTAAAGACAGATATACTATTCTCGAGAGAAGTCATTCGGTTCTTATATGCCTTCCTAATTTTTCCACCTTCTAACAAATGCATCGTAGCTGAGGGATGTATATTAGAGATATATTGTTTAGCTCGTAATTTTTGCCCGTCCTGTAATTCTAGTTCTGAGATAGAGCTACCATTGACATGTAATTGTTTCACCTCAGCATAATTCTTAAGGGTGCATCCCATCTGCTTCAGACTCTTCTCAAAATGCCTTGTTATCTGACCACCACCATCCACACATTTATAAGCACTTTCTATGTAGGTGTTGATTACTAGAGCATGCACATATAAGGGCGTTTTGTCTGGGTAGCCGGCATACAAAGCATTAGATCCTCCGAGGACATTCTGTAGGATTACGTTATCCGTGCAAGATGCAATGAAGTCCTTTGTATTTATACTTAGATACTTCATGTCAAAAGATATCTCGTCAGAAGTTCTTAGATTATACAAAGGGAAGTGATCACATACTTTCTTTATCTCTTCTATATATTTCTGGATGCCTGAGGCTTCTTCTGGAAACTGGGTTATTAGTTCATGAGCAAACCCCTCGTAACCCATGGCATGTTTATACTCCTTTTCAGAGTTACCAAATGAGATCCTGTCAAAGCCTCCTTCGTCCATTTTCTTGATCTTGAGCTCATCCATAAGACCAAAGTAATTCCAGTATTGATACAGATTCTGACCCGGGTCGAGTCCCCCTATATAGTGGACACCGGTGTCGAAAATCACCTTGTCTCTAGAAAAGATCTGAAGACATCCTCCATACTGACGATTTTTCTCCACCACACATACTTTATAACCCTCTTTAGAGAGAATATAAGCACATTCCAGTCCCCCTAGTCCGCTCCCTATAATTATTACATCGTACATGTCTGACATACCACAGATCTCTTGTCCCGCTTAGTTATAAATCTTTATTATTTAAGCACAAATATAACATTAGAAGTGAATTTTGTATTATCCATTCTTTGAAGATTTAAGCCATTGGCTATAGCCCAGTTCTCTAATTCCTGCCCAGAAATATAATTTAGTTCGTTCTGGGTCTTATTAAATCCTGATTTCGTAGAAAAAATCTCTGTCATCTTTGTTCCCTTATGTCTTTCCTTCAGATCTCCGTCACCATCTCGTAGTATGATCTTTCCTCCCTTTTTCATGTGCTTTTTACATCTGTCTAGCAATTCGTACTGCCTTTCCTTAGTAAGATAATGTGCGACGTCAGAGATGAGGAAGACATCAGATGTGGGAAGTTCGTATTTTGTAATATCAGCATGAATAAACTGCATATGATCCGTCCGGATAGCACAGTGCTGAGCTACTTCGATTTTGTACCTATCATAGTCCACACTTACGAACTGCCTATCTGGTGCAACTTTACCCAGAAAATAGGTCATATAGCCATAGCCGCAGCCTAGGTCGCATATTTGCGCATCTTTAGGTATTAGATTGTCAAATATTTCGTAATTGTTTTCCATATGGGTTTTGAGCTTACTATACCATTCCGTTACAGGTCCTTTATACAAGTAATTATGAATAATTGCTGGTCGGAAATAATGAACAGTTTCTAATTCATTGCGGACTTCCTGATAGACACCCTTGAACCATTTGCTGAAATTCTTAGTGTAGCTAGAGTAATTGTCACCATGTACCTTATCCTCATATCTTAGTCGATCATGTACATGTACGGTAAGATCGTTGCTCCTGCCCCAGAAATTTCCTTTCCCTAGAAAAGCCTGCGTTCCATGAATAAACATAGGTACAATATCTAATTTCAGTTGCTCAGCAAGATAGAATGATCCTTTCTTGAATCGAAGCATTTTTTCAGAAGTAGATCGAGTGCCTTCTGGGAATATTGCTATAGAGTATCCATTTTTTACCCGATCTTCTAAGTTTGCTAATAGCTCATCTGCTCCCTGAGATATAGAATAGAAATCTGCCATTTTACATACAGATCTATACAATGGTGATTTAGCTACCCAGTCATTCGTTATAATGATAATCTTAGGGGTAAGCTGAAAAAGCATAGGTGTATCGATCAGTGACTTATGGTTAGCCAGCACCAGACATGGATCAGTAAAATCTATAGGACTACTGAACCGTTGTCTAAACTTTCCGAAAGACGCCGCTTTTATATAAAACCTAGATGCATAGTAGATGCAATAATGGAAGAAGGTTTTTCTCTTTTCTATCGGTAGGAAGAATAGTATTCCGAGAAGAAGACCTATAATTGTTAAGACAAAGCAACCGAAGATAAGTAATATATATACCCACAAAGTGACTAAGGTATTTGTTAATGTCAATGGAAAAGGTCTCTTCTTTCCGTTACGTTCTACTAACCAATTAAATATTAACGGTTGTATCAGGAAGGTTACAAGAACAACTGAGAATATTCCTATTAAGGATATCGAAGCAATAGACCTTAATGCTGGATGTTCTGCAAATATTAGAACCCCTATTCCGATCAAGGTTGTCATAGACGAAAGTACGATAGAGGTCTTGTAAGATTCTAAGTTGTCGGAACCAGTAGCATATTTTTGTAGGAGCCCTCTCATTACAAAAATGCTATAATCTATACCTAACCCAAAGATAAATGAGGTAATAATTATGTTTACTATGTTAAACTTAATATGAAAAACATTCATAAGTCCTAGGGTGATTATCCAGGAGAAACAAATAGGGATAAATGCCACCCAAGCTAGCTCAGGTCTGCCGTATACTATATGCAGAATCAGGAAAACCACAAGGAGGGAAATCCATACGAGCTTGCCAAAATCATTTTTAAGAATATCAACAAATTGTTGCACAACATATTCCTTATCGAGAATGGCCACATTATCCATATTAGAAAAAGCAGCATGGATATATTTCTTTTGCTCGGGTAGCAATCGTATCATGGTTGTAGAGCTAGCACTTTCTTTTTTAGCTGTAAAATAATCTTTCACAAGATGACCACTAGACTTATCCAGTTCTGTAGGATCTAGAGGAGAAAAGTCTTTTTCTATCAGATTGTAAAACTGGCTAAATGCTTCGGGCTTGAACTTTAGCGATTCAGTATTTCTAATTATGCTATTCTTCGTACGTGTTCTGATTTCTAGAGTCCAGAAATTATTCCATCGATCTATTTTAAGCTGCTGTTCTGTCTTAGAAGCAATGAGCTGGTTTGGACTGATGTAGGATTCTATCTTCCCCTCTTGTTTTAGTTTTTCTAGAGTGGGTAGAATATTGTTGTTAGTTTCTAAAGCATCATTAAGATCCTTGCCCGTACTAATGATGTAGATGCCTCTTTTAGTAACATCAGAGATGCGCTCCAGGCCTTGCTCGGCCTGGAGTAGGTCTTCGGACATATAGTTAATTTTATACAGATCTCGTTCGAACTTTACGCCACGGGCATTAAAGGCACAGAAAACAAACAGGAATAAAATTGGATAGATAAGCCATTTGTTTTTATGGTAAGGGTAGGCTGCTATCTTCTCTATGAAAGTCTTATGTACGCGTTCTTTTTTCTTATTAGCGGTAAAGAAGTGAGGTAAAATAATCAGTGCAAAAAAAGCGCAACTGAACACACTGATCGCAGCAAAAAGTCCTAGATCATGAAGCGCCTCAGATCGTACAAAATACAAACAAAGGAAAGCACAAGATGTTGTCAGAGCACTAAGTAACATAGGCATGCTTACATCTTTGATCACTTGTTCTACTGACTTAGTTTTCTGATAATGTGTAAAGAGATGTATAGAGAAATCTATACCGATACCGATAAGCACAGATCCTACACCTATCGCAATAATAGAAAGTGAGGGTTTTGCAATTCCGATGACAGCTAGCGCAAATGCCGCGCCTACAAGTACAGGAATAAGTATATAAAAGAATATTTTCCAGTCTCCATAGAAATAACCGATAAGCAGGAACAAACTCAGCAAAGCGATGGCGACCGTAATGCTAACATCTTTTTTGATCCTGCTTGCATTAGCAAGGCCGATTGCAGGCCCACCGAAATATGCGAGGTGGAGATCTTCTCCGTATGTATTATTGATCTGATCAGCTATCTTATCTATACTTAGGATGAGTTCGCTATTGGCACTAGATTCTGCAATCCCAGCTTTAGGGTTTAGAAAAAACAATAAGTTCTTATGATCCTTAGAAAGTATATACCCATCGTACAGTTCGAAGTTGTCATCTAGCTGAAAATTAGTAAGCGACTCAAAGACCAGGTTAGAGAGTCCTAATGGATCTTTTCTTATAACATCCTTGAAGGCAAAACTAGCGGGAGATAGGATCGCTTTGTAGGCACCATAGGTACGATCTTTTATCTCATCTTCTTGGATTCTTTTTTCTATTTCTGCATAATCTTTTTCCTGTAGATAGAGGGGAAGATGCTCTATAATTCCTTTAGATATTTCTTGGAACAGAGTAGGATCTATTTTGTAATTTATATCCTTTATAAGTTCGGATACAGGACTGTTATCTATGCTATCTACAAACTGCTGACAGGCTGCAGTAAGCAGCATCTCATTGCCAGAGTTTTCTGTGCTGATGTGGAGAACCATTCTGCTGGAAAGCTCAGAGTCCAGAAAGCCTTCATTAAATTTCTGCGTTTCTTTATTGCTAGGAAGTATCTTTGTTATGTCTTCTTCTAGGTTAGAATTATACAATGCTACACCGCAGGTTGTAAAGATTGCGATAATACCTACAGGAATCAACCATCTACGCGTAGACAGCAATTTGTACAGTCCTAGGAAGAAATTGGTCATTGTAAGCTGATTATGACCTCAAATATGGTTAATTTTTACAAGCTACTAGGCGATGATCTGCCTATTTTTTTTTGTGTAGTAAGCGCTTTAGGTTTTTTTAATATATTTCTGCTTGTGAGCATTACATGTTTTTACATATTTGCATTTATAAAAAATGACATAAAAAGACTATCAGAAATTTATTTAGCATATTACTTGTAAGTATTGCCACATCCTTAACGATTGCGGCTCAGAAAGTTACGCGTGTCAAAGGGAAGGTTGTAGATGCTGTCACACTAGCGCCGATTCCATTTGCCACAGTGGGATTCAGCGGTACTAGTGTAGGTATTACTACGGACCTAGAGGGAGAATATTCTATAGAAACAAGATTTGCAAGCGATACGCTAGAAGTAAGTTTTCTAGGATATAAGAGTAGTTGTAAAGTAGTCGTCAAGGCGAGACGAAATACAATAGATTTTGCTCTAGTACCAAGCTCCCAAAATTTAGAAACGGTAGATCTTATCGGTGTGAAAACTAAGTACAAAAAAAAGAATAATCCTGCGGTAGAGCTGATTCAGAATGTTGTAAAAAATAAGAAAAGAAATAGGATAGAATCGTCGGCATATTATAGCTACGATCAGCATGAGAAGATAAGAATCGATGCTAATAATATAACTGAAAAATTCAGGCAGCGGAGACTGCTTAGACCCTTTGAGTTGCTATGGGAGTATGTCGATACATCAGAGATAAACGGTAAGAACTTCTTACCGCTGTATCTCAGAAACATATTATCTACAGTCTATTATAAAAAGGAAGGAAATGTAAGGAAAGAATATAGAAAAGCCATAAAAAATACCAACCTCGATGATACTTGGGATCTGACTGCGATAAATGATATTATGGATATTTTGTATGTCAATTTAGATATCTATGATGAGATTATTCCCTTAATGGAGGTGCAGTTTCTAAGTCCAATTTCTAGCAAAGGAATAGATTTTTATAAGTATTATATACTAGACACGGTGGATTATAAGGGAGTTCAATTTATAGACCTAGCATTTATTCCCGCAGTGAAAGGAAGTACAGGATTTACTGGAAACTTATATATCTCACTAGATGGCAGATACGCTGTCAAAAAAGCAACACTAGGCATTGTTAATGGTATTAATCTTAATTTTGTCAGAGACCTTCAGCTTAAGCAAGAATATGATCTTATTAACGACCAGTATCTTAAAACCAAAGATGATCTAACAATCGATTATACACTGACCAAAAATAGCATAGGATTTTTCGGAACTCGGAGTATGACCTACAGTAATTATAGTTTTGTAGCTCCTGATGATTTAGGGATTTTTCATGGGTTAGAAAATATGGTGGTTGCTGAGCAAGCATACGATAGATCTAGTGATTACTGGTCTAGTGATATTAGTTATTCACAAGATGAACACGATATAGCACTAGAAGAAATGGTCGGCAGACTGAAGCAGACCTTTCATTACAAGACCTTCATGCGGGTACTGCGACTTTCTACAACAGGCTATCTTTCTGCTGGTACTGTAGATATAGGTCCCGTAGCGTCGCTTGTAAGTTTTAATGATGTAGAAGGTCTGAATGTAAGGATAGGGGGAGAGACGAATTACAAACTAAGTAAGCGACTGAAACTAAGTGGATATCTTGCCTATGCTAAAAATACGAAGCAATGGAAACATAGGGCGGCAATCTTATATAGTTTCAATAATGCCTTCAGAAAAAATCCACAACATTATATAGAATTTAGCAGCGAACGAGAAAGTAGTTTTCCCGGTCAAAGCTTAGAATTTTTCAATCCTGATAATTTTCTTTTATCGTTCCAGAGAGGTATGACTACACGTATGTTACTAGAGCACAAGTATGATCTTAGATATGTTAAAGAGATTCCTAGCTACAGTTTTATTTTTGGCACAAATATGAATTCAAGGAGACCTTATGGTAGCCTAGTTTTTCCAAAAATAGTTTCCTCCTCAGACACGATGTTTCTCGATCGGATCAATACGACAGAAATATTTGCGGGACTGCGGATAGCTCCTAATGAGCAGTTTGTGCAGAGCCAAGATAGGAGAACGCCTATCTATAATAAGTATCCGGTAGTGAATATTATCTATAGTCTAGGCGTCAGTGGTCTGCTGGGTGGACGATATAGTTATAGTAGATTACAAGTCGATCTGCTGAAGCAGGTAGAATGGGCAAGGTTAGGTACAACTAACCTATTAGTGGAGTCCGGAAAAACATGGGGTGAGATTCCTTACCTATTGCAGTTCATTGCTAGAGGAAATCAGACCTATATCTACGATTTCAAGGCATATAATATGATGAATTTTCTAGAATTTGTCAATGATCAGTTTGTATCCTTCAAGATGGAACATTTTTTCCATGGATATTTATTTGACAGAATACCACTAATAAAAAGGTTAAAATTAAGAGAAATTATAGGTTTCAAAATACTATATGGTTCCTTATCTGAGGTTAATAATCCAGATAAAAATGAAGAATATATACAGTTTACAAAGAATGAAAACGGTGTACCAGCTACGTTTGCCTTCGATAATAGACCTTACATAGAAGCAAGCCTTGGATTCTCTAATATATTTAAGATATTACGTTTAGATCTGATAAAGCGTTTTACATATTTAGAAAAAACAGAAATTCCTAGTTTGTTTGGTTACAGAGGATTAGCTATAAGGGGGGCGCTGTTGATAGAGTTTTAAGCGCTTGGCTTATGGATAAGTAATTAGGAATATTTTTGGTGACTGCCTTATTAATTCAGCTTAAAAGAACTTAGCAGCACTTTGTCGTGTTGCATAGAGGATAGGGTATATAACTACACTATCAAATAGAAACGACAGAAATGAATAACGGAGATATATTAAGAAGAATAAGATATACATTTGATTTTTCTGATGACCAGATGATGAAGATTTTTGAAGTAGGAGGGAAGCCTGCGACAAGAGCGGAAATTAGTGATTGGTTGAAGAAAGAAGATCACGAGGACTATAAAGGGATCTATGATAAGGATCTTGCTGTTTTCCTCAATGGATTTATAACGGTGCGTCGAGGCAAAAAAGATGGACCGATGCCAGTCCCTGAAAAAACACTAAATAACAATCTGATTTTCAGAAAGCTCAAGATTGCTTTATCGCTGAAGGATACCGATATCATTGACATTCTAGAACTTGCGGATTTTGAAGTAAGTAAGCATGAGATCAGTGCGCTGTTTAGAAAACCTGGACAATCTCAGTATAGAGCTTGTAAGGATCAATTCTTGAGAAATTTTATACATGGAATGCAACTGAAATATAGACAGGATCCGCCTACAAAATAAGATGTCAAATAATTAACGCTATATACGTTCTAGCTAGATCAGATGAAAAACCAAAAACGAATATTAGAAAAACTAAAAATTCCTGCGCTGAATGATATGCAGCAACAGGCACAGCTGGCGATACATTCTACTAATGAAGTTATATTATTGTCACCGACAGGTACCGGTAAGACCATCGCTTTTCTACTACCTATTATCCAAGATCTAGAAAAAACAGATAAACAGATCCGGGTGCTGATTCTGGTTCCATCGCGAGAGCTAGCCATACAGATAGAGCAAGTAGCTAGAGAAATGGGTACTGGTTATAAGGTGAACGCCATCTACGGTGGCCGATCAGGTACTAAAGATAGGATAGAGCTGAAGCATGCTCCCTCTATACTCATAGGAACACCAGGGAGGATAGCGGATCATATAAGAAGAGGACATCTGGACTTGGATGAATTAACTACATTGGTCTTAGATGAATTTGATAAATCACTAGAAACGGGTTTTGAGAAAGAAATGATGGAGATCATCGACTATCTTCCAGATGGAATAAAGAAGGTACTCACTTCAGCAACTTTTGGGGTTCAGATTCCAGCTTTTGTAAGGATGACGAAGCCACTAGTTATAGATTTTCTAGAAGAAAAAATAGATAAGCTAGACATAGAGCTGGTAGAGTCCCCGATAAAAGATAAGACAGGAACGCTAGTAGATTTACTCAGAAATATAGGCAGTAAGCCTGGTATTATATTTTGTAATTTTAAGGACACCATACAGTTTGTCAGTGATGCACTAGATGATGCAGGAATAGTACATGGGAAATTTTACGGAGGACTGGAACAGCAGGATAGAGAGCGTGCACTGATTAAGTTTAGAAACGGAACTCATCTGATTTTGCTAGCAACAGATCTAGCTGCAAGGGGATTAGATATACCGGAACTGAGCTTTATTATCCACTACCAGATGCCGTTTAAGGAAGAAGAATTTACACATAGAAATGGTAGAACTGCTAGGATGCATTCTGAAGGAACTGCTTATGTTTTGTATTACAAAGGGGAGAGACTCAAAGATTTCATCCCTGAAAAGCCACCTGTAGAGCTAGATATGCTTAAAGAAAATCCTATTCCCAAATGGTCTACGCTATTTATTTCTGGAGGTAGGAAGGATAAAATATCTAAGGGGGACATTGCAGGGTTTATGATTAAAGAGGGTGGAGCAGGTGCCAATGAAGTGGGTGTAATAGAACTGAAACAAGACTGTGCCTTTGTATCTATACTTGCGTCTCAAGAAAGTAAGATTATACAAGCTACTGATAATAAGCGTTTAAAAAAGAAAAAAGTAAGGGTTAGAAAGGTGTAATTTTTCAGAGAACTCCCTAATAGTTTTTTCGATATGTGTATATTTGAGTAGATGTAGACTGTACTCTGAGTTAAATAAACGTAAGGTTTTTTAGGCTTTTTGCACGCTTACTTAAAGAACATTTTTTTATTCTATTTCGTTATAATTGCCGATGTTACATTATACCACATATGAGCGAGATGCTAAAAGAGACTGGGTGACCTTCATCCATGGAGCAGGCGGTAGTAGTTCTATATGGTACAAACAGATCAGAGATTTTAAACAACATTTTAATGTACTGCTAATAGATCTCAGAGGTCATGGAAAGTCTAAGAAGCCCATCTACGAGAAACTAAAGCAATATAATTTTGAAGTGATAGGAGATGAAGTGGTAGAAGTTATAGACCATCTCAAAATAGAAAAAACGCACTTTGTTGGTATTTCTTTGGGGACAATAGTGGTAAGGGAAATAACAGAGCGATATCCTGGAAGAACGATAAGTATGATACTAGGTGGCGCTATCATGAAGCTGAATCTGAGAAGTAAGATCCTGATGGGCTTAGGAAATATTTTTAAGTCTGTCATACCCTATCTATTTCTATATAAGTTACTGGCTTTTGTAATTATGCCAAAAAAAAATCACAAAGAGTCTAGGCTGTTATTTGTAAATGAAGCAAAGAAATTATACCAAAAAGAGTTTATTAGATGGTTTTCTCTTGCTTCTAAAGTAGGCCCATTACTTAATCTGTTTAGGATCAAAGACAGTGGAATTCCGACTCTCTATATTATGGGAGAACAAGATTACATGTTTTTGCCATCCATAACAGAGTTAGTTAAAAAGCATGAGTTTTCTTCACTTCTAGTAGTTCCGGACTGCGGCCATGTAGTGAATATAGAGCAGCCAGAAGTTTTTAATGCCCAGGCGCTCCAGTTCATGGGTATATAAGTGCGGATTTTCTAGCGAAGCGATTATCATTTCTCTACTTATATCTCATTAACTTACAATCGTTCTATGGTCAAGGAATTATAGATAATTCCACTATCTTAGTCAGAAATTCTGAAATGAAATTCCTAAACCTCATAATCATTATTCTTGTTTTTTTCTCCTACCAAGCAGAAGCACAAGAGCTGTATAACCCTGAGATTTTCGAAACTATAGAAATTGATTTTTATAATGATAATTGGAAAGCAGTTCTTACAGAAAGCTGGAATGAAAAAACCAAATTAAGAGAGCCGGCATCTATTAGATACGGTAGTGAGATAGTATTAGATAGCGTAGCCGTAAGATTTAAGGGGAACTCTACCTTTTCTATAGCGAATGATATAGGAAACGCTAAGGTGCCTTACAACCTAGATATCAATGATTATGTTGATCAAGAACTTTTAGGATATAATAAGATCAAATTAGCCAATGCTTTTTTTGACGCCTCTTTTGTGAGAGAGGCTCTAGCCTATAATATTTATAGAAAGTATATGCCTGCTTCTTTATCTAACCATATCTCATTATATGTCGAGGGAGATTTTCTAGGCGTCTACAGTATGTCGGAATCTGTCAATAAGCAGTTTCTGAAAAAGCATTTTGATTATTCTAAGGGTAGTTTTTTTAAGTGTGATCCAGTATTACAATTTGGAGATAATGGAGAGTGGACGCCTCCAGATCTTGCCTGGTACGGTGAAGATTCTACTAGTTATCAGACGAGGTATGAACTGAAATCTGATACAGGCTGGAATGATCTTGTAGAACTTATTAGAACTATAGAGTTTGATCCAGGAAATATAGATCAGCTGCTCAATGTTGATCGTGCATTATGGTATATGGCGGTGAGCAATGTTATAGCTAATCTGGATTCCTATCCTGGTTTTTATATCCATAATTATTATTTATTTAAGCATGAAAATGGTTTATGGCAGTTTTTACCCTGGGATACTTCAGAGGCATTTATAGGAGCCTTAATAAATAGTGCATCGTATAATAATCTGATCAGCTGGGATCTCTTCCAAGATGATGCAAGTAATCCCAATACACTACCACTAACGAAGGCCTTATTCTCTAATCCGGTATACAAGAAACAATACGTTGCTCATATCAAAACGATTATAGAAGAATCTATGGGTGTAAATGATATTCGAGAGCAGGCACAAAATATACAAGACAGAATCAGGCCTATGACGGAGCAAGATGATAATGCATTTTTCAGTTTTGGTGATACGTTTATGGAGTCAAATGTAGAACAAACAACAAATTTAATTTTCTTTAGAACGGCAGGAATCATCTCAACGATAGTAGATAGACTAGATTATATTAATGGTTTACCTGAGTTCAATACAGTAGACCCAATGATCATTTCTGTTGACCAGGATATCAAGGTGCCCGATAGCGAAACAAAGGTGACCATAACAGTAATTGCCGAGAACGCTAATGAACTAGACTTGATGGTTTCTACAAATAAATGGGCGTCTCATTTCGAAGCTTACACTATGGCGAGAATTGGTGAGAATGAATACAGTGCTATGATACCAGATTTCCCAGAAGAAACCAATGTAAAATATTATATAAGGGCTCAGAATGAAACATCTATGAAGTTAATGCCAGTAAGAGCTGAGTATGAGTTTTTTGAATATACGGTGAGTGCTCTAAGTCAGGTAAAAGACGAAGAGGCGCGACATATAAGGATAAGTCCTAATCCTACAGATGATAAATTCACAATAGAATTACATCCCGCTGGAAAGAATGAGATTCTAAAAATTTACGATGAACTAGGACAGAAAGTAAAAGAACAAAAGCTTCCTTCATATGCTACATCTTTTACGATTAGTTTGGAATCTTTGCCAAGAGGAAATTATTACATAAGTCTAAACTCTAATCATGCTATATATAAGCTGATCAAGTTATAACATCGGACTGTCTTTTAGATTTAGTATTTCTAGAATAAAAAAACATTAGAAAAAGTGTCTGCGTAATGTTTTTCAAACATTGAGTATATTTTGTTTAATCCTAAAAATAATCTTACATTGACAATGAGGAGAATAGATTAAAAATCATATTCATCTATACAATAAAATACTTCATCCGAATTTAAATTACTAACAAATCTCACTATGAAAAGAATATTTACTTTTTTATTGCTTTTTGGGTTTTGTGGCATTGCAATAAATGCACAAAAATTAGTTTCTACAGAAGTTGAAACTAAGAATGTTATACTCGAAGAGTTCACAGGTATAAATTGTACCTTTTGTCCAGATGGACATAGAATAGCAGACGCAATGGTTGCTGAAGACCCTGACAATGTTGTCGTAGTTAATATACATGCGGGAAGCTTTTCCGTTCCTGGGGCTGGTCAACCTGATCTCAGAACGGAATTTGGAGAAGCTTTAGCGACGGAAATTGGAATTTCCGGCTATCCATCTGCAACGGTTAACAGAACACCGTTTAATGATGTATTAGATATAAATAGAGGTATGTGGTCTTTAGCAGGAGACGCTATAAAACCCCAAATTACTCCAGTAAATTTAGGAGTAGAATCTATATTTGATGAATCGACTAGAGAGTTAAAGGTAACAGTAGAATTATATTATACAGATAACAGTCCAGTAGATACTAATTATATCCAAGTAGCATTTTTAGAAAGTGGATTTATAGGCTATCAGATAGATGGTGGTGTTGGTATCTCTAACTATGAACATAATAAAATATTAAGACATCTGATAACCGGACAATGGGGTGATGTAGTAACTGAAACTACAACAGAGAGTTTCGTTGAGAGAGAGTTTACGTGGATCGTTCCAGCGGATTATGATATTAAAGATTGTGATATCGTTGCATACGTTACCGAATCAAGAAGAGAAGTTTATACCGGGCACAAAGTAATTGCTGATGGAGGAACAACTGAATCCATAGGTACTGTTGCGAGTGAATCAAGTGTTGATTATTTTGCAGGGGAGGCCAATGCTATTAAATTGGAAAATGTTACTTTAGAAAATACAAGAAGCATTGCTGATATGTATGATGTTGTTTTAGTAAGTGAAGAACCTTCTGATTGGTCTGCTGAAATACAAATTAATGGTATGGCAGTAGGAGAAAGTGCTATCATAGCTATCGATGCTAATGCTACAGAAAATATTGGTATTTCCGTGACGCCTGGAAGTTCAGCAGGTATAGGAATATACAAGCTAGAGATTACATCCCAGAATCTACCAGGAGCTCCAAGTCTGAAAAAATCAATTAATATTATTTCAGGAGTAAATGATTTGATAATTTCTAATTCTGCAGCAGCCGAATATGCTGATTTCTATTCTGAGGGTTTAGCTTTTGCTGAAAACGATGCTAACTATCCAGCCTTAGTTTCTACATTCTTAGGATTCCAAAATGCGAATGCATTAGATGATGTGCTGAATATATACTACAATATCGGATGGACCTTTCCTGGACTGAATGATGCTGTCGTAGATGCCTTAAGACCATTTATGGATAATGGCGGAAACTTATTTATTGCAGGACAAGATATAGGGTGGGATGCTTTTCAAAATATGAACACAGCAAATGTTCAAGCTTTCTATAACGATTATATCAATGCAACATTTGTAAATGACGGATCCACTGCTACAAATACAGTAACAGCAAATTCAGATGATGAGATTTTCCAATATGTAGGTTCTAGTGCCATCATAGATGTCTATGGAGGCGGTAATGTATACCCGGAGCAAGTTACTCCTAGGAATGGAGCATTACCTATATTTACTTATAACGGAAACCAGACAGGTGGACTTCGTTCTGATAATGGTGTCTCTAAGGTCGTATACTTAGGATTCAACTTTGAGCAATTATCAGATCAAGATGTAGCAAGAAGGATTGCTAGAACGTCGCATGACTGGTTTTATGGAATTACATCTGATGTATTCGATATCGAATTAGATAAAAATATTGCAGCATATCCTAATCCAACAACTGATAAACTCTTCATAGATGTAGATCTGGACGAAAATTCTAAAACGAATGTTTCTATTTTAGATAATATGGGTAAAGTAGTTTTAAGTAAAAATTACGGAAGCTTAAACGGTCCGAACACTTTAGAATTAGATACAAATAATCTGGCTTCTGGCATATACCTAGTCAGAGTTAGTTTAGGAGATTCTTTTGCTACTAAAAAGATAACAATTACTAAATAATACTAATTCTGTTTTGAGATGACGGAAAAGGAATTAGAATTGTTCAAAATGGATCAAGGCAAAAAACGTAGGCGAACCCATAGGTTCGGCGAGGCTTTTTAACGAAGGAACATGAAGAACAAAATAAATAATTACCGTCATTCTAAACCAGAATTGGTATAATATAACTATACTAAAGAGATAAGAGCAAAGAGATAAGAGGTCTTGTAACTAATTGACAAGGCCTCTTTTTTAATTTTAGCGGGTATTAAACTTCACTATCCATAAGATCCGTGACCACGTAGTATCTAGGATCATCTATATTTCGCTCTATATATTTCTCCCACTTGGGATTAGACTTGATAAGCAAGGCTTGGCTATCAGGACTTAGGTGGGTGATCTTTACAGTTTTTTCCGCTGCTATATATTTTTCAGCTAAGTTCTTGAGCGCTTCTATGCCAGAGTGATCGCTAATCTTTGATTCCATAAAATCTATTTCTACTGAATCTGGATCAGTTTTGACATCGAATTTAGAGTTGAAATTTTGAACCGATCCAAAGAATAGAGGTCCCCATATTTGATAGACTTTTGTGCCATCTTCTTTGATAGATTTTCTTGCTCTAATCATAGTTGCATTTTTCCATGCAAACACTACCGCAGACATTATGACACCTGCAATTACTGCAATAGCTAGATCTTTCCATACGGTTATGAAGGACACCGCAATCAATACAAAAGCGTCAGGAACAGGGATCTTATCGATGATGCTGAAACTACTCCACGCAAAGGTTCCGATAACTACCATGAACATTACACCAACTAAAGCTGCAATAGGGATCTGCTCTATGAGCGAGGATCCAAATAATACAAAACATAATAATGTTACCGCAGCAGTAATTCCAGATAGTCTACCTCTACCTCCTGAATTGACATTGATAATAGACTGACCGATCATAGCACAGCCACCCATGCCACCGAATAGACCAGAAAGAATATTTCCAGCCCCTTGTGCAACACATTCTATATTTCCACTCCCTCGTGTTTCTGTAAGTTCATCTACTAGATTAAGCGTCATAAGTGATTCTATAAGGCCTACAGCTGCAAGTAAGAATGCAGTCGTTATAATAAGTGACCAATGACCAGATAGAGTAGGAAGCATAGAAAATATTTGTATCTGAAAGGTAGGTAAGCCACCTTCCAGTCCAGTGCCGCCTCCATCTCGGATAAAGGAACCAACCGTACTTACATCCAGATTTCCAAAAATAGTAATTGCTGCTACAACGGCTATCGCAGCAAGAGCTGCGGGAACTTTATTTGTTAATTTAGGTAGGAAATGCATGATAGCCATTGTAAGGGCTACCAGTCCCACCATGATATTCATTTCAGCTCCAGAGAGCCATACTTTAGAACCATCTACAGTTTTCTGAAAAAGTGTGAGCTGAGAGAGGAAGATTACAATAGCTAGACCATTTACAAATCCCATCATTACCGGGTGAGGTATTAGACGAACAAACTTTCCAAGTCTTAGCAAACCTCCGCTAATCTGTATAAGTCCAACGATAAGAAGGGTAATCAATAGCCACTGAAGACCTAGGTTAGGAATAGCTTCATCTAGTAGTAGCCCCACCTGATTTCCTTCTTGGATCATGTGAACCATTACGACTGCCATTGCACCAGTCGCACCAGATATCATGCCTGGACGTCCACCAAATATAGCAGTAATAATACCCATGATAAATGCTCCGTATAGACCAACTAATGGATCTACCCCTGCTACAAAAGCAAAGGCTACTGCCTCCGGCACAAGTGCCAATGCTACCGTAAGTCCAGATAATATATCGTCCTTAGGGTTTCCTGTAAATGTCTTCAAAAATCTAGTCATGACTAATCCTTATGTCCAAAAGCTCGCAAAGATAGGATTATATCGTAGATGTGTGTCGTATGCGAGTTATAATAAATATAGATTTATTTAATATGTATTTCACTGAAAGAAATAATATTAAGTAGTATCGTATTTTGATTTCATAATACTCTTAGTTTATGAGTTATACTAGAATATTGTTCTTTGATAAGAACTAAAGGACTATTATAATATGTAAGCTTTTATTTAGCTTTTTCTAACTTGTTGTAAGAAGTTTGACACTATTCGATTACATTTTCTAATTGGCCTGTAGCTTTATAGAATATTAATTTTGAAGCATCAACAGATAGCAGGACAAAAAAAAGGCCCTCCAAATTTCTCTGGAAAGCCTTTTCATTGGATTGACAGATCTTTATGAAATGTTTTTTACTCTTCTTGCAGGGTATGCTACTTCGATACCTTCTTTAGCGAATGCATTTTTTATCTCTTTGTAAGAGTTGAAATATACATCCCAGTAAGTCTCGTCTGTTGCAAATGGTCTTACAGCAAGTAAGATATTATTTTCGTCAAATTTTTCTATTTCTATTGTAGGCTCATCAGGAAGTCTTTCTTTTACATTGTTAAGCGCTCCTTTGATAATGTTTTGGATCTTACCAAAATCTTCTTCATAAGGCATAGCAACATTAAGATCTACTCTTAGCTTACCGTTAGCCGTTAAGTTAGTCATGATACCACTTGTAGCTATTCCATTAGGCATGATTACTTTCTTGTTGTCCAGTGTTTTTATAATCGTATTAAATACTTGGATACCTTCTACATGACCTACAGTCCCTTGGATATCTACAAGATCTCCAACTCTATATGGCTTAAATATTAGAACCATAACACCTGCGGCAAAATGACTAAGTGTTCCTGACATAGCAGCTCCTATTGCAAGACCTGCACCAGCTATTAATGCTGCAAATGCTGTAACTTCTATACCTACAACTCCTGCTGCCGTAATAACAACCATTACTTTAAGTAATACACTTAGTAGTGATTGCAAGAATGGGATAAGATCTTTGTCTATACCTGATTTCGTAAGAGATTTTCCAATCATCCTAGATATAAAACCTACTATCCAGAATCCTATGATAAGTACTAGAAAACCTGCGACCAGTTTAGGAGCCCATGCCAATAAAGTATTAGTCAATGCGCTAAGGTCGATATTTGCTAAATCCATTTAAATATTTGTTTTTATTAGTTAAATAATGTTCCGTATGTGATTTAAGACGGTAATATTTAAGATCTGTCACGTATTGTGTTAATAAATATTTAAATAAACTATATGTGGTCTATAATTTTACATAAAGGGATCTCAGAGTTACTATATATGTCTATGATGTTAAACATATTATCATGTGATTAAATCAATAATGACATTGTCATCTTTAGCATTATGACATAGAAAGTAAACAATGATTATAGAATAATTGTAAGATATTTCCTATAGCATCTAGAGTTCTCTTAATTTCCTATCCTTCCGGCCTCTGCCTCTATCCCTGTGTTTCTCTTCCTGGATTTTACCTTGTCATTTCCGAAATTATAATTAAGATTTACGGCAAATCTTCTAGAATCCCATTCTCCTCTTCCTTGAGATACTAGGCCGTTAAATTCTGCTTTTCCACTCCAGAAAGCTTGTAGAAAGATATCTTGAGCACTCAGCTTTACACTCAGCTTGTCGTTCATAAATTTTTTCTGTAATCCTAGATTAAGAGACCAGCTTGTATCAAACTTAAATACACCTCCCCATATCCCAGGACCATTGAACCATCCAGATATTTCAGCAGTATATCCACGAGGAAGAGTAAAGGTCTGTTGTTGGAATATATTGTAGCTCCATGCCTGGAGATCTACAATTACGCCATCTCCATAATCTGCCTGATTATTCATATATGATCCTGAGATATTAAAGTAACCATTCCAGATCCGACTAAACTGTATCGGAGCACTGAGATTAGCGCTGTACACAATCTGTTCCGCTAGATTATCCCAGTTGATAAATCTTGCTCTGGGGTCACTATCATCAGGACCTATAAGTCTTGTTATTTGATCTGTTGTTCTACTATACGCTAGCTTTAGATTATATCGATAGGCATAGAGATATGACCATTCTATATTATTGACAATCTCAGGAAGCAGGAAAGGGTTTCCTTTACTGAATGAGATTTCATTTATCTGGCTTTTGAACGGGTTGAGTACATTGTAGTCAGGTCTGTTTATTCTTCTACTATAGTTAAGAGAAAATACATGAGCAGGTGTCATTGTGTAACTTAGTCCAGCACTAGGAAAAATAGAAAGGTAATCACTTTCTACGGGAGGTTCTTGCAAGCTAGGGTCAAATGTCTGTAAATCCCCGTTAGCATCCGTTTGTTCTAGTCTTAGTCCTGATGTTATGTTCCATTTACTATTTAGTTGTCTTGCATAGGAAACGTATCCAGCATACACTTTTTCGTCATAGAAGAAAAGATTAGACTGGCTATCATCCTGGATTCGCTCCGTATCGGGTATATTATAGAACAAGAAAGTATTATCAGTTGCTACCTTACTTAGCTTTGTTCCTAGACCCAATTTTCCATTCAGTAAATTGGTCTCATAGTCTATTTTGAAAGTATATATGTCAATATCAACAGGTGTGGTGTATGCTGTGTTTATCCGACTTAATACAGTAGTAGCATCTGGAGCAAAATAAGTATTGGGTTGTATATTATCAGCATCCGTTCTATACCTTCCATAATCGAGGTCTACATTTAGTGTAGCATCCTGAATTCGATATACATAATTAAGATTAAGACTTTGAGAGTTAAATTTGCTATCCAAATCATTAGCTGCGATAAGTATGCTATCTATTCTAAATGGGAAAGCCACGGAAGATATATCATTATCAGAACCTGACATTCTTATCTGATTTCTCCAGTTGCCTGAAGCTATAAATCCTATTGTTTGATTTTCTGTTAGAAAGAAATCTGTACCCCATCTAAAGTTTAATCCTTGTTCATCTGTATCCTCTTTGATATCATTGTTAATTCTTGTACCATTCTGAAAATCATCAAAGGAGTAAGTCTGGAATCTATTATTATCAAATAATCTTAGCTGGCCATAAGTGTTCAGTATACCATTTCTATAATTAATATTTCCACCGATATTAGAAGACCAGTTAGTTGCTTTTGTTACAGTGCTAGATAAAGAACCGTTTATTCCATAATTCTCATTTTTCTTAAGTCGTATATCTATAATTCCTGCATTTCCCTGAGCTTCGTATTTAGCTCCTGGGTTCGTTATAATATCTATCTTGTCTATTTGATCTGAGCTAAGATTTCTTAGAAAATTAGAAAGGTCATCTCCAGTCAGAGGCAGTCTCTTACCGTCTACATATACAAGAACACCAGTTCTACTTAGAACCGTAATATTATCGTTGTTATCTAGTTGTACGCCAGGTGCTTTTCTGAGTAAGTCTAGCCCATTGTCCCCTGTACTGTTTATGGTACCCTCTACATTGAAGACCGTTCTATCTGCTTTGACTTCTACAATAGCACGTCTTGCCGTGACAGTTGCTGTTTCTAGTTCTATGCCTGATGCGTTCATGATAATCGTTGATAGATCTATAGCTGATCCATCTGAGATTATTACATTACTTTTTACATAATCGTCCATGCCTACATAGCTTACCTCCAGAAAATAGTTGCCATCTCTCAATCTTTGAATAGCGAAATCACCATTTTCACTAGTTGTTTCTACTTTCACAAGCACAGAATCAGCAGTGTTGTACAGGATTACATTTGCAAACATTACAGGCTCAGTATCATCCGCTTTTACAGAACCTTTTACCGATCCATTATTTTCTTTTATCTGACCGACTAGAAATAATTGAGTAAATAGTAACAGCGTAGATAGGAATAATTTCATTGACATATTATTTATGTAAATTTTTATGTAAAAATATGTTTATATTGAGAATATTGGATCACGTTTATCGATAATACTAACACTTACGTCCATAAACTATACTATCAGACTAGACTACTCGGATTACTCACATTTTGTAGTTTTTGAATATGTAAAAATATGATTCGTACATTATAATTATTTTATGATGCATCGATCTAGAATAAAAAAAATGAATAGAATAGTCTTGTTTGTATTATTAACTATCCTTTATAATTTCTCTTTAATGGCTCAGGACAAAAAGGGAATTTATCCAGTATTAGCACATGCACACAATGATTATGATAAGAAGCAACCTGTCAGCAATGCACTAGAATATAATTTTGATGCATTAGAAGTGGATATAATACTATATAATAATAGGATAGTTGTTAGTCATGATGAAGATGATCTAGACAAGAAGCCTGATTTTTTATCGTTTTACTTCATACCATTGTTAGAGTCTGTTAAGCATTCCAGTAGAAAGATTATTTTATTAGTAGATATAAAAATTTACTCTGATCAGCTTATAGAGAAACTGAATAGTATATGTTCAGCATATCCTGAATTACTTGAAAATAGATTTGATGCGAAAGGGGATAATAAGAAGTTACAGATTTTACTCAGCGGAGACATCCCTCGTAAAAAGATAATAGAAGAGCCAAATTATATATACTTCTACATAGATGGTAGAATAGAGGATCTAGAATTTGAGTATTCTAACTATTATATGCCATGGATCAGTATGAACTATACAGATATTAGTAGATGGAAAGGTCTAAGATATGCGTCTATTAATAAACGAAAGTTGATAGATGATATCGTTAATCGAGTTCATAGCGAGAAAAAGAAAATAAGATTCTGGAATACCAAAGATAGTAAACGAACATGGGATATACTTATGGCGCAAGGAGTAGATGTGATCGGGGTGGATAATGTGAAATTATTTTCGGATTCATATGTCAAGTAGTTTACAGACAAGAAATAGTCCTTATAGTTATTCGTTTAGTAAAGTCTTACAATATAATTTTGCGAAGAATAAATCGAACAAACTATCACATAGTAAAGTATATAATGCAAACACAGGATGTTATGCAGCAAAAAAAAATAAAAAATCTTTCAAAAATAATACCATTAAGGCTAAAACATTTTAGACACTTTCTTCCTATGATGAAGCGGTTAAAACTAAGGAGACTTGACAGTATTAAAATAGATTCAAAATCAAGTTTAGATTCAGAGGCTTCTATGCTTTTTACCTAATTTCTTTGCATCAATTAGCATGGAGCACTGAAAGATTTCATGGTCATAGCCAAAAAATCCAGCAGGTCTCACAACAAATTGTAGAATCCAACTTGCCACCTATTTTTTAACTTTAAAACATAAGAATGAATTATTTAGGAATAGATAAAAATAAATTAGAACTAGTAAGTAATAAATTAAATACATTATTAGCTACATACAGCATATACTATCAAAATCTGAGAAGTTTTCATTGGCATATAGAAGGTAATAGTTTTTTCGATATACATGTCTTATTTGAGGATCTGTATAATGATGCCAAAGTAAAGATAGACGATATTGCAGAAAGAATATTGACTATAAATCACAAACCACTTGGTAGTTTATCAGAGTATATCGCGTACTCAAAAATTTCAGAGGCTCAAGATATTATGAGGGACGAAAATATGGCGACAGTAATATTAGAAAATCATAAAACTTTGATTATGCTTATGCGAGAAGCCATAAAAGAAGCTAGCGCTATAGGCGATGAAGGGACGGTAGATATGTTAGGAGGTTTTCTAGGGACAATAGAGAAAAAATCTTGGATGCTAAATGCATGGAAAACGAGCAGAAAAGCAGGTTTTATGGTGCCTAGTGCATCATAGTTACTGATACAATATAAATCAGTGGACAGACTCAGTAATTATATGAGTAGTTAATACTTATAGAGACAACACTTTTAACTTCCTTTACACAACAGGAATATAAAAAGTGTTGTCTTTTTTTATCATATGTAGGTAAGCTGTGTAATTTTATGATCTTCACTTCTCATTAACTCTTCTAGGAAAACGTGGGTATCGTTATTTATTATGTATTCTATGATTAGTTTAGTTTTACACTCAGTACGGATAATACTTTCAGAAGAGATTTTTATAAGATTTTGCTGCTGCTAATGGATTAGGTTTCTAATTGATAGTAAATCTTTGTGTAGCGAAAGCTTAACCTAAAAATTAAATCGAAGTAGAACGACTTTATTTTCCATAAATCTATTATATATTAAATTCGATAATATAATAGGAATGTAAATGTGTTGTTTTACTTTTGTCCTTCACATAAAATTAAGCTGTGCAATTATTAGACGGTAAGGCGCTCTCGATAGAAATAAAAGCTGAAATAGCTAAGGAAGTAGATCTTATAAAAGCTGCTGGAAAGAATATACCTCACCTTGCTGCTGTTCTTGTAGGCGAAAACCCTGCTTCAGAGTCATATGTGCGTAATAAAGTTAAGTCTTGTGAGCAGGTAGGATTTGAATCAACATTGATTCGTAAGGATGAGTCGATATCAGAAGAAGAACTTTTAGATATTGTTAAAGATCTTAACGAAAATGAAGACGTTGATGGTTTTATAGTACAATTGCCACTGCCTAGACACATAGATCCTAATAAGATAATACTTGCTATTGATCCGAATAAAGATGTAGATGGATTTCATCCCTACAACTTTGGGAAGATGGCTCAGGGACTAGATGGATATTTACCTGCAACACCTAATGGTATTATGCTAATGCTGAAACGCTATAATGTTGAGACTTCAGGCAAACACGTTGTTGTGCTAGGTAGATCTAACATAGTAGGGACGCCCATTAGTATATTATTGTCTCGAAAAGCATCTCCTGGAAACGCCACAGTAACATTGACACACAGCAGAACAAAAAATATCGAAGAAATACTCAAAAGTGCTGATATTATAATTGCTGCTATTGGTATTTCTAATTTTGTAAAAGCGGATATGATTAAGGATGGAGCGGTAATAATAGATGTAGGAATAAATAGAGTAGAAGCGCCAGAGCGCAAAAGTGGATACCGTTTAGTAGGTGATGTGGACTTCGATGATGTGTCTAGTAAGTGCAGCTTTATCACGCCCGTGCCTGGTGGAGTAGGTCCTATGACCGTAACTTCATTGCTACTAAATACTCTTAGAGCATCCAAGTAGCTTAAAATTAAGGTAATCAAGCATACTTCGAGCAGAAATTAGATAAAATAAGCAAAGCCAGGTTTTAAGTCCTGGCTTTACTTTACATCAACTACTATAAGTATAGAAACTCTATTCTTTTATAATCTTTTGTCTGTAGTAGTTATTGCCAAAGTTTAGGTGTAATATATATAGCCCTGTAGGAATATGGGATATATCAACTGACGATCCTATCTCGAATTTACTTCTATATACAATAGATCCTCTTATATCGTAAAGTAACACTTCATATATATCATCTGCTCTGTTATCATCTATTTGTATGTTTAATATTTCTTTTGTAGGATTTGGATATATCTTTACTTTTGATGCCAGATCCAGATCGTATACATTAACGCTAGTCGAAATCTCAAATACTTCAGTTGTTATACAACCATATCCATCTTGGATGGTCACGGTGTGTTCTCCAATACTCAGGTTATCTGAAGTAAATCCTGTGGTACCATTATCCCATGAAATAGAAAAAGGTTCTGTGCCTCCTTCTATAATTAGTTCAGCTGTGCCACCATCGCTACCTGATGCTGGTGTTGTAATAATTGTACTTGTGTATTCAAAGTTTATGATGACGTCTATATTCGCTTCACTTATACAACCATTTGATGCAGTTATACTAAGGGAATAGTTACCAGAATTGACAACTTCAGCATTCATATCTGTCGACACATAACCATTGGGTCCAGTCCAACTATAGCTAAGCTCGTCATCCATATCGGATTCAGATAGTATTGTGATGCTCTGCATGTTGCAATCAGCATCTCCTATACTTAATATATTTGTGGGGAGTTCAGTATCTAGCTGTACAGAAGCAGACTGACTTGCAGAACAACCGTTTGGAGCCGTAACTTCTAAGGTATATATACCATCTATAATTACTTCAGGATCTTGTAATATAGAAGTGAAACCATTAGGTCCAGTCCAAGCGTAAGTTACACCAGAAATACTGGAGGTCCCCATAAGTTGTACAGTAGAGTTTAAACAATCTATTGTTCCTCCAGTGGCTATTACATCGGGAACATCTACATCGGCTACAACTGTAGCAGTTGCTGTAGAGGTACACATATTGACAGTGGATACAGTAAGTGTGTAGGAACCTAATTCTGTAACAGATGGATTTTGTAAATTCGAAGTAAATCCTCCGGGACCTGTCCAAGCGTAACTAACACCAAATGTATTAGAATTTCCAGAAATAGTTACGGCAGATCCACTACAGTCTATGATGTTACCAGTCGCTGTAACATCAGGTGAGAACCCTAATATAACATCTATCTCATCGGAATGGCAACAGCCACTTTCTGTGGTAACGGTTAAAGTGTAAGTCCCACTACCCGTAACATTTAAGCTTTGGTTGGTGGATCCATCAGACCATAGATATGAGGAGCCTATATTTCCAGGATTGATTATATAAGAATTACTATTACATTCTATTATGTCTTCTCCTAAGTCAAAAGAGAAATCATTCATAGTAGTAACTGACCAGTTCGCTAAAGATATATTATCACAACCATCAGAAAAACTCCACGTGTATTCTCGTATTTCTGCAAAACTTCCTAAACTACAATCTCCCGGTGTAATTGTCTCTGATAATAAAAAGTTATCACTCACATCCCCATCGCAAATATCTATTGCGTTAAGTGTGGGAATACTAGGAAAATTATCACTACATGAGATAGTAAGATCAGCTGGTACATTAGATATTTGTGGACCAGTATTATCTTCTAAGTTTATGGTAAGCGTGTAGGGTGCAGAAACATTTCCTGCTTCATCTGTTGCCTCAAAAATGAATACGTTATTTGTACTAGCTCCGCATATCGTATTTAAGGTGGTTGTCTCTATTACTGTAGGGGCAGTGCAGTTATCGATTGCTATAGGTACGTTTGCATTATATAATGCACCTAGATTGTCGACGCCACAGATTCCAGTTATCGTCGCAGAATTTCCACCACCTACCCAGGTCGGAGAAATGTCTTCTACAACGGTGACCGTCGTTGTACATATTCCGATTAATCCATTGCCATCTTCTGCTCGGTATTCTATAATGTTTAGCCCTATAGGGAGATTAAATCCAAAGTCTTCACCAGGGGAAATTCCAGTGTCAAAAATTGTTAATCCATTTGCCAGATTTCCTGTAATTACATAACCCTCAATATCATCACAATCATCCTCTGCTATTGGTGTGGTAAATACAACATTAGATGTACAAGCTGTGGGGTCAACTGATACGGTGAAATCTGATATGCAATCAATAGAAGGAGCTTGCCCTCCTATGTCATTAATACTGTTACAGGTAGATGTATTATTTTGTATAATAGTTCCAGATGAAATCTCGGCTAAGGGTAAGATCCAACAACAATCTTCAAGTTCTGGATTATTTGTGACTTGTAAAGCTGCAGAAGCATTAGTGTTTATCAAGACTTGCATATTAGAGAAGCCTGTAATTTCTGTTAAAGATGGATTATAATTTATTCCTAGTGCATATGGGAAATCAGCTCCCGTACAACCTAATGTACTATTGAAAGCGGATATACTTGTGAGCTCGGCATTGTTTGCAACGGTTAGTACTCCAAAGGTTTGTACGTTCCCAAAATTTTCCAAAGCCGTTATACCTATATTATCTATCGTTATGTAAAGCGCATTTTGTAGCGTATTAAATGTCGGAATAAGGCTTAATAATGGACAATCTTCAAACTCTATAGCAATATCTACAACTGAAGTAGAGGTAAAACCTGCTAAGCCTGTCATAGCAGCATTGTTTTTTATATATAGTCTATCTATAGTTCCTATGTTATAGAAATCCGCAACGCCTTCCAATAGATCATTATTCTCAAAGTAAATGTTGTCTACTGTAGTCAACGCTGGAAACTGAGCTATAGAATTGATTAGCTTGTTATTATTACTGAAATTTATAGTACCTGCCGATTCTAATTGTAATGGATATGCAGCAGTGGAAACAGATGTAATATCTGTATTGCTTACATTGAATTGTCCTCCTATAGAGACTATTGCGTCTAAGCCTAATAGACTTGTGAGGGAAGGACAGTTATTTATGACTAAGTTACCTGTAACTTCAGTAAGACCACTAAAAAAAATTGGGTTTAGACTAGTTATATATCCAGAACCACCGTCGTCTATAATTATTGTTCCAGCACTAGATCCACAGGTGAAGTTATCCACGTCATATTGCGTACTTAGATATACTGTGGCACATTGACCATTAAGTAATTGACTGTTTAGCACAGTAATAAGAAGGATTAGAAACGTAAGGGTATTTTTCATAATGGGGTTATATTAGTTTTTATAGAAGTGTTATATACACTGATTTAAAGAAGTGGATTGAATAAGAAGTATATTGACATTGCAATCTAAAATTGATCAGAATATCTAGTTTTAATATAATGATTTAGCAGTCATACTGTCTCTCAATGAAAATAAGATGTTTCAGTTAGAATTTGAATTGACTTCCAGTTAGGTAATGGTTATAATTGCTAGTAGACTGATTAGCTCTTGATCCTAGTAATTTTACTTCTTTAATGAGTACAAAATTTATCTAGTGAAGTAATTTATACGATATTCGGTTTCTAATTTGATAAAATTATGTACTTATGGACTATATACAACTTAATCTAAATGGTGAAGAAAGTGTGCGTGAGCTCATCATTGCAGAACTATTTGCGATAGGTATAGACTCCGTACATGAGACTGATCTGCTACTTGCTTATATAGAAAAACATCTGTTTAATGATGATTTTATAGTAAAGCTGCAGGCTTTGTGCGAAAAGTATAAATACAATTATACCGCAGAAGCGCTCGCAAATATAAACTGGAATGCAGAATGGGAAAGTAGTTTTAACCCTGTAACGATAAGAGATTATTGCTTGATAAAAGCTAGTTTTCATAAGGTAGAAGAAGAATTTCAACACACGATAGAAATTAACCCTAAAATGTCATTTGGAACTGGTCATCATGAAACTACTTGGTTAATGATGGACAAGATATCTCAGCTAAATATAAAAGAGAAAAAAGTACTTGACTATGGTTGCGGAACAGGTATATTAGCTATTCTAGCAGAGAAAGAATTGGCTAAAGATATAGATGCTATAGATATAGATCCACTCTGCGTAGAAAATACAGCAGAGAATTTAGAAATTAATGCATGTCAAAGGATAAGTATCCTTTTAGGAGATCTTGACATTTTACAAGTTTCGAAAAAATATGATCTTATATTAGCAAATATTAATAGAAAGGTATTGTTGTCTAATGCCGATTTACTGGCTGAATTCTTGATGGCAGATGGAGATTTAGTATTATCGGGTATACTAGAAACTGATAAAGACATTGTCCTTGACAGATATAAAACTGCAGGATTTATCCTAGAGGAGATAAATCAGCGAGGAGAGTGGCTTTGCATTCAATTTACAAAATCTACCAATTCTTTATAGAGAAGTCCCATAGGTAAACCCATTATATTACTATAGGATCCCTTTATGCTTTTTATTTTACATAAGCCTATCCAATCTTGGATTCCGTAGGCTCCTGCTTTGTCATATGGATTATATTTAGAGATATAATAATTGATCTCTGCTTCTGTGAAATCGTGAAATTCAACAGATGATAATTGAGAAAAAACTCTTTTCTTTTCGCTATTCCTGAGACATACACCGGTAATGACTTTATGAGAACTGCCGCCTAATTTCTGTAGCATAGACATAGCTTCTTGCCGATCTTTCGGCTTCTCTAAAATCTTTTTCTTGTAAATGACGATTGTATCTGCAGTTAAGACAATGATGTCCGATTTTAGTTCTGATTTGAGGGCCTCTGCTTTTTTATCCGCTAGAAATGTTGGGACATCAGCAGGATTAAGAGAGGAAGGATAACTTTCTTCTACATCTATATACTTAGAAACAAAAGGTATGTGTGCTTCATTAAGCAATTCTTGCCTTCTAGGGGATTTTGAAGCGAGAATAAGGGTATTACTGCCAAGGATGTCCATATGATCAACTAATATTTATAAATATTATATAAATCAATCCAGTAGCCATGATTCCTTTTATAATTTGGCTAGTTAACCAGAAATCTTTAGACTGCTTAGATCGACTCAGGCAAATTAAAGAAATTATAGTTGGAATGATAACTAGAAGTACAAAAAAGTATTGAGAATTAGTATTTAGTTGAATAGGATCAAAAAATAGCCATAAAAGCTGCAATAACAACAATGTAATCCCATAGAATAATGCCACTATTTTACTTTTTTCTAATCCCCAACTTATTGGTAATGTATTGTAATTAGAGGCTTTATCTCCTTTTATGTCTTCTATATCTTTCACTATTTCTCTATATACAGTAATTATAAAGCCGAAAAGCATATATGCACCTAAAGTGACTGTGAAAAACTCATGTAATACTTCACTCTTTAACGGCATCTGATGGTAGGCATCTCTTTCTGCAAACCAAAGTATTCCAGTGACAAAGGCACAGAAGACACCGATAACGAGGTTGCCGATTAGTGGCATTTTCTTAAAGTACCGAGAATATAAATACAACAGAATAATAGCCAACGGATTCAATATAAACAAGGCTATATGATCTATAGAAAGTGCTAAATATAAGGCAATAAGCATACTAGATATTACAAGTAAAGTATACCAGATTTTTGCAGTACGCCCATCAAACCCTTTCTTTAGTTTTCCATTTAATTTATCTGTTTCTTCATCTGCAATATCATTTATAACATAACCTGATGCGGCAATCAATATGGTATCTATTACCAACAATAAAAATTGTAAATCATTTAGTGCAGGCGTAAGGCCTGTAGCATAAAAGAGAGGTATAATGACAGCATGCTGCAGAAGATATTGCGTGATAACAATGATAAAGAGATTAAAAGGGCGGATACTTTTTAGAAAATACACTTGTGTTATTCTTCTTCTCCGAAAATAGTATCCTCTACTTTTTTAGATATATCTTCTGCCGTATCTTCGATTTTTTGAACAGCATCTTTCCCCGCTTCAGTCACCTTTTCTAGCGCATCTTTTCCAGCAATACTCATTTTATCTAGCGTGCTTTTTAGTTTGGGATTTTCTCCTATAGATTGTTTCCCTTTTTCTATTAACTGATCTGTTTTCTCTTCTACTTTTTCCGATACTTGTTGTAGCTTTTCTTTAATAGATTGAATTTGGTCTGAGTCTGAAAGCGCCTCTATCGTATTGACACCTTTCTGATATGTAGTGCCAGCTTTTTCTACCATATCGCCTGTTATGGATTTTGCTTTCTCTACAGAAGAACTTATATACTCTTTTTCAAGAGCTTCGTCCATAAAGTCTAAAGACTTGCCGACAGACGCTTGCGCTTTCTTTCCTGCGAAACCTAGTATTTTCAAAATGCTCTTAAACATAGATTGATAGTTTTAGCTATAACCAATATAGTTAAAAGGAGTGATTATTCTTAATTCTTCCTTGATAGATTCAGATACTTCTAATCCAGTAATAAACTCTTTAATTACCGTAGCATTGATTTTTTGATTTCCTCTTGTTAGTTCTTTTAGTTTCTCGTAGGGCTTAGGGTATTGTTCTCTTCTCAGGATATTCTGTATAGCTTCAGCGACAACAGCCCAGTTGTTGTCTAGATCAGTTTCTAGTTTACTTGCATTGAGATCGATTTTTGACATTCCCTTTTTTAGAGATTTAAAAGCGATTAGGGTATGGGAGATCGGAACGCCAATATTTCTCAGAACGGTGCTATCCGTCAGATCTCGTTGCAATCTAGAAATAGGTAGCTTATCACTGAGATGAGAAAAAATAGCATTGGCTATTCCTAAATTTCCTTCTGCATTTTCGAAGTCTATAGGATTTACCTTATGGGGCATAGCTGAGGATCCTACCTCGTTAGCTATAACACGCTGTGTGAAATATTCCATAGAGATATAAGTCCACATATCTCTGCATAGATCGATTAGAATCGTGTTAATCCTGCGTATATTATCAAAGATAGCTGCTAGATGATCGTAATGTGCAATCTGTGTAGTATACCTAGATCTTTCTAGCCCTAGGTATTTCGCAACAAAGGTGTCTGAGAAAGCCAACCAGTCTTTATCCGGAAAACTAACTTTGTGCGCATTGAGATTTCCTGTTGCTCCACCGAACTTTGCTTTTATTGGAAGATTTTGCAAAAGTGAAACTTGCTGGGTAAGTCTTTCTACAAATACCATAAACTCTTTGCCTAGCGAGGTAGGAGAGGCCGGCTGTCCATGTGTTTTTGCGAGCATAGCTACCTCCTTGTATTGAGCAGCTTTATCTTCTACAATAGAGATAATCTCTTCTATCATAGGGTAATAAATTTCCCGCATAGCATCTTTTAGCGAGAGCGGTACAGCGGTATTATTGATATCCTGAGAAGTTAGCCCAAAGTGTATCCATTCTTTTTCTGACTCCAAATCAAGGTCAGATAAATTTTCTTTTATGTAATACTCTGTAGCCTTTACATCATGATTTGTTACGGCTTCTATCTCTTTAATTCTTTCAGCATTCTCCGGCGTGAAAGAAGTATATATATGTCTGAGCTTTTCTTTTTGTGCTGGACTTAGCTTTACTATGTTTTCTTCTTCTGAGAGAGCGATAAAATACTCTATTTCTACCTGTACTCTATATTTGAACAAAGCATATTCTGAGAAATATGGACTTAGTTCTTTTGTCTTATTATGGTAACGACCATCTATTGGTGATATAGCTTCTAGCATACTGTTATTTTTGAACGTTTATCAAAGGTAGTAATCTTAGCGTTTAATTTCTCTAGCTATTATAGTCGATTTCTCTTTTCCATCGCTTATGAGACCACAGCCATAGTTCAGGTTGTTTTCTGATGTCTTGCTCTAGTAGACTCATAAATTTCTGGGTGATATAATCTTTATCTTCTTTGCTAGGGTCTTCGGAAATAATTGTAGGCACTAATCTATAATGACCTCTGGCAGTTCTTTCGTTAGATAGATATATTACAGGTGTGTTATTTCTCTTAGCAAACTTCTCAGCGCCATGGAGACATAATGTTTTCTTACCAAAGAAAGTGACTTCTATACCGTTCTTTGTATCCGTCGGGTTCTGATCCGCTACATAGACTACAACATAGGGCATGAGATCACTATCCACGAGTTTTCTTCTGGACTCTTCTAATCTTATGACCATAGAACCTGTGCTCATTCTTTTCTCATTAGCATATCTATCCACATACTTGTTCTTTATAGATTTTACTATACCTATAATTCTGTACGGATAGCTTAAAGGAAAAACGTAGGTAGCCCATTCCCAGTTTCCCAAATGACCAGCGAGAAGGACTACGTTCTTTTTTTCTTTGTACCACTCATCTATAAATTGAGGCTTTACCATCTCATATTGCTGCTTAAGCGTAGTAGGTGAGGTCGTGAATCCTTT
>Ga0209828_1000512_pt1 | contig 36808 bp, 37 predicted proteins | sample MaitaG_FD_187429 | JGI IMG/M metagenome (GOLD analysis project Ga0209828, IMG submission 187429) | Marine algal microbial communities from Maine, USA - Maine_Asex2 metaG (SPAdes) (version 2) | ecosystem: Host-associated > Algae > Red algae > Unclassified | place: Maine, USA | collected 2015-01-05
TCGGTCCCTCGGTTTAACTCGGAGCCGAGAGCGAGGTCCTCTCCCGGTGAGTTATTTGCTTGGTTTTACTCCGCAGGTTGGGCTTAGGAGCTCGGGCGCTTTTCGCCACGTTGCGGATTATCACTGCAACCGTTGCCCGGCGGTCAAGCCAATCCGCAGATTGGTCCGAGCGCAGCGATGCCACGATTGCGAGAACGGGTGTCAGGTAACCCGGAGGCCCATCGAGCGAGCGGTGCCGGCGACCTGCAGTTTGGCCTGATCGATATCGGCGGTGTTGAGATCGGGGAGTTTGATCTCTGCAATCTCGGTGACCTGTGCGTCGGTCACTGTGCCGGCTTCTTCTCGGCCAGGTTCGTGAGCGGCCTTGTCGAGACCGGCCGCCTTGCGCAGCAAGAATGCCGTTGGGGGCGTCTTGGTGATGAAGCTGAACGATCGGTCTTCGAAGATGGTGATCTCAACCGGGACGATCTGACCGCGTTGACCTTCGGTCTTGGCGTTGTACGCCTTGCAGAAGTCCATGATCTGGACACCGTGGGGACCAAGTGCGGTACCAACTGGCGGCGCAGGTGATGCCTCGCCCGCAGGAATCTGGATCTTTACGAGTGCGGCGACTTGTTTCTTAGCCATGAGTTTCTACTGCTTCTAGAGACAGCCCGAGAGAGCTGTTGCGAATTTACGCCGGTTCAGACCGGCAGCGACATGAAAGTGTGCCCAATAAAGAGCCAGCGAACAACCCCAGTGGCTCAGTTGGTCCATTTCGCTACTTCGGCGGTGGGCCGGGATTTACAGCTTGGCGACTTGGGCGAATTCGAGTTCGACCGGGGTCTCTCGACCAAAGATGTTGACCAACACTTTGACTTTGAGTTGGTCTTCGTTGAGTTCGATAACTTCGCCGCTGAAGTCTGCGAAGGGGCCTTCTTTGACTCGAACCGTTTCGCCCATTTCGTAGAGCTTGCGAGTGCGAGTCTTTTTCTGGCCAGCGGCGGTTGCGGCGTCTTCGTCGGTCTTGACTTGCAGGAACGTTTCGACTTCGCGCCGGGGTAGCGGCGATGGCTTTGAACCTTGGCCAACAAAGCCGGTTACGCCTGGCGTGTTGCGGATCACGAACCACGAGTCGTCGTCGAGCCGGCATCGCACCAGCAGGTAGCCGGGGAACATCTTCTTTTGGACGACGACTTTTTTGCCCTGGCGGAACTCGACGACGTCTTCCATGGGGATCACGACCTCGTGGATCCGTCCGTCCATGTTCATGCTGGCAGTACGAGCTTCGAGGTTCTGTTTAACTTTTTTCTCGTAACCCGACTGGGTGTGCACCACGAACCATTTACCTGGACGGTCGTAGGGGCTCACAACTTTGGGCGCCGGTGCAGCTTCTTCGTCGCCCTCGGCGTCTTCGAGCTTTTCGTAAATGAGTGCGTCTTCGTCGATGACCTCCGGGGCCTCGGGGGCCTCGACTTCGACCGCTTCGACTGCGTCGGTCGGTGGCGCTTTCGCCTCGGCAGCGTTGTCGTCGGCGGCGGCGGTATCTTCGATTACGTCGCTCATCGTTCGAACAGTTTCACGATGGCTTCGCCGAGACCGAAGTCCAGGCCGGCAACGAGCGCGGTGAACACAACCAGCAGAGCGAAAACCACCAACGAGTAGTTCATGACTTCCTCGCGGCTTGGCCACGAGACAAGCTTGAGCTCCTTGCGGACTTCGCGAAAGAACTGTGCGGGCGGGGTACGAGGTTCACCCGAACCCGAGCGCGCCTCGCGTTTTTGGCGTACCGGTTCACCGTCGTCGTCAAGGAGGCCCTGTTTTTGGGCGAAACGGCGAGTTTGTCGATTCAAGCTCTGCGTATCAGACATTGCCTTTGGGACCTTCTTGGGGTGTCTTGCGTTCGTAGAAGTTTGCAGGGCCGGTGGGGATCGAACCCACAACCTCCGGTTTTGGAGACCGGTGCTCTAGCCAGTTGAGCCACGGCCCTTCAACTTGACTCCTCACACTATCCCTACTGGTCGCAATCGCAACGGCAGTTGATCGGGATGGGCGGCTGCCCGAGACTCAACTGGCGTTGCGATGAGCTTCGATATCGATGACATCGGCGGTCGCTGGGGGGTCGGGCTTCGGTGTTTGAGAAGTTGACGAGACCGGTCGCCACCCGACGAGACCGTCACGGAGCCGAGCCCGGGCCCGATGGAGGCGAACTTTGGCTGCAGCCTCGGAGATATCGAGTTCTCGTGCAATTTCGCGGTGGCTCATGCCATGCACATCTCGAAGGACCACAACATTGCGCAGCCGCTCAGGAAGATTGTCGAGCGCTCGGCGCAACCGCTGTCCAACGGCCCCATTTTCGAGCGCGAATTCTGGATCATTGGCCTCGCGACGATCAGCCAGGTCAATGACGGCATCGATGTCATCGTGGCGAGAATGACGCTGGCGGCGGCCCATGTAGGTCGACGCACTGTTCGCCGTAATGCGATGCAACCATGTTGAGAACCGGGCATCGCCCCGGAACTTGCGAAGACTTCGATACGCCCGCACGTAGGTGTCCTGGACGACGTCGTCTGCGTCGTGCTCGTTTCCGGTAAGGCGCAGCGCGAGCCCGTGCACCTTCTGATAGGTCGCTTTGAAGAGTTCATCGAAAGCGGCTCGATCTCCGAGCTTGGCTTTGGCGATGAGATCCTTGAGATCGTCTTCCACGACCCGACTCTATACCCGAACCCCAGATCCGCAAGTTCGGATCCGGAGGGGATTTGTAGCGCCAGACAGATTTGAACTGTCGACCTCTCGATTATGAGTCGAGCGCTCTCACCAACTGAGCTATGGCGCCCCGGAAAGGGTCAACGCCCAGCCATGTCGTGAAACAGTGCTGGACGTATCGATACCGGTGGAGCTCCCTAAGAGAGTTGAACTCTTGACCTCTTCCTTACCATGGAAGCGCTCTACCGACTGAGCTAAGGGAGCAGGGCGACAAGGATGCCACGATAAGCCGCCTTGCCCAACCCCTTTTCTGGAATCCTGTAACACATCTCTGATTTGGGTCGAGGCGATTGTGAACACATCTGAGCTAACCAACGCGAATCCAGTTGTGCGAGACGCCGTGCGCCGTGATGCCGGGGACCTGATGCGCATCTACAACCGGGAGGTGCTTGAGACTACGGCAACGCTCGATGCCGAGCCCCGCACGCTCGAGGAACAGCAGCACTGGTTGGCTGAGCGCAGCCTGGGTCATGCGGTACTGGTGGCTGAACTCGATGGCGTGGTTGCCGGTTTCGCATCGCTCTCGGCGTTCAAATTGCGGGCTGCGTATCGACCCACGGTCGAGAATTCCATTTACATCGATCCGGTGTTCCAGCGCCAAGGCCTCGGCCTGTTACTTATGACCGCGATCGTGGACCGCGCCCGACTGCACGGATTTCACTCGGTGATCGCCCGCATCGCCGACGGCAATCCTGGGTCAATCACGCTCCACGAACATCTCGGCTACCGCATGGTCGGCGTCGAGAAAGAGGTCGGCCGCAAGTTCGGTCGATGGCTCGACGTTACCGAAATGCAACTTATGCTCTGAATCCCGCTTGCCTCCGGCTGCACGGGACCAGGTCTGACAGGCCCCTTTACCCGCTCAGTCCCTTCCTTTTTTCCTCCAGCTGTTGGGGTGTTGCAAACTCTCTGCAATTTGTCGGTTGCACCGCCGCGTTCAGCGACTGATGCGCAGGTGTTGTCAATTTTCGGATCGTTCGTTCTTACTGCATCGTGGCAAGCCACCCGGGCTGGCAGGTGCGGCCTCGCGGACTAAGTTGCAGGGATGGACCTTACGAATGTTGGAAGTGACCTGATCGATGCAGCCCAAGGGCTGCAACAGCAGACCGTTGAGCTGCGACGAGCTATTCACGCCGACCCCGAGATCGGGAACGATCTGCCACGCACGCAGAGCAAAATCTTGGATGCACTCGACGGTCTAGGACTGCACATCACCAAGGGCGAAGCGCTCACTTCTGTCGTTGCCGATCTCGACACGGGCAAGCCGGGGCCAACCATCTTGCTGCGAGGCGACATGGACGCCCTCCCCTTGCAGGAAGACCTCGATGTGCCTTGGCGGTCCCAGGTCGAACAGACCATGCACGCATGTGGCCACGACGCCCACGTTGCCATGTTGCTCAGCTCGGCCCGCCTGCTCGCCGAGAACAAGAGCGAACTGACCGGCAAGATCCGGTTCATGTTCCAGCCCGGCGAAGAAGGCTTCCACGGAGCCAAGTTCATGATCGACGAAGGCGTGCTCGACGGCGTTGATCGAGCCTTCGCCATTCACGTATTCACTCAGATGCGAAGCGGTCACTTCTTCAGCAAGGGCGGTCCGCTCATGGCCAGCGCCGACCGATTCGAAATCACGATAAATGGCTCGGGCGGCCACGCTTCGATGCCTCACGGATGCATCGACCCAATCCCCGCAGCAGCCTCGACGGTGCTTGGGTTACACGCAATGGTCGGCCGCACGACTCCGGCCTCGGAGGCTGCAGTGCTGACCGTTTCGCACCTGCAGGCGGGCACAACAAACAACATCATCCCGGCCTCAGCATTCATGGAAGGCACGATTCGCACACTCAACGAAGACGTTCGCGCTGGCTTGCACGAGAACCTGGTCACGGTTGCACAAGGCAACGCAGTCGCCCACAATTGTTCGTGCACCGCCGAGGTCATCCCCGGCTATCCGGTCACCGTAAACAACGACCAAGAAGTCCAACGAGCCCAGTCGGCGGCCGAGCAAGTTCTGGGCGAAGGCTCATTCCACATCATGCCCGAAGCCGTTATGGGGGCCGAAGACTGGAGCTATGTGCTCAACGAGGTTCCCGGGTCGATGGCCTTCCTCGGGGTGTGCTCACCTGACCTGGTTCCTCATGAGGCCGCTCCGAACCACTCAAACCTGATGACCATCGACGAAGACGCAATGGCCCAAGGCGTCGCCATGTACGCCGCCATGGCTATGGGGCAATAACGGTTAGTGATCTACGAGGTAGCTGAAGTACAGCAATTCACCAGTCGGCCCGCGGACCGACCGGTACTCGCCGCCAGGAACCTGTTCGGTTAATTGCAGAAGCTCCTGCTCTTGGTTCGGCAGACCGACCACGAACAACCTTGGCCGAGTGTTCTCTTGATCGGCGAGCTCGGCCGCGGCCCAGAGGTTTCGAGGCAAGTCGGGATAGCTCATGAATCGAAGCGTTCCGTGCTCAGCGAATAGGGATGGGGCACCGAGCAAAAAGGTGTCGGCTTCGCCAGCCTGCTCAGCGAAGTCGCGACCGATGGCATCGACATGTGCTCGCGGCGGGTTGTCGCCGAATTGCGAGAAGTAGATTCGTACTCCGCCCTGGGCCAAGACGAGCGCGATCACTGCGGTCACGGCGTACCTCATCCAGTCCCGGGCGCGGGCTGATGCCAGAACCAGACCAAAGAAGTAGTCGACGGCGATGCCTCCGAACAATGCAACTGCGGGGAAGACCATCACCAAGCGCGTGGCCGAAGGCGCGCCGTTCGTAAGGATGCCGCCAAGTACGAACCCCAGCACAAACCAACAAACCACCAAATAGTGTTGGAACGTCAGGAACCTTGCAAGCGCTAACCCCAGACCAACCCAGAACAGGATCGCTGCAAGCAGTTGCAGCCCGGGAGCGTCAGCGAAGTAGAACGTGGAAACATCGCCCCCATCCACGAAGAATCGCAGGTTGTTCTTTGTTTGCAACCACAAGACGCCCCAGGCGCCGTCGGCATTGATTGCTTGGGTGTTCGCATCGGTAAAGATGCTGACACCGGACTGCCGCGAGGCAAATGTGCCCGGTGCCCGCCAGTAGCGCGGCACGAGAGGCAGCCAGGCCATGAAAAAGCCGAAGGGCACAAGCCACAGTCGACGAAATTGTGTGCGGTACCGCCAGGCAAACACGACCACGACCGCGGCCAGCAGAACCGGCAATAACCGAGAGCCGTAATAGAAGTACTGGGCAAGACCGCAACTCATCCCGGCGCCGAGCAACGGCAGGATGGCCGAGTCACGGTTCGCCAGGCTGCGGTCGGCCCACAACACGAAAGCGACCATGACGATCGCCATGAAAACCGAGTGGATGTTGTTCAGCGCCATACGGCTGAACTGGATGTGAATGTGGGAGAACGCCAAGAAGGCGGCGGCGATGACGCCGACACGGCGACTCCAGCCCAACCGCCCAACGACGTACACCGCAGGGATACAGAGAGCACCGAAGAGAGCGGAGCCCATACGCACACCGCTCACGGACTGGCCAAAGAGCGCCATCGACAACTTCTGCAGGTAATGGAACAGCGTCGGGTGATCAAGGAAACCAGTGCTGAACGGCGGCAAATACTGATCGGATGATCCGACGCGAAGTGCGAGCATCGCCATCTCACCTTCGTCGCCATGCATCGGGGGCAGCGTCTCGAGCTCACGCACACGCAACAGCAGACCGGCCGCGAACAAGCCTGACAGCATCCAGAAATCAAAGGACCGCAGCCTCCGGCTCCAGTCGAACCGCCATGCCATTTTCGCAGTGCTGAAGTCGCTATACAGCGCGGCGCAGACAACAACCGTCAACCCGCCGAGCCAGGTCGCCAGCGGCCAGCCAGCTTCAAAATTGCGGGACAGTCCGAATATCGAGACGGCGATCGCCAGTGCTCCGGCCCACAGAACGATGATGGGTGGCGTAATCGTCGCACCGTCGGACCCGGCTCCGCTACGACCGAGGGACACCGTCTGTTCGCGCACCAGCGACGCAGCAATGAGTGCGGCGACGCCAGTCCCAATAAGCCACAGCGAAGCGAGTGAGACGCCAACCGCACAGAGCACCGCCCCTGCCAGTGCAATTGCTAGGGAGAGACTGAACCCAGCTGGATCAGGCTCACTTTCGGGCAGCCCGCGAGACCCCTGGTCGACATGGTTCACTCAGCTACCAAACGCCGCTCGGCATGAGCAACGCTTGGGTTGTCATCGCCTTATCACTGGGCATCTGCACCGCCTGAGGCTACTGGGTCAGAGCCTGCGCCCGCCGCACCCAAAAGGAACAGTCACCGAAAGAACGGTGACCCGCACCCAGCACATCGTGCAGCGTGCGGGTCACCACTATCGCTCGTTAGTTGCCACCCTCGGTGACTTCGACGGTTCCCTTGACGAAGTCATTGCCATTCACATCGACGCCATCGGCCTCGAGGTTCGCAATGGCCTCTTTGACAATGTCGGTGCGGAACGCTCCATCGGTGGGTGCCGAAGTCAGAATGCCTTCGGCGGTTGCGATGTCAACGGTTTGTTGCCAAAGCACCGGATCCATGACGCCAACACCTTGAGGCGATGGCCAAACCAACGGATTGATTTCGTTCATCATCCAGGCCTGGTGTCCGGGTCCGCCAAATGGCGGCTCTGCAGCCAGGATCGCTTCGACGCAGTCCTGGGGATTGTCACGGCAGTGAATCCAGCCGCGCAATGAGCCTTCGACAAATTTGACGGCCATCTCGCGATACGCCTCGTCGTCGTCGAGTCGGTCAGCATCGGCCCAGATTGCGTCCTGGAGCATTGCGGTGCCCACATCGTTCCAATCGATGATGTTGAAGTCTTCTGGCTGATAGAGCTCGCCGGTGTCGGCGTTGACTGTTTCCAGCACCATGGCGTACTCGTTGTAGATCATCGCTTGGGCAGTATCGATGTCACCGTTGATCAGCGCAGTCATATTGAAGTCCTGGCCAACCATCGTCACGTCGCTCGCTGGGTCGATACCGTTCTTGCGGAGCCCAGCAACGAGTTCGAACTCGTTACCAAAGCCCCAGTTGCCAACATTGGTTCCCGCAAGGTCATCAACACTGTCGATACCCGAGTCAGCAAATGACACCTGCAGGGTGCCGCTGCGCTGGAACACCTGGGCGATGTTGGTAATGTTTAGGCCTTCTTCGCGTGGGACCAGGCCGCGCGGGACCCAGGAGATGGCGAAGTCAGATGCGCCGGAGTCGAGCACGGTTGCAGGAACGATGTCGAGGCCACCGTCGACGATAGTCACGTCGAGTCCTACGTCTTCGTAGAAGCCCAGGTCGCGTGCTGCAAAGTAGCCAGCGAACTGGCTCTGCGGCACCCACTGAAGCTGCAACGTGACCGGCGTTAGTTCACCGTCGTCGCTGCCTCCGGCTGCATCGTCGCTGCCTCCGCATGCGACAGCAAATGTCGCGAGCGCAAGCAGAACGGCGAGCAAGCGCCACATTTTCGGTTTGGGTTTCATATCGGTTCCCTCCATGGAAAAGACGAGCGACTAGCGCCCATCGGTTGTTCGTACAGAGCTGTGCCATGGCATGACGGCGTTCTCAATCAGCACGGTTGCCACATACAGGATGGTGCCGATCAGTGTCCCCGCAAGCACAGCGGCCCACGCGTCGGCGTACCTGGTGAGTCCAGCTGCCTGGGTGATCATTGGCCCAAGCGCGTCCTGTCGACCGCCGAAGTACTCAGCAACAATGGCGCCGATTACGGCGAGCGACGAGGAGACCTTCATGGCGGTGAAGAACAGTGGCAGCGCAGTCGGAATGCGGACTTCGCGGGTGATGCGCGACTTGGTGGCTGCGTAGGACCGCATCAGTTCAATCTTGCTGGGGTCGGCTAGCCCTAGACCCTTGACGGTGTTAATAAAGATAGGAAAGAACACCAGCAGGATCACGATGAACTGCTTGGACCGAGCCGAGGTAAGGCCAAACCAATTGTTGAAGATTGGGGCAAGCGCAATTATGGGCACGGCGCTGATTGCGACCGCCAGTGGGGTAATTGCTTCATGAGCAATCCGGAATCGATTCACAAGCAGTGCCGCCCCCACGGCGAGCAGCGCCCCAACGATCAATCCGGAGACGATCACGTAACCAGTGATGGTTGCACCGGTCCAGATGGCATCAAAGTTCTCTACGAACGCAGCCGCTATTTCGGTCGGCGGCGGCAGCACGAAACCGTCGGGGCTCACGACCCGAAGCAGCCCTTCCCACACCGCCAGTATCCCCAAGCCAACCAGCACTGGGGCAGCCGTGGGACGCGAGGCCAGGTCGATAAGCCGCGCCATCAGGCACCAACTGCCCGCAGTGCCTTGCGCACTTCAGTCACTGCGGTATGGAAGTTGGGATCGTCGCGCGTGAACTCGGTGCGACCCCCAAGGTCTACATCGATCATCGAAGAAATCTGGCCTGGACGGGGTGACATGACGACGACGCGGGTGGATAGGTACACGGCTTCGGGCACGGAGTGAGTCACGAACACCACGGTTGTCTTGGTGTCTTGCCAGATGCGCAGCAGTTCGTCTTGCACGTGCTCTCGAGTCATCTCGTCAAGGGCCCCGAAAGGCTCGTCCATGAGTAATAACGATGGCTCAAATGAGAGTGCTCGCGCAATAGCGACTCGCTGTTGCATACCGCCGGAGAGCTCGGCAGGGTGATGGTCGCCAAAGCCGGCGAGCTGGACGAGCTCGAGCATTTCTAAGGCCCGCGACTTGCGGTCAGCCGATTTCCAGCCCATAAGTTCGAGCGGAAGCTCGATGTTCTTGGCCACGGTGCGCCAATCGAACAAGCCAGCCTTCTGAAACGCCATGCCGTAGTCCTGGTCGAGGCGAGCCTGTTCGGCACCCTTGCCATTTACCTGGATCGAGCCGGCCGTTGTGTCGGTCAGCGATGCGATGAGTCGCAACAGCGTGCTCTTACCGCACCCCGATGGGCCGATCAGCGTTACGAATTCCCCCGGATCGATGGCTAAATCTACGTTGTCGAGCGCCTCGACCTGGTTGCTCTTGCCGGGATTAAAGACCTTGGAAACGCCCTGCACTTGGACCGCTGGCGTCGGGCTCGATGTGGACGGTGCGACCATTACAGCACCTCTCGATTTTGGCGGGCTAATACGAGGCGTTCGGTTCCAGCGACCGCCAGGAAGACCACAATCCCCAGCACCGCTGCACCCAACACGCTTGCGTACAGTCGCTCCGGGCCGGTGGTGTAATTGAGCGCTTCGCTAAACAGGCGACGCCCGAGGCCGCCGCGAACGACAGCGGAGATCTCGCCCACGATGGCCCCGACGATGCTGGCGGTTGCTGCGATCTTAAACGCCGAGAACAAATACGGCACCGCTGCAGGGAGTCGCAACCGCCAGAGCGTCTCGCTCCACGTGGCTGCGTAGGAATCCATCAGCTCTAGATCCGCTGGCTCCGGAGACTTGAGGCCCCGCAAGCCGTTCACTGCTACCGGGAAGAATGTGAGGTAGGTGGCAATGATTGATACCGACATCCAGTCCTGCCATTCCCAGGGAAAGAAGTCGAAGTTCTTGCGACCCCAGATCACGATGATTGGAGCAATAGCGATGAGGGGAATGGTCTGGCTCGCAATGATGTAGGGCAGGAATCCACGATCTAGGAATTTCCAACGGGCTAAGGCAATCGCCATGGACAAACCCAGGACCACCCCAGCAATGAATCCGACCGCCGCTTCGCGCAATGTGAACAGGCCTTCGCCCAGCAAGGTCCGGGCATAACTTTGGTCGGTGCCTCTCGTCGTCTCGCCGAACTCGCTGAGAATGCCAGAGATCGGCGGCATGTTGAGATCATCGGCGCGAGGAAGGATCGAGCCGACCACCGGCCAATCATGTTGCGCATTGTCGATCGATGTACCGAAGGCTTTGTAGGCCGTGTAGAGCAATCCAAGCAGCACCATGAAGGCCACGAACACGGCGCATTGGCGCAAGGTGCGAACCGCCATATCGCGACGATCCTCGGACCGTGCCTGTTCAGCAAGCAGCTGGTCGCGTACGACTGGATCTTCTGACGCTATGCGTTCCCCCACCGTTGCCATGTCAGGTGTTCAGTGCCGGGATTATTCGCTGTCCGTACGCATTGAGTGTTTCATCTTTTTGGTCGTGCATCAGGTAGATGGCGAACTGGTCGACACCCAGATCGCGCAGCGCCTTCAACCGTTCGATGTGGGCCTCTTCGGGTCCCAAGATGCAGAAGCGATCGATGATTTCATCGGGCACAAAGTCGGTGTGGTCGTGTCCCGCTTTGCCGTGACCGCCATAGTCGTAGCCGTCGCGGCCCTTGATGTAGTCGGTCAGCTCTTGGGGCACCATGTTGCTCTCGCCGCCGTAGCGATCGACTAGGTCAGCAACGTGATTGCCAACCATGCCGCCGAACCATCTGCATTGGTTGCGTTGATGCTCGAGGTCGGGACCGACGTAGGCCGGCGCTGCGACGCAGATGTAAAGATCGTCGGGGTCGCGGCCGGCTTCCTCGGCGGCGGCACGCACCGCAGCAATCATCCACTCGGCCAGGCTCAGGTCAGCGAGCTGCAAAATGAAACCATCGGTTTCACTGCCGCACATCTTCAGGGCACGAGGCCCGTACGCCGCCATGAGGATGTCGAGCTTTGAGTCTTTGGCCCAGGGGAACTCTTGCTGGGTGCCGTTGTAGGTGACTTCGCGACCCTCGGCGAGTTCCTTGATGACATGCATTGATTCGCTCAGCGTGGAGAGCTTTGCAGGCTTGTGGCCGAGCACTCGCATCGCCGAATCGCCCCGGCCAATGCCGCAGACGGTTCGGTTACCGAACATGTCGTTGAGTGTCGCAAAGTGTGATGCGGTCACGGTCCAGTTGCGGGTGCCTGGATTGGTGACCATCGGGCCCACAATCATGCGATTGGTGGCAGCCAGCATTTGGCTGTAGATCACATAGGGCTCTTGCCACAATATGTGGCTGTCAAAGGTCCATCCGTGACTGAAGCCCAGGGTCTCTGCTTTCGCCGCAAGATCGACAACTCGCCATGCCGGAGGATCGGTTTGTAGTACCACGCCAAAGTCCATGAGAGAAGCCCTCTATTCGTTCGTCGGAAAGCCGAGGTCGACTCGACTGGTCGCCGGATCTGGCCAGCGCGAGGTGATGACCTTGGCCTTGGTGTAGAACTTGACGCCTTCGGGCCCATACATGGTGGTATCGCCAAAGAGCGAATCTTTCCAGCCTCCAAAGGAGTGATAGCCGACGGGAACCGGCACCGGCACGTTGATACCGACCATGCCAGCATCGGCGTCTTCTTGGAACTGTCGGGCTGCGCCACCGTTCTGAGTGAAGATGGCGGCTCCATTGCCCCATGGGTTGTTCTTGATCAACTCGACGCCTTGCTGGTAGCTGTCACAGCGCACCACTGACAGCACGGGGCCAAAGATTTCGTCTTTGTAGCAGTCCATATCGGTGGTGACATTGTCGATCAGGCTCACGCCGATAAAGAACCCGTCGTTGTCGAAGTTCTGGTCTCGACCATCGACCACCACGGTGGCACCTTGTTCGACGGCACCACCGATGTAGCCAGCCGTTCTATCCCTGGCTTCGAGCGTAATGAGCGGGCCCATCTCGGAGTCGGGGTTCGTGCCGTCGCCAATGATGAGCTTGTCCATGCGGACCTTGATGGCCTCGATGAGCGGGTCGGCTATTGCACCGACGGCGGCAACGACCGAGATGGCCATGCAGCGCTCGCCAGCCGAACCGTATGCAGCCGACACAGCAGCATCGGCGGCCAGATCGAGATCAGCGTCGGGCAAGACCACCATGTGGTTCTTTGCGCCACCGAGCGCCTGGAAACGTTTGCCGTTGGCGGTGGCGCGTTCGGCCACGTACTTGGCGATTGGACTTGAGCCAACGAAGCTCGCGGCCTTGACATCGGGATGATCGAGGAGCCGGTCCACAGCGACCTTGTCGCCCTGCACCACGTTGAGCACGCCCGGCGGGAAACCGGCTTCTTGGAACAACTCGGCCATAAAGAGCGGAGCCGATGGGTCTCGCTCCGATGGCTTTAGAACGAATGTGTTGCCACACGCCACCGCGTTGGGGATCATCCATAGCGGCACCATCGCTGGGAAGTTGAACGGCGTGATTCCGGCCACGACGCCCAGCGGCTGGCGCACCGAATACACGTCGACGCCGGTCGAGGCCGATTCGTTGTAGCTGCCTTTAAGGGTCTCGGCAATGCCGCAGGCGTACTCGATGTTTTCGAGGCCTCGAGCGACCTCGCCCATAGCATCAGAAAGCACTTTGCCGTGCTCTGCGGTGAGCCGTTTGGCGATCTCTGCGGCGTTGGCTTCGACCAGATTGCGGAACGCGTACATGAGCTTGGTGCGCCGAGCGAGCGACGTCTTGCCCCACGTTTCAAACGCCGCCTGAGCCGAGGCAACCGCCAGGTCGACCTCTTCAACCGACGCCAGCGCAAGCTCAGCGCTGGCCTCGCCAGTGGCTGGGTTGTACACGTTTGTTGTCCGCCCCGCGGAGCCGACGTAGGTCGCACCATCGATCAGATGTTGAATTGACTGCATGAAATTCTTTCAGGAGGTAAGGACGTAGGGGCGTTAGATTAGGTAGCTACTGAGACCGCGGCGCACGAACTGACCGTGGCCTTTGGAACCCAGGTAGGTCTGGTTCTCGACGATCACTCGACCGCGACTGAGGACCGTTTCAACTTTGCCGGGCAGGGTGATGCCTTCGTAGGCGGAGTAGTCGATGTTCATGTGATGGTTGTCGACGCTTATGGTCCACTCGTGATTGGGGTTGTACAGCACGATGTCGGCATCGGAGCCAGGCTGGATCGTGCCCTTCTTTGGGTACATGCCCATCATGCGGGCCGGTGTTGTGGAGCACAGCTCGACCCAACGCGCCAGGCTGATCTCACCTGCGGTGACACCCTGGTAGATCATGTCCATGCGGTGCTCGACACCACCGATTCCGTTGGGGATGTTCCGGAAGTCGTCCTTGCCCAGTTCTTTCTGTTCCTTCATGCAGAACGGACAATGGTCAGTACTGACCACACTCAAATCGTTGGTCCGCAGGCCGGTCCACAGATCTTCGTGATGGTGCTCATGCTTAGTTCGCAACGGAGTGCTACACACGTAGCCCGCCCCGTCGAAGCCCTGGTCCATATGATCTTCGAGGTTAAAGTACAGATATTGCGGGCATGTTTCGGCGAAGACATTTGCGCCTTTGTTCCGCGCTATAGCCACTTGCTCGAGTGCCTCAGAGGCCGAAAGGTGCACGATGTATAACGGTGCGGCGCCAACCTTGGCCAGCTGGATGGCCCGGTGGGTTGCTTCGCTTTCGAACTCGGCTCGGCGCACGTATCCGTGGTTAACGGCGTCGGTCTCGCCCCGCTCGACGGCTTGCTCGGCGAGCACATCGATCGCCAAACCGTTTTCAGCGTGCATCATGAGCAGTCCGCCGTTACCGGCGACCTGTTGCATTGCTCGCAGGATCTGCCCGTCATCGGACAGGAACACGCCGGGGTAGGCCATAAACAGCTTGAAGCTACTTACACCTTCGTTGACGAGCAGGTCCATCTCTTTGAGCGACGCGTCGTTCACGTCGCCAATGATCATGTGAAAGCCATAGTCGATGGCGCACTCACCTTCGGCTTCGGCCATACGGGCGTCGTAGCACTCGCGCACGTTCTGGCCGAAGGCTTGAGTTGCGAAGTCCACGATTGTGGTCGTGCCACCCCACGCGGCGGCACGGGTGCCGCTCTCAAAATCATCTGACGCAACCGTGCCGCCAAAGGGCAGCGACATGTGGGTGTGGACATCGACGCCGCCAGGAATCACATATCGGCCGGTGGCATCAATGACCCGCTCGGCGCCGCCCTCGGCCGAAATGGCAAGGTCCGATCCCGGACTCAGGAGCGCAACAATCGTTTCGCCTTGCACGAGCACTTCGGCGAAGTCTGCGCCCGTCGATGAGATGACGGTGCCACCCTTGATCAGTATCCCCATGGTTACCCCTTCGTAACGGTCGGTCCAGCTTTGACTGGAGTGATCACGTTGTCTTACAGAATTTAGTTGGTTGCGGCGATAGCCGCGATGAGAGTGTCGATGCCTTCGTCGAGTTCCTGTTCGGTGATGGTCAGCATTGGCGCCATGCGAATGACATTGCCATACAGGCCGCCTTTGCCCAGCAGCAGTCCGCGCTCCTTGGCTTCGTCGAGCAGTCGGGCCGTGGTGGCCGAGTCTGGTTCGATGCTGCCCGGGTGCACGATCTCGATTGCTTGCATGAGCCCACGACCTCGAAGTTCAACAATCCAATCGGTGTCGTCGATCACTGGCGCGACACGTTCGGTCAGCCGACGACCCATGGTGAGTGCGTTGCCTTGCAGGTCATGGTCGAGCACGTATTTGAGAGTCGCCCGACCTGCTGCGGTCGACAGCGGGTTCCCTCCGAAGGTTGAGAATGACAACGAGGTAATGCTGTCCATGATCTCTTTGCGAGCAACCACACCAGCCAGCGTGATGCCGTTGCCGACGCCCTTGGCGAAGGTCAACATGTCAGGAACGATGCCGTGTGCTTGGTAACCCCAAAAGTGCTCGCCCGTGCGACCCCATCCGGTTTGCACCTCGTCGGAGATGAACAAGATGTCGCGATTCGCGAGCTCTTTGCCCATAGCGCCGAAGAAGCCATCGGGCGGGGTTGCGAACCCGCCGACCCCTTGGATGGGTTCGGCAATCATTGCCGCGACTTTGCCAGCGGTGGCCATGTCGATCATCTGCACCAAGTCGGCAACACATGCGTCGGTGTAGGCATCGTCGTCGAACTCGCGGAAGGGGCTGCGTAGCCGGTAGCCACCCTGGATGAAGGTCACGTTGAGGCCCGACATACTCGCCACGGACCAAGAGCTCTGGGCAGTGATGGCCTGGGCCGAATAAGACCGGCCGTGATAGCTGTTCCGCATGGCCAGGATCTCGTTGGATCCTCGGAACGTGTTGGCCAGCATGATCGCGGTGTCGTTGGCTTCGGTGCCCGACGCGGTGAAGAACACTCGGGCATCGGGGATGCCGGAAACTGCAGCGACTTCTTCGGCGAACGAGATCATGGGCTCAGACAGGTAAAGGGTCGAGGTGTGCATCACCTTGGCTGCTTGTTCCTGCACCGCAGCGACGACCTCGGGCACGCTGTGGCCGATCATGGTGGTCAGCACGCCGCCAAACCAGTCGAGATATTTGTTGCCTTCGATATCCCAGACATAGCTGCCGAGGCCGCGATCGATCGAGATTGGTTCGCTGTGCAGCGGTGCCACAAATGACGGCAGCACAGCCTTGTAACGGGCGAGGAGTTCGGCGTTCGTCGTCAACGATAAACCTTTACGCGTCGGCGAGCGGGCCGTACATGTCGGGCCGACGATCTCGATAGAACGCCCATTGATTGCGGGTCTCCTCGATCAGGTCTAGGTCCAGGTCTCGCACCAGGAGCTCGGCATCTTGGTTGCTGGCCGTGCCGTCGACGAACTCGCCTCGGGGGTTGGCAAAATACGATGTGCCGTAGAAGTCATTGTCGCCGAGGGGTTCGATGCCTACCCGGTTGATCGCTCCCACGTAGTACATGTTTGCTGCGGCCGATGCGGTTTGTTCGAGCTGCCACAAGTGCGACGACAGTCCGCGGCTGGTCGCCGATGGGTTGAATACGATTTGGGCGCCTGCGAGTCCAATGGCACGCCAGCCTTCGGGGAAGTGCCGGTCGTAGCAGATGTACACGCCCACTTTACCGACGGCGGTTTCGAAGATCGGGTAGCCCAGATTGCCGGGCCGGAAGTAGAACTTCTCCCAGAATCCATGAACCTGCGGGATGTGGGTCTTGCGGTATTTGCCCAGGTAGCTGCCATCGGCATCGATCACGGCGGCAGTGTTGTAGAGCACGCCGGGCTGCTCTTCTTCGTACATCGGCAGAACCGTGACCATGTTGAGCTCTTTGGCCAATGCTTGAAACCGTTTGGTAATCGGGCCGTCGGGAATGGACTCGGCATATTCATAGAACGCAGCGTCTTGGACCTGGCAAAAGTACGGCCCGTAGAAGAGCTCTTGGAAGCAGATCACCTGGGTGCCTTGAGCAGCGGCGTCGCGCATGTGCTGCTCATGCAGGTCAAGCATCGACTCCTTATCCCCGGTCCATGCGGCCTGTACCACCGCTGCCTTCACCATGTTTGCCACTGTTTCCCCCTGATGAGATCTGCATTTTTACACTTGCGCTTCTCAAGCTGCGCCCTCATTATGTGTGTTAGCAAATAGAAGCACAAGACCATGTTTGTGCCATACAAAACATTTCTCCTATGCCAATCAGCACCTCGTTGGACAACCTGGCCGATCGCAGCGCTCGGGGCATCGCGCTTGCGCTGGGGCGACTTATCAGCACCGGGCAGCTCCAAGTCGGCGAGAAGATGCCCACCGTGCGAGCTATGGCGAAGCAACTGCAAGTCAGCCCGACCACGATCAGTGATGCATGGCGACTGCTGCAAGGTCATGGCGCAATCGCGACCGAGGGACGGCGCGGCACATTTGTACGCGGCCCTCGCCAAGGCGCCGCACCCGGGCGATACTGGCAGGTTCCCGTCGCCCCCGGAACGTTCGCACTCGACCTTTCGACTGGCACGCCCGATCCGGGTCTGTTGCCGCCGCTCGGCCCGGCCCTCGGGCACATGCAGCTTGATGCAGCCGTCACTTCGTACCTCGATGCCCCCGTGGTACCGGAACTCGAACATGCGATCAGGAACACGTGGCCCTTCGACGCTGAGTTGATCACCATCGTCGACGGCGCACAAGACGCTCTTGACCGCCTTGTCTATGCCGTCATCAACATCGGCGACGTGGTGATGGTCAACGACCCGGCGTTCCCGCCGCTGCTCGACATGTTGGAGCAAGCGGGCGCCCAAATCATTGGCATCCCACTCGACGAAGAAGGGCTGTGCCCGCAAGCTCTTGCCGCTGCACTGGACCTTGAGCCTGTAGCCCTGTTCCTGCAACCGCTGGCGCACAACCCAACCGGGGTCTCCATGACGCGCGCCCGCGCCACCGAACTCGCTGCGCTTCTTCGAGAGCCCGAACTGGCGATCATCGAAGATGATCACTCCGGCGTGGTGAGCGGCGAACCGCTCGTAAGTCTGGGTGAGCACCTGCCGACTAAGACCGTGCACATTCGCAGCTTCTCCAAGTCGCACGGCCCTGATCTTCGACTCGCCGCTATCGGAGGAGCCGCTGCGCTAATCGACTCGGTCATTCGCCGTCGGCGCCGCGGCCCTTCGTGGAGCAGCCGCTTGCTGCAGCAGCTACTGCTCTACATGTTGACCGACGCTGCCACCTGTGCTCTTGTCGAGAGTGCCGGGAAGCAATACTTGCGACGACGCGCCATCTTTGTCGCTGCACTTGCTGAGCACGATGTATTGGTCGGCGGATCCTCGGGATTGAATCTATGGATTCCAGTTGCCGATCAACAGGTTGCGCTCGTGAGCCTGGCAGCGAACGGCGTTGGCGCCGCACCCGGAGCGCCCTTCCGCGTCGTTGACGACGGCCGCCACTTCATTCGCGCCAGCATCGGCACGATTGCCGGCGATGTCGAATCCCTGGCCGCCACGATCGCGACCGCCGCTTGGGCCGACCCCAGCCGTTAGCGGCTGTGGTCGAACTGTTGTCGTGACCATGGCAAAAGCCTCAGCCGCGGATAATTCGTGGCCGCCGAGTTCGGGGCCGGTTGCCTGTTACCCGGATCAGGATGACAAGGCCACCCTTCCTGTGCTTCATCCCTTGCCGGCTCCAACGACAGAACCACGGCCCGCCGAAGCGGAACCGTGGTCCTATTCACAAGTGGGCCAGGATGGATTTGAACCATCGAAGTGAAATCACGACGGGTTTACAGCCCGTTCCCTTTGGCCGCTCGGGCACTAACCCTTGTGAAGCCAACATTATAGCTGTAACCGTCAAACTCGCGGCGCGGATTTTGGCTGCGGATGCCTGAAAGCGACCCTGCCGAGGCGGTCCGCTAGATTCTCCTTATGCCTACCTTTGATGTGACCTCCGAAGTCGACATGCAAGAAGTCCGCAATGCGGTCGATCAAGCGAGCCGCGAGATCGTGAACCGTTTCGATTTTAAAGGCACGGACTCTTCGATCGAGCTCGGCGACGACGCCATCACGCTCAACTCCGCCAACGAGGACCGGCTCGCAGCACTGCGCCAGGTACTCCAAGAAAAGATGGTCCGCCGCGACGTTTCGCTGAAGGCCCTCGACTACGGCGAAGTCGAAGAAGCCTCCGGCGGTAGGGCTCGCCAGCAGGTCGCCTTGAGCGCCGGTATCTCGAGCGACAAGGCTAAGGAACTCAACAAGTTCATCAAGGCTCTAGGCCTCAAGGGCGTGCAATCATCGACCCAGGGTGAGCAACTCCGCGTGCAAGGCAAGAAGCGCGACTCTTTGCAAGAAGTCATGACCGCACTCAAAGGCGGCGACTTCGACATCCCGTTGCAGTTTGGGAACTTCCGCGACTGAACGATTCGCCAGATAGCGATTACGCAATCCGGGCGTTTGCGGGATAGGCGCAGTCAAGAATCCAGCCGATGGAATTTTCGAGTTCGGTGCACAGGCCGCTGAATACCTTGAGGTCATGTCCAATTGGGTCCGGAATGTCCAAGAGCACATCGTCGCCCAAGTAGGCCCGCCGGTTCGCAGCATTGATCTGGTCGAGCCACTCACGGGCTGTTTGGCCCTGAGACCGTGGGGTGACAACTGAGCCAAAGTGCCGCAGCGTGTACACATCGGCGATCGAACGGGGGAAGCGCGAAACCACACCGCGGGCGTGTTCGCTGGTCATGGTCAGAATGAGGTCAGCATGGTCAACGACACCGGCACTGAGTTTTTGGCTCCGTTTGCGAGAAACATCGATCCCTCGCTGCTCGAGCAACGCGGTCGCATGATCGTGCACCGGACGACCACCCTCCAAAAATCCAGCGGAAGCAGCAAAGGCATCGTCTGCGCTATGGCCGTGGGCTGACTTTGCAAACAAAGCTGCTGCCATTGGCGATCTGCAGATGTTCGCAGTACAGACGAAGAGGACGCGCATCTGCAGATTCTACAGTCCAAATCTTGCTGTCGCCCGAACCGCACGAGCGCCGCCACCCGAACGGTTTCGCTGAACCCTCAATGTGAGGACTTCTCCACGCCTGCACTTTCGGGCTCTTGCCGTTGAGATGCTCGAACAGAGGAGTTAGGCCCAGGATCCGGATCGCAGTGCTCGAACCCGGTCTTCGAGCGGCGGGTGTGTGGAAAACATTCGCCCGAGGTTGCCGAGTCCCCCGCCGCCAAAGTTTGACTGGGTCGTCGACCCGAACGGGTTCACGATGTAGTGCGACGCCTGCTCGGGAGCCACACCGTCGGGCGCGATCCGGCCTGATGCCATGCCGAGTTTCTCTAGCGCTCTCGCCAGAGGTTCTGCATCGCCCATAAGTCGAGCAGCGCTTGCGTCGGCCTTGTATTCGCGGGTGCGGCTGATGGCCCCTTTGATGAAGGAGGCAGCGAGCGGCGCGAGGATAATGGTGGCAATCAAAACGATCGGGTTCTGCCCGCCCCGGTTACGGCCTCGCATTCCGCCCCACATCGCCATGCGAGCGGCGTAGGTCACGGCCATGGCAATGGCGGCAGCGACGGAGCCAACGAGAATGTCACGATTGTCGATATGGGCAAGTTCGTGCGCAAGAACGCCTCGAATCTCATCCCACTCCATGAGCTCCATGAGACCAACGGTCACGGCAACCGCAGCGTTGTTGGGATTTCGTCCGGTTGCAAATGCGTTTGGTTGACGGTTCGGGGTTACGTACAGGGCGGGCATCGGCATGTTGGCCCGGGTGGTCAAATCTTCCATGATGGCGAAATACTGCGGGTACTGCGCCGGGTCCGCAGGTACCGCCCGGGCGCTTTTGATAGCCAACTTGGCGCTAAACCAGTAGGACCCGCCAGCCATAGCAAATCCAATAATAAGCCCAATCGTTAAGCCGCCGGTGCCGCCAAGGGCACCGCCAATAGCCATTGCCAGGCCACCTAGTAGTGCGAGTAGAACGAGTGTCTTGAACGAGTTAGCCACAGCAACCTCCGGAGACATCTAACCGTACTGAGCCCGAAGTTCTTCCCGACAGATCAACCATTCTTGATGCGCGCCGCCACTTGTTGGGTCACAAGAACTACTTTTGCACCCGATGAAATCCCTTTTCGGGCCGCTTCTGGTGGCGATCGTCTTCTTCACAGGCGTCTTCACTACTGCAACGCCAACGGCTTCGGCCCAGGGCGCCCTGACCGTGACGCTCACGGAAGATCCATTTCTGTGCGACACCGTCGTGCGTCCTCTTGGAACCGTTGCTGGACTCGTACCTGGTGAGGGGATTGAGTTCTCTTCTCCGCAGCTCAACGGCACGTTTTCACGGCGCAATGCAGATGAAGCAGGTCGCGTGGCCATGCGATGGAACTGTGACCGAGCCCAAACTTGGACCGTGACGGTGAGGGGTCTTACCAGCGGAGCCTCGGCGACCTTTGTGGTAACCGGCAAGACTGCTCCCCCGCCTGCCGACGCCCCCATTGGCGCAGCGTTCGATGCAAAGACAGCAATGACAACCGCGCAGATGGCGGTGTGGAAGGACTTCTCGCCGTTCAACACTGCTGGCGTTTACATCCCGGTGAACCCGAACTGGGACAACCGCGCCGACAAGCTCCAAGCAAACCTGACCGCGAGTTGGGTTTCCACCGTGTTCGCCGATGGGTGGAGTCTGATACCGATCTATGTCGGCTTTCAAGCCCCTGACCCCTGTCAGACCGGGCGGTTCGAGGGGCACTCGCTCGACCCCGCCACGGCTCGGAATCAAGGGCTCGCCGCAGCCGCAGATGCCGTCGAGTCTGTGACCAGGCTGGGCATGCCCGTCGGGTCTCCGATCTACTACGACATGGAGGCGTACCGAACCGGATGTTCTGAAGCTGTGCTCGCCTTTTTGGACGCCTGGACCGAGGGAGTGAAGGCCGCAGGATTCGTGTCCGGCGTATACGGGTCCCGCTCGTCGACCATGAGAGACCTCAGCCAAGCGCTCGGCCGCGCCGGATTCGACGCTCCTGACGCCGTGTGGGTTTCGACCGGAAACGGCAATCCAACCGCCTATGGGCTCGAGGTTCCGACCGACGGCCAATGGGTGAATGCCCGCATGCATCAGTACCGGCTCAATATCACTCGTACCTACGGAGGCGTCACTCGCGAGATCGACGAGAACATCGTCGATGCGCCGCTCGCTCGGGCCAACGCTCCTGCGCCCGTGCCCGCCCAAACAGGGGTCGACTCCGACGGCGATGGCGTGGCCGAGCCGACGCCTGACAACTGTGACAACGTGGCGAACCCTGACCAGGCCGACCTAGACAACGACGGCGACGGCGATGTCTGCGACAGCGACATCGACGGCGATGGTGTCGACAACGTGGCCGACTTCGCTCCGAACGACCCGACGGTCCAGGCCGCACCCGCATCAACGGCGGCGCCAGCACCGGACATCGTCGACAACGACCAGGACGGCTTTGCCGAACCTGACCAGGATAATTGCGACCGGATCGCCAACGCCGATCAGGCCGACCTGGATAACGATGGCGACGGCGATGTCTGCGACAGCGACATCGATGGCGACGGCATCGCCAACGCCGATGACCAGGATCCGCGGGACCCGCTCGTTGGAGCGGCACCCGCGCCAACTGCCCAACCGGAACCTTCGCCGACTCCGGAGGCAACCCCGGCCCCAGACGAGCCTGTCGAGGCTCAAGAGCCGACTCTGGAACCAGAGCCGACTCCAGAACCCTCACCTGAGCCAACTACTGCACCTCAAGTCATCGTGCTACCAACCCCACTCCCAACAGTCGAACCCGCCACGCCGCTGCCAACCGTGAACGCTTTTGCAGCGCCACTCGTCGACGAAGACGCTCTCGCTGATCCGGTCACGGTTCCCGCTGCCCCACCAGATGAGTCGATCGAGCTGGCCGCCGACACGGTCACGATCACCGTCGAAGACGAGTCGGCCTTGCTCCCGTACACGCTGGCTGCGCTGGCTTTGGCCTCGATCTTCTGCCTGGGCATGGGTTACCGATCCTTCGCCCGCTACCGCCGCACAACTATCTAGCAGATCAGCGAGAACGCAGGGCGAAGGGCAGCACGGGGCCCGTTCCAGCTCGGCTCAACCGGTAGGCGGCAACGGCGACGGTCCATCGGCTATCGATCTCATCGTCGATGAGTAGCACCGAGCCCGACCGCACCTCAGCTGGCGGCAACGCCGATTGATCGACCGCCAGGCGATTCCACACCGTGAGTACCTGATGCGCGGAGTTTGCTTGGTCGGCCTGGAACTGTTCGGGCTCGCCGGGCGTGGTCGACTCTGCAATTAGCGGGCGATAGACCGGCAGCTTGCCGAGCGCTCCGATCGCCTCGGCTACCTTGTCGATGAGCGCAGCCGATCGCCGTGACGGCATCGGGCAAATCCATGTCGGGCGGTCGGCCCAATCCCAACGCTTGAGCACTGCAGCACAGCCCTCGACCAGGTGATTGGACAATTCGAAGGGCTCCCCATTGCGCGCCACGGTGAGCAGGCCTTGGACCAAGGGATCCCAGCCGCCATCGCCTAGTCGGCCAAGCGCCCGGCCGACCCGAGCCTGGTGGTCAGCGGCGATTCGACCCTTTGGCTGGTCCAACCGAGTCGGCCATTGCTTGCGCGGCGTTACGACGACGTCGCCGCCTCGCAGCTGCACCCCGGCCATCGCCACCAGCGTCGGGTCGGGATTGGTCTGCCATGTGTTGCTAGTGCAGCGATCGCAACGGCCACAATCGGCTGCCTGGTCGTCGTCGAGTGCCGTGCGTAAATATCGCAGTCGACAACTGTCGAGCTCGGCCCACGCCAGCATCTCGTCGCCCTCGGATCGGCGAAGTTCCCGCAGCGTCGACGCGATCTCGTGGTTGTACACCCACGGGAAGTCTGAACGGATCCAACCCGAACCAATACGTTCGACCGCTCCGTCGACTTCGAGAATGTTCATCAGCGTCGACAGGCGAGAGCGACCCAGATTCACGTAGCGCTCCAGGTCGGCGATGCTGGTTGGCTCGTGGGGGTTGAGCTGATCCAGGGCCTTGATACAGAGTTCTTCGCTCGGCATAGCGACCGATTCGAACCACTTCCAGATCCGAGCATCTTCGATGGGCCGCGGTAGCGCAATTGCTTCGGCTCGATCAATGTTGCGCCCGGCGCGACCAATCTGTTGGTAGTAGGCAACAGGTGTCGGAGGCAGACCCATGTGCACGCAGAACGCAAGATCTCCCTTGTCGAACCCCATGCCGAGGGCGCTCGTAGCGACCAGCGCCTTGATCTCATTTGCTCGTAGCTTGTCCTCGAGATCGAGCCGGACCTCGGTGTCAACCTGGCCGGTATACGCGCCGACTTCGTGCCCCTGTGAACGCAACCAGTCTGCTGTCTCATGGGCCTGACTCACGGTCAGCGTGTAGATAATGCCGGAGCCGTTGAGTTTGGGAAGCGCCTCGGTAAGCCATGCCAATCGGTGAGCGTCATCGGGTAGATCGACCACTGATAGATGCAGCGACTCTCGGTCCAGGGTCGTGCGCAGCACCAAGCTGTCTTCGCCGAGCTGTGCTGCGACGTCGTCGGTCACCCGCTGGTTGGCCGTGGCCGTGGTGGCCAACACCGGTGTCCACGCCGGCAGGTCAGCGAGCAGCTGACGCAGCCGGCGATAGTCGGGGCGGAAGTCGTGACCCCAGTCGCTGATGCAGTGCGCTTCGTCGCAGACCAGCATGAATGTGCGCTCACGAAGCGATGTGAACACCCGGCGCCGGAACCCAGGGTTCGACAGTCGCTCCGGCGCGATGAGTAGCAGATCGACCTGATCGGCTGCGACCTGCGCCTCGATATCGTGCCAACCATCGATGTTCGATGAGTTGATGGTGACCGCGTTGAGCCCGAGCTTCTGGGCGGCCGCAACCTGGTCCCGCATGAGTGCAAGCAGTGGTGAAACAACAACTGTTGGACCCCAGCCCCGGTCACGCAACATGCGGGTCGATGAGAAATACACCGCCGACTTCCCGAAACCAGTCCGGGCGACCAGCAGCGTTCGTTGCCGCTCCGCAACTACTGCAGTCACTGCTCGGATTTGTTCTGGCCGCGGCATCGCGTTGGGACCGGCGAGCAACTGGATGTCGCGTGTTAGCTCGGCGAGCACCTCGTCGGCCGACGGGCGGGGTGGTTCAACGCTTGGGCTCGAGTCTGTGACGGTCATGCAGGATCAAAGCTAAACCATGCCTGCGACAGCCTTGATCCAGCGCACAGGTGCATGGGGGCTTCACGAACCCGATCTTGCCAGCGCACCTTTTGTACGCATCATTGGACAATGCAACGCAGCGGCTCCGCCTGCGCCGTTATGGAACCTTGGCTTCAGCAATTTGCAGGACGGCAATGTGCAGGACGGCAATGTGCGGGACATCGAGGGTGGCTTCTGTCGTGGATGGACGCGGGTCAACCAACGGTCGACGGCTAACGATGGCGAAGTAGGCGCTAACAGAATCTGACCTCCGACGTTCTGCGGCGCTCGGGCTGTTTTGACGCCACGACCAGCAGCAGATCAGCGGTGACCTGGTGCCATGTAGAACCAAGCAGGGTGTGGGCCGCCTTGCTCTTTGATTGCAGCACGAGCGGCCAAAATAGTGCGGCCGGCCTCGGTTGTCTCGAAGTACCACGCCTCGGCAGCGCGACCGTCGGGCGGCGGACCATCCACGAGCTCAAGAGCAGCCTCTTCGTAGTAGGTCCGGATGTCGTGGCAGATCGCAGTGGTATTGCCGCCAGGGATGCCGGCTTCTTTCCAATTAGAGCCATTGACAATGTCTTCGAATACTTGGAGTGCACCGCCGATGCCATCGGCGTCTACTACGCGACCAACCGAAGTCACTCCGGTTCGGGCAAGCGCCCGGTCATAGGCTTTGCGCAGTCCGTTCGACTCGTCGACAGAGGCTGCAAGACCGGGATCAAACCGTGGTGGAAGCGAGCAGCTCAAGGGCACTTCGTCGGCCGCGATGCTCTCGGGATAGTCGACCAAAACCGGGCCAGCTTCTTCGTCGAGCAACGCAAGAGCTCGCGCAATGACATCGTGTTGGAACTCTGCGTCGCCTGGTTTGCCGAGCGGGCGGCCAAGCGGGAAGTCGCAGTAGAGCGAGCGGGCGGGCTTCATGCGCTCCACCACAGATCGCGTCGAGGCCAGCACAATCGTGGCGATGCCAGCTTGTTCAAAGACGTGGGCGAGCGTACTCACGGTACGCGTGCAGAGTGGTCAAACCGGAGTCAGCAAGACGACGTCGACTCCATCGGCCTTGAGCTCGGCCGCGGCTCGCGGTCCTGAGTCCAGCCGGATCGTTGCAACGTCGTCGGGTTGATTGCCCGCGAACGAGGCGTGGCGGGGCCCAACGGCGCCGATCGTGCCGTTCGCTACCAACTCCTCGAGCCGATCTATCGGGTACACCACATTGAGATCGATGGCGACGCCAGTGCGATCGAAGTTCGGGCTCCAGTGGCCAAGCACAAGGTCGCGGGCGTCGCTCGGGAGCAAGCGGTACTCGGTATCACCGGGCTGGAAACCTTCGTCGCTGCTGCGGTGAAGTGCAGCCGAAGTAACGATCGAGACCATCGACTCGGCAAGCGGCTTCGGGGTGACCCAAGCGGTCGACTCGAACTCTGGGACCGGAGCGGCATCGCCGAAACCCCGCATCATCACATCACCGGACATCGGCACCCCTTCGGTGGAAACTTTGGGTCTGAGAGTACACGATCAGGTCTGAACGGCTTGTACTCGTTAGTGTCCGGCGATGGACTTGGCGATGATCGACTTCGACGCTCCGGTTGCCGAGCAAGCACGACTCATGGCCCAAGCATGTGAGCAAATCGGATTCTTTAAGCTTCCCCTTTCGGTCATCGACCACCAGATCGCCGAAGATGCTTGGCGTGGCGCTGCAGAGTTCTTTGCCCTTCCCGACGCCGCCAAGCGAGCCATCGAATTTCCGGCGCCGGGTTATCCCTATGGCTACTCGCAATTCGGCTTTGAGACCTTGGCGAAGTCGCTCGACGTCAAGACGGCGAGTGGGCCAGATCTGAAGGAATCGCTGTCTGTTGGCCCTGACTGCGGGCTCGTTAGCGCGACACACGAACCAAACGACGCCGAGGCCTGGATCCGGTCACCAAGCCTGTGGCCGGACCAGCCGGCTGACCTGCGACCTGCGTGGGAACGCTACTATCAGGCGCTTGCCAAGGTTGCTGAGCGGCTCATGCAGGTGATGGCGGTGGCACTTGAGCTACCACCTGACTATTTCGAATCGCTGATCGACCGGCCCATCACGTCGATGCGGGCACTGCACTACCCAGCGTTGCCGAACGCAGACCAGTATTCGACCTCGCTGCGCGCTGGTGCCCATAGCGACTACGGCACGCTCACGATCTTGCGGACCGACAATGTGAGCGGTCTCGAGATCCGCAACAGCGACGGTGCATGGTCCGCAGTCACGCCTGACCCAGACGCATTCGTCGTGAACCTGGGGGACTCGATTGCGCAATGGACTAACGACCGCTGGCGTTCCACTGTTCATCGGGTGGCACGAACCGACGCCGCGCCGCGCCAATCACTTGCGTTCTTCCACATGGCTAACTGGGACGCGACGATCGAATGCCTGCCAACGTGTCGCATCGCAGGCGAGGAACCTCGCCATGCCCCTGCGCAAGCTGGCCCGTGGCTCATGCGCAAGTTCCAATCCACCGTGATCTAACCAGCTCCGCTGCTAGATCGGTCGCGGTGCTGTGCTACTCATGAAGCAATCGCAACGTGAGATAAGGACATCCAAACATGGTCTACGCACCTGCCGACCGGGCGTACTACGACGCTGACAGCCACATCATGGAGTTGCCTGACTTCTTGACCTCGTACGCCGATCCTGCGATCCGAGATCAAATCCCGTTGGTCAACTACGACGCGTCGCTCGTGACCGACGACGAAGTGCAAGTCATTGTCGGCCAGGGAAACCGGCACTCCGACGCACACCGCGACGACCAGATCGCACTTGGCGACGAGCTGATCGCCAAGTCCAAAGAAATCCAGGCACTCGGGGCGTTCAACACCCAAGACCGATCGGTCGCCATGGACATGCTCGGCTTCAAAAAGCAGCTCGTCTTTGCAACTCACAGCGTGGTCCTGCCGTTTCATCCGAGTTCCAAGACTGATCCCGTGCTGCGCTATGGCGCGACCCGAGCCCACAACCGGCACATGAGCGAGTTCTGCGCGGCCGACGACCGACTCATGGGCGTTGCGGTGATTCCACTCGATGATCCCGAACGGGCTGTTGCCGAACTCGACTGGGCCCTCGAAGCAGGCCTCGAAGCCGTCTGGGTTCCACATCGCGCTCCAATCGGCTTTGCTCCCGGCCACGTCGAGCTCGAACCGTTCTGGGCGCGGCTCGCGGAATCGAACACCCCGTTCCTATTGCACGTTGGCGGCTCCCCACTTCAGGCCCTCAAGTCCTGGAGCAACAATGGACGCGCGGCCGTGAAGGACTGGATGGGTGGCGGCGAGAACGTTCGCACCAAGGATGCAACGGTCATGCATCAGCCGCCCGAAACGTTCATCAGCATGTTGTTGGTCGATGGCGTGCTTGACCGCCACCCCAACCTGCGAGGCGCATCGGTCGAATTAGGTGCTGGGTGGGTACCCGAGATGCTGCGCCGTCTTGATTCAATCACCCGCATCTACAGCCGGGTCGACGAGTCTGTTCGGTTCGACCGCAAGCCGAGCGAGCAGCTCACGCAACAGATGGGCTTCACCCCGTTCCCTCACGAAGACGTTGCCCGGTTGATCGGCGACTCCAACGATGAGCTGTACCTCTTCTCAAGCGATTACCCCCATGTCGAGGGTGGCCGAGACCCAATCGGCAAGTTCGCCAAATCACTAGCCGATGCCAACGACGAAACGATGACTCGCTTCCACAGCGAGAACTTCCTGCGCCTCTTCCCCGACGCACGCGTGCCTGCGTAGCACCATCACCCAACACCGCGCAGCACGGTTCCGACCGACAAACAATGAGCGGAAGCGATTCACGAGCCGGGCGTTGACTTCAAGTTAACTTGAAGTTGTATCGGCGAGCGCGGCCTCAAGACTGGACCGAGGCAGCCGCTGTTTGTCCGGTTGAGCAGTGAAGCGCTCAGCAACGCGAATCTCTACTACATCATCAAACCGTCGAGCGAGCCCGTCGCAAGTCCATACCCCTGATGTGGGCAAGCATTGTTCAATGCGCTGAACCCACTCGCGGTGCGGATGAGCACAATGCGACGCTCGCCCACCTTGGCCATTTTCATCGATCCCGGCGTCATGTCCTGGGCCGACGCAAGAGTTGCCTCGACTGTTCGACCAGCGGCCGGGACTGGAGTTCGCTCAGGCGGAGAAGATGTCATAATCTCGCCGCGGTCAACCAGATAGCTCATCAGTCGGTCATGAGCATGACCAGGCAGTGGGACCTCGCGCTTGTGACCCGACTTGGTGCCGCGCCGCACAAGCAGTACCGGACGGTCTGCGCCACCAATATCGCCGAATGGCCGAGATCGGGCGGTTGCGTAAGTTTGTCGATGCAATTGCAACGATCTGAGTTCACTCGACAAGATGGCCATGGGGGCGTGCAAACCCGTAGGAGATCGGCCTGAGTCTGCGACTTTTAGATCGCTGATTCGTCGAACCGCCCGAATTCTTCCAGTTGATACGCCTACCCCTGAACGGATCTTTCCCGTTTCCGAGTAAGCATCTTCCTGTCCGCAGCCGCGGTCAACGACTCGAGGGTGTCGCCCTCGTGCGCCTCGGCGGCGCCGCAGGTCATTGTCACCTGCAACCCGTCAGCCAGATCTCCCCAGGGCGCCGCTTCGATAGCAACAGCAAGCCGCTCCGCGAACGTCTCGGCCTCGGCCAACGTCGTCGCTGGCATCAACATGACGAACTCGTCCCCGCCGTGGCGGCACACCAAGTCTGACTTCCGAGCCGAGTCCAACATCAGTTCTGCCAGCTTCTTGAGGACCCTGTCGCCAATCGCATGGAGATGGTTGTCATTCACTGCTTTGAAGTCATCAACATCCATGACCAAAACTGACACCGGGCCCCGATCGGGCCGGAGCGGATCGAGAATGCGTGCTGCCTCCTCGTGCAAGTAACGGCGATTGTGGAGTCCGGTCAAGAAGTCTCGGTAGGTGAGTTCAAGCGCCTCCGTCGTCTTCATCTGCAACTCGCTCACGACGCTTCCCAGTTGATCGTTTTGTGTCGCTAACTGTTGAGATTGAAGCTCAAGGTCTTTGGTGTGGTGGCGGAGGAGCAGCAGGTTGACCTCGTGATTGTTTTTCGTGAGCAGCTCAATTCGGGCACCCGAAACCTCACGTTCGAGATGGAGCGCTGTTTCAAAGTCGCCCTCGGCCTCGGCGATGTCTGCTCGAAGCCGCAACAAATCCATATCATCGACGTCGTACCCTTCGCCCCGGCCAGTGTTTTGTTGCTCGTAGAAGATCTGGGCGCTCACCGTCTTGGCTTTGTCGATGTGGCCTTGGGCGAGGTATACGCGGCACTCGGTAATGCTGAGAGTTCGTGAGGTACGGCCAAGGGCGGCGCTGCACTCCATTGCTCGCTCCAGATAGTCGACAGCGTCAGCCAACTCCCCCACAGCCAAAGCGGCAGAGCACTGTGCCTGTAGTCCGGAGGTTCGAGCTTGGCTGGGCGTAGGGTCAGCCCACAGATGGGCTGATTTATCGAGTATCGCTCGCGCCTGGTGGGGACGTTTCGCCAGCAAGTACATTGAGCATCGGTTCATCTCCAGAAACTGCAGGTCGTCAGTGTCAGGCGATGCGAAAACTTCGGCCATCGCAAATCGCCGCTCAGCGCTGTCAACGTCGCCGAGTTCGCCCAAGGCCGCAGCCAGATTGTGGTTGAGCGCGAACAGCATGGTCTGGTCTCCTAGATCGGCCGCAACCTCCAGCGCCTCGAGAAGCGTCGAGATGCCCTCATGATGCAGCCCAAGCGATAAGGCGATCCCACTCTGCAAGGATCTCGCTCTGACCAGCCAAATTTTTAGGTCGGTGCCCGCAAGCCCAGCGACAGCCTCGCTGACACAATCTGCCGCTTCTAGAAATTCCTCTTGTCGCCAGTGCAGGTGTCCTGACAGGACAACACCGCAGAATCGTTCCACCGCATCAGGAGCTAGGCGCTGCAGTTCTTGGATGACTCGCTCGGTCACCGCCGGCTTCGAATCTCGTAACTCGTAACCCAGCTCAGCCATTTCGCCAGGGTTCGATGGCAGCGGTTGATCTGCGGAAGAAGAGGGATTCATTGGTAAGGGGTGGGATCGATCTCGTGCTGGTACCAATCGGTCGCCACACGGCAAACGTTAAGGGCCCGGAGCAGAACGCCCTTATCGGCTGGGCGGAAAGTACCATAGGGTGCACTTCTAGTGACAAACAGCAGCACTGGCTGGGCCGGTGGATGCTGTGGCTGATCAGCTAGAGCTAGCCAGCCTGCAAGACACGGCGGGCTCATTCATTGTTATGGCACATATGGTCAAGATGGCGGTTACTGCGCGACAAGAGTCGGCTGCGACCGACTCGCTCTTGCCGTTAGCTGCGACGGCTCGGTTCATGGCCTCGCAACGCTCCGAACGTTTTGTCACCACCAATGCCCGAGCCGCCATCGACTTCGTGACGACCGGCCAACCACCAACCCGCTAGCTCCGCACGCGTGCCGGTTGCGAGTGCCTAGTTAGAGCTCTACGGCCAGGCACTTCTCGAGTTCGGTGTCCAAGAGGTCATCGGCGGTTGACTCAAAGAGCATGCCATCGAAGCGCTTCATCTCTCGGCAAAACACGAGCCGATTCACCTCGTGCAGCAGCAAGAACAACAGATTTTCGCCAGGGTTGATGCGTTCGCCCATGGCCTTCATGTGATCGTCGTCGATCCCGATATCACGCAGCTTGCCCCACAACCCACCTGCTGCGGCACCGAGTGCACCGCCGGCCAACATGCCGACCGGACCGCCGATAATGCCGATGAGGCTGCCATAAAGCCCGCCCGAGGTAGCACCCTGGCCCGCACTGATGTCCTTGCTCTGACGAAGCCGAATCTTGCCGTTGTCGTCTTTGTCGACGATCGCCGCATCTTCGATACGTATGGCATCCTGGCTAGCGATTCGCACCATCGCTAGCAGACATTCTTGAGCCTTCAGCGGGTGGTCGAAACGGATCGCCAGCATGGTCGCGGTTGGTTCGGTGGATTCTTCAGACATACCGACACCATAGATCGATCTCGTCGGCCCGTTCACGACTGTCCGGCGATCAAGTAGCAGTCTGGCAATCGAACCCTGAGTAGTGTTCGCGCATGGATTTGAAGACGCTGTTCGATGTTTCTGGCAAAGTAGCGATCGTGACTGGCGGGTCACGCGGTATCGGCGAGATGATCGCCGAGGGGCTCGTACGCAACGGGGTGCGCACGTACATCACCGCCCGCAAGGCCGGCGCTTGTGATGCAACCGCAGCTCGGCTGAGCGAGTTCGGTGAATGCATCTCGGTACCTGCGGACATGTCGACCGCCGAGGGCCTTGCGTCGTTCGTCGATACGTTCACCGAGCGCGAGGACAAGCTGAACATCTTGGTGAACAACGCTGGAGCTGCCTGGGGCGCACCAATGGGCGAGTTCCCCGAAGTCGGCTTCGACAAAGTCATGGACATCAATGTCAAGGCGCCGTACATGCTCACCCAAGCATTGCTTGGCCCGCTCACGGCAGCCTCGACCACCGAAGACCCGGGTCGGGTGATCATGACCGGCTCAATCGACGGCATACGCGTGCCGGTGGGTGACAACTTCTCGTACTCGGCATCCAAGGCCGGTATTCACATGTTGGCGCGCCATATGGCCAAGTTTTTGATCGACCGCAACATCACCGTGAACTGCATCGCTCCGGGACCATTCGAGTCCAAGATGATGGCCTACATGCTCGAGGACGAAAAGATCCGCAGCAACATCGAAGGCACGAATCCGCGAGGCCGTATCGGGTCACCCGAGGATGTAGCTGGCACCGTTATCTGGCTGTCCAGTCGAGCAGGCGCCTACATCAACGGCGTAACAGTTCCTGTCGACGGCGGCATCGCCATGCTCAACGCCTAGATGGGCGCCGACCACACGAGCGTTCTTGTCGGCCTCTGGGTTGGTGAGCACTTCCCGCGCCGCGTACGGTTCTGCCTATGACTTGGGAACACGCTGAAACTGTAGAAATCGCTGCCTCTCCTGCTGAGGTGTATGCAACCGTGAGCGACCTGCCGCGCATGGGCGAATGGAGCCCAGAAAACCAGGGCGGTACATGGATCCAAGGTGACGGTCAAACAGTCGGCGACCGGTTCGAGGGCAACAACGCCATTGGCGACCACGCATGGAGCGCCGTTGCCGAAGTCGTGCGCTGCGACCCTGCCCAAGCCTTTTGCTTCACGGTCGGTGACCTCACCAACCCGGTTGCAGAGTGGGGGTACCACCTCGAAGCGACCGAAGCTGGAACCAAGGTCACCGAGACCTGGAAAATGACTCAGCTGCCGCCAAGCATGGTCGACGCTCCAGCGGAGCGCATCCAAGGTCGCGCTGACATGGTGGCTGCGGGCATGGCCACCACGCTGGCCAACCTCAAAGCATCTATGGAGAGCTAGCGGTCGGGTATCAGTTCTGGGCGAGCCGACCCCGCAGCGCAAGCATCGCCAATGTTTGACTGACTGCACCCAAGATGGCGATGGCCAATAGTGCCTTGCCAATAGCGCTCCAGTCCCAGCCATCTGACAAGAGCGACCGCATTCCCTCGAGCACGTAGGTGATGGGGTTAAATCGGGCTATGGCCCGCATCCAGGGAGTCAGATTTTCAAGCGGCACCGTCGACGACGTGAGAAACGCGAACGGGAAGAACAACAAGAAGCTAGACGCAACTGCGCCCGGGTTTGCTGTCTTGAGTGCAATCGCGTACGGAAATCCGGTAAACGCCAGACCCCACAATGCGCCCATCAAAATAAAGAGCAGCAGCCCGAGCACGCCGGTCCCAAAGGTCACTCCCACGATGACACCCAGGACCATGACCGGGATACACAGCGCCACCACGAGCAAGAAGTCCGAGATCATCAGCCCCAGCAACAGCGGCAGACGCCGCACCGGGCTCAAAAGCAGCCGATCGAAGTAACCAGTCTGGATGTCAGTCACCAGTGCTGTTGCCCGACTGATACCTGTCACGGCGAAGATGATCGCTGTGGGTAGCTGGAAGTTCTTGTAGCTGAAATCGGTCGCGCCGGGAATGGATTCGGTCAGGTCTTGCAGTGCACCAATGTTGACCACGAAGAAAAACGCTGGGATAAAAAGCGCTGGCAAGAACGCTTCTGGCTCACGTGGCACAGCGCGAATGGCCCGCTTGGCAACGGTCCACAGGTCCCGCACGAAACCCGATGGCCGGGCCCGCACATTGGACCGCGCCACTTTGACCGAGGCAGTGTTGGTATCGGTCGCAGTCATTGGGAAACCTCGATTCGACCGCCGGTGAGTTCTAAGAAGACATCGTCGAGGGTTGGCGTGCGCAGCGTGAGCTCGCCAACACTGACGCCAGCGCTGTCTAGTGCAATCACCACCGGCGAGACCGCAGCAGCTCCATCGCTCACTGATACCAGCAGTGCTTTGGGGCCTCGTTCGACCTTGTCGACTCCCGCCAAGGTTTGCAGAGCAGCGACCGCTGCGTCGTTGTCGTCGACACGTATCTGGATCACGTCGGCGCCGATTGCACGCTTCAGCGTTTCGGGCGTTCCTTCGCCCACGATCACGCCATCGTTGATGATGCCCACTCGATCTGCGAGCTCGTCGGCTTCTTCGAGGTACTGCGTGGTAAGAAAGATCGTCGTGCCGAGCTGAGTATTGAGTGCCCGCACCTCTTCCCAAACCTGGGCTCGGCTCTGGGGGTCAAGCCCGGTCGTCGGTTCGTCGAGAAACAGCAGATCCGGGTTATGCATGAGTGATGCGGCCAGGTCGAGCCGGCGTCGCATACCTCCGGAATAGGTACCGATCCATCGGTCGATCGCGTCGATCTCGATGAGCGAACTGAGCTCGTCGATTCGAGCATCGGTCTCCGGCTTCGTGAGTCCATACAGAGCGCCCTGCATTCGCAAGATCTCCCGCCCACTCTGCTTCTCGTCGAGCGAAGCATCTTGCAACGCGGCCCCGATACGGAGGCGAATAGACGCTGCCCCGTCGACGACGTCGTGTCCAAGCACCGTGGCCGCGCCGCCGCTCGGGCGAAGCAAGGTGATCAGCATCTTGACCACGGTGGACTTGCCGGCGCCATTTGGTCCGAGAAAGCCGTAAATTTCTCCGGCTTTAACCGCGAGATCAACGCCCCTCACTGCAAGCACTTCGCCGAAGGAGCGCTCAAGCTGCGATGTTTCAATCACCAATTCACTCATTGATCCCAACTTACCTGCCCCTTGCGACACTGAGCCGAAGAAATAGGATGGTGGCGTGAACGACGGCGACGGGATCAGGTGTACGAGCCTGGATCAGGACTGGGGCGATGAACAGCCCAACATGTTGATGCATCCGCCATGCCTTTGCCCCCGGTGCGCGCCCGAGACCAACATCGACCCCGACAGCCCCGCCTGGTTGTCTGTTCCCGGATCCAGCCAGCGCCGACGCGTCGAGCCAGCTGAACTCGGCGAAACGGGCCGCGCAAAGCTTGGCTAGCTCCGGGCAAGGGGCACCACCGATCTGCCGCTAACTCGATATTGCCGCCACCACAAGCCACACGATGCCTGCGGCGAGAACAATTGCAAGCAGACTGGCAACGAGAAATCCCGTTGAGTTCCTGGCTTCTGCTGCGTCGCCAGCTTGTTCCTCGCTCATAGGTGCAGTCTGGCGTCCTGTTCCAACAAACGCACTGACGTCACGTTTTACACGCACGCCGAAACTGGACCCCACCTCTTGACGATTGGCGCAAACAGCCGATAGGCAACGGTGACTTTCGGCCCGCATTCACTGGCTGTCCTAGGGTGCAACCAATGACATTGTTCGACCATGGCGCATCGGCCGCGCCCGACCTCGCCGTCGAGCAGTCGCTACGAGCGACCATTCTGATCATGGATGCATTTGGCCAGATAACCGGAGCGAGCGGCGGGCTCGGGCGGCCATTGGGCTACCGGCCCGAAGAACTCATTGGTCACAACGGCCTCGAATTTGTTGCACCCGAGCATCATCAAATCGTCGCCGACTTGTTTCTCGATGCGCAAGATGAGCCCATCGTGATGTCACCGGAGCCGTTCCCGCTTCGCGTCGTAGGACCAGCCGGCACTACTCGCACCTGGGATTGCAGTCCCGGTGCTTACTTCGAAGACGGCGTCGCAGGCTGGACCGTAACGATGACTTGTCGAGCTGACCAGAACGTGGCCGTAGAAGCTATGGAGCGTTTCATCGACGGCGGAACCGCTTTAGACATTGCGTCGCTGGTGGCCGAGCGGTATCGGCGATCCCCCGACGACGCCTGGCGCAAAGACGCGCTCGTTATCTATCGAGACGCACACAAACTGATTCGAACAACCAGCGCCGATGCCGCAAAGCTTGACTGGCAGATGTTGGCGCCACACCGATCCACAAACCCCAGGCTTGTCGCTGGTCTCAAAGCGTGCATCAACGATCCTGCAGCCCCGTGGCGACACATCAAGCCAGGCGATGCCCAATCTCGCGTCGCGATTCCCGCAACGCTACGCGACGCAGCGAACCATGCAGGGGTGCCCAACTGCAATCTGTTTGCTGCAGGGATCGAAGACGAAGCCAGCATCGTCTTTGTTCGATTTTCCAACTTTGAATTCGGCCTCAGGGGAAACAACAAGCTGGCTGATCAGGCGATGAATTCGGTGATC
>Ga0209828_1000514_pt1 | contig 36733 bp, 35 predicted proteins | sample MaitaG_FD_187429 | JGI IMG/M metagenome (GOLD analysis project Ga0209828, IMG submission 187429) | Marine algal microbial communities from Maine, USA - Maine_Asex2 metaG (SPAdes) (version 2) | ecosystem: Host-associated > Algae > Red algae > Unclassified | place: Maine, USA | collected 2015-01-05
TCGTTGCCTGGGCCGTGGTTGGGGGAGTCTCGCTGCTTTGTATCAGGCTCATCGGCTGAGAAATGTTCGCAACACATTTCGCAGGTCGCGGCCGTGGTCGAGGCCGCCAAGCCGAACCAACCGCAACTACACAACAAGAACTGAGTGCCCGGTTCGCAGGCAACGTGCCCGACGACTGGTTCAGCGAACCTGCAACGGTCATCTTCGATCGGGATGAAATCGTCGTCACTGGTCATCTTGCGATGCCCAAGATCGAATCCGATGCCGATCCGGCGGTCGCTGCAAGCGCTCGCATCGCCGCGTTTCGTGAGACGACTCGAGACGACCGCATTGCAATCGCAGAGCGGGCACAAGCGACCTATGAACGAACCGTCTCCTGGGCGGTGAGCTGTGGTGATCAAGAAGCGGCGTACACCGTCGCGAGCATCCCGGTCATGACGCGGTTGCACATCGAAGAACGTCAGCTACTCGACACGCTGATTGACGCGGGCGTCGCTCGTTCACGCAGTGAGGCGCTGGCGTGGTCCGTTCGGCTGGTCGCACAGAACGAATCCGAATGGACCGTGTGAGCCGCAACCATGTGCGACGAACGTCGCCCCGAGTGGAGCGGTGAGCGGCGGGTTGGAGCGAGGGACGAGCGGGCGGAGCCGACGCAGGAGGTGACCGTGTGAGCCGCAACCATGTGCGACGAACGTCGCCCCGAGTGGAGCGGTGAAATGCGGAGCGGTGAAAAACTAGAAGCCAGCGCCCTTGGTGTAGCCGCCATCGACCACGATGTTGGTGCCGGTGACCCATGAGGCGGCAGGGCTGGCGAGGAACGCCGCGACATTGGCGACTTCTGGGGCCGTACCGATGCGTCCGAGTGGCTCGTTCTCGATCGTGGCGTTGTAGAAGTCTTCCATGTTGTTCTTGATGTGATCCCAGCCACCGCCTTCGACAAAGATTGGACCTGGCGAGATCGTGTTTGCGCGAATCCCCTTTGGTCCAAGTGCCTGGGCGTACCCAGCCATCAACTTGATCAGACCTGCCTTGATCGTGCTGTATGCATCGACGCCACCCATGAAGTGTTCAATGGCGGCTGTGGTTGAAATCGCGACGATCGCCGCACTATCGGATTCTTCGAGTAGTCCCTCGCCGGCTTCAACCATGCGAACAAGTCCGAGCACGTCGACGTTGAGCGTCTGCTGGAATGCTTCGGCTGTCGTGCGACCAGCGCCACCGCCGCTTGCGTTGGACACGATGATGTCGAGGCCGCCCATCGTTGCCGCAGAATCGGTGACCCAGGCGGCGAGTGCACCCCCATCAGCGACGTCGACGGCTGCCCCATGTACGTCGCCTAGTTTCGCCATGTCAACGAGTGCTGCGTCAAGGCCTTCTTGACCGCGAGCCGAGATCGAAACGGTCGCGCCTTCTTCCAATAGGCGTTCCGCAATCGCTCTGCCAATACCGCGACTGCCGCCAGTGATAATCGCTTTTTTGCCGTGTAGTCCTAAATCCATTTGACGCACCGTAGTAGTAGTGCCGGGCCGATTCCGAATTTTCGACCGAAGCGTTCTGGCCCCGACATTTTGGTGGTTGCTCACTTTTCGTGCGCTAGGACTATCGGGCGGTCACACAGCTATTCTTGAGCATTGATGCAGATTCTCACTGACGGCGTCGATCGGGTTCCTAGCGGCGTCGGCACCGCACTCACTGTTGGTGCCTATGACGGCATCCACCTCGGGCACCGAGAGATCCTCTCGAACGTCACAGGACTCGCAGCCGAACGCAGCCTTGCGTCCGGAGTCGTGACGTTTGACAAGCATCCCGCGGCAGTCGTTCGGCCCGAGAGCGCTCCGCTCCTTCTCACGAATCAGCAGCAACGGGTCGAGCTGTTCCACGACATCGGAATCGACTATCTCTACCTGCTTCAGTTCAACAAGGAACGCGCCGAGACCTCCGATCGCGACTTCGTTGCCGACGTATTGGTTGGACGGATGAACGCCAAGGTGATTGTTGTGGGTAGCAACTTTCATTTCGGCAAGGCTCGAAGCGGCAGCGTTGATACCTTGCGCCAGTTTGGCGACGAGATGGGTTTTGAGGTGCTTGGCATGGAACTGCTCGCGCCAGCAGCTGCGACCGAACCCGTTTCATCCACGGCGATTCGCACTGCCCTTGCGAACGCTGACATCGAGGCTGCCAACGCCATGCTCGGGCGAGAGTACGAAGTCCGAGGCAAGGTCATCGCTGGCGATAAACGAGCTCGCATCATTGGCTTTCCCACGGCGAACATCGCGTATCAAGCAGGAACTGCGTGGCCCGCCAAAGGCGTGTACAGCGGTATGGTCACCCTGGCTGACGGCAGGCGGGTAGGGGCAGCGATCAATATCGGCACCCGACCGACGTTTCACCAAGACGCCGAACAATCATTGCTCGAAGCACATCTGCTCGACTTTGATGAAGACCTCTACGGCCAGGAACTGCGCGTCGAGTTCGTTACGTTCATTCGCAACGAACAACGGTTTTCCGGCATCGATGAAATCTCGGCCCAGCTCGCCAAAGACGTTGACGCCGCCCGCAATACTCTCACGAGGTAGGACACGCTCATGTTCACTGGCATTGTCGAAGAACTCGGCACGATCAAGTCCATCGATGGACCTCGACTGCGCATTGGTGCATCAAAGGTGCTTGAAGACGTCGCCATGGGGGACTCGACTGCCGTGAACGGATGTTGCCTGACCGTTGTGGCATGGGGCGACGACTGGTGGGAGGCCGACGTCTCAGATGAGACGTTCGCTCGCACGAACCTTGGTGACCTGGCCACGGGTGACGCTGTGAACCTGGAGCGTCCGGTGCGGCTCATGGACCGACTCGGCGGCCATGTGGTGCAAGGCCACGTCGATGCGGTGGGAACGGTTGTCGCACCGGTGCCGGATTTGCGAATCCAGATGCCGCAAGAATTGACACGCTACGTCGTCGAGAAAGGCTCGATCACCGTAGATGGCATCAGTCTCACCGTGGTCGACGCCCTCGATGACGGGTTTACATGCGCCATCATTCCGCATACGAGTGATGTGACCACGCTTGGCTCAAAGGGCGCAGGGGCCACCGTCAACCTGGAGGTCGACATGATGGCGAAGTACGCGGAGAAGCTCCTCGCAGGGCACCTTCCTACCGCATAGGGGTGACGAGCTCGCATGGCCAGTCATGCGGGTCGTTTGTCACTCGGGCACATCGTTGCTTGACTTCAAGCATGGTTGAGGTTTTATGGTGCCCGTTATATGGAATCAGAAGTAGGTCCTGACGGCTCTGTCGGCGACAATGGTGCAATGACTGACATCGTGCTCGATCCGATCGAAGACGCTCTGGCCGAGTTCGCCAAGGGCGAGATCGTGATCGTCGTCGACGACGAGGATCGCGAGAACGAGGGTGACCTCATTCTCGCCGCCGAATTTGCGACTCCGGAGAAGATTGCTTTCTTCGCCAAGGAGGCTTCGGGGCTGATCTGCCTGTCGATGACCGCTGAACGACTCGACGAACTCGATCTTCCGCAGATGGTTCAGCGCAATGACGAAGCAATGCGCACCGCCTTCACGGTAAGTATCGACTATCGGCACGGCACGACAACCGGCATGTCTGCAGCGGACCGTGCAGCAACGATCACCAAGGCTGTCGACCCGAGCGTGATCTCATCTGATTTCAGTCGTCCTGGACACATCTTCCCGCTTCGTGCGAGAGATGGCGGCGTCTTGAAACGTGCGGGACACACAGAAGCCGCCGTCGATCTCGCCAAACTTGCCGGACTGCAACCTGCAGGTGTTCTTGTCGAAGTCGTGAACGAAGACGGCACCATGGCGCGCCTACCGCAGCTGCGTTCATTTGCTGATCAACACGGCCTCAAGCTGATCAGCATCGCAGACTTGATTCGCTACCGTCGACGCAACGAGAAGCTCGTGCGTCGTGTTAGCGAAGGTCGCGTTCCGACCGACTTCGGCGAATTCCGGGCCATCGCGTTCGAGTCGCTACTTGACGGCGTCGAGCATGTTGCATTCGTCAAGGGTGACCCTTCGACCGCCGACGACGTGTTGGTGCGGGTGCACAGCGAGTGCCTTACTGGCGACATCTTCGGCTCAATGCGCTGCGACTGCGGCCCCCAACTCGACATGGCACTGCGCAAGATCGGCGAAGCCGGTGTGGGCGCTGTCATCTACCTGCGAGGCCACGAAGGACGCGGCATCGGCCTTGGCCACAAGCTGCGCGCCTATGAACTGCAAGACGATGGACACGACACCGTTGATGCCAACGTCGAACTTGGCCTTCCCGTTGACAGCCGCGAATACGGAATCGGCGCACAAATGTTGGTTGACCTGGGTATCAAGTCGATGCGGCTGATGACGAACAACCCGTCGAAATTTGGTGGACTCGCTGGCTATGACTTCGAGATCACTGGACGCGAGCCGCTGCAGATTGAGCCAAATGACGAGAACATCGCTTACCTCACAACCAAGCGCGACCGGCTCGGTCACTTGCTCGACGATGCAGCTGGTGATGCGTAATGGCGGTTGGCTCTCTTCCAGCGCCCGATCCAGATGTCGGAGGGGTCTGCGGTAGCCACGATGGCAGTGGTGTCCGCCTGGCTGTAGTCACGGCTCGTTGGAATGACCATCTAACCGGTCGGCTGCTCGACGGCGCCCGTCGTGGGTACACCCACTGCGGCATCGCGGCTGGTGCAGTAACCGAGGTGTGGGCCCCCGGTTCGTTCGAGTTGCCGGTCGTATGTCGCCAGCTTGCCCACAGCGGCGAATTCGATGCCGTCATCGCTATCGGCGTGGTTGTGCGTGGCGAAACCACCCACTACGACATCGTCAGTGAAGCTGCCGCCGTTGGCGTGCGTGAAGCCGCAGCGTCTTCGGGCGTGCCGGTAATTTTTGGTGTCTTGACCACCGAGAACGAAGATCAAGTGTTGGCACGTGCTGGCGATGACGAGACGAACAAGGGGTTTGAAGCCGTCGTCACGGCGGTTGAGACGGCCACGCTGCTCGCTCGTCTGCCCCGCTAGCTGTTAACCACGGTGGTTTCGGCGGGCACGCGCACGCGGCGGCTCTCGAACCAACCGACCGCGATATGAGCCACGACGGCTACAGCCCATCCGGCGACGACGTCGATGACCCAATGCTGCCCGGTGATCACGACGGTGAAACCCATGAAGAGGGCATACAGCACGAGCAGCGCTCGGCCGATACGTCCGCGCCCAGGTGCGAAAAACAACACAATGAGTGCTGGGTACGCACAATGAAGGCTCGGCATCGCTGCGACGGTATTCGTCGCATCCGTTCCAAACCGGAACAGGTCGCCCAGGACGCCGAGATTGAAAACGCTCCAGTCCCGCTCCAGGCCCTTGTGGACGAAGTCGACAGTCCCGCGATCGCTCGACATCCACGGCGGGACTGTTGGCAGAAGCACGTAGCCAACCAGTCCTAGAAATGACAGCAACGTCCAGCGATGCATATAGGAGCGCCACCGGTCCCGGTTGCGCACGTAGAGGTATGTCAGCAAACTCAGCGGCACGATGAAGTGGCTTAGATAGATGATTGGGAAGCCCAGCTCCCACAGTGATGGATCGGCTTCCCAATCGATCCATCGTTGGGTTCGGTGAATCCACGTCTCGCCAAACCCAAACACACGATCGATGTCGATCATGACCTGTTCTTGAATTGGCATGCCGAGCGTGTCGGCGATTGAACGGCTACGTACATACAGCTGCAAAAAGATCAGCAGCAGAAGCCAATCGCGAAGCCCGGTGGTAACGCCCTTCACGTCGACTGGCATGGAGAAGGCGACCGCAGTCAGCCAGCCCACTATTACCATGTTCGCGAACGCCAGGGGCAGCCATGTGGCGTAGCTGATGGCGATTACAGTCGCCCAGCACAGACCTGCAATTCGTTTGCGGTTTGACCAGCGCGATGCTGGTGAGAGCGGCGCTTGATCAGCGGCCAACGTCACGTGGCTATCCAATGGCGCTTTGGCCAACGCAGCGTCATCCAATGCATTGGTCACCGCTATCTATCGGAGGCTTACCTTGGTTCATGAGCATTTCTAGGTTGTCATACTCAGCAGCTCGAGTCGGGCGTGATGAGATGTCGCCTATGTCGACAGTTTGTTCGCCCTGGTTGGGCGAATGCCCTCCTTGCGCCTGGCGAACGGTGGAAAACCAGGCGGGTCGCGGTGGATAACTAGCGACGACGATGGGGAAAACGAAACTAGTTAGGGGATAAGCCTGGGGATTTCTGCTTTCTGCTTGACTGCCAGCTGTGACGTACGGCATAGTGATTTCACCAAGCAAGTGGAACTGCCGGAAAGCAGCAACAGAGCAGAGTGACGGGCAACCCGAGCGACGCCGAGGAACTGCCGGAACGTAGGAAAACTCGCAAGGTAGGAACCAGGATCAAGGAACTGAGTTCTCCGGAACGAGGGACTACGAGAATGGAACCGACCCGGGACTATCCCGTGACGCCGATTTGGTAACGATGAGGCGCTTCGGGATAGTCCTAACTTATTTTTCCCGAACCTGTTGTTCTCGTCGAGCCGCCGCCGCAAATGAAATGGGCGGCTCCGAGATACCGATTTGGTAACGAACGATGAAGCACCCCGGAGCCGCAGTGCATTGTTTAGTTGCCTGAGCAAGCCCGAACGCGGATACCACGGAGAATTCGCCCCATTCCAGCGATAGCGACGCGGGTACGCTTCTCACATGTCTGAGATGCTTACGTCACTGACCGCTGGCATGCCCGTTCCCTTTGGCGGTGACAAGGTTTCGATCGTGAGCGAAGAGCTCGCTGCGGCCTTTGCGAAAGGGGACCGTCTGGTCGTCGTGCAAGACAGCGGAGCGCTGCTCCATATCACCGCAAACGAGGCCTCCATTGCCAGTGACGCAGTGACCGCGGCGGCACACGCGTTTGCCGCGATGGGTTCGGTCGACGATGCTGCGATCACTGCGTTTTATGAAGCGTTCGCTCAACGTCTTGAGTCAGAGGATTCGTTCGCTCCGATCGCAGCGGCGAATCAGGCAGACATCGCATTGGCGCAACAGCGCGGTCGAACAACGACCCGACTCGAACTCAGCGACAAAATGCGCGACGACATGGTGGCGGGCCTGCGCACGTGGGCTGGCGCTACGACGCTTCGTAACCAGGTCGCCGAAACGATCACACACGACGGCTGGCAGGTCGACCAGATCACCTCGGGTCTCGGAGTGGTTGGCTTTGTGTTCGAAGGTCGTCCAAACGTCTTTGCCGACGCAACCGGTGTCTTGCGTTCGGGCAATACCGTCGTCTTCCGCATCGGCTCGGACGCGCTTGGCACTGCAGAGGCCATCGTTGAGCATGCACTCGAGCCAGCACTCGCTACGTCGGGATTGCCAAGCGGCGCGGTCTCGCTGGTCGCGAGCGCTGCGCACGCGGCGGGGTGGGCGTTGTTCAATGACTCTCGCCTGGCGCTCGCTGTCGCTCGTGGCTCTGGTGCTGCTGTTGGTCAGCTGGGCTCGGTCGCTCGCCAAGCGGGCACGCCCGTAAGCCTGCATGGCACCGGAGGCGCCTGGATCGTTGCTTCTGCACAGGCTGATCCAACGTCGTTTGCCGACGCAGTGTATAACTCGCTCGACCGCAAGGTGTGCAACACGCTCAACACCTGCTGCATTGTTGCTGAACAGGCCGACGATTTGATCCCGGTGTTTCTCAAGGCGCTAACACGAGCCGCCGAACGACGGGGGACAAACGCCAAGCTGCACGTTGTGTCCGATCAGATATCGCTGATTCCTGATTCGTGGCGAGGCAACGTCTCCATTGTGCGGGCGGGCGGCCCAGTAGACGAACCCCAGACCTCAACCGTTGACTGGGTAGAGCTTGGCGAGGAATGGGAATGGGAGGACTCGCCCGAGGTCACACTCGCCGTTGTGGACTCTGTTGACCACGCCGTAGATCTCTTCAACGCCCACTCGCCGCGGTTTGCCGCCAGCTTGATCAGCGATAACGAAGGTGAGCACACGCGGTTCTTCGATCGAGTTGATGCTCCGTTTGTTGGCAACGGATTCACGCGCTGGGTCGATGGCCAATATGCGCTGGACCGCCCCGAATTGGGCTTGTCGAACTGGGAGTTCGGCCGGCTGTTCGGCCGTGGGGGAGTGCTATCGGGAGATTCAGTTTTCACTGTTCGCAGTCGCGTGACACAAACCGATTGGTCGGTCGGCCGTTAGCGAGCCACTGTGACACTGTTCACAGGATTAGCACTTGCTTCGTTTAGGAAGCGCATCGTATAGTTAGCAGCAGCTTCAGCCAACGAAATAAGGAACCTCCCATGCTCAACGTAAGCGAAATCGCCAGCAGCACCGAAGAACGAGTGCTCACCGGCGTCAAAGTCAGCCAAGCGCTCGTCTTGGATGGCATCAAAAACACCGTCGCACTCGCTGACCGCGTCGTGCCAACACGGGTGAGCGACCGCATCGAAGACCGCGTTGCTGGTCTGCCCGCAGCAGCCCCTGTCGTCTCCGGTATGTTCGACTTCGCTGGCAAGATGCTCACCGCACAGCGCGACTTCGCATCAGAGATCGTCGAGATCTTCCAGCCTGCTCCAGCAAAGCCTGCCAAGGCACAGGCCGCCAAGAAAGCTCCTGCAAAGAAAGCTCCTGCAAAGAAAGCCACCAAGAAGGCAGCCTGAACCTCATCGAGAAGTAAAGATGAAGTTGTGACGACTTCCCCCAAAGCCACAGATTCATCTGGTCAAGGCAGCGAACGGATTGATCCGGTCGCTGCCTTTGGCGATTACGTACGCAGTCAACGCAAACTCGCACGCCTCAGCTTGCGCCAACTGGCTGACCTGACCAGCCTGTCGAATCCCTACCTGAGCAAGCTTGAGCGGGGTATGCACCAGCCTTCGGTGCAAGCGGTCACAACGATCGCCAAGGCCCTGGGCATTCCAGCCGAAGCCTTGTTGGCGAAGGCAGCAGGCCTCGTCCCGGGACTCGATGCTCACGACGAGTCACCCGGCAAAGCCGTCACGACCGAGCGCGCCATCAAGCAAGATCCAGCGTTGTCAGATGATCAGAAGCTGGCTCTGCTCAGCGTGTATCGCAGCTATGTCGATGGTGATGCGTGAGCATTTCAGCGTTCGACGTGCGAGTCCGCTTCTACGAACTTGATCCATACGGTCACGTCAACCATGCCACGTACCTTCAGTATTTCGAGGCAGCACGAGTCGCGTGGCTTTCTGATGTCGGTCAAGGGCTTGATGTGCTGCAAGAACAGGGCACGCACTTGGTTGTAACGACGCTCACAACTCGCTTTGTCAAACCTGCACTACTCGACGATCGCCTCGTAGTCGACACGGCGCTCGTCGAAGCGAAGCGGGTGCGAGCACAATGGGCCCAACACGCGTGGCGTGACGGCGAACTCGTTGCATGTCAGCGCATCAACTTTGCAACCGTCAATGCGCAAGGTCGCCCAGTTCGAATCCCCGAAGGACTTGCAACCGCAATGTCGAGCTTTCAAGCATCGCCTGACAAACTGGCCAAAGAGCTACCTGAACTCCGCCTGTAGCGGCGACCTGTTCGCCTATTGCTGCAACGCTAGGCCGCTGCGTCACGCTAAGCCGCTGTGGAACGTCAGGCCGCTGTGGAACGTCAGGCCGCTGCGATGTCGGCTGCGCCGAAGGCAACGCCAAACCGCACGCACCAGATCACAACCGTCGAGTAGCGCTCAAGATCAACGTCGGCAGGGAGCTCGTAGTTCTGTGCACCAATATTGCCCTTGAGATCTCCGAGGTCGATGAAGTCATCGTCGAAGAGACCTGCGTCGCCATCGGCGGGTGCAGTCGAGAGATACACATTGAGATCGGGGCCGTTGTCGGTCACAAAATCTTCAAATCGTAGAAAGCGCTGCGCTGAACCATCGTTGAGAACGTCGGCGCGCCCTGCTGTTGGATGGCTGCGATCTATGAACCCGCCCGTGAAAATCGTCTCAATCATCTCGGTGGCGGTTTCTTCGTCGGCGCCTGCGGTCGCTGACTCCATTTCCATCTCAGGCATATCCTCATCGACTTCGACCATGACGGGTTCGTTGACCATTTCGTCGGCCATGTCGTCGGCCATGTCGTCAGAGATGGCGTCAGAGGCAATGCCCGAGGGAGCAGCCCCGCTCGCAAACACCGGGCCTGCCTCACTGACCTCAGCGTCTGTGAACTTGGTGTGGATACCAAACACCCCAAACGCCAGATAGAGCAGAATCGCAAGTGCAACGAACGAGAGCGCAACAACAAGCAGACGGTTCTTGAGCCAAGTCATCTCGACATCGTAGGAGGCGGCGGTCGATGGCGCCCGATCGAGCACCAATCACTACGGTGGAGGTAGACAACAGCGTTCACCGAAAAGAAGGTCCACCACATGCGTCTTGGCTACAACACCGGCTATTGGAGCTCAGGGCCGCCGAGCGGCGCAGTCGAAGCTGTCGCCGAGGCTGATCGGCTGGGGTTTGAGCACATATGGACGGCCGAGGCATACGGCAGCGATGCACTTACGCCCCTCGCGTGGTGGGGCGCAAACACCACCAACGTGAAACTCGGCACAGCAATCATGCAGATGTCGGCGCGCACCCCAGCAGCCACCGCGATGGCTTCGCTGACGCTAGACCACCTCAGCGGTGGTCGCTTCATTGCTGGGATCGGGGCGTCAGGCCCCCAGGTCGTTGAGGGTTGGTATGGACAGTCGTACTCGCGTCCACTTGAGCGCACCCGTGAATTCGTCAACATCATGCGCCAGATCTTCCACCGCGAAGACACGGTTGCGTTCGAAGGTAAGCACTACCAGTTGCCCTTCCCGCACGGCACGGGCTTGGGCAAGCCACTCAAGTCGACCGTGCACCCGCTGCGCAAAGATCTGCCCATTTACCTTGCGGCCGAAGGGCCAAAGAACGTTGCGTTGTCGGCAGAGATTTGCGACGGCTGGCTTCCACTGTTCTTTGCGCCAAAGGACAACGACTTCTACAAGTCCGCACTACAGACCGGCATGGATGCCAGCGGTCTCAACACATGGGACGACTTTGAGGTGGCCGCCACCGTCAGCATCATTCCTGGCGACGACGTCGAAGCGTGTGCCGACAAGCTCCGCCCGATGCTCGCGCTCTATGTAGGCGGCATGGGCGCCAAGGGCAAGAACTTCCACTTTGACGTGTTTGCTCGTATGGGCTTCGAAGCAGACTGCGACAAGATTCAAGAGCTGTACCTCGCTGGCAACAAGGCAGAAGCGATCGCAGCGGTACCAACCGCGATGTGTGAAGCAATCTCGTTGATTGGCCCGGCCGACAAGATCAAGGACGAACTCGTGATGTGGGATGAGTCAGTGGTCAACACGCTGCTGATCTCGGGCCCGATCAGCCTGGTTCATTTCGCCGCAGATCTCATCTCGTAACCCCTGGCAAGTTAGCCCTGCGGGCGTGGCCCGGGCAGGAATTGACCGGTGTTTGCGCTCATGCCGCCATCGGCAGGCACAATGGCGCCAGTCACGATGCTGGCCGCAGGCGAGACAAGGAAGCTAATTACTTGGGCGACTTCTTCGGCTGTCGCCCAGCGTTGCACTGCCATGCGCTGGCGCAGCTGTTCATAGGCCCGCGGAATCTCCTTGAGTCGAGTGGTCATGCCGGTATCGGTTGGACCTGGAGCGACAGCGTTGATCCGAATACCGTATGGGCCGAGATCAAGAGCGGCAGACCGCACGTAGTTGACGACCGCGCCTTTCGCAGTGTTGTAGGACCACATGCCTGGGTCGCCGCGCAAACCCGACGTCGATGCAGTAACACAGAAAGCTGGATCCTGGCCAGTAGCCAACATGGCTGGCGTTGCAGCTCGAACCCCAAGCACAACGCCGCGTACGTTTACCGCGAGCGAACGTTCAAACTCGTCCATCGGTTGGTTGACAAGGTCGCCACTCGACGCAACTCCAGCGTTCAAAACGCTTGCGTCGAGGCGTCCGAAATGGTCGAGGGCGGCTGCGACGCCAGCGGCGTTTGTTGCCTCGGTGCTCACATCGCCCTCGATGCACACGATGTTGTCGACGGGTTCGGCCCAGGCGAGATCGCTGGCGGACCGATCGATGGCCACCACGCTTCCTCCTGCAGCGATAATGAGTTCTGTAGCGGCCCGTCCGATTCCCGACGCTGCGCCGGTGACGATCGAGACTCGTCCTGTGTGATCCATGCCACGATCATCGCGCACTTCAACGCGCCGATGATTGTGCGCGAAGATACAGATATGTCTGATGCGCGAAATTTGATCGACACCGCAATCGAGTCAGCGGGATCCAGCCTGGGCGTTTCCGGTGATTGGCTTACCGCAGTCGAGCGCGTTGAAGCCGTGGCGCACGTTCGCGACGCCCGCACGAATGAGCTCGACCAGCGGCGTCGCGAGGCCATCTCGCCCAACGCCGTCAGTGACCGTCACGATGCTGGCGACCATCTCGTGGCTGCCGCAGTCGAGGTCGTGCATCGGATTGCGAGTGATCCGGGTCGTCTCACCAAGGCGTGGGCTGTCGAGATGATCGAGGCGCTTGGCGAAGAGTTCTACACCGAACTCGTCGGCATTGCCGCAACCACCGCAGCGCTCGACATGTTCGCCTGGGCCACTCATGGCGGTGATGCCGACATAGCGCTGGAACCAGTGGCGACTGGGACCGACAAGCCAGCGCAGGTTCGACCCGACGGGGTCGCCGATGTTGGCGCATGGGTAAGCCAGTCCGAGTCGACGACGATGGCGAACGTCAGCCGGTCTCTCTCGCTCGTGCCGGTCACAAACGCGGCGTGGGTGGACTTGGTGCAGGCGTTGTATTCACGTGGCCCTGAGTTTCTCGACCTTGCGTGGGAGCGGGCGCTGTCACGACCTCAGGTTGAGCTTGTTGCGGCACGAACCACAGCGGAGCTTGAGTGTTTCTATTGAACGACGGCCCACACGATGCTGCTCAGTGTGAGCGGCGCCAAAGCCGGCCTGACCGTCGATCTTGATGTGGCGACTACTAGCGAGCTTGACGGCGATGCTGGCGTTCCCGCTGGTGCCGAACTTCTTGCATTTGCCTCGGCCGCTAATCGCCGTTCGGGCGATCTCACAGCGGCGCGTCAGCAGCTCGTCGCAGCTGTTGGAGAAGAAGGTTTGCTCGAAGCTGCGGCGACAGTGGCAATCTTCAATGGGCTCGTGCGGGTCGCCGACGGCACCGGAATCCAATTGGATCCATCAATGATGACGTCAACCGCCGACACCCGGGCCGCGCTCGGTATTGATCTATTCAGCGGAGCCGCAAACTCAAAGAACGCATCGACCGATCCCCGGCAAGACGCAAGTGGCGTCCAAGCACTCTTTTCCTAACCAGCAGATTGCCTAACCAGCAGGGCAGGTTCTTAAGCGGCTCTCAAAGTCCTCGTGGTTGAGATAGCAGCCAACGAAGCGGCGGGCGCCGCGATACTCGTGGCGTCCATGCAGAACCCGCCAATTGTCGTTGATGAGGACATCGCCAGCCTCAAGCCGAATCGAGAGCCAGCGACCGGGATCGTTAGCAAGCTCATGGAGTCGCCCATAGGCAACATAGAAGGCATCCATTTCTTCTGCAGGTAACAAGAGCGGTGATCGGTCGTAGTTGTTCATTGACAGCTGCAGAAGATCGCCGTGTTCATCGAGTCGCAGAGGCGGGCGCGACGCCCGCAGCTCAACGCCAGGCTCGATGTAATGAGCAGGCACATTGACCTGAGTCAACAGGTCGAAGTGCTCCGCGTGCTCGGTCCGCAACGTTTCCGCAATGGCAAGACCGTCGACCACAATGCTCTCGCCGCCAGCGCCGCTGCGTTCGATACAGCAGAATATTTGAAGCCCGGGGGCATCATGGCAATAGGTCCCGTCGGTGTGTGGGGCCAGGAAGCTCTGGGTGTAGGCCGTGTCGTCGTGATGGTCTATGTCAGACGCAAGATCCCATGTCGTTCCAAAGATGCTCGACCGGGGATAGCCGATGCGGCCGGCGAGTGCCGCGACCTCGTCGTGGCCGCCAGCAAAGTCGGTGAGCACACCAACGCCGTACGCGTCGATGTCGTCGAGCCATGAGCGCAATGCGACGTCGCTCGCTAATACATCGGCGACCGCGAGCTTAGTGATGGCCACCTTGGTAGGCGTGTCCCACGCTGTTCGGGCGCGAACCGGGCGAGGTGTGATGAGCTCCACGAGCGTCTCACACGAAATCCATGTAGTTTCTGGTGGCTCTGACCAGGTCAGTTGCACCACATCTTGATCTTGGACGGTTGCCAACGACGCTTCGATAGCGGCGGCTGGTTCGGCGCCGTCGATTGCGTACACCCGGCGCTGTTTCGTAGCGGCATCAAAGCTGGCTTCGTCTTCACCGTGGTCACGTATCCACCGCCAGCTGAGCGTTCTGGCGGCAGCGCCTTGCACAGTAACCCGCAGCCCCGTTGCGGTCGCCTCGACCTGGCTAATTGATGCACCCATGGTTAGGGGTCCAGCGGTCCGGGTTCCTGAGGTTGACCCATGGAGCGTTGAATGGCGGTAACCACGAACTCATCATGATGGTGCCAATCGTCGTGGCCGTCGCACCAATAGTAGTGCCAGGGTTGGCAGCCCTCTGGCGGCCGAGGAATCGACCCCGACGCAGGTGGGGTCTCACCAGGCGGGGTATAGCGCTGGCTCGCTCGGTTCTCGCTGCGAGAGTTCTTGCGTTTGCGGGGAGTCGGCATGACAGCTGATGGTAATGGAGCGTTTAAGGTTCGAGAATGGAAAGCCCTGCAAATGCACTTGTCACTAGCGAAGCGTCGATCGACGTTGATGCTCCACCAGACGCGGTGTACGCGCTCGTCGCCAACGTGACACGGATGGGGGAGTGGAGCCCAGAGACTGTTGGGGCTGATTGGCGCGACGGCGCAACGGTCGTAGCTGGTGACTGGTTTGACGGGCACAACAAGAGCGGTGACCGAGAGTGGACTCGACCATGTGAGGTCGCACGTGCCGACAGCGGCAAGGACTTTACCTTTGTCGTCGACGGCGTCGACAAAAACTGCACCTGGTGGAGCTATGAGATGGAAGCGATACCCACGGGAACCCGTCTGACCGAGCGGTGGTGGATCGTGAACAAGACGCCCGCCATGCAGAAGGTCACCGAGCAGCAGTTCGCCGACCGAGTCGCATTTACTGAGACGATGCTGAGCGACACGATCGCAGCAATCAAGAAAGTTGCTGAGTCCTAAATCACCGAGCAGTGGGAGCGTTTTGGGGTTCGTTGGCTGCACTGGGTATCGGCACATCTGGTGGCCAGCGCATCAGTGGATCGCTCGCCGGGGCAGCCGGAGGATTGGCGTCAGTGTTTGCGCTCATCGGTTTTACGATCGCGGCACCAACGGGCGTAGCGCTTTCAATGTTTCCATTCGTCAGCGTGGGTGTCGGCTTCTTCTTCTTTTTCTTCTTTGGCGACTCGGTATCGCGTCGACAGATCGCAGGTGTCACCTTGGTGCTTGCAGGAATTGTTGGCGTGGTTGCTGGCTAACGTCGGGCAGGCCGCCGCAACGGTGGTTCGGTCTTTGGCGGCACTTTGCGCGGTGGTAGCTCCGCCAGCACGTGTGCGCTCGCGTCAGTGATGATGGCAACGGCTCGCTCAAAAGCAGCCCCGGTTGCCGCTGATGTCTTCTGGACGCCGGTGATCTTGCGGACATATTGGCGGGCTGCGGCCTCGATCTCTTCAGGTGTCGCAGTCGGTTCAAGTCCACGCAGGGTGGTGATGTTTCGGCACATAGACGAAACATAGCGGCCTTCACGGGTGCGGGCTGGTGCTCTAGTCTCTGGGTATTCACGTTGAACGATCAGATAGCCCAATGGGTTCCATCAACACTCGAACTCATCGGACGCGCATGCAACGAGTCAAGGGGTACGACCCGGAACCTCTCGACGTCCCGCCCCTATTCCAGTCGCCTCCTCGCCCGATCGCGATGCTGCGTTGGTTAACCACCAAATACCTGTGGCCCCAGTCGCTCGCGTGGATGGGCCTGGCTGCGCTGATGTACCACGCCTTCACGCCACGGCTCGCACGATTCCAAGCGTTGAGCGTTGACGACGTGAGCGTGCTGTGGCTTCGCAACACCGCAATGATGCTCGTGATCATCGGCGGGCAACATTGGTGGCTGCATATTCGCCGGGCGCAGGGCACCGAGTTCAAATACGAACGCCGCTGGCTAGCAACCAATCGCACGTCCTTCCTGTTCAACAACCAGACTCGCGACAACATGTTCTGGACGCTGGTCAGCGGTGGTGGCATCGCGGCGCTGTACGAAGCGACCATGTTCTGGCTTTACGCAAACCAGTCGATTCCCCAACTCTCAAGCCTGTGGGCGATCGTCGCCATGACCTTCGCCGTGTTCTGGATCGAAGGTGTTCACTTCTATCTGAACCATCGGTTGCTCCATGTCGACCCGATCTACGGTTGGGCACACGCCCTTCATCATCGCAACGTCAACACCGGGCCATGGTCGGGCATCTCGATGCACCCGCTCGAACATGTGCTGTATCTGTCCTTGCCGTTCGTATTCCTGGTTCTGCCGGGCTCTCCGTTCATTGCCACGTTTTGTTTGGTGTACCTGCTGATCTCCCCGTCGCCATCGCACTCGGGGTTCGACCGTTTCAAAGTCCCAGGCGGCTCGGATTTGCACGGCGGCGACTACTTCCACAACCTGCATCACCGATACTTCGAAGTGAACTACGGGATGCTGCTGTTGCCGATGGACAAGTGGTTCGGCACCTTCCACGACGGAAGCATGGAGGCACACGAGGAGATGAAGGGTCGCCGCCGCGCCAGCCCAAAACAGTGAATCTAAGAGACTGAAATCCGAAAGACTGAAATCCCAGCACCGGCACGATCGTTGCCTGTACTGGGATTTCTGTTGTACGCCCCCCGGGACTTGAACCCGGAACCTGCGGATTAAGAGTCCGATGCTCTGCCAATTGAGCTAGAGGCGCATGTTCTTGCAAACAGCTTTCCAAGGCTATCGGAAGGTTGCTCGCCCGATGGTCTGGCGAGGCCAGATTATCGATTTGTGCGTGGGGTGACTGAGGGGATTTGAACCCCCGACATCCTGGACCACAACCAGGTGCTCTAACCGAACTGAGCTACAATCACCAAGGCGGGTAATCTTAGATGGATGGCGACCCGAATCCACAGGATATTCGCGGTGTGATGTCACCCTCGCGCTCTACGATGGTGCGATTAGCCCCCGTAGCTCAGTCTGGATAGAGCAACGGCCTTCTAATCCGTAGGTCACAGGTTCGAATCCTGTCGGGGGCGCCAAATAAACAAAGGGCTCAATCGTCAGCTCGGTCGAACAGGCCGAGAATCGCAGTAGGCAGATCGGATTGGTTGACGATCTCGTCCTCATCAAAGACGACCACCGGCATGCCCCAGTCGGACAAACGCGTAAGTTTGGCTTCCCAATGAGTGCCGACATTTGAGTCGGGAAGGATCTCGACTACAAACGAAACGTCGTTTGGATCGGCGAAGAGTGTGTCTTCACTGATATCGGTCCGGTAAACCACCAAGTCCGGAATTACATAGTCGTCGGGGAATCCAACACCCGCTTCGCTCGCGACGATTAGCCCGTGGTCGAGGAGTAGAGCCCGAGCCGAAGCTGACGGCGTCCGTGACCGGAGCTACTTGGCGGCACCATGAAGTAGACCCCCCTGATCACCTCGTCGAACCGGTCGTCTCCTGACGCCCGACGATCAGCGATGAGCTCATCAGCGTTTGGGACTACGGCAGTGACCATGGCCTAGATGTTATCAATTGCTCGGGCGGCAGTCACCGGCACACAAGTCACCGCACACCTCTGACCCTTTTGCAGATACTGAGATCAGCCCTAGGCGTTCAGGGAGCATCGTATGGTCGAGCTATGCGGCATGCGACAACTGGACTTGCGCTTGTGTCTGACTATTGCTGCTGACACCGTTTCGACCGCCTGTGTCCCACAGAAATTCCAGAGGACGTTGCCCGCTCTGGTTTTGAACGACCGAGCAGGTGCTCGTCGCCGTATCCGATCGCGAGGACCGTGGAGTCCCCGTCACCTCGGCAAAAACACCGCCCCGCCTCACGCTGCACGTTAGTCTTGAGCGGTCGCATAGCTCGTAACGGCGGAAAGTTCGGTGGATGGATGGGAGACCGGGGTCGTGACTATGCGCTGGTCTCAAAATCTGTCGTCGACGAACAGCCCCTCAAGTAAATAGTAGCTATGCCGATATTAAGGTCACCATGACGAAAGCGGTGGAACCGAACTCAAGTTCTCCCCACACCTCGTGCACCCACGCCGCGTGGCGCGACATGGTCAATGTCTTGCCTTTGCCCGCTGCGCTTGTTGATCAGGGCGGCGCAGTGATCCATAGCAATCGCTGGCTCGATTCACCGACAGGCGAGGCACTACTTGAGCCGCCTGGACAAGGCGCAGCCAAAGGTTTGCGCCTTGGTTGCGATGGCGTGAGTCGGTGGCGAGTCCGCCCCCTCGATAAGGAGGCCGCGCTGCTGTTGGCCACCGCAGAGCGTGAGGACGTCGGCGACCATCTCATGCGCATGTTCTTCTCGTCTGGCGACTCGCTGTTTGGCGTCTATGACCAGGCGGGACGCATCATCGAGGCCAATGGAGCGTGGAGCGACGTCCTTGGCTACTCCGCTCAGGAGCTGTTCGGTCTCGATACCTGGACACTGCTGCACTCTGATGATGTTGTGACGCGGGCGGCGGTCGAAAAGGACCTCCGAGAAAAGGGACGTTCCGATCCCTCCTGGAAGATGCGGGCCAAGGACGGCACGTATCACACCCTGCATTGGTCCTTGCACTTCGACGCAAGCGTCGGCCGATGCTTCGCTATCGGTCGCGACCTCAGCGCCAATGATCGCCGGGTCGACGAACTCCACCGACGGGCCTACACCGATGCGTTGACTGGACTAGCCAATAGGCCACAGATGGTCGCCGACATCGAACAGCACCTCAGCAAGAAGCTCCGACCAGCGGTGCTGTTCTGCGACCTTGATCAGTTCAAAGTCGTGAACGACTCTCTGGGTCATGCGGTGGGTGACGAGCTATTGGCTGCACTCGGCCCCCGGCTCAAACACGTCGTCGGCGGCGCTGGCTGCACAATCGCCCGGTTCGGCGGTGATGAGTTCGTATTGCTCGTGCCTGACGCAAACCTGGCCTCAGCCGAGGCAAAAGCCCGTGATCTACTCACAGCACTGCGAGAGCCGTTCATCATCGGCGGCCGGTCGATACATGTTGCGATGAGTATCGGCATCGCCCTTAGTGATCCAGTCCAGCCGGGCACAGCCGAGCAGTTGCTTAGCCAGGCCGACCAAGCGACCTATCGGGCAAAGGAGCGAGGCCGCAATCGTTTCGTTACGTTCGATCACAACCTGCAACGCGCAGTCGATCGGCGCTTTGAGATAGAGCAGAGTCTTCGACAGGCGCTCAAAAACGAGCAGTTCGAGGTGCACTACCAGCCCATGGTCGACCTCAAGGATGCCCATAGGATCGTCGGTGTCGAAGCATTGCTGCGGTGGCGTCAGCCCGACGGGTCGATCGTTGCCCCGGGTTACTTTCTGGATGTAGCCATCGACGCCGGGTTGATGCCCGACATCGGGGCGTTCGTGGTCGAAGAGGCCATGTCCGTAGCGGCTGACTTGCAGCTGCCGCAGCGGGGCTGCTTCCTGTCGATCAATACTTCGGCGCCCGAGCTCGGCCGTCGGCACTACGTTGACAATCTCATTGCGACTGCGCGGCGCTTTGAGATCGAGCCGTCAATGGTGGTTGTAGAAGTCACTGAGTCGACGGCGCTTGGCGAAGAAGCACCTGACTTGCTGGCGCGCCTGCGCTCTTCAGGTTTCCGAATCGCACTCGACGACTTCGGCACCGGTTACTCCTCGCTAGCGCACCTGCGTCGACTACCGATCGACATCGTAAAGATCGACCGGTCCTTCGTCTTGGAACTGCAGGAGGATCCGGTCACCCGGGCGATGACGGGTTCGCTTATTGACCTTTGCAATGTCCTTAGCCTCGACGTGATTCTCGAAGGGGTTGAAACCCCCGAACAATGCGGTGAGATCCAAGTGCTCGGTGGGACGAGCGCTCAGGGGTATCTCTTTCATCGTCCGCTACCGGTCCAAGAGCTCTCGGACCTGCTCGGGGTCGTGGGAACATCGGAACCGGAGCACGGTTTACCCAGCGCTTGTTAGACAGAAGTCGTGGACGAGGGTCGAGAAGGCCTCGGTCTCGAAGAGCATGAGCTGGTGTGGGCCATCGGCAAAGATCTCTACAGTCACAGGCCCGCCGATGCCGTCGGCGATCGGAAGCAGTGCAACTCGTTGAGCCGGTGCGATTCGACCTGCATGGTCACTCAGTCTTCGACCAGGACCGGAGGCGTGTTCTCGCTCATCCGCTCGGTGACTACCTCGTCGGGCATCGAGATAAGGGTCTGGTAGGCCTGTTGCGGTATGCCGCGAGGCCACGGAAGGTCAGGGTCGAAGTCGGGTTGAGGCACTGGGTCGCCTGCATTCTCAAAGCTGACCGGGTTGCGGAACCGCTCGAGTTCGTCGGCTGAGATACCGGCCAGGTCGACGACCTCGGGGTCGATCCACGCCCGGCCGTCGATTGGTTTGGCCGAGGTTGCAACTTCGAGGCTGAGGTCCTCGGGGCCGGCGAAATAGATCGAGTGGCACATGCCGTGGTCGAGTGGGCCGAACACGGTCAGACCGCGCGATCGAATGCGATCTCGCATGGCCATCAGATCATCGAGGCTGTCGACGTTGAATGCCACGTGCTGCATGGCGCCACCCGCGCAGGGTCCGCCCCCGCTTCCTGCGTGGGTGACACCGATCGTGCGATCGATGTTCTTGATGCCGGGGGTTTCGACGAAGGCGATCGAGCAGGTGTCGCTGAGCTTCATGAAGCCATGCCAGGCACCTTCGACGCCGTGCATCCAATACAGCGCGACCAGTTCACAGCCGAGCACGTCGTTGAAGAACTCGATCTGGCGCTTGATGTCCTTGGTGGCGATAGCCAGGTGATGGATTCCGTTATGGCTGGTCATGTTGGCCCCACCGTACGGTGATGGAATCGAGCGAGGTTGTCGCGCACATACTCGGGAACCCGCTCGATAGCGAAGAGGGGGAGCATCGCCACGGCGAGGCCTTGATAGCCGAAGAAGACGTGCATCGTGGCCGCGGTAGCTGCGTGGAAAACCACCGCGGCGGTTACCCAGATGTTGCGTAACCTGGGTGTGGTGAGCGCAAGCGGAGCGCCTAGCTCGATCATGAGAGCTGCAGCGGCCATGGCGGGGATGGCCCACTGATTCTCGAGAACGGCGCCTGCGAGCGGTGGTTGTCGACTGCCGATGGTTTCCATGCGTGTCGCCGAGTAGCCAATGTGGGTGGCCAGCGTTTCGGCGTCGAACCATGCCCAGCCGCTGTTGCGCAACTTGGCAATGCCGGAAAGCACATAGGTCACCGCGGTAGCGATTGCCAGCAGCCGCAACGGCCATCCGAAACGAGCGCTTGGCTCCATTGAGTCGGGTGCCCCCGGCGCCCAAGCCTCGGCCGTTGGCGCGAGCGCAAGAATCATGACGTGGAGCGTGAAGAGGTGCTCAAAATGTAGGAGCTGTCCCCACGATGAGTGGTAGCTAGTCCAAAAGAGCACCAACGTGGCGAAGGCCGGGCCTGAGACCCGCGCCGCTATGCCGAGCGTGAACGCGGCTCCGCCGAGCACGAGTGCAGCAAACAGAACCCAGATTGCTGCTGCCGAGAGAGGAGCGTCGAGCACGCGAGCCAAGCCGATTGGTGCGAACCCTTCCGAGCTACGAGCCGCCAAACGGTCGAACTCACGAACATTGAACGCCATGTAGAGCGTCACGAATGAGCCGACGGCTATTCGCATGGCTGCAAGGCGCTCGGGCGGCGCTGGCTGATGCAGCCACATCTCGAATCTGGATACGACCGTACTCATGCCACTCGTACTCGTGCCACTCGTGTTCACGGCACCGGACACGACGCCAGCAGTTCAGATTTGATTGGTGGGCTCTGGCCGAGGACCCGATCGACGACATGCAACCGGTCCGACCGGATCTGTATAGCGCCTACTCGTGTATCGACAACTCGGCGAGCAATCGTGGCGCACAGCGTCGCAACTCTGCCGCCTTCGACCTCACGGCGCAGGTACGACTCGACGATCAGCGGGTCAGCGGTCGCGGCAATGGTGCGTGGTGACAGCACTACGTCGTCGCCGTCGACGTCCTGCCCGATCGCCACGATGAACGCGATCTCTGGCGATCGAGGGCTGGCATACATGGAATAGGAAGAAAACGGTACGCCATCGCCGTCCCTCACGACTGGCACAAAGAGTGCGGCTATGAAGCAGATGGTCACGACGGTGCGCCATCGATCTCGCATCACGTGACAGTAGCTCGGTTACGCCGCGGGGAGCTCAGAGCGTGGCGGCGCTGTCAATCACAACTATTGCTTAGACCATCGGGTTTGTCTGTTTCGCCGTCGTTGGTGCCGTTAGATGATTGGGATCGTCGGGGGTTACGGCGTTTGGGTGGCGTGCGATGTCGCCAGGGAATTTGGTTGGGGGTGGCGCCTTTGGCTTGGTTGTCGGGGCGGCATTGGGGCTGTGCATTGTCGTGGCGGGTTTGACCGCCATGTGCACTGGGTTGGATGTGGTCGGTTTGCAGCCAACCGTGGGGTGCGTCGCATCCATGGGTTGCGCATTGGCCGCGGGTTTCGATGATGGCGGTCGTGCGGATCCATTGGGGGAAGATACGGGCGTTCACTGATACGTCGAGCGCTCGGCTGTTGGCGTCGAGGACGTAGCGGCGGATGTTGATTGGGTTGGCGGTGCCGTTGCGGTCAACGAGTCCGAGGGCATGGACAGCGAGGAATGGGTGGATCGGGGTGCCATCGATGAGTTCGCATCGGCCGTCAACGTCGTGCGGATGCACGGGGACCGTGTCAATGGGATCAGTCGGTGCCCCGGTGGCGTCGTCGTTAAGGGTTGTAAGGGCCCAGTCGAGGACTTGCTGTGACATGACGATGTTCGCTAGCGGCACGGGATAGGTGCCGTCTTGGCGGGCGAACCCGCGTTTGACCAGCGTGGCGAGTGCGGCCATACGGCGTTGACTCTCCGTGCGCTCGCAACCAGCTTGTTTGTCTTGGTGGCGCAATTTTTCGGCTTCGTGATCAACGGCGGTAGTGATGGCTTGGGCGGTAACGGCGTCGCACTGGCCTTTGAGTTCGCCGCGTCCACCACGACCTTTGCTGACGCGGAACGTGCTGCTTTCGAGTTGGTCTTTGGGTTCGTTGCCGTCGGGGTCAACCATGACGAACCAGTACTCACAAGCGACCACAAACCCGGCAAACGAACACGAGGCTGCGGTATCGATAAAGAACTGTTGGTCATCGCGCAGCTTGATGCTGTTTTCGTAGTTGCTGTCGAGTTTGCGCAAATGGTCGATGTGGGGGTCAGTCAACTCATGGCCGTGGGCTGCTTCGAGGATGGGAAAGTCACGCAACCACTTGGCTCGTTTGGTGAGACGATCGATGTCGATTGCGCGGCTGTTGGTGCGTGCAGCAACGTATTGGCCAATGGTTCGTTGGCCGTGAACGGCAGCAACAGCGTTGGTGGTTGCAAGGAGTCCAAGCCGCGAGACCAGCGCGCCGATCCGGTGGTTGAGTTCAACCGCAGAACACAGGCTGTCGCCGAGTTCGTCTCGGTCGACGATGAACGCCAGACGCTGCTCGATGTCATCGAGTGTTGGTGATATCGGTGAACTGATCGTTCACCGTCGCCCCCTGCGTCATGCAAATGAGTATATCGAACATGTGTTCGATTAGAGCAAGAAATTGCCCAAAATGTAGACGCTTTTCAGGTGCAGTACAGCCCTATGGTCGCCGGGGGTAGAGCGTGCGGAAGTTCTCGGCGAAGAAGAGCTCGCGGGCAGCGTCGCCGAGTGATTCGGTACTGCGATCAAAACGGCCGAGCCGTCGGCGTCGAGAATCACCGGCATCGAGCACGCGCCTGGTTTCTCGAGTCGGACTTCGTTCGAAGCGTCCGTGTAGCATCGGCTGTCGATGATCGAATTCGACACGAGCCCCGATCGTTACCAGCATTGGGATCTATCGTTCGACGGCCCCCGAGCCACGCTGACGATGGCGGTTGAACCCTCGGCTGGGTTGCGCGGCGACTACGAGCTCAAGACGAACTCCTACGATCTCGGCGTCGACATCGAGCTGTACGACGCCGTGCAGCGACTGCGATTCGAGCACCCCGAAGTAAAGGTCGTGGTCGTTACCGGCGGGCTTGAGAAAATCTTCTGTGCTGGCGCGAACATCCAAATGCTGGCCACGTCGACCCACGAACACAAGGTGAACTTCTGCAAGTTCACCAACGAGACCCGCAACAGCATCGAAGACGCAACGGCGAACTCCGAGCAAGTGTGGATCGCAGCCGTCAATGGGACTGCTGCCGGTGGTGGCTACGAACTCGCATTGGCATGCGACGAAATCTTGTTGGTCGATGACCGAGCCTCGGCCGTGTCACTTCCCGAAATCCCACTGTTGGCCGTACTGCCGGGCACCGGCGGCCTGACGAGAGTTGTTGAAAAGCGGCATGTGCGGCGCGACCTGGCGGATGCATTCGCAACCCGAACCGAAGGAATCAAAGGCCGCCAAGCTCTTGAGTGGGGCCTTGTTGACCACGTCGCGCCTCTGAGCAGCTTCGTGGATGTGATCGACGAACGAGTGACCGAGCGCGCCAGCACATCTGACCGGCCCGATGCCGGGCCCGGTGTTGTGCTCGATCCGGTGCAACGAGAGCTTGGTAGCGCCTCGCTTGAGTTCTCCACACTGTCCGTTGCGCTCGACCGAGACCTCGGTACTGCGACCTTCGTCATTTCGGCGCCCACGGATCCGCAACCCACTACTCCTGATGAGCTCGTCGTTGCTGGGCCTCACGCATGGATCTTGCGAGCCGTGCGTGAGCTCGATGCAGCACTGCTGCATCTACGGTTCAACGAGACCGACATTGGCACGTGGGTGTTTCGCACCCAGGGCGACAGCGATGTGGTTGCCGCAGCCGAGCAGATCATTGCCGACCACCCCGATCACTGGTTGGTGCGCGAGGTGCGCCTGTACTGGGCGCGTACCTTGAAACGCCTGGACCTGTCCGCCCGCTCACTCATCACACTCGTTGAACCCGGCAGCTGCTTCGTTGGGACTCTGGCCGAACTCGTGCTCGCAGCCGACCGCAGCTTCATGCTCGACGGCACGTGGGAAGACATGGATAACCCACCGCCGCCAGCCACGATTCGCCTGACCAACGCCAGCCTTGCGTGGTTCCCGATGTCCAACGGGCTCAGTCGACTACAGACCCGCTTCTGGGGGCGGCCAGACGCGATGGCCGCCGCTGAACAAGAAGTTGGCAACGACCTCGCCGCTAGTGACGCCGCAACGGCCGAGCTCATCACATTCGCGCCCGACGACCTGGACTGGCACGATGAGGTCCGCGTCGCGATCGAGGAGCGGAACAGCTTCTCGCCCGACGCTCTCACTGGCATGGAGGCAAACTTTCGCTTCGTTGGGCCCGAGACCATGGAGACCAAGATCTTCTCTCGCCTGTCAGCATGGCAGAACTGGATCTTCCAACGACCTAATGCTGTTGGGTCAAACGGTGCGCTTCACCGCTTTGGCACCGGGAGCCGACCCGAATTCGACAAGAAGAGAGTATGAACCGTGGGCATTGTTGACATCAACGCCAAAATTCCGAACAACGTCGAGCTAGCCAACGATCGCCGACTCCAGCGTGCGCTGGAACAGTGGCAGCCCAAGTTCGTGCGATGGTGGGAGGACCTTGGACCGTCAGCGTTTCAGCGCAACCCGGTGTATCTGCGCACCGCCATCGACGTTGGTCAACAAGGCTGGGCGAACTTCGATCACGTTGAGATGCCCGATTACCGGTGGGGTGTATTTCTCGCCGACCCCGAGCCAGAACGGAAGATTGCGTTTGGCGACCACAAGGGCGAAGACGTGTGGCAAGAAGTGCCTGGCGAGTATCGCTCTGAGTTGCGACGGCTGATCGTTGTGCAGGGTGACACTGAACCAGCATCGGTCGAACAGCAGCGACACTTGAGTCTTACGGCACCGTCGCTCTACGACATGCGCAACCTGTTTCAGGTCAACGTCGAAGAGGGCCGCCACTTGTGGGCCATGGTCTACCTGCTGCACGGCTACTTCGGCCGCGATGGTCGCGACGAAGCCGACGAAATGCTCGAACGTCATTCTGGTGACGCCGACAACCCCCGCATTCTGGGAGCGTTCAACGAAGAGACCCCCGACTGGCTGTCGTTCTTCATGTTCACCTATTTCACCGATCGAGATGGCAAATATCAACTGGCCTCACTTCGAGAGTCGGCCTTTGATCCACTCTCTCGGACCTGTGATTTCATGCTGAAGGAAGAGGCGCACCACATGTTCGTGGGCGCCACCGGGGTCGGGCGAGTGATACAGCGCACCCTGGAACTCATGCACGAGCACGACACCGACGACGTGCACCCCCATGGCGGGTTCAACCTGGACCTGCTGCAGAGGTACATCAACTTTCACTACTCGGTATCGCTCGATCTGTTCGGCTCTGAGACGTCGACGAATGCGGCCAACTATTTCGCGGCGGGCCTCAAGGGTCGATTTCAAGAGGAACGGCGCACCGACGACCACAAGTTGCGAGACATCGTCAGAATGGTGCCCGAGGCGACCGACGCTGGTGTTGGCGAGCGAGAAGTCACCCAGCTCGCTGCGCTAAATGAAACCTTGCGCGACGACTACCGCGAGGACTGTCAAAAGGGGCTTGATCGCTGGAATCGACTCCTGCGAGAAGAGGGCAGCAACGTGCAGCTGCATCTTCCTCATGGCGGCTTCAATCGCAATGTTGGAACGTTCCGTGACTACAACGTAAATCCTGTTGGACAGATGGTCGACGATCTGCATTGGCAGGCCAACGTTGACTCGTGGTTGCCGACCGATGCCGATCGGGCACACGTCAAGTCACTCATGGTCAAGGTCACCGAGCCCGGCAAAATGGCCGGCTGGCTTGCACCACCAGCCCGTGGCATTCACCAACGCCCGGTCGACTTCGAGTACGTCAAAATCTGAACGAGCTGGTGCCACCAACTAGCCACCTCATTCGCTCGTAACTTGATCGCATTCGAACCGGCCGTCCTCGAGACCAGGTGGGATCTTGTCGGTGGCTAGGACAAAGCCGTCGGGGCCGAGGTTCCAGACGACCGGATTGCCAACCTGAAACGGACGGTAGGCATCTTCCTCGAGGTTCTCCGCAGTGACAAGCTGACCGGCCTCGTTGCAATACCAGGTCCGGGTCGGGTCTTGAACTACTTGAGCGAGTAGCCCGTCAACGGGGATCCATCCACATGCACCGTCGGATCGCAGGACCTCGTGGGTATAGCGAGCCGTGCCGGGCGTCTCCTGAGTGCCGGGCTCCCACTCCAGCTCGACCGGCACCATGGCTTCGGAGATGCCGTCGCCATCAAAGTCGGGATATAGCACCCTGCCGAGCGCACGGCGCTCGGGCACCGCTGCGCACAACCGATCCAGAGGGGCACCGTCAAGGATCTTTATCCTGCCGGCCAGGTACGCGACCCGTGGAATTGCCAGCGCTGACTCGGTTGAGTCCACTTCGATTTCCAGCAAGCCAGGTCCTGTATCGACCTCGTAGCGATAGATACCACCACCTTGGTGAGCGCGATCTTGATCAGCATCGCCATCGGTTTTGAACTGCTCGACGATACGCGCCGGGTAACCGTCGACCGTGAGGTCGTCGGTGACTGTGCCCTCGACCTGTTGCCACGTTGCGCCCGGCCGGTACCGGATCTCGAGAGAGTCCGTGCAATCGCACTGCAGTTCCGTCGGGAAGACGTGCGGGAAGAGGTCACAGCGGAGATCCCCATCCGTCTCGCCGTCGGGTTGCAGCGCCGCAGGGGTGGAGTGCAACGTCCAGCGAGTATTTATACAACCGTTGGCACTTGGCGCGACCAGGGAGTTGTCGCGCTGGTTGGCTTCCCACCCAGCGCGCTCGGCGTCGTCGAGATCCGCCGGGGGAACGCAGTTGTCCAGTTCTTCTCCCCAGTCGCTAAATCCCCAATGTTCCATGGTCTCGGAGGTCGGTTGCGACCCGATAAACCGAGTGGTGGTGCTGCGGATCCGGCCAACGTACTGGGGCGCAGTGCCATCGCTGGTCAAGTATGCCCCTGGTTGCGACGTCCAGTCCACGAAGGTCGTGGACCCGTCGATGTGAGTTCCGCAGCCGAAGCCTTGCGGGCTTCCGGCGCTGGCAAACGACGTACCGGTCGCAGCCACCTCGCGTGTGCAGGTTTCCCCTGGCACAGTATGAAGTATCTCCACAAACCACGCTCGTGCCCATCTCTCGGTGGTACCTGCCCATTCGTCGACGCCATCGTTGTCGAAATCGATCGGCGCATACCCGTGGGGAACGCCGCAAACTACCGGCCGCACCCGTAACTCAGAGACGAAGTAATCGAAGATTGCCCTGACCTCATCGAACTCTTCATCCGCGCGGAGAGCTTCGCTGGAGGCCTGTGCAAACATCGTCGCATCTCCAAGATCGATGACGACGATCTCCACCTCGTGCTGGGACCCGTTGGGTTGGTTGACCGAAGCTAAGAGGTGACGCGCTGCTTGCCCGTCGATTTGTACCGGTCGATCTGCTGTGATGTCCAGCTGCGAGTCCGTTCTTATTCGCTCGGCGGCAGCGACGTACGATTCATCGAACCGTACTTCGACATTGATCAGAACGGGCCCGCCCTCTTCGTCGTTGTTGCGGCGCTCAACGTTGCCGTTGCAGCCGTGAGACCACTGACGCTGTTGGTCCCCCTTCTGCATCGTGAAAGACGAAAGGGCCGTGTAGTACTTGGTTATGCAAACGTCTGCTGCGCGCTCGATGACTGACCACCTTTCGCCGCCGTCAGGCGCTGGTTCTCGTGTCGATGACGAGTCGGGAGCTGGCGTAGGCGCCACGATGCCCAATGGCTGACTTGTTTCGTTGAGCTGAAGTCCGCCGAGTGCGACGAGCGTGATCAGAACAACCGCGGCCACGCCGGCGATGCCCGAAGCGAGCCATGGCAGGCCAAGTTTGGAGCGCCCGTCGGATGAAGGTGAGACAGGCGAAGGTGACGCAGTGTCAGAGGCCGCCTGTAGTGCTGTTTCGATATCGAGCGAAGCGGCGGCATAGCTTGTGCGGCCGCGCAGCGCAGCGCGCAGTGTCTGGTCTACTTCATTGTCGCTGCGGGCATTGTTTTCAGTGGAGTCGGCGGGCGCTGACTCGTCGGAAGGCGTGAAATCAGTCATTGCGGAACCTCCGAATTCGGCCGTGAGATATCGGGTGCGTCACTACGTTGGCTTTGTAAGCGCTCGCGAAGCGTGTGCCTGGCTCGCTCAAGATGGGTACGGATGGTCGCCGGCGCCAGCTCAAGGATCTCGGCAATCTCTGCCACCGTCAGCGCTTCTTTGTAGTGCAGCGAGATTACGGCTCGCTGCCGTGCTGGCAAGGCCGCAACCGCAGCGGCGACCGGCGAGGCCGGCTCGCCGTCAAAGGTCGATTGAGGCCGCGGTGCCAATCGAAGTAGGGCGCGGGCTTCGCGGCCGGCTCGGCGGCGGCGACTGAGCGCCAGATTGATAAGGACCCGCCGCACCCACGCGCCGGGTTTGTCGAGAACGCTGACCTCGCTCCAGCGCTCATGTGCCCGACTCATAGCCTCTTGAGCAAGATCTTCTGCCCAGATCGCGTCGCCGGTGATTGATGCCGCCAAAGCAACAAGCGATGCGAAGTCAGCTCGGAAGTATGTCGGGAAGTCCGCTGGCTGCACAATTTCAGTCTGGTGCACAATTTCAGTCTGGTGCACAACGGCTCCGATCAGAGACTCTGACCGAAACGCGTGAGCCATACTCTTCACACGCTTAAGCCCAGGCAGATCGCGTACACCATATTGGGTATATGGAGTCAGATCCGAGTCCTCTCGCTTTGGGAGAATGGATGTGGTCGTAGCTCCGATCCGTGGTTGGACACGGCGCGCCGAAGTACCTTGTGGGCTGATGTTGTGTTCTCGCACCACGCGTTCTCGATCATTCTTCCTAGTCTCCCTCGTTCTGTTCGTGGCGCTGTTTGCTGCAGCTTGCGGGGGAGCCTCCGACGCTGCACTCGATGCCGATGCCGCTTCCACTGCCGCTGCCGAGTCGACACCAGAGCCCGAGCCCACCCCAGAGCCCGAGCCAGAACCTGAGCCGACGGCCATCCCAGAGCCCGAGCCAGAACCTGAGCCGACGGCCATCCCAGAGCCCGAGCCAGAACCTGAGCCGACGGCCATCCCAGAGCCCGAGCCAGAACCTGAGCCGACGGCCACACCAGAGCCCGAGCCAGAACCTGAGCCGACGGCCACACCAGAGCCCGAGCCAGAACCTGAGCCGACGGCCACCCCAGAGCCGCAACCGGAGGTCGAGCCGGTGACCGAGGTGTTGAGTGGTTGTGGCGCGGGTTCAGTACCTGGCATCACGACACAAACCCTCAGCTTCGAGGATCGAGATCGCACCTATCAGCAGGTGGTTCCAAGTAGCTATGACGACGCAAGTCCCATGCCTGTCGTGTTGAATTGGCATGGTCTTGGCTCGAACGGTGTGGAGCAGCTTGGCTTTTCTGACTACGGCTTGGTCGCCGAGGCCGAAGGGTTCATCGTCATTGCGCCAACCGGGCTGCCGTCACCGGGTGATACTCGCAATTCATGGGAGCTCACAGCGGACCAGGATCCGAACCGCAACGACGTTGCGTTCGCGAATGAGCTGCTCGACACCGTCATCTCGAGCCTGTGTGTCGACGATCGCCGGGTCTACACAACCGGCATGTCGAATGGCGGCTATTTCAGCTCGGTGCTGGTCTGTGAGATGTCCGAACGTATCGCTGCGGCGGCTTCGATCGCAGCGCTATCGCACCCCGATGATTGCGACCCCGCGCGAACGGTTCCCTATATCGGCTTTCACGGAACTGACGATGAGGTCGTGCCGTTCGCTGGCGGGGGAGAGTCATCGCTCGCTCCCGGTGAGACGGTCGAACTGTTCCTCGTGGCGATTCCAGATGAGTTTCAAGAGTTCGCGGCGGCCGCTGGCTGTGCAGCTGAGCCCGTGAGCTCATCGGTGGCCGATGACGTCACGGCTTACGAGTATCAGGGCTGTTCTGATGGCATCGACATGACGTTCTACGAAATCGTCGACGGTGGCCACACCTGGCCAGGTTCACTCGTCTCGGTCGCTCTATCCGAAGCCCTTGGTCTTGGCAAGACCACAACAGGAATCAACGCTTCGACAACTTCGTGGGAGTTCTTCTCGCAGTACGCCCTACCAGAATGACACCGCCAGAATGACACCGCCAGAATGACACCGCCAGAATGACACCGCCCGAATAGGCAAGATCAGCCCGAGGTTGCCTCGTCGATCATGGCTTGTCGTGCCGCAAGCAGGTGCTGGGTTAGCGCTTCCTCGGCAGCAGGCACGTCGTGCTGTTCGATTGCGGACAAGATGTTGGTGTGATCGCCGGCGGCATGCTGGACGTCGTCGAGCAATTCGATGAGCTCGGCCATCAGGAACAGTGTCTGATCAGCGAGTCGTTCCCATGCCTCGGCCAATCGGTCATGGCCAGCAATGGACACAATGAGTCGATGGAAACCAATATCGGCTTCGGCTCCGGCTCGCCGGTCACCGCTCGCTTGCGCGGCGCCAAGGTTGCGCAAGGCCATGCGCATCGCTGCGATGTGCTCGCTCGTCGCGATCTCGGCGGTGCGTGCAATGGCCAACTTTTCTAGTGACAACCGCAGCGTGTAGATCTCGTCGATGTCTTCTGCTGTGAGCGTGGCGACAAAGGTGCCTCGACGGGGAAGCGAGATCACAAGCCCAGACTGTTCGAGGTCTTTGAATGCGTCTCGTACCGGCCCGCGGCTGGTGCCGAACCGCTGCGAGAGCTCGGTTTCGACAAGTCGTTCGCCAGGCGACACCGAACGCGACAGGATGAGCTCACGAATTGCGGCGGTCACCGCCCCGCCAAGATCGACGGGTTGGACCATGAGCGTCGGTTCGTTCGAAGCCTGTTCGCTCGGCACAGCCATAACGAAGATCGTACACATTTCTGGTTGACAGTCAACTGTTAACAGTTGACGATAATCGAATGCAAGAAACTCCAAGGGTTGATCGCCATGGTCTGGCGGTCGGCAAAGAACTCGACGACTTCGTCATGAACGAGGCGCTGCCCGGCTCAGGCATTGATCCTGACTCGTTTTGGCAAGGATTCGCCACGCTGATCGCCGATTTTGCGCCCCGCAACCGTGAGCTGCTCGATGTACGCGAGGCCATGCAATCGGCCATCGACGGCTGGCACATGGCTCGCCAAGGCCAACCGCACGATGCAGTCGCCTATCGCACGTTCTTGGAAGAACTCGGCTATCTCGTGCCCGAGGGTCCAACGTTTCGAGTCGGCACCAGCGATGTCGACCCCGAACTTGCAACGCTGCCCGGCCCACAACTGGTCGTGCCGATCATGAATGCGCGGTACGCCATCAATGCTGCCAACGCTCGCTGGGGTTCGCTCTACGACGCGCTCTACGGCACCGATGCCCTCGGTGATCTGCCACCAAGCGGCCCGTACAGCGAAGCTCGCGGTGAGCGGGTTATTGCATGGGGACGCAACTTCTTGGACCAGGCTGCGCCGCTCGCCGAGGGATCTCACGTCGACGTCGAGACCTATGAAATTCACGGTGGTCAGATGACACCGGCGTTGGCCGATCCAACGCAACTCGTTGGCTGGCAAGGTGACCCCAGCGGCCCGGCGACCATCTTGCTCGCCAACAACGGACTCCACATCGAGATCCAGATCGATCCTGACGACAACATCGGCGCAACCGATAAGGCGGATGTCAAAGACATCGTGCTTGAATCGGCGGTCACCGCGATCATGGACTGTGAAGACTCGGTCGCTGCAGTTGATGCGCAGGACAAGGCGCTGGCCTACCACAACTGGCTCGGCCTGATGAAGGGCGACCTTGCCGAAGATGTCACCAAGGGCGGTGAGACCTTCACCCGTCGCATGGCCTCAGACCGGCTCTATGCATCACCCGATGGCGGAAGCTTCATGCTCCCTGGTCGTTCGACCATGCTGGTTCGCAACGTGGGTCACCTCATGACAACACCAGCGATCCTCGACACCAGCGGCAACGAAATCCCCGAAGGACTGCTCGATGCCATGATGACAGCGCTATGCGCCAAGCATGACTTGGACAAGACTGGCGGCGATCGCAATTCGCGCGCTGGTTCGGTCTACGTGGTGAAGCCAAAGATGCATGGCCCGGCAGAAGCTGCGTTTGCCGACGAAGTGTTCACTCGCGTCGAGACAATCCTGGGCCTCGCTCAAAACACGGTCAAGCTCGGACTCATGGACGAAGAGCGCCGCACAACGGTCAACCTCAAAGAGTGCATCCGAGCGATCGAGAACCGAGTTGTCTTCATCAACACTGGCTTCCTCGACCGCACCGGAGATGAGATTCACACGTCGATGGAAGCCGGTCCGTTTGTCCGCAAGAGCGATATGAAAGCGCAAACGTGGATCGGCGCCTACGAGAACTGGAACGTCGATATCGGCCTGGCGTGCGGGTTGCGCGGCAAGGCCCAGATTGGCAAAGGTATGTGGGCAGCCCCCGATTTGATGGCCGACATGCTCGAGCAAAAGATCGGCCACCCTCAATCAGGGGCGAACTGTGCCTGGGTCCCGTCGCCCACAGCGGCCACGCTGCACGCCACGCATTACCACCAGGTCGATGTTCTCGCTCGCCAAGATGAGCTCGAAGCCGGCGGGCTTCGTGCCTCGCTCGATGACATATTGACGATCCCGATTGCCACCGACACGAACTGGACCGATCAAGAGAAGCAGGCCGAACTGGACAATAACGCGCAGGGCATCCTGGGTTACGTCGTGCGCTGGGTGGACGCCGGCGTCGGCTGTTCAAAGGTCCCCGATATCGACGACGTAGGTCTTATGGAAGACCGTGCCACGTGCCGTATCTCTTCGCAGCACATGGCGAACTGGTTGCGACACGACATCACCACGGTTCAACAGATCACCGAGACGATGCAGCGCATGGCAGCGGTGGTCGACCGCCAGAACGCCGATGACCCCGAGTACATCGCCATGGCACCAAACTTTGATGGTCCGGCATTCAGAGCGGCATGTGACTTGGTGCTTTCTGGCACCGAACAACCGTCGGGCTACACCGAACCAATCCTGCACGCTCGCCGCCAAGAACGTAAGTCGATGGTGTGACATGGCCGGATTCTTGCGCTCGGTCAAACGACGTCTGAACCTCGAGCCGGGTGCGAACTCGGGCGACGACGACCCGGTCGTTCGCGAACTCAAAGCTGCGTTGTCAGATGATCGTGTGCGCTACGACGGCGCGCAACGATCGTTGCTGAGTCGAGATGCGTCGGTATTCGACGGGGGTGTTGCGGGCCCCGTCTGCTTCCCGCTGACAACCGCTGAGGTCCAAGCGATCATGCGCATCGCGGCAGCACACGAGCGCAACATCGTGCCTCGCGGTGCTGGTACTGGCCTCGCCGGAGGAGCGATTCCGCTTGGAGCTCCGATCGTTGTCGCCGTCACCAAGATGAACGCCGTGCTCGAAGTCGATGTCGCCAACCGCATTGCCTGGGTCGAACCCGGCGTCGTCAACCTAGACCTCACCCGACACCTTCTGCCGATGGGTTTCCACTTTGCTCCTGACCCGTCAAGCCAACAGGTCTGCACGATCGGGGGCAATGTAGCGAACAACTCCGGAGGCCCGCATTGCCTTGCCTACGGCGTCACAAATGCTCATGTCCAGGCGATCGAAGTTGTGTTGCCGTCGGGCGAGGTCGCCATGCTGGGTGGCATCGAGGCCGAACCCGCTGGCCTTGATCTTCGTGGGGCGTTCATTGGTAGCGAAGGGACCTTGGGGATTGCGACTCGGGTAGCGGTCACGATTACGCCGAACGCGCCGGCGGTTAAAACGTTGCTGCTGTCATTTAAGACGGTCCGCGATGCAGCGAACACTGTCAGCCAGATCATTGCCGCTGGCATCGTGCCCGCAGCCCTCGAAGTCATGGACCAACGCATCACACAAGCTGTCGAGGCGTATGTCAACGCTGGATATCCCGTCGATGCTGGGGCCGTACTCCTCGCAGAAGTTGATGGTCTTGGCGAGTCGATCGAGATCGACGCCGATCGGATCGCCGAGATCGGCCAGAGCAACAATGCGTTGAACGTGCGTGTTGCCGCCGACGATGTCGAGCGTGCGGCGTTGTGGAAAGGACGCAAGACTGCCTTCGGTGCCGTAGCTCAGATCGCGCCCGACTACTACCTGCACGACACGGTGGTGCCGCGCTCGCAGCTGGCCGACGTCCTTGAGAAGATCTATGAGATCGCCGACCGACACGACCTTCTGGTTATGAATGTGTTTCACGCCGGTGATGGCAACCTGCACCCGCTGCTTGTATTCGACGGGCGTGAAGACGGCGTGATCGACCGCGTACATCTTGCCGGAGCGGAGATCGTTCGCGTCTCACTCGATGCGGGTGGCGTGCTGTCTGGTGAGCATGGCATTGGTGTTGAGAAGCAGGCATACATGGACGAGTTCTTCACCAGTGATGATCTCGATCACCAGAACCGACTGCGCCAGGCGTTCGACCCTGGCTGTCGCACGAACCCCGGCAAAGTCATTCCGTCAGGCCACAGCTGCGCCGACATCCAGGCGCTGAACCGGGTCCCAAAGGGCGTGTGGGCATGACTGTCGCGTTGACCGTGAACGATCCTGTACTGCTCGCCTTTGCCGAAGATGTTGGAGCGACTGGTCCGGTCGCTATCGAAGGCCATCGCACCCGCTGGGAAACCGGAGGAACGCCAAACCCGTCGACCCGGCTGGTGAACGCACCAACTGGCATCGTCGACTACGTGCCCGACGAGATGACAGTCACAGTTCGCGCTGGTACACCGGTCGAAGAACTCCACGCTGCGCTTGCTGAACAAGGCCAACGCACCGGTTTGCCAGAACGAGGCGGCACCGTAGGTGGCGCGCTCGCAGTGGGTGAGAACAGCCTGCACGTACTCGGTCGTGGCCGGGTGCGTGAGGCTGCGCTCCAAGTTCGCTATGTATCGAACGACGCCAAGGTCGTAACCGGCGGTGGGCCCACGGTCAAGAACGTGACCGGGTTCGATCTGCCTCGACTCTTGGTTGGATCGCTCGGAACGCTGGGCTTGCTGGCTGAGGTCATTCTGCGTACGAACCCAATTCCGCCATGTCGACGTTGGTTGCGGTCGTCGTCGATCGATCCCTTTGTTGTCAACGACATCGCGTTGCGTCCGAGCGCCATCTTGTTCGACGGCACCACCACGTGGATCGAACTCGAGGATCACCCGGCCGCAGTCGACGCCGAGCAGGCACGACTGGCCGCCATCGCCGCTGTTGAGGTCGTCGATGGCCCGCCGACGCTACCGGAGCATCGCTGGTCGCTGCCGCCAGCCTCGCTTGCCTCGCTGGGTGATCTACTCGATGGCCCATGGGT
>Ga0209828_1000516_pt1 | contig 36715 bp, 29 predicted proteins | sample MaitaG_FD_187429 | JGI IMG/M metagenome (GOLD analysis project Ga0209828, IMG submission 187429) | Marine algal microbial communities from Maine, USA - Maine_Asex2 metaG (SPAdes) (version 2) | ecosystem: Host-associated > Algae > Red algae > Unclassified | place: Maine, USA | collected 2015-01-05
GCGCTTCGGGCATGCGATGGAAAGGCGACGGCATCAAGTCGGTAATGAGTCTTCGGTCGCTGGTATTGACCAAGGGGCGCTGGGATCAATTCTGGGAAAAGATCGATAAATGGGGCGTTCCGGCTGTTAGTTAAAGCACATCATCAAACGGCCGCACCCTAGTTGATCACCGTCGTGCCGTTTCGGTTTAGCTGATCAAAGCGCTGGAGAACGAGGGCGTCGGCCAACTTTGCGTCATGGTGGCGGAACAGGATCTGAACACTAGCTCGTGTGATCCCGTTGCTCGCAAAAACCAGATTGTTCATGTGCATCATTACACCCGTGCAATCACGAAACTCGGACGACGTTTCAGCGTCAAAGCGTCTGCTGCATTGCCGTACACCGTCTACCTGATGAATTCAAACAGAGGATTTTCCAACCCATGAGCCTGGCTGACAACACCACCAGCAAGATCGAACCCACCAGCGAAATTGACATCGACAAGCGCGTCTATGATCTCTATAACGAATACTGTCACGGCCACATCGACCGACGTGAGTTCCTGCGGCGCTGTGGCGCGATAACTGTTGCCGGTGTATCCGGTCTGGTCATGGCGCAGGCGCTGCTGCCACGCTACGCGCAGGCCCAAACCATCTCGTTTACTGACGAGCGCATCATGCCGAGCTATGTCGAGTATCCGTCCCCCGATGGAACCTCTGGCGAGATGCGTGGCTATCTGGTCAAGCCTGCCGGTGACGGCCCCTTCCCTGCAGTGCTCGTCATCCACGAGAATCGCGGATTGAATCCCTATGTAGAAGACGTTGCACGTCGTCTTGCCGTTGCCGGTTTCCTCGCACTCGCACCCGACGGCCTGTTCCCGGTTGGTGGCTACCCCGGCAACGACGACGACGGACGCGAACTGCAGAAGAGCCTCGATCAGACCAAGCTCAAGCAAGACATGCTCGCGAGCGCTCGATTCGTCAAGGACCACGAAGCGTCAAACAACAATCTCGGCGCGGTAGGATTCTGCTGGGGCGGTGGCACGGTCAACTGGCTGGCCGTCGAGATGGGTGACGACCTTGCCGCTGGCGTCCCGTTCTACGGCGCCGCAGCCGCGAGCGAGGACGTTGCCAGCATCAGTGCACCACTACTCATTCAGTCGGCTGAAGATGATGAGCGAATCAACGCGATGTGGCCAGAGTTCGAGAAAGCGCTGCAAGCGAATGATACGGCGTTCGAACGACACCTCTATGCAGGCACCCGGCATGGCTTTCACAACAACTCGACGCCACGATTCGATGAAGGGGCGGCGGCTCTTGCCGAAGAACGGACTGTCGCCTTCTTCAGCGAACACCTCGGCTAAGAAACTGCAAGTAAGGTATTCCATCTGCCCGGATGGCAGCGGATCGAGCAGAAGCTCACAATCAACTATCCTAATGGCCAGTATCCCTGACTGAGTCCTGACGCGATGATGAGCGATCGACAGCAGGAGATATCTCATGCGCACACAGATCTGTATCGCTTCCCTTGCGCTGTGCCTCGGTAGCACGATGCCCGTTGCTTCGGCACTTGCACAGAATGCCGAACCGACAGTTCTGTGGGAGTCTCCAACCGAACTACGCAATCCTGAGTCAGTCGTTCATGACGCCGACAACGACGTGTTATACGTCTCCAACGTCGACGGTGGGCCGATGGACAAGGACGGCAAGGGCTTCATCTCGAAGCTCTCGCCGGCGAATGGCAGCATTGTCGAGCTTGAGTGGGTCGGCGGACTCGATGCACCAAAGGGACTCGCGCTCCATGACGGTACGCTGTATGTCGCCGATATTGACCGCTTGGTCGAGATAGACATCTCCTCGGGCAATGTCAGTGCCACGCATGCAGCTGAAGGCGCGAAATTCCTCAATGACGTCGCCGTCACGGACGATGGTGTCGTCTATGTATCGGACATGATCACTGATCGCATCCACCGCCTTCTCGACGGTGAATTCACAGCGTGGCTCGACAGTGCCGGGCTAGAGAACCCGAACGGCCTGCTCGTCGAGGGCGACTGGCTCGTCGTCGGTTCCTGGGGCAGGATGGCCGACGACTTCAGCACAGAGGTGCCCGGACACTTGAAATCTGTCTCGCTCGACGAGGCAAGTGTGCAGAGTCTGGGCGACGGTACACCGGTCGGCAATCTCGACGGCGTCGAATCGGATGGACAGGGCAACTACCTCGTCAGCGACTGGGTCGACGGTGCACTCTATCGAATCACACCTGAAGGCGAGGCGACGCAGCTGCTCGATCTCGACCAGGGTTCTGCTGACATCGGAGTCGTCGACGCAGGGAACGTCGTACTGATGCCCATGATGAACGGCAACAAGGTCGTGGCCTACGACGTCGGCGGCTGAACCAGGAGAGCTCCCATGAAGTGCCACGAAGTGGACTATGAAATCTTCGGCGATGACATGCAGATCATCGAAGTGGAGCTCGACTCAGCTGAGACCGTGATCGCGGAAGCCGGAGCCATGAACTACATGGAAGACGGCATCGTCTTCGAAACCAAGATGGGTGATGGCTCGAAGCCGGTCAAGGGCGTTCTCGATTCACTGATGCATGTGGGCAAACGTGTACTGACCGGCGAGTCCATCTTCATGACGCACTTCTCGAATGCCGGGAACGGCAAGAAGCGTGTCGCCTTTGCAGCCCCCTACCCCGGAAAGATAATTCCTTTGGATATGGCCGACCTGGGAGGCGAGCTGTATTGCCAGAAAGACTCGTTCCTGTGTGCCGCATTCGGCACATCGATCGATATCGCCTTCCAGCGAAAGCTTGGCAGTGGTTTCTTCGGTGGCGAGGGGTTCATTCTTCAACACCTGAGCGGAGACGGCAAGGCTTTCGTTCACATCGGCGGCACGGTAGTCAAGCGTGAGCTCAACGGCGAAGTTCTTCGCGTGGATACGGGTTGCCTGGCGGCGTTTACCAAGGGCATCGAGTACGACATCGAGCGGGCCGGAAACCTGAAGTCCATGGTATTCGGTGGAGAGGGTCTGTTCCTGGCTACCTTGCGAGGTACGGGAACGGTCTACTTGCAAAGCCTGCCGTTTTCCCGATTGGCCAATCGGGTAATGCAAGCTTCCGGTGGCTTGGGATCGTCCAAAGGTGAGGGGTCAGTGCTGGGTGGGTTGGGCGACGTGTTCGGTGGGTGACCGATGAGTTTCATTGAACGTCACGGGCGCTGAACGTCACGGCGTTCAGCCAAACTTGACAACCATTTTCCCGAAGTTTCTACCCGACAAGACGTCATTCAATGCCGCAGGCGCATTCTCCAGCCCTTCAACAACTTGCTCCCTGTACTTGATACTCCCCGAGGCCAACCACCCGGACATGTCTCTCGTGAACTCTTGAAAGGTGCTTTCCGGAAAGCTGTCATAGATTATGAAGCCTTGCATCTTGATCTTCATTCGAAGAAGCGTGCCCAGAATAGCCGGTCCGAAATCCGGACCGTCAGGCAATCCTGTCAGGTTATACCAGGAGACGACGCCGCATACCGGGACTCGGCCAAACGCATTCAATAGCGGTAGAACGGCATAGAGAACTTCCCCGCCGACGTTCTCGAAATAGACGTCGATGCCGTCCGCGCATTTGAGCTTGAGTTGCTCCGCAAATTCGTCACCCCTGTGATCGACGCAGGCGTCAAATCCAAGTGTCTCGACCACGTGCTTACACTTTTCAGCGCCACCGGCAATGCCGACCACTCGGCAACCCTTTACCTTCGCTATCTGGCCGACAGTTGCGCCTACCGGACCGGATGCCGCCGCGACCACTACGGTTTCGCCGGCTATCGGCTCCCCGATCTTGAGCAATCCCGCATAAGCTGTGTATCCGGGCATACCGAGAATGCCCAGAGACCAGGAAGGATTCTTCGGATTCTTGCCCAGATTCAGGACGCCTTCGCCATCGGACAACGCGTAGTCCTGCCAACCGCTTCCGGCGAGCACACGGTCGCCAGCTTCAAACCCGTCAACAGTGGACGACATGACTTCCGCAACGACCTGACCGGTCATTACATCGTCAAGCCCGACGGGTTCGGCATAGGACTTCGCATCGTTCATGCGCCCGCGCATGTACGGGTCGAGCGAAAGATACTCGGTTCTGAGCAGCATTGCAGTGTCACCCGGTGTCGGAACGGGCACTGATTCGAGACGAAAACAGTTACTGTCCGGCAGCCCTTCAGGTCGTTCAGCCAATACGATGCGTCTGTTAGTGTCTGTTGTCTGCGCCACGGTATCTCACCTGCTGGGTTGCATGGAACATCTGAATAAAACCCGCCCTGAAATGGCCCACCAAGGAGAAGCCGAGCATCAAGGCGACCTTCAGCGGGATGCTCTGTATTTCAAGGGCGTCGTGCTCATATCGTCACACGATGATTGTACAGTCGGTCATAGTGTGGCTGCATGCGCCTGCAGACTTGGCGCACCCGTTCGGGCGCTTTCGACAGTTCCACATACCGCCGTGCCTGCGGTACGAGGCCGGTCGACTCGCGCAGGTTCTGATGAAAGGAACCCCCATCCCACCAGCTATAGTCGCCCGTGTCTACGCCCGGCTCCCAGGTAAGCGCATGCTCGAGAAAGGGAATACCAACGCTCTCGCAGAAGGCCTCGACCATCGTGGCAGGATCCTCCAGTAGATCGCCACTATCAAATACGGGTGGCGGCTTACCGTGCAAGGCAGTCAACAAGTCGAACAGCGCGCGTTGCTCAGGGAATCCTGCTTCGCCTTCGACGAAGTCTGGCCACTTGTCGTACATCGACGTCACCGTGAGAGCCGGCTCACGGATAAGAAAGGCGTGTACAAAACGAGACAGGAAATCTGCGTCCCAGAGATGATGAACATAATGCGGGAAATCCTTGATGAAGACGGGACCTTTCTCGGCACGACGCCGAATGTCGTCCCAGACACTCTCGAGTGTCAGACCGGGTGTTGTCCGGTCACCTGGCTGCCAACGGGGCCAGAGTGGCTCTTCTCCCTGGTACCAGGCTTCACCAAAGGGCTCGTGCAAGCAGTCCAGATCACCCCGCTGCCGCATCATCCATTCAAAGGCCGTCGACGTCGAGCGAGGCACTGCCCACAAGACGATGATCCTGTGCATTCAGAGACTCCCCAGCAATCGGCCATGGGATCCGACAGGCCGCACGTCGAGTGACTTGAAGATGCGCCAATACAGAGCGGTGTCGTGTGCGATGACCGGTTTGCCGAGCAACGACTCGAGCGTCGGTGTCAGATGCAGCAGTCGCTCTGGCTGCCCATCTGCGCCTGTACGGAAGTTGCACATGCCGTTGGCCAGGTAGACATCCGCATCGGGCGCTCGCTCGGCAACGTAGGTAAAGCTCTTTTGCGCAAGGTCGGCATCGAAGATCCAGCGACATCGATTCACGGCTTCCTGGTCAGCGAACCATCCTTGATCGACAAAGTTTCCCGCCCAGATGACATTGAAACCGGCCTCGGACAGGAAACTCACCGCGCCACTCCACCAATCCGGCCAGTGATATACCGCATTCAACGCGACTCGTTCGACATTCATGCTTCGCAATGCCTCCACTAGCGCATAGCCTGCCATGTGCACGGCAACCCCGTACCTGTCTTCAAGCCGAGCACAGTGTTCGCGGATGCCTTGTACGCCAAGACCACTTGCGTGCACCCAGTTCGATCCGACCTGAGCACAGACGTTAGCGCCGTTGTTTGCCATGCAGTGAACGAATTCCTCCAGCATGTCGAAATTGCGTTTGCGCTGATCGAGACGATGTCGATAGTCCGGCGAGTGCAACATCCAGCCATGTACGCCGACACTGGCAGGGCTGATTCTGAGAAAGTCGCTTGGCGCAGCATCCCAGTCTCTTGGCGGACAGGTGAATCCGACCTGGTGTGGAAAAAGCCTCTGCTCGGCTGTCCACTCCGCTGACATCTGCGATGAGTCAGACATCGACTCCGTCCCGCATCCATTGATGCAATACACGAATCGAGTGTTCGGAACGGACACCGCTCGACGGATCGATAACCAGGGGCCCGGGGGTATAGCCTCGACTGTTCAATCCACGTTGTACGGATTCGACGAGGTGGATATCTTCTTCAACGGTCGTCTCGCGATCCTGCACTGCCAACTGATGCAACACGTCATTGTCCGAGCCGTCGAATTGATACCACCCACGCCAGACGGTCACGTGTTCATGATCAACCGGTCGCCAGTGGTAGGTATTCAACACATTCCCCGGATACACCTGGAATGAGAACAGTGGCCACAGGAACCAGGACGAATACTCCCCTGCATGCTCATTGGCCGAGATGTCAACCGGGTAGGACATCCTCTCCACATTCTGGCATTCGGTCGTATGGCGAAGGCAGTGCCCTTGAGGTTGAATATCGTAAGTGTTCGGCTTGACGATACCTTTGGCGAAGGTGGGATGATTCAACTGACAGTGATAGCACTCGGAATAGTTTTCGACGGCGACTTTCCAGTTGCAACGTTCTGTAATCTCAAGACCTTCGAGTGGCTTCAATGCCTCGATGTGAGGCACGAAACTCTGCAGCTCTTCTCGCACATTCGGAAACCACTCACTCATCGGACTCGCGTTCGGATCCAGATTGGCGAATAGAAACCCGCAGAAGTCTTCGATGAGCACTTCGCTCAGGCAGATTTGCGCTCGATCCAGCCCTTCGACCACGTTGATGTTCGGTCCGGAACGCAGGGCGCCATCAAGCGTATAAGTCCAGGCGTGATAGGGACAGACCAGTTGTACGGCATTGCCACTTCCCTGTACCAGCTGATGCGCGCGATGCTGACACACGTTGTGGTACGCCTTGACGACACCTTCGGGCGTTCTCACACAAAAGAGACTTTCCCCGGCAATATCGAAGGTAAAGAAATCCCCTGTCTTCGCAAGCTGATCGCTGTGACCGGCGAATTGCCAGGTTCGGGCAAGAAGTCCCCGTTTCTCGGCCTCGAAATACGCCGGGTCGGTGTAGTAGCGTGCGTCCAGAGCTCGAACCGGCAAATTTTCGACGTTCAATCGCGTATCAGTAGAGTTGGCCACTAAGGATCCTCGACATAGATGCCCAGTTGATGCCTGCGGTCATGAAACAACTTGACCCGCTCGACCACATTGGGCGTGGCGATAGCGATAACGAACGACAACAACGTCTCGAGCAAAGCAATCATCGAGACCGATGAGGGAAAGAACTGTGGGGTGTCGACTGCAACTACGAACGCATGGTCGGCACCGACGATGACAGGCGACGCTGGGCTATCGGAAATCGCGATGATCTGAACGCCTTGATCACGGGCGCTTTGCACCGCATTGACCACTTCTACCCGATAGGGCTTGCAGGTCATGGCGATGAGCACATCACGTTGATCAGCCCAGGCAAGGTCATCGATCGGTGTACTGCCGGGACGCGGTATGGCGAGGAACTGAACCATCCCGGTACTAGCCAGATAGGTGAAATTCTGAGCGTTGGAATTGTTCACGCCCACACCGAGCGTAAAGATCTGTCTCGATTTCCAGATCGCCTTCGCGGCGGAACTCAACGTCGCCTCATCGATACCGCCAAACGTCTCCTCGAGATTGCCGATGGCCGCACTGACCATGTCACGGTATACCCCGCCCAGCTTGCCGCTCCTGCCGATCGACTGCAGCCAGCGAACCCGATCCGGAAAGTTCACTGCACCGCGACGGACCTCTTCTCGAAACGGCATGCGGAAGTCATCGTATCCATCGAAGCCGATCGATTGCGCCAGGCGCACCAGCGTATTGGGCTTGACGTTCGCTGCATCGGCGATTTCGCGTATCGAGCAGACACTGACATCGTTCGGATTCTCCAATACATAGGCGGCTGCCTTGCGCACCTGCGGCGTCAATTGATCAAAACCCGCAACGACAGAGGCCAGTACCTCGGCACTGGAGGGAAGATCTTTCGATGGTTCAATCATACGATTCATTGTTGACGAGCGTACAATTGTTTGATACACCCTGCAAGCCTGATCTGCCGTTCAGAGATGAAACCCTCGAGATTGCGATGACGGGCGAAAGAATACGATGACAGCTGGATTCAGCTCGGTTCCGTTACCCGGTCACGCGAGAGTCGTCATTGTCGGCGGCGGAATCATGGGCTGTGGTCTTGCCTACCACCTGGCGCACGAAGGCTGGCGGGATGTGCTTTTGTTGGAGAAGGCCGAGTTGACCTCCGGTTCCACCTGGCATGCTGCCGGTCAGATCACGCACTCGACTTCCAGTTTCGGACTCGGCAAATGCGTGGACTACAACATCGGTCTGTACTCGGGTGCGTTAGAGAAAGAAACGGGCCAGAATGTGTCCTGGCACGGTTGTGGTTCGTTTCGTCTCGCCTATCTCGACGACGAGATGGACTGGCTGCGCCACACCTTGAGTGTCGGACGCGCGCTCGGCTTCAATATCGAACTTGTCGACAAGGCGTTTGTCGCGCGCCATCATCCGTTCTACAACCTCGATGGCGTCATTGGAGCGCTCCATACGCCCGATGATGGCCATGTCGACCCTTCCGGCGTGACACAGGCGTTGGCCAGCGGTGCACGCGCACTCGGCGCCCGGATTGTTCGACGCTGTCGTGTAACGGACACGCAGCAGCAAGCCAACGGTGAGTGGCTGGTTTCTACAGAGCACGGCGATGTGCGCTGCGAGCATGTCGTTAACGCAGGTGGTACCTATGCCCGCCAGATGGGCGAATGGGCAGGCTTGCAATTGCCGATGACCTCGATGACGCATCACTACTTCGTGACCGAAACCGTTCCGGAATTCCTGGATCTGGATCGGGAGCTTCCCGTCATGCGAGACGATCGTCAGGTCTCCGGATATATCCGCATGGAGCAGAAATCCGGTCTGATAGGAATCTACGAGAAGGAGAATCCGAATACGGTCTGGGAAGACCACTGCCCCTGGGAGGCGGAAAACGAACTGTTCGAGGCCGACTATGAGCGCGTCATGCCGTGGCTTGAGAACGCGCTTGTTCGAATGCCGATATTCGCTGAACTCGGCATCAAACGGGATGTGCACGGTGCCATTTCCCATCCACCGGATGGCAATCCTCTCATCGGCCCCGCACCCGCGGCCCGGAACTACTGGTGTTGCTGCGGTACCCAGATCGGCATTGGCTGGGGGCCTGGTCTAACTCGAGAGCTGGCGCGATGGATGGTCCATGGTGCAGCAGACATCTCCATGCGCGACTACGATCCACGTCGGTTCGGCGCCTATGCAACGAAGCCCTGGCAGGTGGTCAAGGCGCGCGAGGACTATTGCCTTCGGCACGAGATTCCGTTTCCACATTTCAACCGCTTGGCCGGACGGCCGATCAAGCCCTCTCCTCTGCATGAACGTCTGCAAGCCAAGGGTGCAGTTTTCGAGGAAGTGTACGGTCATGAACGGCCGCGCTGGTTCGCACGCGATGGCATTGCGCAAGAGGATCACTATTCGTTCCAGCGCAATGTCGTGCACGATCTGGTTGGTCAGGAAGTCAAGGCAGTCCGAGAACTGGCCGGAATCATGGATCTTTCGGCCTTCACCAAGGTGGAGGTCAGTGGCCCCGATGCAGAAGCCACACTGGAATCGCTGGTGGCAAACCGCCTGCCGCGAAAGGTGGGTGGCATCATCCTGACTCATTTTCTGAACCGATCCGGCCGTATCGAACTGGAAGCGACCTGTGTCCGACTCGACAAGGATCGCTTCTATCTGGTGTGTGCCGCCTTCTTCGAGCAACGCTTGCTGGATCACCTCGCGCATCACCGCACGGCAATGTCAACCGCACCACCGGCCATGACCGTCAACAATCATTCTCTCAGCTGGGCCGCACTTGCGCTAAACGGTCCACGATCACGAACAATCCTGAGTCAATGTACGGCTGCGCTGCTCGACAACTCGAACTTTCGCTGGATGAGTGCACGCAACATCGACATTGCCGGACACTCGTGTTGGGCATTCCGCATGTCTTACGCTGGCGAACTCGGTTGGGAAATACACGCCCCACGCGAGGAGCTGCTCGACATCTATGATGCGCTGACACGTGCAGGTGAATCTTCGGGACTGACCGACTACGGGTCGTTCGCCATGAACGTCATGCGCATGGAAAAGGGATTCAAGGGAGCAGGCGAATTGACCAATGAAGTCACCTTGCCGGAAGCCGACGTCATGCGTTTCGTCAAGATGGACAAGTCGTTCCAGGGAAAGAAGGCAACAGAGAACTGCCTGGAAAGTCGCCTGCCATGGATTTGCACCTATCTCGAGGTTGAAGCGGACAGCGTCGTCGATGGACACGGTGGTGAGGCCGTACTGCATGAGGGTCGCGTGGTAGGCAGTACGGCGTCAGTGGTGTACGGCCATAGTGTCGGCAAGATTCTGGCCTTCGCCTACATTCATCCTGAAGTCGCAAGGCCAGACCAGATTCTGAGTGTTGTCATCGCGGGTACACCACGGCAAGCACGTGTACTTTCAGAACCTGCGTATGACGCCGAGAGCAATCGGCCACGCACGGATGCCTGAGGTGATACTGCCCCTGCCCGACTCCATGAAGGCCTTTGTTCTTGCGGGACACAGAGGCTTCGCCGCGATCACTCCGGTGACTTGTCGAATGGCAGCACATCGACAACAACAAGGTCTCGATGAGCTGGCTCAATGAAGATCAGCCGCATCTCGGTCTACAAGAAAGACCTGCCCCTCAAGGATCCTTACTGGCTATCGGGAGGCAGGCTCAAGTTCGAGGTGCTCGATGCGACCTTCGTGAAACTCGAGACCGATGTCGGTGTGTCCGGATGGGGCGAAGGTACGCCCTGGGGCCATACCTATGTGCCAGCTCACGGTCCCGGCATTCGTGCGGGAATCGAAACGCTTGTACCTGCCCTGCTCGGACAGGACCCTCGCCTCCTCGAGCTGATCGAACGAGCAATGGATGTGCAGCTACCGGGACACCTTTATGCCAAGCAACCCATCGACATGGCCTGCTGGGACATTCTCGGACAAGTGTGCGACCTTCCGATCGCCGACTTGTTGGGCGGAAAGCGAGACAATGGAACGCCAGTCGCTTCATCCGTTTCATCGGGCGAGCCAGACTACATGCTGGCTATCATCGACGATTATCGAAAGCGTGGCTACGTGGCCCATTCAGCCAAAGTCGGAGGCAGTGATACCGCCAAGGATATCGAGCGGATTCGGTATCTGGAAAAGCATCGTCAATCTGGCGAAATCATTCTGTACGACGTCAATCGTGCGTGGACGCGGTGTGAGGCCAGCATCGTCATGAACGCGGTGTCCAGTCTCGGAGTCACCTTCGAGCAGCCTGGCGAAACACTGGATGACATTGCCGAGATTCGCAAGCTCACCACCTCGCCGATCAGCGTCGACGAATCGCTGGTGACATTGCAGGATGCCACTCGCATTGCCCGCGAGGGAATTGCCGATGTATTCGGGATCAAGCTCAACCGAGTCGGTGGGTTGACCAAGGCGCGCCGTCTGCGTGATGTGGCCATGGCTCACGGCATACAGATCTTCGTGATGGCGACCGGCGGCACAGTCATGGCCGATACCGAAGCAGCTCACCTTGCACAATCGATCCCGTCCGAGTTCATGCGCGCCTGCTGGTCTTGCCAGGATATGTTGACGGTAGACATCGCCCCTGGTAGCGGGCCACGCTGCAAAGCGGGCCATATCACCATCGACGACACGCCAGGTCTTGGTGTGACGCCCGATGAAGGCCTGCTGGGTGATCCAGTCGCCGTCTACACCGTGTGATTCATGAAGATCAGTCGCATCACCCTGCAGTCTTCCCAAGGCCCAATGAAAAATGACGGCATGATGCGCGCCAACGATTCGCTCGGGTGGAGCATCAAGCCCGACCCTGCAGTTCCAGGCCGCCCGTCAATGATGCCGGAATGAAATCATGAAAAGACAGAAACAGTGGATCGAACGCGCAAGGGCCGTGTTGCCCGCGGGTGGTTTCGGCAACTTCGACCCGGATATCATCATCCGTGAAGGCAAGGGCTCGCGCGTCATTGACGAGGACGGCAACGAGTATGTTGACTACCTGATCGGATCCGGCCCCATGCTATTGGGACATGGTCACCCCGAAGTGCTGGAGGCCGTTCACGAACAGCTGGGCAAGGGCATGACATTCTTTGCCAACAATGCCGCCGGCATCGAGCTTGCCGAGGAGATTTGCAGGGCCGTACCTTGCGCCGGGCAAATCCGCTATCTGACCTCGGGCGGCGAAGCGGACATGTACGCCATCCGCCTGGCCAGGGCGTTCACCGGTCGCGACAAGATCCTGAAGTTCGAGGGCGGTTATCACGGCATGTGCGCCGAAGCGCAAATGAGCCTCGCCCCTGAAATTCTCGCCAACTTTCCGCAGGCAATTCCCGACAGTGCCGGAATTCCGGACAGCGTGCGTGACGACATGCTGGTCGCGCCGTTCAACGATATCGACACGGTGCGCGCGTTGCTGGATGAGCACGATAAGGATATTGCGGCCATCATTGTCGAACCGTTGCAACGCGTTGTCACTCCGCTACCCGGCTTTCTGGAGGCCTTGCGTGAGGAGTGCACAAGGCGATCGATTATCCTTATCTTCGATGAAATCGTGACCGGCTTCCGACTCGCCTACGGAGGGGCGCAGGAAGCATACGGCGTCGTGCCGGACCTGTGTACTCTGGGCAAGGTCATCGGCGGCGGCTTTCCCCTCGCAGCCATCGCAGGATCAGCCGATCTGATGGCGCATTTCGACAAGAGCATTGTCGGTCGCGAGAAGTTCCTGATGCAGTTGGGAACCTTGTCAGGCAACCCGGTGGCATCTGTCGCTGGACTCAAGACCCTCGAGATCTTGCGGCGCGATGACAGCTACGAGCGTTTGCATGACACCGGCGGACTCCTCATGCAGATGATCAGTAAGTCATTGACTGAGAGCGGCCACCCGTATCAGATTGTCGGTCATCGCGCCTTGTTCGACGTTGTCTTCAGCGACATCCCGGTCAACGACTATCGCTCATGGCAGACAGGTGACAGAACGCTGAATGCACGTTTCAACGCCTCCTTGCGCGAAAACGGAGTGTTCAAGTCACCTGGAAAACTGTATCCCAGTCTCGCGATCGACAACGCCGACCTTGAGCTGACTCAGCGAGCGCTCGGCAGGGCGGTACAGTCACTCCAGGAGAACCGGCTCTGACCTCTTCGACAACATTCACCCACTACCTTCGGATCAAAGGTCAGACCGACGTGAGTCCTTTCGGGACCTGAAATTCCTTGCTGTATTGCTGGCAGGGTGGATGAAGAAGTGATGGTTCCTGCAAACTACCGGTACCCGAGTTCGCTGAATCTCGCGTGACAGGCAGCAACCACTGAAGAGACTGACACTTCAGAGACAATCGGCAAGCGTCTCACCAAGCTCACGCACGAGTTCGTAGTACAGGTCAGGTCCAGGCTGCAGGTGAGATCCCAGAGGATCCATGACACTCGATCTGGCAGCCGTTCCGTCAAGCACTGTCGCAACCAGGTCACTGTTGAACTGAGGCTCAGCCAATACACAGGTTATGTCGGCTTCGTCTACGAGATCATGGATCTTCCGGATGCGCCCCGGTGCGGGCTTCGAGGCATCACCGAGGGAAATCGCCCCCGAGGCGTGAAAGCGGAAAGCATCCTCGAAGTACTGATAGGCGTCGTGGAAAACGATGAAGCTGCGATCCCGTACCGGTGCAAGCATCTCCTCTACGTCCGTAACCAGCGTCATCAATTCTTTCTTGCCCGAGTCTGCATTTACCGAATAGGTCGAGGCGAATTGTGGGTCAAGCTTCGACAAAGCCACGGCAATGGCATCCAGCCAGACAACTGCGTTGGAAGGGTCAAGCCACGCGTGAGGATCTAACTCTCCGTGATCATGCCCCTCCTCGTGCCCCTCCTCGTGCCCTTCCTCGTGCCCTTCCTCGTGTGTGGCAGAGTTCTGCCCTTCGAACAGAGGGCTTTGGCGAAACGGCAGCACCGTCGTTCCAGAGACTGCCATCATCTCAATTCTAACGGCATCGGGAGCAAGCGTATCGATCCTGTCGGCAAGCGATGGAGTCAATTCGTCACTTATCAGGAACACGATATCAGCGGTTTGCAAGGCTTGAGCCTCGGATGGCCGCAGCGCATGGTTGTGGGGAGAAGCCCCGCTGGGGACGATCAATTCAGGGGGGCCCCGCCTGCCCATTACCTGCGTGACAAGTGAATGCAGCGGTGCGATGTCGACAGCCACAGCCGGCGCCTCGGCACGGGCAGAACTGAATGCTGAAAGAATCACGAACGCTACGACAAGGACGGCGTTACTCATTGCATGTCTCTCCTGAATGCTGAGCAGTCTAGATACAATGTGATAACATATCAACGCTGTCGACTAACTTGATCCCACGGAATGCATCACATTCGCATTGACCTTCAACAGCAGGGGAGAAGCATCATGGCAGTCGGATTCGAGCCACACGATCACGTCTGCTGCATCGATGATGCCCTTTCGATCGCGGAACAGCGATGTCACGCGAATCGCCTGCAGTTGACGCCTGTGCGCCGTCGCGTACTCGAGATCCTGCTACAGGAACATGTGGCTCTTGGCGCTTACGATATTCTCGAGCGCCTGCGCCTGGAGGGCCTTGGCTCGCAACCACCGGTAGCCTATCGAGCGCTGGATTTTCTGGTGACGAACGGTTTCGTTCACAAGATCGAACGGCTCAACGCCTTCATCGCCTGTTCACATCCGGGACAAGCACACTCACCAGCTTTCATGATCTGTCGTCGCTGCGAGACGATAGCAGAAACCCGCTCGATGCCGGCGCGAGGTGCACTCGGAGCCGCCGCACGCACAGCAGGCTTCAGCATAGAGCGCACTGTCGTCGAAGCCGAAGGGTTGTGCCCGGCCTGCCAGAACACAGCCACCGAATGAAACTGGTGAATGCCAGGGCTCTGAGTGTCCGGCTGGGCTCACAAGAGGTGTTGCGGCATGTCGATCTCGAGGTCGAGCGTGGTGAGATCGTCACGATCGTCGGCCCGAACGGTTCCGGCAAGACGACACTGCTCCGAGCCATCATCGGTGCAGTTTCCGCAAGCTCAGGCAAGATCGACAAAGTGCCGCACCTGAAAATCGGCTATGTGCCGCAGCGATTGCACATCGACGCCACGCTGCCTATCACCGTGTCACGATTCATGAATCTGCCGAGGGCCGCGAACCAGACCACCCGGGATGCAGCCCTCCACGAGGCGGGGGTTCCGGACTTGTCGAATCGGCAAATGTCCGCACTTTCCGGCGGACAGTTCCAGCGAGTCCTGCTGGCGCATGCCTTGATCGGGAAGCCAGACTTGCTGATTCTCGACGAAGCGACCCAAGGGCTCGACCAGCCAGGGTCAGCCGCCTTCTATCGGCAGATCGAAAAGGTACGGCAAACGCTTGGTTGTGCTGTCTTGATGGTTAGTCATGAGTTGCACGTCGTCATGAGTGCATCAGATCGTGTCATCTGCCTGAACGGCCACGTCTGCTGCCATGGCACTCCCGACATCGTTGCATCCGCGCCCGAGTATCGCGCGCTCTTCGGCACAGGAACCCTGGGAACACTGGCACTCTATCGACATGACCATGACCATGACCATGACCATCACCATGATGCCGAGCATGGACAGGCCGAACACGAATCGGTTCGGGTAGAGGGACCGGGCCGACCGCTTCAACACGACGACTCTGACAGGCCGGCGAACTGATGCTGGATGATTTTCTGGTGCGAGCAACACTTGCGGGGCTCGGTGTCGCGCTCGCTGCTGCACCGCTCGGTTGCTTTGTCGTGTGGCGACGCATGGCCTACTTCGGTGACGCTACCGCACATGCCGCAATACTCGGTGTGGCCTTGTCTCTTGCCGTGTCCACGTCCATCTTTGCCGGCGCTCTGATCGTGGCGCTCCTCATGGCGCTGACGGTCAATCTGCTGAGCGGGCGAGGCTACGCCATGGACACCCTGCTCGGCGTTCTGGCACATTCCGCTCTGGCCTTCGGTCTGGTAGCCGTCTCATTCCTGTCCGGGGTGCGCATCGACCTCATGGCCTATCTGTTCGGCGATATTCTCGCCGTCTCGCGCAGCGACCTGGCTGTGATATGGAGTGGTGCAGCCGTTATCGTGTTGCTGCTGCACTGGCGCTGGCCAGCACTGTTGATGTCCACCCTGAACACTGATCTTGCACATGCCAGCGGCATCGACCCTCGACGGGAACAATGGATACTGACGCTGTCGCTGGCTATCGTGGTGGCGGTGGCTATCAAGGTTGTCGGCGTGCTTCTGATCGCTGCCCTGCTTATCATCCCTGCGGCTGCTGCTCGCCCCCTGAGCAGCACACCAGAGCGCATGGCGCTGGTTGCTGCCGCTATCGGTTGCACCGCGACTGCAGGCGGTTTGCGAGCGGCCTGGGTTCTGGATACACCTGCGGGTCCATCGATCGTCTGCGTCGCAGCCCTGATCTTCGCCATGACATCTGCCGTCGGCATGATGCGCACAAGGAATCGCTAGGCGGAATCAGACACAGCGCTTATCGAGGGCAACATCCCTTAGGGACAAGGCATCGTTATTTGCATAGTTCGTCATGCGATTGCCAACGCCTCCATTCAGCAGATGCAAGAGCGACTGCACTCTCCCCGTCTACCAGAAGAGATCGAACATGAGCCGACTGTCGCCACATGATGAGCATGCCGTCGTTGACGAGGCTTCGTTGCGTCGCCTGTTCGGCGACACTCACGAAATCGCCAGGCTCAAGTGTCTCGCCGAGCTTGACAGCCACGCGCGTGCCTTCGTTGCCCGCTCCCCGTTCCTGTGTCTATCCACGCAAGACGGTGCGGGCCGGGCCGACGTCAGCCCACGAGGGGACCCACCCGGATTCGTCAACGTGCTCGACGGCGCTACGCTCGCGATTCCCGATCGACCGGGTAACAACCGGCTCGACAGCTTGTCGAACATCATCTCGAATCCCTCTGTCGGACTCCTGTTTCTGGTGCCCGGCTTCGACGAGACCTTGCGTGTAAACGGCAAGGCCAGGTTGAGCATCGCGCCAGCGCTACTCGAGTCAATGGTCGTCGCCGGACGCCGCCCGAGACTCGCTATCGTGGTAGACGTCAACGAGGTGTTCCTACACTGCGCAAAGGCATTTCGTCGCTCGCGTCTGTGGGATCCAGACGCGCGACAGGATCGCCACGAAATGCCATCGCTGTCGAGAATGGTGCTTGAACAGACCACGGGCGCACCGAAGGACCCGAAGGCAATGGAGCGCATCGATGACGCGCTCGAAGCCGAGTACCGAAAGTCGATGTACTGACCCGGTTTCGTCACGTAAAACGTCGTCGAAACATTGATGATTGTCGAGCCACGGCAGAGTGAATTGTGAGAGCTAACCTGGAAATTTCCTGGCTATAGTCGTGGGGCTCGTGCGTGACAGTGATCGCTGGACAGTAGATCCTCTGGTACTGCTGGGCACGTCACGGAATGCAATGAATGAGTGAGCGCAGGCGACTCATCGAGAACGCCAGGGTTTCGAATGCCTGACACTTGCCGATACTCCTACGGGAGGCCTGGTGAGGTATGCGCCACGGCTCATTCGGATCAGACCTGAATTCGACACGTGTAATGGACTTGACCACCAGGACAAGGTTCGAGGCCCTTGCCATCGGTACTGTCGCCGCCTCTCTGATCCTCTGGTTGTCCATCAGCTTCTGGCTGGACGCCTGGCATCAGCGGGTGGATGCCTATCAGTTGCAACGTGCGCACGAACTCGATAGCGCATTGCTTGCCGTTGCCCACGATGTGGCACTCGAAAGAGAGACAGTTTTATCGCAATACGCGCGTTCAACTTCTTTCCACGGATTGGCCGCCAAGGCCCAGCTTGACGAATTACGTCATCGCATCGAGCACGGACTCGACGATGTTCTGGCATCAGTCGATGCAATACTCGATGAAACCGTCTTCGTCGATCGACTACGCCATTCGACGGTCGCCATTCGAGCTTCTATCGACTCGATCGAGGCCACACGGCTGCAGCTTGCCGGTGAGCATGAATCGATCACCTCGTCTATGAACCCGATTGCCGGTGATAGCCCTGTCTCGCAGAATCCTGTACCACCGTTGCGTCGTGCCATCGGGCGGAGCAGTCACCTGATAGAGCGTATCGGTGCGCTACAGGATCTGCTCATCATCGTCCCTCGTGACCACCTGCCGTCAATTTCCGATCTGCACCAGCTGCAAACAGATCTGCAAGATTTCACTGAACAAGCAGCATTGACGTACAGCTTGACGGAGGCCCTGTCATCACCTCTGCTGGTATCGAAACAGGCAGCCATTCGCCACCTCGCCAGGATGCGATCGAGCGCACTTCGTGAACTGGGTGCTGCCAGCAATCTACTGGCACAGCGCACGCTCGAGGACAGACTGGACGCGTCAGTGCTTGTCGAGCTCGATGCCCTTGTCAGTACACCACAGGCAGCACTATCGGTTGCGGCAACAACCAGACAGCTGCATTCACATGCGATCACGCTGACTCGACAGATCGGCGAGCAGATTGCCGAGGCCTCTGCCCTGGTAGCGGCTCACGCCTACCGCAGACTCGCCATCGACACGCTCCTGATCATCGCATGTTTCTGGATTGTCCTGACGTCGCTGAGAATCATCGGCAACATCAATCGCCAGGCGTGGCACGATCGCCTGACCGGCCTGCCCAATCGCCTTCGCTTCGAACAGATGCTGTCTACGGCAATACAACGTTCGCGTCAAAGGAACGAGCTGCTCGGTGTCATTGTCTTCGACATCGATCATTTCAGAGCCATCAACGATGAATTCGGTCATGGCACCGGGGACACGCTGCTACAGCATCTGCCAGCGCGGGTGAGTGAATTTCTCGAACCAGATTGCTGCATCTCGGCTTTCGGCGGCGATCTGTTTGCGGTCATCACGCCAGCGCTCGCTTCGACTACCGATGCTGCATCCGTTGCCCGGCGAATTCTTCTCGCTTGTACCGAACACTTCAATGCCGAGGGTGCATCCTTCTGCATCACGCTCAGTATCGGCGTGTCCGTATCCGATTCAGCAGATCTGCCAACGGACGGAGACGGCAAGGCGCGGGAGCTTGTCCGGCGCGCCGAAATCGCCATGCGCCAGGCAAAAGATGAAGGCCGGGATCGCGTAAGGATCTTTGATGCAACACTTGCCGAAAATGCACGCGAACGCATTCGCATCGAGCGTGATCTTCGACAGGCCGTCGATGCAGAACAACTCGAGTTGCACTATCAACCAAAGATCAGCATTGATACGGCACACGTCGAAGGCATGGAAGCCCTTGTTCGCTGGAATCATCCAACGCAAGGCATGATCTCACCAGCGTCATTCATTCCGATCGCTGAACGCAGTGGGCTGATCGTGCCCATTGGATCGTGGGTACTCGATGAATCCGTCCGTCAGACAGCACTCTGGCATCGTGATGGCCTTGACAAGCTGCATATCGCGGTCAATGTCTCTGCAGAGCAGTTTGTCTCTGACGATTTTGTCGAAGAAGTCATGCAGGTGCTCGCCCGGCACTCCCTGCCAGCACACTGCCTGGAACTGGAGATCACCGAAAGCGTTGGCATGCAGGATCTGTCCATCGTTGTCGAGACGCTCGAACGGCTGCGCGCCCTGGGAGTCAGCATCGCGATCGATGATTTCGGTACCGACTACTCGTCATTGCAGTACCTTGAGGACCTGCCCGTGGATACCCTGAAGATCGACCGCGCGTTCATCAGGAAGCTCGACGGTGGGGAAGGTCCGTCAGTCGCCCGTGCGATCGTCTTGATTGCCAGATCGCTCGATCTCAGAACGGTCGCCGAGGGCGTGGAGACTGAAACCCAACTCGATCAGGTCACGGCCATCGGCTGCGATTGCATTCAAGGGTACTACTACTCGCGCCCTGTACCGGCCGCCGGATTCGTAGCGACCTTGCAGTCCATCGAGGCGCGTCTGGCGGCGAACATCCGTCGTATCGCCTGATTCTCTCAAATCGCCTTGAACAGACCGTCAAGACGGGCTTGCGCGTCTCGATGCCCACGCGTGCCGGCGACGATCCGGCGACTGAGCCGATAGGCTTCATTTGATATCTCTCGCAGGTGTCGCTTGAGTTCACCGATACGTTCCGGATCGTCGATGAAACGCTCAGCGCGGTACCTGGCCAATGTGGCATCCACCAGTTGATCACCCTCATTCAGCATATCTTCTCGTGCGGTGAGCAGAAAATAGCGATCACGTCGTATCGTTCGGGCCGGATCATCGAGTCGGGCGTGCAACCAGGTAACGTAGTCAGCAGTCAGTTGTGGCTGATCCTGAATCAGGATGCCGTTGTTGGTATCCATCTGGTAGCTGCGGAAATCGGCATTGGCCGAGCCGATGAACAGATCGTCGCCAAACACCATGATCTTCGAATGCAAGGACAGGTTGGCGGCATCGGGGTCCGGCAGGTACTCGTGATAGGCAAGTGTGGCACCCTGCACCGGATCGTGTCGAGCGTCGTAGTGCTCGAACAAGGCCTGTAGGGAATGGCGAGACAGTGCATTGACCACGTTCAGGTCCGTCGTCTCGATCGAATTGGTCAAGACGACAATATCGACGTTGGCACAGGGCTCTCGCCCATCGACCATGCGGGCGACTCGCGAAAGCAGATTGGACGGTAGAAAGAAATAGGCGTTGTGGAGGTAAATTGTCGATCGATCACCTTCTCTTGACGCGTTGCAGACCGCTTTCATGGCAGCGAGCCAGAGCGCACTCAGGTGTTTGCCACTGTTGGCCTCGTCGTCGTTGCGCCCACCATATTGACGGCCGACGATGCTGGCTTCACGCATGCCGACTGCGTCGATGCTGTCATCGTCGTAGGCAAACGGCAGGTTCTCGACGTAGTGTATGGTTGCCGCCGCATCGATCGCCCACTGCCGGCTGCGTTCATCGATTCGACGGGGCGCATAGTCGGATGCATACCGTTCGGCTCGGGCAATCATCAGGTCGTGCTTGTCGGCGAGTCGCTCATCAACCGTGATATTCCGGGCGCGATCCATCTCTCGCGTGATGCAACTCCGATGCGCTTGCCTGTTCTCCGAGACCGATTCACAGGCTGCATCCGCAATGGCACCCTCAGCCAGCAAGTCGTTCGGAGCATGTCGACGAACATCATCGAGACTGGCCACCATCGACTTGAAACCCCACAAGCGATCGAAGCTCCGGACGAGGTTGTCGTCAGAGTTTTCAAGCCGAAGATGAACGTCCGTGTCCATGAAGGTGTACTTTGCCGACAAGGGGTTGGAATTCATGTGGTAGGAGTCCTGAACGTTCCGCCCACCAATGACCAGATCTCGCCTGTCGACCAGAAGCAACTTGTGATGCAGAAAGTCGGTGAGATGACTCCAGTCGCGACGCGAACTGCCCTCCCCGCCTGCGCGCTCGACCGGCAGGTACGCCGAGAAAGCATCGAACACGGGATTGATCTCGTCACCGTACAAGAGAAAAGCGGCGCTCAATTTCAGTCGATTGACAACACGATCGAATCCCCCGCCGTAATTTGCCTGCCAGTACAGACTGCCAAGCTCCTTCAGTTGTTCGCGTGCTGCCGGATCAGCATCCTCACCGCCTGCCCGCAGCGTGTCCACATCGATGTCCTGACCCTGACTCGCCGCCATCGCCATCAGATTCGGGTTCTTTGCGTAGAGACCGGACAGGAACAGCCCTGAGTTGACGGTGTGCAAGTTCGATACGGTATCCACTCGATCAGTGCTCGCGCGGGCATGTTCTTCTTCGAAAACACTTTCGATCTGCTCGAACTTCGCCGCACTGCAGCCTTCCGTCGAGCCGGCGTTGGCTTCACCGCAACCAAGAGTCAAAAAGACGGCATCTTCTATGATGTTTCGCGTCGGGCGATTGAAGAGTCGCACACGCAGGCTGCCCTGCCCCTCGTTGCCGCGGCGCTCGAGCATCAGGAAGTGATCGAGATTCGCATAGTGAGAGTGGTAGTCGAGCAGCATGCGTACGTCGACACCACGCGCGGTTGCCGCCAGAATCTCTCGGCTCAGGAGCGAGGAACTGTAGTCGTCGCCATAGAGGTAGTAAGCCAGCTCGATGCTGTCATCCGCTGAGCGAACCAGCTCCAGCTTGCGCTCGAACGCGTCATCGTTGTCGGTGAGGATATCCCCGCCACCGATTCGCATGTCAGGCGCAGAACTGTTGGTCTCGATGAACGCGGTATCGAGGGAAGGCGCATCTGTATCGCGATCGAACGCGCCGAAAGGCAGGAGGGTACAGCTCGCCAGTGTAATCACGGCGGCAAGACAGAACGTGGAAGCGGCACGATGCATGAGCGTCTCTCGAAATCCAGGAGGTAGACACCCACGAGGATACTAGCCCCGTCGAACAACGCAGGCATATCTTGCCATGTCTATACGAAAGACAGGATTCGGCGCATGCGCCTGACTGGGCTACTGTTTCTGGAAATCGGTCACGGTGGTGGCACGGATGCGAATGTTGCTGACCAGAGGCTCAGATAGACAACGTGCCCCGAGAGTGCCGTCACTTGCGCAAGAAGTCAGCGTCACGCTTCTCGACGAAGGCCGTCATGCCCTCTTTCTGGTCTGCCGTGCCGAACAGCGAATGAAAGACCCGGCGCTCGAATAGCAGACCCTCCTGTAGTGAGGTCTCCAGTGCCCTGTCTACCGCTTCGCGCGCGATCATCGCGGTGGTTTTCGAATAGGACGCGATCGTGGCAGCGGCGGCCTTTGTCTCGGCGAGCAGGGTTGCGTCGGGAAAGACGCGTGCGACAAGCCCTGCCCCTTTCGCCTCGTTCGCATCCATGGTGCGTCCGGTCAGGATCATGTCCATGGCGACACTCTTGCCGACAAGTCGAGTCAGACGCTGCGAACCTCCCATCCCCGGTATGACGCCAAGCTTGATCTCGGGCTGCCCGAAGCGCGCAGACTCACTACAGTAGATGGTGTCGCACATCATCGCGAGTTCACAGCCACCGCCCAGCGCATAACCTGACACGGCAGCGATTTTCGGCGTACGCAGTCGCGCGATAGCTTCCCAGCCAGCAAGCATGTCGTCAATGAATGCATCCGGATAGGTACGCTCGCGCATCTCGGCAATGTCTGCACCGGCTGCAAATGCCTTCGTCGATCCGGTAATGACGAGACAGCCGACGTCCGGATCACTGTCCAGGGGCGTCAAGGTTACGGTCAACTCGCGAAGCACTTGCGCATTGAGCGCATTGAGTGCGTCTGGCCGATCAATCGTGACCACGACGACTCGACCGTCGCGCTCGACTTGCAGCACATCTCCTTTCGTCCTTTCAGTCATCGCTCGAATCTCCACCCTGTGCCAGGAGCGCAGGCAACATGGCGGAGAAGTCCTTGCCTGCACCGCCTTCATTGATGAATTTCCGGTAGAGCGCAAGTGCCTTCTCGCCCATGGGAGTGTGTGCCTCGACCTGTCTGGCCGCCGTTTGACTGAGGCCCAGATCCTTGAGCATGAGCTCGGCAGCAAAACCCGGTTCATAGCCGTTGTCAGCCGGGCTTTGCGGGCCGACGCCCGGCACCGGGCAATACGTGTTGACAGACCAGCACGAGCCCGACGAAGTGGACAAGACCTCGAACAGACGAGCCGGATCGAGTCCGAGTCTCTCACCAAGTGCAAACGCCTCGCAAGTTCCTATCATCGATATGCCGAGTAACATGTTGTTGCAGATCTTGGCGGCCTGTCCGGAGCCGCCTTCACCGCAATGCACGATACGTTTTCCCATGACATCAAGCAACGGTGTGGCGCGTTCGAATGCTGCGGCGCTACCGCCGACCATGAAGGTCAACGTACCGGCCCTGGCACCACCGATACCGCCTGATACAGGAGCATCGATAGTTAGCAGACCTGCAACTCCGGCAAGGCGATGTGCCGCCCTTGCGCTTTCGATGTCGACTGTTGAGCAGTCGAGGAGCAGTGCACCGGGATCACCGTGGGCAACGATCTCGGCGTAGACGCTTTCGAGTACGCGCCCGTCCGGAAGCATCGTGATGACCGCCTCCATGCCACGCACTGCCGCAGCCGCATCGGCGACCAGAGTGACCCCCTCGACATTGACGTCAGCTGTATCGAAGCCATGCACCTCATGCCCTGCCCTGGCCAGGTTGGCGGCCATCGGCGCACCCATGTTGCCAAGCCCGATGAATCCCGTTTTCACGCCTGTCCTCCCGCTAAACCGTTAAATCGTTAAACCGTCAAACCGTCAAACCGCACATCACCGTCGGGAGCCTCGTCCCGAAAACGCGTGACGATGTCGATCGGGACGTCGCTGACGGCCGCGTATCGCCATGCGGGCGCTTTGTCACGATCGATCAATGCGGCACGTATGCCTTCAAGAAAATCAGCGTCTTCGACGGCACGCGACACGAAACGAAACTCACGTATCAGTGCTTTTTCCAAGCCCGGTACCTGTCGTGATTCACGAACGAGATCGAACGCCAGTTGCAACGACAGAGGAGACGCACGAGCAATTTTCTTCGCCGCCTGTTCGAGCCAGGGATGCTCCGAATTACCGATGAATGCCAGTACATCCGGGAGTACAGCAGCTCCGAACGCCGTGTCCAGGATCGACGCATTATCGGCAATATCAGAGCTCTCGGGTGCCGCACAGAAATCCGCAATGAGTTCGACCCGACCGAATTCGATCAAGGCCTGCTGCATAGCGGCTATCCGCTCCACCGGCACGAAGTGATCGGCGAATCCCGCGAATATCGCGTCCCCCGGCCCGAACCGCTCACCCGTCAACGCAAGGTATTCGCCGACAAATCCGGGCGATTGCGAGAGCAGATGCGTCGCGCCGACATCCGGAATCAGACCGATCGAACACTCCGGTAGCGCAAGCGAACTGCGCTCGGTGACGACCCGGTGCGAGCCATGGGCAGATATACCGATACCACCGCCCATCACGATGCCGTCCATGATCACCACATACGGCTTCGGGTACCGATCAATGAGTGCATTCAGGCGATACTCGTCGCGCCAGAACTGCCGGCCACTTTCGACGTCACCGCTCGTTCCTTGTCGGTACAGGGCCGTGACGTCACCGCCGGCACAGAATGCCTTGTCGCCCACCGCATCGACCAGTACCAAAGCGACTTCATCCCTCTCCTGCCAGTCGAGCAATGCTCGCTCCAGGGCAAGCACCATCTCGTGCGACAGGGCATTCAGTGCGCGGGGTCTGCACAGTGTGACGCGACCGACCGCACCTTCACGCCGGGCGTGCAAGTCGGTCGAGGAATCGATTTTCGTTGAATCATCGATGGGTGAGTCTGCCATCAGGCAACGTCAGGGAGCAGCGCGCGTGCCGTGATCAGACTCATGATCTCGTTGGTGCCTTCGAGAATCTGGTGAACGCGTATGTCACGAACGATCTTCTCGATACCGTAGTCCTCGAGGTAGCCGTATCCCCCGTGCAGCTGAAGTGCATCATTCGCGACGTCGAAGCAGGTGTCGGTGACGAAGCGTTTGGCCATGGCGCAAAATCGGGTCGCCTCCGGTGACTGCTCGTCGAGCATCCACGCGGCCCGATAGAGAAACGAGCGCGAGGCCTGCAGACCGATTTCCATGTCTGCCAGCTTGAACTGCAATGCCTGAAAACTGTTCAGTGGCGAACCGAACGCCTTGCGCTCGGCGGTGTACGCGACACTCTTGTCGAGAGCGCTCTGTGCCGCGCCGAGCGAGCAGGCAGAAATGTTCAGTCGGCCACCATCAAGGCCGGACATGGCGTACCGAAAACCATCACCGGGCTTGCCGAGGAGATTTTCCTTCGGTATCCGGCAATCGTCGAACTGAACCTGGGCGGTTGGCTGTGACCGCCAGCCCATCTTCTTCTCCGGCGCACCAAAGCTCAAGCCCATCGTACCGTTCTCGACCAGCATCGCCGAGATACCGGACGCACCCGCACCACCCGTGCGGCACATGACCAGGTAGAGATCGGCATAGCCTCCCCCCGAGATGAAGGCCTTGCTGCCGTTCAGCAACCAGGCATCACCAAGATCCTCGGCGCGGGTCAGCAAGGCCGCTGCATCCGATCCGGAACCCGGCTCGGTCAGACAGTAAGAGCAGACTTTTTCGTAAGCGCACAGGGAGGGTAGCCAATTCGCCCGCAGAGAGTCTGACCCGTACCGGTCGATCATCCATGAGCACATGTTGTGTATGGAGATGAACGCTGCCACGGACGGACAGGCCCGGGACAGCGCTTCGAAGACAAGCGCGGCATCGAGTCGAGAGAGGTTGGACCCACCGTGTTCCTCCGAGACATATATTCCGGCAAGACCCAGCTCACCGACACGACGGAGCAATTCCTTCGGGATGCTCTCCTCCTGCTCCCACTGCGCAGCGTGTGGCGCGATCTCTGTCGCCCCGAAGGAGCGCGCCATGTCGCCTATGGCAAGCTGTTCCTCTGTCAGATCGAAATTCATGCAGCAATCAGCTGTCGGCCATCTGATAGCCCGGTGTCGAACGTGACAGCGCGACTTCATCGTCAGACATGACCTCGGCGATGCCGTCGAACAACGGTGAGGAGAGGTAGCGTTCACCGGTGTCTGGCAACATGCAGAGGATGCGCGCGCCGGGATCTGCCTTTTCGGCGATCTGCATGGCTACCGCAAACGTCGAGCCTCCGGATACGCCAGTGAAAATGCCCTCACCCTGGGCAAGCTGCTTCGACCAGGCCATGCCGTCGGCACCGCTCACCGGTATCAATTCGTCATAGTAGTTTCCGTCGATCGCTTCCTGCAGGACGAGCGGTATGAAATCCGGCGTCCAGCCCTGGATAGGATGGGGTTCGAAGGCGGGATGAGATTCAGCCGGAGAACCGCTGTCGGTACGTGCTTGTACATGACCGCTGGCGAGAAGAGCCGCATTCGCAGGTTCTGTCAGTACAATCCGGGTATCCGGGCTCTCTTTCCTGAGCACGCGTCCAACCCCACTCACTGTTCCGCCGGTACCGTAGCCCGTCACCCAGTAATTCAGTGATCCTGCCGGGAAGTCGGCGAGAATCTCACGGGCTGTCGTGAATTCGTGAATGGTCGCGTTCGCATCGGTCTCGAACTGGCTGGCGAGAAACCAGCCATTCGCCTTCGCGAGCTCTTCCGCCTTCCGGTACATGCCAACGCCTTTTTCGGCCTTGGGGGTCAAGACGACTCTGGCACCGAGAAACCGCATCAGCTTTCGACGCTCGATCGAGAAGCTCTCGGCCATCGTCACCACCAGCGGATAGCCTTTGGCCGCACAGACCATTGCCAGCCCGATACCCGTATTGCCGCTCGTCGCCTCGACGACCGTCTGACCGGGCTGCAGAGTGCCCGCGCGCTCGGCGCTCTCGATGATGTTGACGGCGAGCCGATCCTTGACGGAAGCCGCCGGATTGAAGAACTCCGCCTTCACGTACATCTCGACATGCTCGGGCGCCAGTCGATTGATGCGAATACAGGGTGTATCGCCAATGGTGTCGAGGACCGAATCGAACGTACGGCCCTGGCCGGACGTTGTTCGTTGACGGGGTGTTGTTGTTTCGCTCATCGGGAAGTACCGCTGCCATCTAGGGGAATTTGTGTACCACGCCAGCGCTTCCCGATGCAACGCCTGGCGGAATCGTCTCGTTGCTGGAAAGACCCGAAAGCGTCAGACATCCGCCCCGGTTTCAGGCGGCACCAGCGTGATCAGCACAGCGCCATCGGATACCTGAGTACCCTCGACACACTGGACAGTCGCGATGGTGCCGGCGCGCGGTGCCGTGAGTGAGTGTTCCATCTTCATCGCCTCGAGAACCAACACGATCTGCCCCACATTGACGGTGTCGCCTTCCGCTACATGTACTGCACAGACGGAACCGGTCATGGGCGCCCGGACGTCATCTTCCCGGCTTGCGAACATACCGCGTTCTATCAACGGATCAGGGCAAAGGTAGCGATAGGCAACACCTTCGGACAGGACGCTTGCACAGCGACCTTCCCGTGATGTGTAAAGCGCGTAGGGGACACGGCAGGTGTGTCCCTGCCGGGTGATCTCGAGAACATGATCGAGAAACGCGATCCGCTCGAATTCGACCTGCCCGATCGGTAGCAGAACATCGACCCCTCCGGACGCGCGCCGCTCGATCCGTGCAAGCTTTTCTTCGCCTTTGCGGGACAGCAAGACGCGTTCCGACGAATCTCCCCAGAGTTGCCAACCAGGCGACGTAGACTCGACGACGGGTTTGCGAAGTACGAGCGCAGCAATTGCCATCGGCAACGTCGCCGACACTTCGGCGCTTGACAGTCGATCGATATCACGTTCTACAAGCCCGGTATCAACCTCTCCCCGCGCGAAGCCTGCATGACTGGCAAGAGCAAGTAGAAACGCTGCGTTGGTTGTCAAGCCGGCGACGTGGGTCTGCGCCAACGCGCGCTGAAGTCCAAGCAGAGCATCCTTGCGTGTCGCGCCATGAGTGGTCAGTTTCGCGATCATGGGATCGTAGAAGGGCGATACACTATCGCCTTGAACCACCCCGGTATCGATCCGGGCAGCGCCGAATGACAGGTGCTCGATGGTACCGCTCGCCGGCAGAAAGCCATTGTCGGGATCCTCGGCGTACAAGCGAGCCTCGAAGGCGTGGCCCTGCATGTCTATCTCGGCTTGCGTCGCAGGCAAGGGATCACCCGAGGCCACCCTGAGCTGCCATTCGACCAGATCGACGCCGGTGATCGCTTCGGTTACCGGGTGCTCTACCTGCAAGCGCGTGTTCATTTCCATGAACCAGAAACCCTCGGCGCGAAGGCCATCCGAACTATCGACGATGAATTCGATTGTCCCGGCGCCTTCGTAGGCGATAGCCCGGGCCGCGCGGAGCGCCGCATCGGTCATAGCCTTGCGCACCTCGGCCGTCATGCCGGGTGCAGGCGCCTCCTCGATGACTTTCTGGTGCCGCCGTTGCAGTGAACAGTCCCTTTCGAAGAGATGCACGACGTTGCCGTGACTGTCGCCGAATACCTGTACTTCGATGTGTCGCGGCGAGGATATGTACTTCTCTATCAGCACCGCTGCATCCCCGAATGCGTTCAGCCCTTCACGCGCGGCACTGTCCAGGGCCGTGCGAAACTCGTCGTGACGATGAACCAGTCGCATGCCCTTGCCACCCCCACCCGCTCGGGCCTTGATGAGCACGGGGTAGCCAATAGCCTCCGCCTGGCTGTGCAGAAAGGCCGGATCCTGATTCGTGCCATGGTAGCCCGGTACGACCGCCACACCCGCCTCGTTCATCAGGGTCTTTGCCGCGTCCTTCAGACCCATGGCACGGATGGCCGACGCGCTCGGTCCGATGAACACGAGACCGGCCGCCTCGACGGCATCGACGAAGTCGGCATTCTCCGACAGGAAGCCGTATCCCGGGTGAATCGCCTCTGCACCGGTTTGCCGCGCCGCCGACACCAGGCGTTCGGCGACCAGGTAGCTCTCGGCTGCAGTTGACGCACCAATGTGGACGGCTTCGTCTGCCAGGGACACATGCAGCGAATCCCTGTCCGCGTCAGAGTAGACGGCGACGGTCGAGATGCCGAGGCGCGACGCCGTGCCGATGACGCGGCAGGCGATCTCGCCCCGGTTGGCAATCAGGATCTTCTTGAACACACCAACATCCTCACATGCGGAAGACGCCGAACCGGGTATCCGGAATCGGTGCGTTGACCGTCATCGCCAGGCTGTGCGCCAGGACCTCACGCGACATCGCCGGATCGACGATACCGTCATCCCAGAGTCTTGCCGAGGCATAAAGAGGATGGCCCTGATGCTCGAACTGATCGATGATCGGTTGCTTGAACTCCCTTTCGTCAGCCTCTGACCACGCCACGCCCTTGCGTTCCAGATTGTCGCGCTTGAGCGTGGCGAGCACGCCGGCAGCCTGCTCTCCACCCATGACGGCTATCCGGCTGTTTGGCCAGCTCCACATCAGTCTCGGCGAGTAGGCACGACCGCACATGCCATAGTTTCCCGCGCCATAACTGCCGCCAATGACCATCGTCAGTTTCGGCACCCGGGTGACGGCAACGGCGGTGACGAGTTTCGCGCCATTCTTGGCGATACCCTCGGTCTCGTATTTCGACCCGACCATGAAGCCGGTGATGTTCTGCAGAAAGACCAGCGGCGTCTTGCGCTGCGAGCAGAGCTGAATGAAGTGCGTGCCCTTCAGCGCGCTCTCGGAAAAGAGAATGCCGTTGTTCGCGACCAGGCCTACCGGGTAACCATCGATATGTGCGAAACCGCAGACCAGCGTGTTGCCATAGCGTGGCTTGAACTCCGAGAATCGCGAACCATCGACGAGCCGTGCCACGATCTCCCGGACATCGAAGGTCTGGCGCTTGTCGGCCGGCACGATACCGGGAATCTCGGCAGGATCGTACAACGGGGGTTCTGGTGCTTGCCGATGCAGAGAAGATGCCGTCGGTGTGCGCAGATGCGACACCAGCTCCCTCGCCAATGCCAGCGCGTGATCGTCGTTGTCGGCCAGGTAGTCGGCGACGCCGGACAGCCGGGTGTGCACATCTCCGCCGCCGAGATCCTCGGCCGTCACGACTTCGCCGGTGGCGGCTTTGACCAGCGGTGGGCCACCCAGGAAGATCGTTCCCTGTTCCCGAACGATGATCGTCTCGTCGGACATGGCAGGAATGTAGGCCCCACCCGCCGTACACGATCCCATGACGACAGCGATCTGCGAAATTCCCTCGGCTGACAGGTTGGCCTGGTTGTAGAAGATCCGCCCGAAGTGCTCGCGGTCCGGAAACACTTCATCCTGACTTGGCAAGTAAGCACCACCCGAGTCGACGAGGTATACGCAAGGGAGCCTGTTCTGCAAGGCGACTTCCTGTGCCCGCAGGTGCTTCTTCACCGTCATCGGGAAATAGGTGCCGCCCATGACGGTCGTGTCGTTGCAGAGCACCATGCAGTCCCGACCGGACACCTTGCCTATGCCGACGATGAGACCGGCCCCGGGCGCCTTGTCCTCATACATGTCGTGGGCGGCAGTCGCGCCGATCTCCAGGAACGAAGATCCGGGATCGAGCAACCCCTGCACACGATCACGGGGCAGAAGCTTGCCGCGTGACACGTGACGCTCCCGGGCACGTTGTCCGCCACCGGCTGCGGCTCGCTCGACGGCTTCGCGCACCGTCTGCGTCTGTGCGCGCATACTCTCCGCATTCGCCCTGAAGGCGCTGCTTTCTGGCGAGATCGCCGAACTCAGAATGGCCATCTGAGGACGCTCAACTCGTTTCGTTGAACAGTTCGCGACCAATCAGCATGCGCCGGATCTCGCTGGTCCCCGCGCCGATCTCATAGAGTTTTGCATCACGAAGAAGTCTGCCCATCGGGTAGTCATTGACATAGCCGTTGCCGCCTAACGCCTGTATTCCTTCCAACGCCACTTGCGTTGCTTTCTCTGCGGCATACAGGATGCAGCCCGCGGCGTCCTTGCGCGCGGTCTCGCCACGATCGCATGCCGCTGCGACCGCATAGACATAGGCGCGACAGGCGTTCATCGTCGTGTACATGTCAGCAAGCTTGCCCTGCATCAACTGGAATGTGCCGATGGGGCGGTCAAACTGCTTGCGCTCGTGTATGTAGGGCACGACTACGTCCAGTACGGCTGCCATCAGACCGATACAACCACCGGCGAGTACGACCCGCTCATAGTCAAGCCCCGACATGAGAATGCGTGCACCCGCACCCTCTTCGCCCAGAATGTTGTCCGCTGAAACTTCACAGTTCTCGAAGATCAGTTCACAGGTATTGGAGCCGCGCATGCCAAGCTTGTCGAGTTTCTGCGCCGTCGAGAAGCCCGGCATCGACTTGTCGATCAGGAACGCCGTGATGCCTTTCGAACCCGCCTCGGGGTCCGTCTTGGCGTAGACGACCAGGGTGCTTGCATCCGGTCCGTTGGTAATCCACATCTTGTTGCCGTCGAGAACGTAGCCGGTACCCTGCTTTCGGGCGCGCAGCTGCATGGAGACCACGTCGGAGCCGGCACCTGTCTCTGACATGGCCAGGGCACCGACGTGTCGCCCGGCGAGCAGATCGGGCAGCACACGCGCCTTCTGCTCGGAATTTCCCCATCGGACGATCTGGTTGATGCACAGGTTGGAATGAGCGCCATAGGACAGGGCGACGGAGCATGACGCCCGGCTGATCTCCTCCAGGGCAACGACATGTGCCAGATAGCCCATGCCGACACCACCGTCCTTCTCCGGCACGGTAATGCCATGCAAGCCGAGTTCCCCGAGCTTCTCCCAGAGATCCATCGGAAACTCGTTGGTCTTGTCGACCTCGGCGGCTCGCGGAGCGATCTGCTCCTGTGCGAAGCGATGCACCATTTCTCGCAGGGCATCGAGTTCCTCTCCAAGCCCGAAACTCATTGTCTGATTGAACATGTTCTGTCACCCGGTGTGTCGTCGCTCGATGCCACCTTCCCGCGTGGCTTCGATGCCCTGATTCTTGCTCGATGCCACCGTTCTCAATGGCTTCTATCCCGTCATTTCTGCCTTATCGGCAGCATGTTACTTGTAAAGAACGCCGGCAAGACTGTGCTGATCTTCAGGTTTCCAGTCAACAAGCCGATATCTTCGTTGAAACGCGCCGCCCCGCCACGATTGCCCCTCGGGTAACCAGGCAAGAACTTGCGCACCTCCCCTCATTTGACGGCTGATCGACGAATCAGGGCATGGCCATCGACATCGACGTCAAATCCTGATTGAACAGGCCTACGTGAAGCTTCGCGGCAAGCTCCTCCTGACTCTTGTTCCTGTCGTGGCAGGCGCCGTACTGGCGCTCGGCTGTGTGGTCTACCTGCAGCTTCAGGCAGAAGGCGAGGAGTCACTGCGACGGGAAATGGAGTCTCGGCTGACGGAAGTCGAATCGCTCGCACGGTCGCGCCTCGAGTCGATACGTGCCAACTCCAAGGTATTCGGCACATCCACGCTGGTCAGGCGCTACATGCGCGAACGCCACGCGATGATCCGACCCGCCGTGCTTGCGCTGTTGAGAAGTTACCGGGAGGCGCATCCGGAATACCGCGAGATACGACTGCTGACGCTGGATGGGTTCGAGGATACCCGGGTCGCTGCTGACGGTCTTCCCAATGTCGAGGAAAACGAGGGTGATCAACCCTGGTTCCGGGCAACGATGGCGGCAGATGGTGCGCACCTGAGTATCCTCAGAAGCCCGGATGATGGCACCATGGTCGCACTTCTGGCCCGCAAGGTCATGTTGCACGAGCCCGGCGCCGATCCGATGCTCGAGACAGGTCAGGTGTCCGGTGTGCTGGCGGTCACCGTGGCGCTGGACAGACTTGCCGGTCTGGTGGCGAGGCGGACCATCGGACAAACCGGTTATCTCGAGATTCTCGACGAAGACGGCGCAGTGGTGTTCAGCCCCGATCACTCGCGAATCGGGACGTCCTTGTCAACAATCACTCAGCGTATGACGAGCACCACCATGACCGTGCCCGAAAAACACCGGGTGCATGGCCGCTCGAGTCGTGTGCTGGGTCGATGGATCGACGATGGTCTCGGCTTCATCGCGGTTGCACCGGACAGCGAGTTTGTCGCGTCACGTCAGCGACTCGCGGTGACCGTGGCCTTGTTCACGCTAGTGGCAAGCGCTGCGGCGACCGCGTTCGTTTTCCTTGCCTTGAGTCGACTTGTCCTGGCGCCACTGAAAGCGCTCGACCGCCAGGCACGCCACATAGGCTCCGAGCGATTCGACCCGGAGCTCTGTGTCAGGACCGATGACGAGCTCGGTGAGCTTGCGCGCGCATTCGTCGACATGGGGCAGCGCTTGCGCGTGACTCTGGACGAACTTCGCCGCTCGCATGCCCACATCGAGACGCTGGCCTACCAGGACAGTCTGACGCGGCTGTTCAATCGCCGACGCTTTCTCCAGGTGCTCGAAGCCTCGCTGGAAACGGCAACCGTGTCACAGTCCCGGGTAGCCCTGTACTTCCTTGATCTGGATGATTTCAAGATCATCAATGACACCTTCGGACACGGCCGTGGCGACGAGCTGCTCGTCGAGATTGCCGAGCGTCTGAGTAAAGTCTTCGATACGAATGGTGAGCGACACGTGGCTCGTCTCGGCGGCGACGAATTCACCGCGATACTGCCGGTATCCGCAGAAAGCTTCTCGATCGAACGCTTTACCCAGACACTTTGCCAGACCCTCGGCGCGCCCATCCGACTCGGTGGACAGGAGCTTGTCGTCGCGACAAGTGTTGGCGTCGCTGTATTTCCCGACGTAGCCGATTCGGTCGAGACCCTGATGCGATGCGCCGACACAGCCATGTACAACGCGAAACGACAGGGCAAGGGCACGTGGTTTCGCTTCGACAGCGCGATGAACGAAGTTCTTCAGCACTCTTTCACTCTGGAAAATGATCTGCGCCAGGCAGCGCTCGAGTCCTCGAACACACAGTTCCATCTGCAATATCAGCCACAGCTCGATATTCGAGCAGGCACCTTCTCGCGCATTGAAGCGACGCTGTGCTGGCAACATCCGGAGCTTGGTGAAATATCGCCCGAACTGTTCATGTCAACCGCGGAACGTATCGGACTGACACGCGACTTTGGTGACCACACGCTTCGTACAGTCTGTGCAGAATGGTCGCGCTGGCGACATCGCCACCCAAGCCCTGCGCCAGTCGCGATCAAGTTGTCGGCACTCCATGTCACGCATCACGACTTCATCAAAGACCTGGAAATCGCATTGGCGGCCTCCGGCATGCCACACGACGCTCTCGAGATCGAGCTGTCGGAGAGCAGTCTGATGGAATTACCTGAAGACTTGCACGATTCCTTGAGAGCGCTCCGTTCCAGTGGAATCAGAGTTGCAATAAACGATTTCGGCGGTGGCAACCTGGCGCTCGATACCCTCCTGCAGCTTCCCGTTGACACGCTGAAGATCAATCGGCGCTTCATCGCCGGGCTGCACACCGACATTCCAAGAGAGAAGCTGACGCAGGCAATCTGCACACTCGCCCACACGATCGGCCTTGAAATGGTGGCAACGGGCGTCGAATCGGAGGAGGAACTGACAGTCCTGCGCCGCGTCGGTTGCGATCGCGCTCAGGGCAATCTGATTGCCGCTCCGACGACCGGCACGAAACTGGACGCCTTGCTCTCTACCCTCTTTGAACGAAACCCTGTCTCGCCGAAAACGCTCTCACGCTAGCGATCAGATCGAGCTCCGGGCCGCTCGCATGTACAGTCCCGGACTTGCACAACGCAGCTTCTGGACGCAGGGCGTCACAGGGGTCAGATCCAGCGCCTGAACCCGTGAACCGCCTCACCTTTCCGCAACTTTCCGGTACCTCGGCAAGTCCGGAATTCTCCTCGCCGTGTGACCTGACAAGCGCCCGAGGGCGCTCTGTCCGTTGGGTGGAACTCAGAGTGAAAAAGAGCTATGGTCACCGTATCCGTTGCCCGGAAGTGCCTGCGCGGGCGATCGATAGACGGTACTTTTTCCAATGGCAGGATCAACGTTGCAACAGGCAGCCTTGCCAGGCACGGCTTGTTTGTTGTTGCACACAATCACAGTTCGTGTTGCATGCATCGTGAACTGATTCGGAGAAGAATGTGAAACTCGTTACAACTTATGCTTTGGTCGCTGGCGCACTGGCAGTTGCCTCGGCTCAGACCGCCGTTGCGCAGAATCTCGAAGAGATCACCGTCGGCTACTTTCTCGAGTGGCCGATGCCCGCGCTGGCGGCGAAGGAAGCCGGCACCTACGATGAAGCGCTCGGCATGCCGGTGAACTGGGTATCGTTCGAGACCGGTACCGCAATGAGCGCTGCGATGGCGTCGGGCGATGTACAGATGTCACTGTCTCAGGGCATACCGCCCTTCGTTGTCGCCGCCTCCGGTGGGCAAGATATCCAGGTCGTCGACGTTGCAGTCAGCTACTCGGAGAACGACAACTGTATCATTTCTGCCGGGCTCGAAATTGACCAGAACAGCGTCGCCGAACTCGCCGGGAAGAAGGTTGCGGTGCCTCTCGGCACGGCTTCGCACTACGGCTTTCTCCGGCAGATGGACCATTTCGGCATCGATGTCAGCAGCTTGCAGGTGGTCGACATGGCGCCCCCTGAGGGTGCAGCAGCGCTGGCGCAAGGCGCGGTCGATTTTGCCTGCGGTTACGGTGGTGGCCTGACACGCATGCGAGAACACGGCAACGCGCTCTTGACAGGGGACGAGAAGGAGGAGCTCGGTATTCTCGTTTTCGATGTCACCTCTGCACCGGCCAGCTTCATTGCTGAAAACGGCGACGTTGTTGCCCAGTTCCTCGCTGTCACGGCAGCTGCGAACGCCGAGTGGAACGCCGGCGGCAGCGACGAGATGCTCGCAGCCATTGCCGAGAGCTCAGGCATGGACTTGCAAGCGGCTGCCGATTCAATCGGGACCATGAAATTTCCGACCATCGAGGATCAGCTGTCCGAGTCCTGGTTCGGTGGCAATGCGGCAGAGTTCATGAAAGGCGTGGCTGACGTCTTCGTCACCGCCGGTTCGATAGATTCCGCACTTGAAAGCTATGAAGATGCTGTCAACACGGGACCGCTCGAGGCTGCGAAAGACCTCTGACGGTTTGTCGGAG
>Ga0209828_1000517_pt1 | contig 36613 bp, 33 predicted proteins | sample MaitaG_FD_187429 | JGI IMG/M metagenome (GOLD analysis project Ga0209828, IMG submission 187429) | Marine algal microbial communities from Maine, USA - Maine_Asex2 metaG (SPAdes) (version 2) | ecosystem: Host-associated > Algae > Red algae > Unclassified | place: Maine, USA | collected 2015-01-05
GTGATTGCATTAAAAATTTGGCTTGTTAGCCTGTTGGCTATTAGCTAGTTGGCTTCTCTTCAACGTATTTCACGAATGAGGGAAGCCAACTAGCCAACTGCTAACCAGCTAACAGCGAAAAAACAATCCCTATTTGAAAGTTAATCTCAAAAATTAGCTAATCTAAAAAGTTACCGCACTGTTATTAATGATCCTTAGTAAAAAAAGCAGCCAATCATTGCGAATGATTGGCTGCTTGGGGATGAGAAATAAATTCATTTTTATCAACATTCCTTATTCACAATAGATCTACAAATGTCGCTCTGAATGATAAGAAGATCTTACCAGCGGGCCACTCTCTACGTATTCCAGCCCTTTCTGTAATCCCACCTCTTTATACATTTCGAATATATCAGGATGAACATATTCCACTACGTCCAGATGCATTTTTGTCGGCTGTAAATATTGGCCGATGGTTAACACATCACAACCGTGAGCAACCAGATCATCCATAATTTCAAATACCTCTTCTTTCTTTTCACCAAGTCCTACCATAATTCCGGATTTTGTTCGCTTACCGAAATTTTTGGTTCGCTGAATTTGTTCCAGACTACGATCATATTTTGCCTGAGGTCTTACTTTCCGGTAGAGGCCCTTGACTGTTTCCATATTGTGCGAAACAACTTCCTGGCCAGCACTGATCATTCTTTCGAGTGCATCCCAGGTAGCACGTACATCCGGAATGAGGGTTTCGATAGTCGTCGCAGGACTAGCCGCCTTGGTTTGTACGACGGTCTGATACCAAATCTCGGCACCTCGGTCTTTTCTTTCATCCCGATTTACAGAAGTGATCACCGCGTGTTTTACCTCCATCAATTTGATGGCTTCGGCAACTCGGCGGGGTTCATCCTCGTCATATTCTCCTGGTCTTCCCGTTTTTACCGCACAAAAAGAGCAAGATCGCGTACAAGTATTTCCTAAAATCATAAAAGTAGCTGTGCCTGCGCCCCAACATTCTCCCATATTAGGGCAATTACCACTTTGACAAATAGTATTTAATTTATATTGGTCAACTAAATTTCTTACTTTTTTATAAGACTCGCCGATGGGCAATTTGACCCGTAGCCAGTTTGGCTTGCGGCGAACAGGATCTTTTTCTGATTTGTCAATGATGGGTAAATCCAGCATATTGGTTATTATATTTATAAACTAGCAATCGCTGTTACCAACGTTTACCTAGTTGAATATTTAAATAAAGGTTTAGAAAAAATGGCCGATTTTCGGCATTAACAATATCGTTATTTTCTACTAGAATAGGAATTTTTTTAACAAAAACATCCAACATAAAACCTGCTTCAATCGCTTTAACAAATTCATCGAAAGCACCCCAGTCAAGGTGAACGCCCGCCTTGGCATGAAAACCAGGAACAAAAGAAATCTCCTTTAGGCCGCGCGAAAATCCTGCGGAGCCAAAAATATTACTTTCATCCAGAAAAGCACTGGCATTTTCGTCTGAGTATTTTTCGGTACTTAAAAAGTCTCGCCCGTTTTCGGAGCGGAAAAATTCTAAATAATAAGGCTTAAGAATTCCCAAAGTAGGACCAAATGAATAAGTATATCCCGCCGAAAGTCCTCGATCTTTGGACTTTTCTGTTAAATATTTTTTCTCGCCCACGGCTGCTCTGAGTGCAAATAGACTATTTCGTTTTCCGAAAATAAACGAACGGGAGGAACGACCATTGATACCGGATTGATAATCAAAGCTTTGCCGATTTTCTTTGGTATGCCTTAATTCTCCAATTTCGAATTGGTAAAAACGCGTGCGATAATAAGTTTTGATTCGACCGACATTTACTCCCAGCGCAAAACCGTATGTATGTAGACGAATATCAAAGGTGAATTCCTTATCGTAAATAATACCCACTGGAGTATTGTCAATCCGTTTGGGTTGAAAAGTACCCTGTGCTTCCAGGCTGGTACCAAAAAACATCAGGAAAAGCAGATAGAAGATATATTTTTTCATGAAAAAGCGCTTTTTTGGATTAGACTTGTTACCCTTTAAGAATTAAGGACAAAAGGCTATTTATAGAGCCAATTTGTTAAAGGGTAACAAGTCTATTAAAGAAAATTCCTCATCATGCTACGCAGGCTGACCGAGAATACGTTATTCAAAGATAACAAAACCTAAGTGGTAAGAGTTCTCGGTCAGCCTGTATGGCATAACTTCGAGGGCCATCCCGTCCACCAGGGGTTTCTTCATTTGAACGTCCAATGGACATTCATCCTTCAGAAACGTTCCGTCATGCCTTGTCCAGACTAAAAATAACAGCGCCCATATTGCCTTTTACCTAATGCTTGGGGCACTAAATTAGTATGTATTTCAAGTTGTTAAATTTTTCCCAAGAACCGTTGATTAGTGATTAGTTAATCGGTCCCTCTAACGCATAGGTATCGCCCTCTAAAGTATTTGAAAAACTAAAAAAGACCGCAGAGAAAGTCGAGTTAACAGATCAACGTAGGAACAAGGCAATGCCTTGTTCCTACGTTGATCAATATGCCCGGTTATAGTGCCTTCGGCACTAGTTCACAATAACCATTTTATGGACGCAGCGTGGCGGAAGAGAGGAAATATAGAATTGTGATTTATTCTGTCAGGAACAAGAATTAAATAGATTAAGAAATTTTGAGTAGGTAGTTTTTGTGTATAACGAGTTGAAAAACACAGACATAGCCGTAGCTATGGCGCGTATTTTAAACGAAGTTAGGCACAAAAAACATGAGTCATAATTCTGAATCTATTAGATCGTTGTTCCTTAACGATCCTTAACCAATCATATTAACCGCAAAGTCTTCAAAAAGTTTTGCTACATTTTCACCAGTTTTGGCGCTGGTGAAGAGATCAATGGGTAAAGAAATTTCTTTAGCAAGTGTTTCTAGTGCTTCTTCAGAAATTAAATCTTTTTTATTTCCTACTATCCTAATCGTTGTCAGCTTGTTAATACTTTTTAGATAATCAATATCCTGTTCCAAATTACCGAAGGTTGAGGGACGAGTTACATCAAAAACATAAATGATTCCACTGGTTCCCAAAAAATAAGAAGTCGGGACTTTATTTTGAGCTACTTCTCCTGCTATATCCCAAATCATCATAGAAAGATCACCCTTTTCAGTATGGACCATTTTTTTACCAACCTTAACACCAATAGTGGTAAGATATTTATCTTCAAATTTATTATTGATAAACCTTTCAAACAAGGAGGTTTTACCTACCCCAAAACTACCAGTCAGAATTACTTTTTTGCTTAGCATGAGTATTCTATTGTTGTTGGATATTAAATTGTTCAAAATCTTTGCCTAGGACAACAGATATTTGATCGGTTAAAGTTGAATTGACATTTTTTATATCGAAAGGTATATTTTGTTCGGCAAAAGTAATTAATTTATTAGATAAATTTTCTTTTTCTGATGTAGATATTGATCCGGTCATTGCAACTGCGAAATAATAGGCGGGCATATTTTGCAGAAAAATTTTATAATTCTCGTATTGAATCATTTCCAGGTCTTCTTTCCCCAGGTTAAATGCATCCTCTGCAAAGGACTTAATAGCCGTTAACATACCAGCAATTACATCCTGATCCGTGTTCGTTTTTTTTGCGTAGCTACCCAATAGTAATCCTGATTCTCTTTGTACCAAATATATTTCATGAATTTCGGGATGATCTAGTTGACTCATCATCATCTCACTTTCGGAGGGGCCAAAAAATCGGTTGAAGATGTGTTTTGGAGAAAACCGATTTTGCATATTTTTTACCTGACCATCGATTCCTTCCTTTAGCATTTGAAACTGTGCCGTTATATATTTTTTTATGATTGTATTCAGTCTGGGAAAGATCATATTAACAATCTCATCTTGCGACTCGGAGAGTTTTTTGGTGACGATTTCTTCGATAATAGTCCCGTATTCTTCCCGAAAATTTTCTTTTAAAAAATCGAGGTGTTGTCGAATAATGGGGGATATCTTTTCAGAAAGTTGTGCTTCGTTTTCTAGTGTTTCACGAATAGCGGTCAATGCTTCCCGGTCTTCGGACAACAATATCTGACGCAACTGTTGGAGCAGCTGTGCTTCTTCTTCGGGCGATGGAGAAGAGGAAGAACTATTCATAGATTTTTCAGTTAATAGAAATTTAGACAAGTTCTTATATACCGTTCTTTAAAGTGTGGGAACAAATTTATTTACTCACCGATTAACTTTTGGCTTATTTCGGCCATCATCTTACCAAGTTTTTTCTTGTCATCATTGGTCACCTTATCAATTTTGTTATTTAGATTTTCGATACTGGAGGCAATCATATTTTCCAATCGGTCCATTCGGTCGGAAAAATCCCGGTTTGACTGTTCCTGCCGTTCGGTAATGGTAACGTTTAAATGGTCAATTCTTTGGTGAAAAATTTCTTCAAGTTGATTTAGTCGTTGGTCTAGTTGGTCAAATCTCTCTTCGTATTCTGAGATCTGCGAACCCATCAGAATATCACGGATGATAGAAATTTCGCCACTTTGTGGACCTTGATTAGAATCGGATTGGTGGTTCTTTTTAGACATAGTTAAAATAAGTCTTAATACAAAGGTCTAAAAGTAATAAAAATTTTTTAGTTTTATACCTAAATAAAAGTAAACATTTGATGACTTACAACTTTGCAGACCACCAATCTATTATTAATCAATTTATTGCAGAACTTCGCGATGTCAATATCCAGCAGGACCGAATGCGTTTTCGTCGCAACATGGAACGTATTGGAGAAATCATGGCATACGAGATCAGCAAGGGGCTAATTTACGAACCAAAAGAGGTCGAAACACCGATGGGCATCGCCAATTGTATGGTGCCTACTTCAAAAGTAGTCGTTGCTGGCATTCTACGGGCAGCGTTACCTTTTTATCAGGGTTTTATTAATACGTTAGATCAGGCAGGAAGTTCTTTTATTTCGGCTTATAGAATGCACCACAAAGATGGTACCTTCGAAATCAATCTGCAGTACGTCACTTGTCCTGACCTGACCGATGCAACGCTCATTATTGTAGACCCAATGCTGGCCACCGGCGCTTCCATGGACGTAGCTATCCGTTCTCTCGAAGAATACGGAACGCCTACTGCCATGCATATCTGCACGGCGATAGCGTCCGACTACGGCTATAATTATATTCGGAGACTTTACCCAAAAGCTCATATCTGGATGGGTGCCAAAGACGAAGAACTAACAGCCAAATCTTACATCGTACCAGGACTGGGAGATGCCGGAGACCTCTGTTTTGGGCCCAAGCTACAGGAATAATTTGACAGATATTAAAAAATAATGAATATCGAATATTGATTTAGGAATATTGAATTTCCAGACCAGTTACCGAGACACTTTGTTCATCATAAAGGCACTGTGATTTGTTGGTTCAATGCAAGTTGCTATCTTCGCGTTTTTGGTTTCCTCCGAGGATACTCGATCTAATTTTATCAAACAACTATGGAACAACTCAGCGCAGGCCTTATCCTGGTCATCGTCGTCGCTTACTTTTTACTGCTTTTGGGGATTTCTTTTTTTACAGGGAAAGCTGCCAGCAATCAGGATTTTTTTACGGCTGGTCGGCAGTCTCCCTGGTACCTGGTCGCTTTTGGGATGATTGGAGCGTCTTTATCAGGAGTAACTTTTATTTCCATTCCGGGGTGGGTCAATGACAGCCAGTTTTCTTATATGCAAATGGTACTTGGTTATCTGATTGGCTACGCGGTGATTGCGACCGTATTAATGCCGATGTATTATCGGTTAAAACTTACCTCTATTTATTCTTACCTTGACCAAAGATTTGGTCCGGCTTCTTATAAAACAGGTGCTTCTTTTTTTATACTATCACGCGTAATAGGTGCATCCTTTCGACTTTATTTGGTCGCTATCGTATTACAACGATTCGTGATGGATGCCTACGGTATTCCCTTCTGGATAACGGTATTACTGACCATTTTGCTGATCTGGGTTTACACTTTTAGAGGTGGTATTAAGACCATCGTCTGGACGGATACCTTACAGACCTTCTGTATGTTGACTGCGGTCATTCTCACCGTCGTAGTTATTGCGAACAAGCTTAATTATTCTTTGCCTGAAATTTATGAGCGTGTCCGGGGTTCCTCTTACTCCCAAGTCTTCTTTTTTGAAGAAGGGTGGTCTGATTCAAAAAATTTCTTTAAGCAATTGCTGGGGGGAGCTTCGATGGCCATCGTTATGACGGGCCTTGATCAGGATATGATGCAAAAAAATCTTAGCTGCAAAAATATTGGAGATGCACAAAAAAATATGTTCTGGTTTTCGATTGTATTGGTTTTTGCCAATCTACTTTTTCTAACCCTTGGAGCCTTGCTATACATTTACACCAATCAAGTCGGCATTGAAATACCAACTAAGATTGTAAACGGCGTAGCAAAAATGGATACTGATTTATTATATCCTACCATTGCGCTGCGACATCTGGGACCGACTGTTGGGGTGGTTTTTATCCTTGGATTAATTGCTGCGGCATATTCCAGTGCTGATTCAGCTTTGACGGCACTGACGACTTCTTTTTGCGTTGATATCCTGGGATTTGACACAGATGAAGCGGCGGAAGAATCTATCAAAAATGAGCAACGAAGTAAACGATTTATGGTTCATGTCGGATTTTCTGTGCTGCTATTTTTTGTCATCCTGATTTTTTATTTTGTAAATAATCAAGCCGTGATCAAACAAATATTTACGGTCGCCATGTATACTTATGGTCCATTACTTGGACTGTATTCATTTGGGTTTTTTATCGACCGGGATGTAACCGATCGCCTGACTCCAGCCATCTGTATCGCTTCTCCAATTCTTACTTTTTTTATAAATTATTATTCAGAACAATTATTTTTTGGGTATAAATTTGGCTTCGAACTATTAATCATAAATGGATTGATCACCTTTTTTGGGGTGTTTATCTTTTCGGAAAGACGTAATCAAACGGAATAATAGGGGGTTAACTAAATAATAGGGGTTTGGGGGCTAACGCCAGCCTCTGTTCTTTCTAATAAAAAAATCCCCTGACCATTCACGGATCAGGGGATTTTTAAATTTATCTATCAAGTAATCACGATAGAAACTAAGCGTATTCCTTAATACAACAACGTGATATCTCCTCGGTACAAGAGCACTTGTCCATCCACAAATTGCACCTGCATAATGTACACGTACACACCAGGGTTCATTCGTTTTCCATTTAATGTGCCATCCCATCCCGTTTGATCCAGGTCAGAAGGAAGGTATTTGTCTGTCAAATTATCGGTAGAATAAAGCACTTCACCCCAACGGTCAAATACCCGCATAAAGTTGATGTTTTCTACGCCCGGTCCGATGTATGGTTTAAAGAAATCATTATTACCATCTCCATTGGGAGAAAAGGCATTTGGAATAAATACGTTACGATTCTTGTCTATTTCTACCAAAATATCATCCGAACCACTACAACCATTTTCATCAAAAATAGTCAGCGAATACATCTGTGTTTCCAACGGCGCAACGGTTACATCCAAACAAAATGCACTGTCCATACATACCAAGTCTACCAATGGTTGCCAAACGATCGAATCTATTGGCAAAATAGAACCAATAAAAGGATCAAGTTCTGCACTTTCACCCAACTGGATTTCAATATCTTCACCCAGATCCACGACAATTTGCGCTGGTTGGTTAATAACAATATCTTCTTCTACTCGACAACCCGAACGGTCAAATACGGTAATCAAAGCCGGCTGTCCACCAAGCACACGTATTGCACCCTGAATAGGAACTTTCGGCCCGTTGTTAACAGAAAATTCGTAGAGGGGACCATTTCCGCCAAAGGCAGTATCAATTGTCACGACGGTCTGAAATCCAAAACATTGTGGCTCCACAATGTCTCCAATATTAAATTCAATCGGATCAGGCTCTTCCAACGTAACCAGAATATCATCGGTACATCCTTTTGGATCCGTCGCCACGATAGAATAAGTTCCTGCTTTTAAGTTGATTCCTACCGAGCTGGTAGAGACGTCGTCAGTCCATTGATAGTCAATAATACCAGCGTTTCCGCCAGCGGGAAATACGACAATGATACCGCTACTATCCGCAGGACAAAGCACCTGTTGTAATTGCGCAGTATCTACGAGTACTTCGAATAATGCTGGTTCTCCTACTGTGATATTTTTAGGTTCTTCACAAAAATTTGCATCGGTAATGGTGACGTCGTACTGACCGGCAGCTAATCCCCCGAGGGTCGGCCCGGTAGTACCGTCTCCCCAAATGTAATTATAGCCTGGCGTTCCACCGGATGCTGCAATGGTAATCATTCCGTCACTATCACCCTGGCAGCTGGCATTGTCAATAGCTATATTTTCCAAAGGCAACGTAATCTCACTGGGAGAATCAATAAATACAGAGTCTACAATAGAGCAAGCATTGTCGTTTATTAAAATAGTATTCCATCCTCGACAAAGCTGTACCGCTTTGCTATCTACAGTATTCATATCACTTTCTCCACCTTCCCATTGATAATTATAAACGGCAGCCGTGGAGGTTCCGCCAAAGGCCGTAGCCAGGGCTTCTCCGTTACAATCACCATTGAAACAATCAACCCCCATTTCTTCTGAAAAGACGACACCAATTGGAGGAGGACAATCTAAAAAGATTTCCTGTTTGATCGTATCACAACCATTGACTCCGGTGATCGTCACAAAATAAGTAGAATCACAAGGGAGTGCAAAACGTGGATTGACACTACTGCCATCATCCCACGTAATAGAATAAGGCATCGTTGCGCCGGAAATCATTAGTTGAATTTGACCATCCGAATCTCCCGGACAAGTAGGAGGGGTTACTACTTCCGCTAAGGCAATTTCATCTGGTGTGGTAAGTGTTACAAGGCTGGAATTAACGCAACCGTCTACCGCAGTGACGGTCACTTTGTATTCTCCTGGCCCAAGATCGGTAATGGTTGGACCGTTCGCTCCTGTATTCCAGGCAATATTGGCAATGGCCGCATTTCCTTCAGTAACGTTGACCGTTAAAGCACCCGTCATATCATTGGGACATTCTACCTGCGTCACATCAAAACCATCAATGGTCGGTTCGATTGGTGCTAAAATCTCAAAACATCTTACATCCGGACACATATTAATATCATTAATAGTAACACAATAAATTCTTGGTGACAAACCACTAATACTTGGGGTAGTACTTCCAGGAGTGGTATCATCCCATAAAAAGGTATAAGGTCCAGTACCTCCAGCCCCGCCGACGGTAATATTTCCATCCATCCCGCCACCAACACAGGTGACATGCTGGAGTGAAAGAGAATCTACCGAGACAGAACTTACGATTAGGGAGGTAGAAAAAGGTCCAGCCTGACAACCGTTGGCATCAATTACGGTAGCAGAATAATTTCCTACGGGTAAATCAACAATCATATCAGATGCCATGATGTTCATATTTGTTATACCATTGCTCCAGATTACGGTGTAAGGTGGAACACCACCAGCAATATTCAGCGTAACACTTCCGTCCATATTTGTAGCACAGGTCGGATTCATGGCGACTGGTTGCGCACCAAAGTTGGTATTTGTTTGTACAACGGTAACGGTAGTCATCGTTGTAAGGTCTGCTGCATCCGTCACGCTAATTGTATAATCTCCCGGAGGCAGAGCTGTGATTGCGGCCAGTTCTCCATCATCTAGTAAAGTACCCGCGCCATTATTGGTTGGCATTCCTACCTGTTCGTACGTATAGTCGTAAGGAGCACTTCCGCCGCTGACGGAGAAGTTAAACCCTCCCTCTGCCGGAGCAGTAGGCGAGGCACAAATGGTAGATACACTGATCAACAAAGAGCCATCCGTCACCAGTACAGAACCTTCATTAAAGATATAGCCAACCCGACTGCCAGGTACCGCAATTATATCACCAGTGATTTCTGTACTGACGTTATCTTCTATTCTAATAAATGAACTAGAGCCCAGTGGTCCGATAATATCGAAGCAAACTTCAAAGGCCACTTCGCCATCTGGAATAGAAAGAGGGGTAAAAGAAAAATTAAAAGTATTTATTCGGATAGAATCTGTTACTACACTTGGACCTACCCCTATATCGCCATCCGGAATATTAATACCATTGACACCATTCGGTTCAGGTATAAAAGTCATAATGGAAGCGTCCCAGCTAATGGTAATTTCGAGGCTGGTAATGTTGTTATAATCCTGTACTGTAATTGGCATACAAAATACCGAACCTGGAGCAGCGATGGAATCTCCCATTTCCAACGTTACAGGCTGGCAGCTACCCATTGATACTGGAAAGCTACTGCTACAACCATTTGGATCGATTACTTCAATAGTATATTCTCCGGGAGTGGGCACATCGAAAGTAAATAATTCATCGTGGGTGGTATTGGTACTGTTAGCGGAATGTCCGATCACGCTAGGATCAGCGGTTAGAAAGATATTAATGACGTAATTGGTACTAGTAATTTCAGGTAGTCCTCCGGTTACAGTAGCTGTTCCGGTACAACCGTTTCCACCAGCATTGTTATCCAGGTCAACCAGTTGTATTTCATTTAGAAAAATAATGGAAAATGCCTCATCAACATTAGCATGAACGCAGGGGCCTGATAATCCGCCAACACCGTCTTCTTCCCATCCGGGTGATCCGGGAATAAAGTCATCCACCGTTATTGGTGCAAAAATAATCTCAATTGGATTACCATCATTGAAAAAAGCTTGAAATCCTCCCTCATTAACGATAGGGCCATCACCTCCAGCTGTAAAATCATCTGATGGTGCCAACCAAATGCCAGCTCCCGGTGGTGGTGGGTCATCATATAAACAGAGGTCCGTAACTACTATAGTATTAAGGTCTGGACCCGTCACCGTGGGCGGACAGCTATATAGGCCATAAGCAATGCCTGGTTCTGAATCTGTATCCGGATCACCATCCAGATTAAAGTCACCCGCATGATCAAACACGAGAACATCCCCAAAACAAAGGTACATAATGTCATTAGATTGAGACCCCGGTCCCAGCGATTGGGTAAAGGTTCCCGCAAAGGGAGCTTGCCCGGGTGCACAAGCTGAAGAACTGGTGTTAAGTGTACCGGGTGTATGGCTAATAGGACCGTCCACTCGTGGACTTTGTGGGGTTTGTCCGTTTGCAATAAAGGCAAAAGACAAGCATATCAATAAGGTGATTACACGTTGTGTCATATTCGTCGTAATTTGATGGAGGTATCGATATTTAATCAATCTGATACCTGTGATTTTAATGCGGGTGCAAAAATACAATAAGGAATGAATTTTTAATAAGTTATAAGTTTTGGATTAGCGATTTTGTTGTTGATGAGTCAAAAAACGTAGGGATAGCCGAGCTATCACGAGGCTTTTTAACGAAATCAACGGCAAAGAGATCAAGCCAAAAATGTAAATTTATTATTAAGTCATTTCTCAGGAGATTGAAATATTACATTTCAATCCCATAATTAACGCGGGTTACTTGTGTTTTCTTGGTTAGCAATTTGATTTGAATTTAATCAAGGCTAATATGTAGGAAAGGAGTATTTGTTCAGTTCCAGGAATACACGTAACAAAGACGCAAAAACCATGCAGTTTAGTGCGTAAAATTACCTGAATTTTGTGATTATCTATTAAATATGGTCTTTACACGAGTGCTTTGCTCAATAATTGACCATTTATAATCACTTGATCTACAATTTCTTCGGTAAATCCATAAGGTATATAAGCAATAGAAGGCATGACTTTGGTGATAAAGAGGTTGGCCTTTTTACCTTTGGTGATACTGCCATAATCATTTGCTAATTCAAGCGCTGCGGCTCCATTGAGGGTAGCGGCATTAATTGCTTCACTGGGCAACATTTTCATCTTAATGCAAGCAAGTGCCACCACGAAGGCCATCTTGCCGGATGGGCTGGTACCAGGATTAAAGTCACTGGCCAGGGCAACGGGGAGACCTGCGTTGATGAGTTGTCGAGCCGGCGGATAATGGTCTTGTAAAAAGAAAGGTGCAGAAGGAAGCAGGGTAGGAATAACGCTGGAATTTGCGAGTGCCAAAATTTCTGCTTCGTTAACTACCTCGAGATGATCTACAGAAATGGCGCCATGAGCGATAGCTGCTTCGATACCCCCCATTGAATTAAATTGATTGGTATGAATTTTTGCGCGTAATCCATATTTATTTCCGGCTTCCATCATTCGCTTAGCTTCCGCAACGGAAAAAAAACCTTTTTCACAAAAAATATCTACATAATCCGCTAGCTTTTCTTCCGCAATCACAGGGAGCAACTCATTGATTAGCAAGTCCATATAGTTTTTGCGATTTTCTTTGTAAGCAGCAGGTAAAGCATGTGCGCCCAAAAAACTGGCTTTGATAGGAATTGGACTGACATCTTTTAATCGCTTGATGACCCGCAGCATTTTTAACTCTCCTTCTGCGCTCAATCCGTAACCACTTTTAATTTCAATAGCTCCGGTTCCGCTTTTGATAAGTTGATCTAGCCGCTGGTGCGCTGCCTCAAATAATTTCTCCTCAGACATAGCACGCAAGCGACGGGCTGAATTCAAAATACCGCCGCCATTGGCCGCAATATCTGCGTAGCTCATTCCGGAAATCCTCTGGACAAACTCTTGCTCTCGGTAGGCTGCAAAGACCAAATGGGTATGTGAATCACACCAGGAAGGAAAGACAAAACGGCCTTTCGCATCGATTACCTGCCCATTATCGGCAGGACAGTTGTCCATCGTTCCAAAATCAAGAATTCTATCTCCCTGGCATCGAATCCAGGCATTCTCAAGAATAGGTAACGCTTTTAAAATTTCCCCTTTCAGAATAGATATGTTTGGTTCTCGGACCTGCACAAGGGTCGTATTTTCAATCAAAAGCTCCGTCATATTGCAAAGGTAGTGAAAACGACTTAATCCTTCGATAGAGGGCATACAAAAAAATATTCCCATTCTGAACGCGTCGGAATGGGAATACCAAAATTAATTTTTCATTAACTAAAATTATTTTTTACAATACAGCAAGGTCTTTTACCATTCCTTCGCTACCCGTAGCAATCACCACCTCTTTGAAAGCACTAGCCGTAGTATGATCGCGGAAATGACCAATTAGTACCTTATAAACTATTTTTGTTTCCAGCTTACTGATTTGAACTAAAATATCTTCACTAAAAGCATTGTCTAGTTTTTCCACTTCTCGTAAAACATTGCCATAATCGGCAAAAACACCGATTTGAACGGAAAATCCATCTTTTGCTTGTCGGCTAACCGTAAACTTGAATAACCCTTCATCGCTCATTACTTCTGGTGCTGCGTTGGAGACATTGGTAGTTGGCGCCGTAGAAACGGTCGAATTAACCGCCGGTCGTGTTAATTTTTTATTTGCTGCAGGAACATTATATTTTTCAGGTTTTTTTGTTGGTGTTAAGGCTGGTCTGGAAGGCTTAGTGGCAGACGGTTTATTAATCTTTACCGAAGGAACCGGTTTGGTTTCCTTTACCTTAGTTGTCGGAGTAATTGCCGGACGGGTTTGGCGATGATGGATCGCCGGATCTTCGGCTACTGGTTTAGTGACCGCAACATTGGTTGGTCCAGGTTTAATTCTGTTATTTGGTTGATTGTGTTCTTCTAAAATTTTTAATAATCCACTAGGAGCATGAGAACCAGTATATTGTTCCAGTAAAACACCTTTAGAGTTAAAAATCAAGATAGAGGGAAGTTTCTTAATACCATAAATTTGCTTGTGAGCAAATCCGTCAAAATCATCAATGTCAATTTTTACCGCTACGTAATTTTCTTTCATATATTTAATGACCCGCTGGTCGGCGAAAGTAGTCTCTTCCATCCATTGGCAGGGCATGCACCATTTTGCGGTAAAATCAACCAGGTAAAGTTTACCCTCTTTAGCAGCCAGTTGTTTAGCTGCACCAAGATTGGTATGAAAACTTAACCCTTTAGTCGTCAGAGTTGCACCGATTATAATGGGAAGACAGCACAAAAAAAGGCCATATTTTAAAATTAACCGATTCATAGTTTTGTATTTTTAGAAGTGGTAAAATGGGAGAATAAAGGGAGGAAAACCCTCCTAAATTGCAATACATTAAAATTATACAAATATGATGCCAGCGTATTTTTGTCATATTTTGGGGATAACTGCACTATTTTTTTTAACTTGCGATTCCTTAAAAAATCAGAGATAATTTGAAGTAAAGGGATGAGCAATAAATAACGATCCATTCTTTATTTAATCCTCATTTCTAATAATATTTTTACTTTTTAGGTGAAGTAAGAGTACTTTGAATGTTTATTTATTCAATAGTCCTTTTCCAATGGATCAGGACCAATACTAAAATGAGGAAATGTCAGATATTTTAGCAGCAATTACGGGTGTCCACGGCTATGTTCCCGATTATATACTTACTAACAAGGAGCTGGAATCTATGGTAGATACCAACGATGACTGGATCAGCAGTCGTACGGGAATAAAAGAACGTCGAATCTTAAAAGGAGATGGGCTTGCGGCTTCGGATATGGGCTACGAGATGGTAAAGGGATTGTTAGAAAAAACAAATACCAAACCAGAAGAAATAGATTTGGTTATCTGTGCGACCATTACGGGAGATATGATTTTTCCCGACACGGCAAATACCATCTGTGATAAGGCGGGTATAAATAATGCTTTTGGTTTTGATATCAACGCTGCTTGTAGTGGATTTTTATTTGCGCTGACAACGGGTGAACAATTCATCAAGACTGGAACGTACAAGAAAGTCATCGTAATCGGAATGGACGTTATGTCTTCTATTCTTGATTATACGGATCGAACGACCTGTGTAATTTTTGGTGATGGAGGAGGCGCCGTTTTACTGGAGCCAAATCACGATGGATTTGGGTTGCAGGATGCTTTGCTGAGAGGAGACGGTGCAGGTCGTCATCATTTGCATATGAAAGCGGGTGGTTCTTTAAAACCACCAAGTCTGGAAACGGTAAACGCAAAAGAACATTATGTATATCAGGAAGGTCGTCCCGTTTTTAAATCAGCCGTACGAGGGATGATTGGCACCACCGAAGAGATCATGAAAAAAAATAACCTTACGGCAGATGACATCAGTTGGGTGATTCCGCATCAAGCGAATATCCGGATTATTACTTCCGTTGCCGAAGGGCTTAATTTTCCGATGGAAAAGGTAGTGGTCAATATTCAAAAATATGGCAATACTACCTCTGGAACCTTACCGCTCTGTTTGTGGGAATGGGAAAATAAATTTAAAAAAGGAGATAAAATCCTGTTAACAGCTTTTGGTGGAGGTTTTACATGGGGAACTACTTATCTTACCTGGGCTTATTAGTGCCTCACGCACTAAATAAAGGGTAATATGGACGCTGTTATTTTTAGCTCATTCTTTAGGAACGGTTCAAAAATAACTTTACACTTTTGGCTGCAAAAGGCAGATTTTATTCTAAAAAACGTAAATTTGCACTTATTCACCAAAATTAAACCTAGCAATGGCAAATACTTCCGAAATCCGTAATGGATTATGTATTGAATATAGTAATGATATTTTTTCTGTCGTATCATTTCAGCACGTGAAACCGGGGAAAGGACCTGCTTTTGTTCGTACTAAACTTAAAAGTCTTACTTCAGGTAAAGTGATAGATAATACTTGGCCTTCTAGTCATAAGATTGATATCGTTCGCGTAGAACGTAGAAACTTTCAGTTTCTCTACAACGATGATATGGGATATCATTTCATGAATAATGAAACCTACGAACAAACAAGAATCCCTGAAAACTTACTCGAGAATCCACTCTTGATTAAAGAAGGTGCCAACGTCGAAATACTCTTTCACGCTGACAAGGAAATCCCGCTTACCGTGGATATGCCCCAGTACATAAACCTAAAAGTAACTTACACCGAACCTGGTGTAAAAGGAGATACCGCGACCAATACACTCAAACCAGCAAAAATGGAAACCGGAGCAGAAATTCGGGTGCCACTTTTCGTTAATGAAGGCGATATAATTAAAATTGATACACGTGATGCCAGCTATGTAGAACGTGTTAAACAATAACTTCAACCCTGAAAGCAAATAATAACTATGACCTTTAAAGAAATACAAGAGTTGATTAAGTTGATTAATAAATCCAACTTAACAGAATTTAAAATGAAAGATGGTGATTTTAGACTGTCTATCAGAACTAAAAAATACGGTAAAAACCGCATGGCACAGATCATGCAGTCACCACAACAGATCGTTCCGGTTTCTGCTCCTATGGCTCAAATGCAAGTACCAATGTCTCCAGCTGTTTCTCCTTCCGCAAGCGTAGATACTAGCAGCGATGCTGGTACTGCTTCTGAAGAAGGCAGCAGCGAAGAAGGCAATTACGTAGAAGTGCGGTCTCCTATCGTTGGAACTTTTTACCGATCTGCTTCTCCCGACAAACCACAATACGTAAAACCTGGTGATACCATCGAAGTGGGTAGTGTAGTCTGTATCGTGGAAGCCATGAAATTATTTAATGAGATTGAATCAGAAGTAAGCGGAAAGATTGTAAAAGTGATGCTCGAAGATGCTTCTCCGGTACAGTACGATCAAGTACTGTTCCTAGTTGACCCAAAAGGGTAGTAACTGTTCTTTAAATACAGTTTTATTGTTCACTAACTCATTGAAAAACCATGTTTAAAAAAATACTGATTGCCAACCGAGGAGAAATCGCGTTGCGTATTATACGTACCTGTCGCGAAATGGGAATTAAGACTGTAGCGATTTATTCTACAGCTGATCGGGAAAGTTTGCACGTTCGTTTTGCGGACGAAGCAGTTTGTATCGGTCCTCCTTCTTCTGCGCTTTCCTATCTTAACATTCCACAGATTATGGCTACGGCCGAAATTACAAATGCTGATGCAATCCATCCTGGTTATGGTTTTTTAGCGGAAAACGCTGACTTTGCGGAAGTCTGTACTGAGTACGGTATTAAATTTATCGGACCCAGTCCTGATCAGATTCGTAAGATGGGTGACAAGATAACTGCAAAAGATACCATGATTAAAGCGGGCGTTCCTGTAATTCCTGGCTCAGATGGATTGATCAAGGATTTAAAACAGGGAATCAAAACGGCAAAAGAGACGGGATTTCCGGTTATCCTTAAGGCCACGGCTGGAGGTGGTGGAAAGGGAATGCGTATTGTATGGGAAGAGGAGGAGTTTGAGGAAGCTTGGGAAAAGGCAAGGCAGGAAGCGAAGGCTTCTTTCGCCAATGACGGGATTTACGTAGAAAAATTTATCGAAGAACCTCGCCACATTGAAATTCAAATAGCAGGTGACCAACAGGGCAACGTCTGTCACTTATCGGAAAGAGACTGCTCTATTCAGCGACGTCACCAAAAATTGGTTGAGGAATCTCCTTCTCCTTTTATGACTACTGCGCTCCGTAAAAAAATGGGGGCTGCCGCGATCAAAGCAGGTAAGGCCATCAAATACGAAGGGGTAGGAACTGTAGAGTTTTTGGTGGATAAACACCGCAATTTTTATTTCATGGAAATGAATACCCGGATACAGGTAGAGCATACTGTGACCGAGGAAGTAATTGATCATGACTTGATTAAAGAACAAATTAAAATTGCTGCCGGCGAGCCTATTTCTGGTAAGAACTATATTCCGCAAATGCACGCAATTGAGTGTCGTATTAATGCGGAGGATGTATATAACGATTTCCGACCTAGCCCCGGTACGATCACTTCTTTTCACAGTTCGAAAGGACACGGAGTACGAGTAGATACCCACGTTTACGCGGGATATACCGTACCTCCATATTACGACTCGATGATCGCAAAACTAATTTGTCGTGCTCAAACCAGAGAAGAGTGCATTACTAAAATGGCGCGCGCATTGGATGAATTTATTGTGGAAGGTATCAAAACAACAGTTCCTTTTCATCAGCAATTGATGCGTGATAAAAATTTTAAAAGTGGTGATTTCCATACTGGATTTCTACAGAATTTTAAAATGGAAAAGCCCGAAAAATAATTTGCTGACAATATCAACATGAGGCAACTGAGAAAACTTACCCGTTATCTGGTACCATATCGTAAGTTATTATTTGCCAATATCTTGTCCAATATTTTAATGGCGTTTTTTACCGTGATTAGCATTCCGGCGATTATTCCCTTTTTACATATTTTGATCGGAACGGAGCCAGAGGTAACCGAAACGCCTCCTTTTGGCTGGAGTATTCCTGACTTGGTGGGATGGGTGAAATTTAGTTTTGCTCAGATGATCGCTAATCAGGGTAGGCCGGCTACCCTCAAATATGTCTGCTTCTTTATTATTTTTATTTTCTTTTTTAAAAATCTGTTTCATTACCTCGCGGCCGCATTCATGGCACCCATTCGCAATGGGATCGTAAGCGATTTACGGCAACAGCTGTATGCCAAATTTTTGGACCTGCCACTCAGCTATTATTCTGAAGAACGAAAAGGCGATTTGTTGTCGCGACTGACCATAGATGTCCAGGAAGTGGAGATCAGTATTTTAAGTATGATGGTTACAATTGTACGGGATCCATTAATTATGTTAGGGAGTTTGGCCGTAATGATTTATTTTAGTCCTGGGTTGATGTTATTCGTCTTTGGTTTATTGATATTTACGGTATTGGTAATCGGTGGAATCGGGAAGCGCTTAAAAAGAGATTCAGCGATTGTTCAGGAAAATATGGGAGAGATGATTGCCAATTTGGAAGAGTCGATTTCGGGTATAAAGATCATCAAGGGTTTTGCTGCCGAAAAATTCAGAAATAAACATTTTACTACGATTAATGACAATTACCGCAACGGAATGAACCGTCTCTTGTGGCGAAAAAACCTGGCCAGTCCCTTATCCGAATTTTTAGGAATTGTAGTAGTCGCCGCGTTGTTATGGTTTGGTGCACGGCAGGTGTTTGCCAACGAACTTTCCGCTCCTACCTTCTTTGCTTTTTTATACGCATTCTTTAATATTATCGCTCCAGCTAAATCTTTTTCGAGTGCTTATTTTAATGTTCAAAAAGGACTGGCTGCTGCTACCCGAATTGATCAGGTTTTAGAAATTGCACCAACGATTATTAAATCCAAAGACGCCCAACCATTTTTTACTTTTGAAACGTCTATCCGCTACGAAGGAGTGACGTTTAGTTATTCAGAAATAGAAGGCCCCGTTTTGGAAGACATTCATCTGGAAATTCCAAAAGGAAAAATAGTTGCATTAGTAGGTGCTTCGGGAAGCGGGAAAAGTACTTTTGTGGATTTGCTGGCTCGTTTTTATGATCCTGTCGCAGGGCAAATAATAATTGACAATCGGGATATCCGAACGCTGGATCTGATGGATTTAAGAAATCAACTGGGCATTGTATCGCAGGAACCCATTTTATTTCACGATACGATTTACAACAATATTCTTTTTGGTACCAAGCCTGTCAATCGGGAGGCCGTTATTGAAGCAGCAAAAATTGCGAACGCGCACGAATTTATTATGGCGACTGAGCAAGGTTATGACTCTGTTATTGGTGACCGGGGAAATAAGTTAAGTGGCGGACAGAAACAGCGATTGACCATCGCCCGGGCGATATTAAAAAATCCGGCGATTTTAATCCTGGACGAAGCTACTTCTGCACTCGATGCGGAGTCGGAACAGTTGGTTCAGGAGGCGTTGGATAAACTCATGGAAAACCGAACCGCCATCGTTATTGCGCACCGTCTGGCAACCGTTCAACGAGCTGACGAAATTTTAGTGATGGAGGCTGGCCGGATCACGGAACGGGGAAACCATCAGGAACTAATGGATCAAAAAGGAACTTACTATAGTCTGGTCAATTTGCAAAATCTGGAAGGATAGGCAGCAAAGAACGGGATGTTTTCCAAAGAATTTTCTGGACATAAATTCTACTTCCATCTGACTGCCAGGGAGGACAGCCGACTCTTTGGAAACATTTAACATCGTTTTAGCCGTTTAATTAGTAACTTAGCCATAGGATTTAAGCATTTACAACATGAAAAAAACACTACTCTTTATATTTACGTTACTTAACCTACAGTTGATTGGACAAATCACCGTGATGAATACCAGTTTTCCTGCAGTGGGAGATACACTACGTACGGCGTTAGATGGTGCGCCGGAAGGAATTGAGATTACCGCACCGGGCGGCAATCAAGTCTGGGATTTTAGTGGATTACAAGGAGTCACGGCCGAGGCGGTGGTACGATCTGCTTCCGAAGGAGCAAACGCTGATTTATTTCCCAATGCCAATCTTTTGTTTCCGGTTGGAGCAAATGGAATGGGCGGTGAATCTTATGCTTCTACAACCACTAGTCTTTACCAATTGACAGGATACGTCGGGCCAGATCCGGCTAATTTGGGCATTATCGTGCGCGTTCCTTTTTCTCCGTCCATTGTTGAGCGCAGATCTCCGATGGAGTTTTTCGATATCAACAATACGGAATATGCTATTTTAGTCTCACTTCCTACAGATTCTTTACCAGCGGAAGTAACCGATGATCTACCGATTGTACCTGACTCTATTCGTCTGCGGGTAGCTTCTAATCGAACGGACGTTGTGGATGGTTGGGGGACTTTGACGATTCCGGGAGGTACTTATGAGGTACTGCGCGAAAAGAGAACAGAAATTCGAGAGACTGTTGTGGAAGCCAGAGTCGGGATCGGACCTTTTGCTACCTGGGTAGATGTAACGGAATTTTTGGGCGGAGACTTCTTAGGTCAAGATACCTTGACTACCTATGTTTTTGTTAATAATCAGGAGAAAGAAAATATTGCAGAAGTGACGGTTACCAACGACGAGACGGAAACGCCAACTGCTGTGACTTATAAGTCTAACGATGTAATTACCAATGTACGTTATGTGAACACCGGAAGAGCAGATATTTTTGCTTACCCAAATCCTGCGATCAATAACGTGCGGATCAACTTTCTAAATATCATACCGGGTAATTATACTTTTAGAATTTTCAATATTCTTGGAAAAGAAGTGGTTAATAAAAGGTATGATATCAACGGAAATCGTACCGTTGGAATAAATATTGACACTTTACAGAAAGGAACCTACTTGTACAACCTGACGGATGCGAGAGGAAAAATTTTAAAGACAAAGCGACTCATGGTCATTAGACCTTAGTGCCTCATCCCGTAAGTAAATAACAAGCATAGATTGGTATGGATTTAAGGGATGAGGCATTAGGAACAACGATCTAATAGATTCAGAATTATGACTAATATTTTTTGTGCCTAACTTCGTTTAAAATACGCGCCATAGCTACGGCTATGTCTGTGTTTTTCAACTCGTTATACACAAAAACTACCTACTTAAAATTTCTTAATTTATTTTATCAACATTCCTTGGGAATGAGATATAAATATTATTGAATACAATAAATAAAGGCAAAGAAATGACTCACGCTGCCACCGATCACAAAAAGGTGCCAGATGGCGTGGTTATATGGTAGCTTTTCCCAAACGAAAAAAATCGTACCCAACGAGTAAAACAGTCCTCCAATGCCCAGTAGCAAGAGCGTAGGGCCAGGAATAATAGACCACATGAATGGCAGGGTAAACACCGCACTCCAACCCATCATAAAATATAGAAACAAGGATAATTTTTGGTATTTTCCAATCAAAAACACCTTGTAAAATATGCCAGCTGCCACGAATAGCCAAAGGACAGCCGCGAAAACCCAGCCGTAAAAGTGATCCAGATAGAGAAAAATTAATGGTGTATGGGTTCCTGCAATCAAGAAATATATACAGATATGGTCGATAATTTTTAAAATATGCCGACTGCGTTCGGTCGTAACGGAATGATAAATCGTGGAAGATAAATAAACCATTACCAGTGAGCAGCAAAAGATACTGACTCCGAATACCGCCAACAAACTCGTAGTCTGTAAAAATTTATAAATCAGAAACGGGGTTGCTAATAAAAAGAAAACAAGCCCCAGGCTATGGGTTAGGATGTTGGCAAAGTCTTCGCCGGTGCGTTTAATTCTTTTATTCATGGTGTGTAAGTTCTCGGAAATGGTAAAAATGTAATAAAAAAAACCAACTTAAATTAATAAATTGGCTTTCGCTTCAAAATCGGTTTTTTCAGGTAATATTTGGCTAATTGTATTAGCTAAATATCTTCAATATTAACGGCGGATATTTTATCCAACCCAGGCGTAACCGCCATCTTCTTTTGTTAGCGTTAAGTGTTTCATCGTGTGTTTTGTTTAAAATGTTATTAAGGGGTCAATATTGTATTAAAAATAATAGTATTCTAATTTAATCTATATATTTCAAGAATAATGCCAAACCGTGGATAATTTGTTTCATTTACCTAGTCCATTAATTAAACTAAAGTCCGACTTCCTGGAAAAAAAAGCGATTAACTTATGGATTAAAAGGGAGGATTTAATCCATGCCGAGCTCTCTGGCAATAAGTGGCGCAAGCTGGAATTTAACTTGCAGGAGATGAGGAAACGTGGAAAAAAAGGGATCTTAACTTTTGGTGGCGCTTATTCTAATCATATCTATGCGACCGCTGCCGCTGGACAATTATTTGATTTTCCTACCATTGGTATTATTCGTGGAGAAGAAACCTTACCACTTAACCCTACTATATCTTTTGCGTGTCGGGCTGGTATGGAAGTAAAATATGTAGATCGGACTACCTATCGGAACAAAGAAAAACTTACTGAAATTTATCAAACGAAATTTCCTGATTACTATCTCTTGCCAGAAGGTGGAACAAATATCTTTGCGATTCCTGGTAGCGCAGGTACTGTGGCAGAAATACGGAAACAGCTTCCTCAACTCCCCGATTATATCTGTCTCGCCTGTGGAACGGGCGGTACGCTAGCAGGTATTGTGAGCGGGCTAAAAGGAGAAAGTAGCGTCCTCGGTTTTTCGGTCTTAAAAGGAGATTTTCATCAAAGAGATATCCGTCAACTCTTAGCGGATGCGAATATTACAGATCCGCAAAACTGGTCTATCAATACCGATTATCATTTTGGTGGTTATGCACGTCGTACGTCGGAACTGAAAAAATTTATAGACTCTTTTAAATTAAACTATGGTGTTCCGCTGGAATGGATTTATACGGGCAAATTAGTTTACGGAATTTTTGATTTGATGGAAAAAGGATTTTTTCCAAAAGGTAGCAGGATCGTGATAATTCATACTGGCGGGATACGAGAATGAATGCTTTTTCACGGGCCTTCCTTCGTAAAACCCAACGCAAAATTTCTTTACTTGTCGCTACGGTGTCATCCTTTTTCCATCCCGATACCGCACTGGAAAAGCATCCGGATAACCCATCACTTTTACCTTATTCATTACATTCCGAGCTTCTCTTAATGTAAAAAATGGAGCGAGCAAAATACGGGTCCAGCCATGAGTGGGTAAATATTCCGTATCAATACTACCGTAAGACTTAACTTTATCATACTCGGTACTTTGCTCATTGAAAGTAACGACTACGGTCAGTTGCACTTTATAATAAGTACCAGAGTAGGTTTTGTTTCTTTCTGTAGTTGTTGCGGCGGGTGGGGTGGAAGTTACCGCTGGAGCGGATGTTGCCTTCGGTCTTGAGGTGGAATTAGGCGTTGTGCGCACGGTGGCAGTTGAACTTTGTTTGTTTCCTATTTCAAAAACATTTTTATAAATCTTCTGATTCGTATCTTTTGTATTAAAATCGTAAGATAGCGTAGGGTAACCAATTTGTGTAACTTCTAATTTGAAGGTACGTTCTGGTAATACATCAAATCGGAAATTTTCTGTTTCAAAAAACCTGGAGACCAATAATCGCTTTTGTCCACTGGTGGTAAGTTCGTACAATGTAGCTTTGTATCTTTTATCGCGTCGAGATCGCATCTTTACGGTACCTTCTACAAAGATGCCGCTACCGAATTTATTGATGGTATAAATATCTGCGTCGTTACTTCCTTTTTTTCCACTAAAATTACGGGTGGACACCAAAAAAACATTTTCTTTACTATCCTGATAAATGTATCCAAAATCATCTGCTGGAGAATTGACAGGTTGTTTTAGATTTTCCGGTTGCTTCCAGTTTTCGGGCGTTCCGCTACTACGGAATATATCAAAACCTCCAAGCGTCGGGTGGCCGTTAGAACTAAAAAATAAGGCTTTTTGTTGTGGATCATAAAAAGGGGTTATCTCGTCTCCGATGGTATTAATTTCCTTACCCGCATTTTTAGGAAAACTAAAATCAAATTCACCGCTGTCGATACGCCGCGTGGTGTACCAAATATCCATTCCTCCAAATCCATCGGATCGGTCCGCTGCGAAATAAAGAATTTCATTATTCCCGTTTTCTACTATCTGCGGATACATGGCCGTTTTTCCACCCATCTTTATATATTCTCGCAACCTTGCTGGAGTAGACCAGCTATTGTCTTTTTTTCGGGTAACATAAATATCACATGCTGCCTGTTGTCCTTTCCAGTCATCATTTTTACAAACCGTAAAATAAAAACGTTGACCGTCTGCACTAAAACTTCCCTGACTGAGGGCACCAGCGGTGGCTGTTGGTAGTTTGGGTTCGATGGCCACCGACCATTCTCCACCTTCGAGACGAGACCGCAAAATGTTTGTTTTCTTATCACGCGCAGAGGTAAAATACAAAATACCAGAGGCAAAGGGAATCGGGGCAAAGTCATTGGCCGGAGAATTGACGGCGCTGCCCAGTCGGGATAAGGTAAATGCTGGCGCCGGATTTTCCATTCCTTCTGCGAGTAAGCAACCCGCAATTTCATTGTCTACCAATTTTTGAATCAGGGTTTTATCCGATCCCTTGTAGGTTTGGGCGTAATTCTTGAAAGCTGCTTTTGCTTCGCGGTAACGTCCCTGAGATTTGATACTGCGACCATATTTTAAACCAGCTAAAGGAAATGCTCCGTCCGATTGAATTTTTCCGAAAGCTCTTTCGGCACTCACATAGTCTCCCGCCTGAAGATAAGCTTCTCCTGCTGCGTTAGCGAATTCTTTTTTACTGGATTTGAGTCGGAAGGCAGATTCGTAGGCTTGCCCGGCGGCGGCATAGTCCCCGCTTTTTTCCATTTCTTTGGCAGAACGGGAAAGCTGTTTCCAGTTTTGCGCTAACAGACCGTTGCTCACCAGGAGTAATAATAGCGTAGTAATCGTTATCTGTAACCTTTTCATATTAGCAAATTTAAACACAAATCTACCTACTTAATCGTAAAAAAAGGTTAAAAGTTGCCGGGGAAATCTTATCCGATATGGAAGGGCTAATAGTAGCAAAGCGGTTTTTCTAACTTAAAAGCCAATTCAGACTTGTCTTTCTTTGATAAACCGTCCCACGATCTCCACCGCCACCGGATATACTTGATGTTCCAGACGTAATACCTTGGCAGCGATGTCCTCCGGTTGATCGGTCGGTAATAATTGACAACGTGCCTGTAGAATGATATTGCCTTCGTCGTATACTTCGTTGACGTAGTGAACGGTCGGACCACTTTCTTTTTCTTTATTATCAAAAACGGCTTGGTGGACATGATGACCGTACATTCCTTTTCCCCCGTATTTTGGCAATAAAGCGGGATGAATATTAATGATTCTCTTAGAAAATGCTTTGACCAAATAGGGAGGAATCAACCAGAGAAATCCCGCCAAGACAACTAGCTCAATTTGAGTTTCCGCTAATTTAGCAGTAAAATTTTTATTTTCGTAAAATTCTTGTCGAGCAATCACCAGGGTTTTAATCCCGTGTTTTTTTGCCCGATCCAGTACCCCCGCATTCTTACGATTGGAAACTATCAGCCGAACCGAAAGGTACGCGTGATTTTTCAGGTGTTGAATAATGGCTTCGGCGTTGGAGCCGCTACCGGAAGCGAAGATGGCGATGTTGAGCATGGTGGGTGGATTGATGAAAGTGGTGCTGTGTTGGGATTAGGGTGTTCAATTTATGAAAAAAAACTTCTGTACTTTTTACGAAATTCTGCAACCGCTCTGCGGTCGAAACCTTCGATACGAAATCTTGGCTAACCTGACATACTGTGATCTCGCTGAGATCATAAGTGCGTAGGAAAATGACTGCGGCTAAGGTAGTACATTAAAAGAATGACCACAGCGTGGTCGCAGAAATTTTTATATTTATTTTCAAAAAAATGTAGCAGAAATTTTACTTTGCTTCTTGCCCTCTTTTATCGCGTTCGCTTACACGATAGAAGGAAGCAAGCAGCAAGCAGCAGCATTATTCTAAAAACTGCAACGTCGCCAACTTAAACTTCTTTCCTCGTTCCCCGAATAAAATCATCTCCCGTTTTCCCGTTTGACGAGATACCTTGGGACGGAAAAGCAAGTTGTCCTGTTCGTTATTAATGAGCGGTGACATCTCCAGGCTTCCATCGCGATTGATCTGCGCGAGCGAAATAAGTGTTCGTTTTGAGTTGCCACTAAACCCATGAAGTCGGTCGTCATCCCGATCATAATTTCGCGAGTCATCGTTGAAAATAAAAAATAATTTGTCGCGTACAATGGACATGGCGTACGAAGAAAAATAACCACCATCATTGCGCGTTTCCTGTTCTTTCGGAATACGGGTGGCCCAGTCAATCTCTCCGTTGGGGCGGATATTGGCCACAATCAAATCATTATAGTGGTAATAATAATCCACACGATTGCCACCGGCACCACCGAAGCGACCACCCACAAAATTATCAAATGAGTTGACAACGTCCACGTAGTATTGTTCTCCTACCAGCACAGCACCTCCGTCGTTGCGCAAGATCAGGTGATCCAATGAAAAAGATCTTAATTCTGCTTGCTTGTTTACATCGCCAGATTGTTCCGCTTTTTCCGCTCGGGATCTTTTACGATTGGAAAGATCCGCAGTCAATAGATCAAAATCAAATTCTTTGGTGTTGTTGGCGTAGACTTCTTCGGTGATCGGATTTAGTCGGAAAAAATAAGTTCCCCGTGCACTGGCAGTTCCTTTTTGAGAATAGAAACCAGCAAAGACCAGATGTCCGTCGTTGGCGATTTTAAAAGTCAGATCCGTAATAAAATAGTTTTCTAACTCTAGTGGATATTCCACTATTTTTTCGCCACTCGCAGAATAAGCCAGAATACTATAACGATAGTTGGATCGTCCTCTTTTTATTTCCTTGGCACCTTTATCAAAAACAGTATTAAGGATATAAACGTTTCCGTCGTTGTCAATTTCAAAACTTTCGATATTGACATTTTGATCCGGGTAGGGTAGCGTAATTTCTTTTTCCCATAAAGGGTTCATCTCTTGATCGTAAACGTAGATAGAAAAAGTTTCCTGTGTTTTGCGAAGCTCTGGATTCTGATTATAAATTAATAACTTAGAACTGTCCTTGGAAATACTAAAATCAAAATAACCTTCGGCGGCTCGATTCTTGGTAGGGTTTTCTGCTACTTTGGTTAGTTTTTTTGAAGGAGTCAGCCGACGATAATCTACTTCCTGCGCGAAGAGATAATTTATTTTTTTAGCCTCATTATTAAACGAAGTAAATAGGTACATTTTGCCACCAAAAGGAATGATACTTTCAAATTCAACCCTTTTTTTATGGTACTTCATATCCAGTTTAACGGATTTGCGAAGTTTCATTTGTGGTGTATAATGTTCGAGATAAATTTTACTTGGACCATCAAAACCCTGTTGCTTTGTTCTTTCCCGCAGGGCATAAATCCCCGTTTCGTTAGAAGTGATAATTTTGGAGAGGAACGTATTGGAAGGCTTGCTGAGTTCCTGTCCCCAATCCAGTTTTGTTTTCCCGTCGGGTTGTGCCAAACCAATGGTAAAAATTCCCAACGTAAAAAGTGATATTAAAAAAGTAGTACGCATGTTTGTTATTTTATGTTGAACTGATCCTAAGGAATCAATTGATGAATTATTCAACAAGAGTCAGAATCAGTTATTTTAAAGATCCTATACTCATAGAAACAGGGATCAACCATGAATGTTTTTCTATCTGGTTAGACCTACTTTTTTTTAACTAAAATTAACAAAATTATCTACCAATAGACCGATATTTCGCTGCGTTGGCAGCATCAAGTTTGGTCATTACTTTTTTTACGGTGCTCTTGCTGGCACTGTCGGCTACTTTAAAAATATCAATAATCTCGTTGGATTTAGAGTTGGCAAAAACCTGAAGTGACATGGAATTTGGGTAAGATTTTTCCGCTTTGCCCACATCTTCTAATACAGTAGCCATGACCAATCGGGCCGTTTCTACGTCTTTGTGCATTAGATCCAAACCACGAATATGGTAATCATACATGCCTTGTCGGTAAGGACGAAGTCGTGGGTTGAGCATACTTTCCTGCATCCAGTAGCGATTACGATTTCCATCCTGAGAACGCCAGCCGCGATAAACACCCGCTACGTTGGCGGGAATCGTATTGACAATTTCCTGCGCCCGACGGAAATGTTCTTCACCACCAAAAGGTGCAAAAGTATCTCCATCCAATCCCAAAATAAAGTAAACATAATAGCCTAGGATCGAGCTTAGGTTATCCTGATAAGAATTGTTACTAAACTGAATGGGTTGAAATTGCTGATAAGAAAACTGGAAATCCTTGTCATTGTGCGAAAGCAAGACGGTTTCGGACGAACTACCATAAATAGGGCGGGATGCCTGAATTTGGATACTACCCGAAAACTCGGTTGGAGATAATTCTTCTGTAATATTAATCTGAATATTGCCGTTGATTCTTTCCTTTGGTTCGTATATGTTATCCGTCCATTTTCTGGTATTGAGAAATTCCTCAATCTGCTGTTGCATATCTTCAAAAACAGCGGGATCTACCGTTTGAATCTTTGGTACATTTACTTTTACCTGAAAATTCATTTCCTGTGCCTGAATGAAGTTAAAGGCCAGTAAGCAAATAAAAACGAGTACTATATTTTTCATAATTCTGAATCTATTAGATCGTTGTTCCTAATCCCTGAAGGAGGTAGTTTTAACGTTCCTTTTTAAATAATTTCACCAGTTCGTTAACGATATCCGTCGCAACGGCAGTTTTTGATTTTAGCGGATATTCGAGCATATTTCCATCCGAATGCAAGATGGTAATTTTATTAGTATCATGTCTAAATCCTGCTCCTTTATCCCTCAATGAATTAAGAACGATGAAATCGAAGTTTTTCTTGTGAAGTTTACCTTTTGCATTGGTTTTTTCGTCATTTGTTTCCAATGCAAAACCGACGGTTATCTGTTTTCTTGATTTACTTGCTCCCAAAGTAGCGGCAATATCCTGAGTACGTTCTAGCAAGAGCGACATATCTCCCGCCTTCTTTTTAATTTTTTTATCAGAGACTTTTGCTGGACGATAATCAGCTACCGCTGCGGCTAATATTGCTACGTCTGCTTGTTTAAAAAGATCCGTTGCGGCCACAAACATTTCCTGAGCAGATTTTACCGCAATAGTCTGGATAGAAGGATGAGCAGTTTTTAAATTAGAAGGACCTAAAATCAACTGAACTTTTGCACCTCGTCCCGCCAGTTCTTCGGCAAGCGCAATGCCCATTTTTCCGGAAGAACGATTGCCAATAAACCGCACGGGATCAATGGCTTCGTAAGTTGGTCCCGCCGTAACAATCACCGTTTTATTTTTCAAATCCTGTGTCCGGCTGCTAAAATCACTGATTAATTGAACGATCTCTGCGGGTTCTGCCATTCTTCCGGCACCGACCAATCCACTGGCTAACTCACCGTGCCCGACGGGAATAAGATGGTTGCCACCAGCAATTAATTTTTCCAGGTTATTGCGGGTCGTAAAATGTTCCCACATATCCAGATCCATAGCTGGCGCAAAAAATACCGGGCAACGTGCAGACAAGTAAGCAGCGAGCAGCATATTGTCGCAGATCCCGCTGGCCATTTTAGCAAGGGTATTTGCGGTAGCGGGTGCGACAATCATGACATCGGCCCAGAGGCCCAGTTCGACGTGGTTGTTCCACCCTTCAGTGCTGTGAACATTAGAATAAACAGCGCGCTGAGAAAGGGTACTAAGGGTTAGCGGACTGATAAAGTCGACGGCGGAAGGCGTCATAATGACCTGTACTTCCGCACCGGCTTTGATAAAAAGTCGCGTAAGTAATGCTGACTTATAAGCAGCGATGCTGCCGCTGATACCGAGAAGAATTTTTTTACCAGATAGATTGGAATCCAAAATTTTAGCTTTAGAATTAAGGCTACTTTGTTAAACCAGTTAGCCCTCTTCCAGCATATGTTTAAAATTAAACATGTCAGAAGAGGGCTAAGTAGTAAGCTGGCAGGTAGCCAGTAATTTTTTAAAAAAGATCGTGTTATAAACTTTTTAGAATTTTTTTCCTTCCCCTGCCCGATCGTGGTAATGTACTTCGCCGTTGCTAAACTCGTCACTGGCAATAAGTACCGGGTTGGGTAGTCTTTCGTAGAATTTAGAGATTTCAATCTGCTCTTTATTCTCGTGAATTTCTTCGATGGTATCTGTGTTCACCGCAAATTCTTCGAGCTTGTTGTGTAGCTCGTGTTTGAGATCGACAGAAATCTGCTTGGCTCGTCTGGAAATGATAACGAGTGATTTGTAGACATTTTTGGTGTCTTTAATCATTTCGTGAATATCCCGTGCGCCACAATTAGGCTCCAGGCCTTGAACTCTTGATTTAATGTCCGACATTAGCGATAATTTTTAATTGCTTATTGGATTTATTGATAATACTTTCCACCTCGTCTCCGTATTTACTCTTGGGATGTTTACGAAGGAAAGTCTCTGTATATTTTAATGTGTTGTTGTACCGATCCATCTGTTTGGCAAAAATGCTGTTTTCTGCCCAGTTGAAGTAAGATTTTATGGTTAAAAACCTAACCTGTTCTGCGTGTGGCGAATCCGGAAAGTCTTTCAACAAATTCTGGAAAGACTGTGTAGCTGCCTGATACTGTTTTAGATCGTAATATAGTTCCGCTTCTTTGTACGTCTTATTCTCCAATTTTGTTCGCATCTGCGTAATCAGTGAATTGGCTTCTTTTACCTTTGGACTGGTCGGATAGGTGTTAATGAATAACTGAAATCCGTCAATTGCCTTTCGGGTGTATGTCTGATCCAGTCGATAAGAAGGACTGAGCTTGTAATTAGCGTAATGTTCCATATAATCTGCCTCTTCCCGGTACTGACTATTGGGAAAAGTGTTGGAAAAGTTCTTAAAATAATAGGAAGCCAAGGTATATTTTTGCTGATAATAGTGGGTATAAGCGTAGTAAAAATACGCTTTCTCTGCTTCTGGACGTCCCTTATAGGCTCCGATCACCAATTCGAATAAGGTCTGCGCCTTTACCCAGTCTTCCTCTTCGTAGTATTGGTTCGCTTTTTTTAGAAGTAATTCAGTATCTGTACTGGTACGCAATTTCTCGTATTCACTCTTACAGGCAGTTCCTGCGAGGAGAAATAATGTAATAAAGAGACCGAAGATCAGTTGTTTATTCATAGACGTGCAAAATTACGATTTTTTTCTCAGTTTTTAGGGAATTTCCGCCTTAGACGCTATATACCGTTAAACGGAAAAAACGGTAGAAAATTATGGATTTACCCGAAAAATTGCTGTCTGGCTTTTTTATCCCAATTTTTATTTAGGATGACGGGTAAATATAAAAACAGGTTGGGTCGGGAAAGGGGAATTTTATGATTAAAATGAACAAAGCCGGCAATTGCCGGCTCTGTTTTGGTTGGAAGTATCTATGCCTCCATAGTGTTACGGTAGTTTTCCCAACCATTATTATTAAACTCATTTAAGAGCTATTTAAAAGCAAAAGAATAGAGGTACAAATGTAAAAACCTTTATCACATAATCAAAATATTTAATGTTTTATTTTCAACCATTTTTATGTTATTTATTCTTTTAATGATCCTAAGATGAGATAAAGATATTCCTTGTTTCTACCGCAAGACCATTCCCATTAATTCTTTGAATTCATCGGCTTTATTAAAATTATTATCCTGATAAGTGGTGGCACTGAAACGTAAATTATAGACGATATCGTTTCTAAACTCCAGTTCAATCTTTATATTTCCGTAGCCCTGATTAAATTTTTCCGTCTCCGTTTTTTTAAAATTCAGCGAAGGCTTCATATAATGCCGTTGAATAGACTCGACCCACTGCGGTCGATTAAAAGTGCGAACGTCACTCACGTAACTTACGTAGTTCATTTCCAGTACTTTTTCACGCAGCAGATCAAAAAGGTGGACAATTTCCGCTTTCCGATACTGTGTTTGGTGAAAATGTACGACAAATCCTTTCGCTGATGGTGTATTTAAAAAAGCGACCGCATCGTCCGTGCGGGCGGTGGGCGATAGATAAGCCGCGTATTGATTATTGAGCCAATCGAGCATCCGTTTGGCGGAGAGCGTGGACTTCCATTTTTCGTAAGCCGCTTTTTCGGCCTCGCTCCGCTCAATGATTTCGTGGACCACGGGCTGTGAGGGCGAACTCTCCTCGGAGTCTTGAAAGAGTGATTTTATTTTTTTCCAGAGGTCAGACAAGGGCGTAGGGTTTAGTGATGTTTATAACGTCCTAATTTAAACGGATGGAGGGAAGATTGGTTTACGAAATGTTTTTTGTACCTTATGTTTTGTAGGTATTCTTTTAAATCAAATACCATGAAGAAATCACTATTTGTTTACCTTTTTATTTCTTTGAGTAATTTATTATCCGCGCAAAGCTATGGACATAAGTTACTCATGATACCCGAGCGTAATTTACTACCTACCGCTATTTATGAATTTGAAGACCGCTATATCGTTCCAACTATATATCCGGATACCTTATCTTCGGTAATTACATTTGATCAGGAAGGAAGCAATCGGATAGATTTTCACTACGATGATTTTAAGTTTGCAGATCATCCATATACTCGAATCGGGGATCAACTTTTTTTCTATGCCAAGGATCGCAGTACTGATAATGACTTACGGATTCGGAAACAAAATACGCACTTTGAGACGCTTTGGGAAAAACATACGAGGTAAGTGAAGATTATTCCTTTCCAGCTACTATGATAAGTATTGATGAACATCTTTATGTAAGTGCTCTTAATCAGCGCAATGAACCCTATCAGCGAATGATCAATTTAAAAAAGATTGATACTTTGGGAAATGTAGTTTGGTCAAAAAATTATGGAGAGGATTTACAAAGGTCGCTAGCGCATCAAACAAAAGTCACGATGGATAAAAATATACTAATGTCTACAAAGAGGGATGTATATGATCTTAGCATTCCGCCCTTCAGTCAACTCATCAAAGTAGATACCGCCGGAAATATCGTATGGCACGCCATTGGAATGGAACGGTTTCCAAACGGTGCGACCAAGACTTCATTAACTGAATTGTCAAATGGACAGATCATTCAGGCTTATAGAGTCTATAAGAGAGAGACTTTCGATTTTATTGCGTTAGGCTGGTACGAACAACCGATCCGGATGGACTGGTACGACGCGGACGGTAATTTTTTATTTTATAAATATATCTTGTCGCCGAATACAAATAGTGTAAGTACCGTTGATCTAATCAACGGTCGGGGAGATTATTTTTTCGCTATTGGTTCTACCAGGGAATTGGGAATCGGTATACAGCATGGCTTGATCACTAAGATGAATCATCAAGGAGACACAATCTGGATAAAGAAGTACCAATATCCGGGTAATGACCAATCTAATGATCTCAATAGTTTTAGAGATATGATTGAGTTAGAAAACGGTGATCTGGTTACAATTGGTACGACCAAAAAGGTAGGGGAGTTTGCTCCCTTGTGGATCATGCGGGTAAATGAGTACGGCTGTTTTGGTGGAGAAGACTGTGCGGATATTGTGACTTCGGTGGCGTCGATAGACGGAGCGGAAGCTTCGCAAATCAGGGTCTATCCAAATCCTGCTAAAAATCGACTGACCGTAGAGTTGACCGATTTGACGGAAGTGCGGATTTATGATATGACGGGTAAAGAACGAATAGAGCAGCTGGGTAATACGGGTAATCGAGAGGAGGTGGATATATCCGGTTTGACGAAAGGAACGTATATTTTATCGGCTACGCGAAGGGATGGGAAGGTTTGGACGGAGTTAGTGGTGGTAGAGTAATTTTTTAAGCAACTTCACTCTTAGAATCGCTGACTTTCTGCTGTAGCAAAATATACCTTTCCTGATATTTTTGATAGTGTGTCAGGTAAGATTCAAAGCTACGAATCTCTGCCTGTTCTGGATAGTGGGCAATGAGCCTACCCAAAAAAAAGCAACCCATGGCGATGGCCGCTCCGGTAAAAATATAACCGAGACTCGCAATCATTTCTGGCAGGTCAGGATTGGATTCTACGACGATCAGAGACACGACCGCCAGAGACCAGGAAGTGATCAGCGATTTTTGGGCGGTACCGAGTAACAGAAGGTGAATGGCGTTTAACATAAAATTTATTCTTTGTTCTTTTTGTAAGAAGAATATCCTAATAAAGTTAGTAAGGTGGTTAGTGCCGCAGCACCAATTCCAAGAATATTTTTATCTCCCGGATTTTTATAAATAGCATAACTGCAAGCCACCAGAAACCCAAGTACAATCGAAAACGAAAAAAGTACATATAAGTTCTGAAATTATCCCGTCTTAGCCGATTTTTTTCAAAGGCTAAAAACATATCCTGTACTTTTTCCTCAAAGCTGGTGCTCTTTCAGAAGCTCTTTTCAGCCTGTTTTCAGTTTCGTTTTCTAGCCCTATTTTAGGAGTACGGACGGTTAAAATTTCATTGAGCTTTTGCTGTTTTTGAGATATTTCTTTTTCCAGTTTTTCTATCTCAAACTTAGGCTTTTGTTGGTCCTTCGTCATAAATACTATACTATGATCTTAAAGGTAGCTAATTATTTTTGGTTTTAAAAGTGTTTAAACAACTTCAATATTTAGTTTTGATACCTCACCCATACTTCGCCGCCCACATCTTCGCAAAATAAGTCAAAATAACATCCGCTCCCGCCCGACGAATACTCAACAACGCCTCCGGCATTGCCTGATCAAAATCCAGCCAGCCTTTTTGGGCAGCGGCGACGAGCATCGCACACTCACCGCTGACGTGATACGCGGCGATGGGCAGGTGCGTATTTTCGCGTAAGGAGTGAATTACATCCAGATAATGTATGGCCGGTTTGACCATCAAAAAATCTGCTCCTTCGACAATGTCCAGTTTAGCTTCGATGAGTGCTTCGCGTTTATTGGCGGGATCCATCTGGTAGGTTTTTTTATCACCTGCTTTGGGCGCCGAATCCAGTGCATCCCGAAATGGACCGTAGAAAGCACTGGCATATTTTGCGCAGTACGACATGATGCCCGTATCCTCGCAGCCCGCCTGGTCGAGTGCCCGACGAATAAACCCGATCCGGCCGTCCATCATATCACTGGGACCGATCAAATCAAATCCTGCTCGTGCTTGCGCCACTGCCATTTTACCCAAAATCGGCAAAGTCAAATCGTTGAGAATCATCCCTTTTTTGACCAGCCCATCGTGGCCATCCGAGCTGTACGGGTCCATCGCTACGTCGCTAATCAAACAGCATTCCGGAAAACGTTTTTTGATAGTTTTGGCAGCCTTGAGGTAGAAGTTTTTCGGATGATGACTGTACGTTGCTTTTTTGTCTTTGAGTGATTCTCTGACCGCTGGAAAAAGGATGAAATTTCGGAGTCCCAGGTCCATACATTCTTCTATTTCTCCGAGTAATAAATCCAGCGACCAGCGATAATTGCCGGGCAAAGATTTTACTTCTTTTTTGATTTTTTTGCCATCTACCAAAAAAAGTGGATAGATTAGATTGTCGACGGTCATACGAGTTTCGCGGACCATATTTCGGAGAGCAGGCGTACGGCGATTACGGCGGGGACGTTGGTTCATATTTTGGTGTAAAATTTTTTATAAATAAAAATAATTCGTAAATAGTATTTAGTTTTTTATTCAAATACTCCTCTCTGTTTTACTAACAACAAACAAACAAACAAACAAACAAACAAACAAACAAACCACTCCACAAAAACCTATTCCTTTTTTTCGATCTCTCTTTTCGGTACCGGATCATGTCCATGTCCCGCCCAGGGATGACAACGGAAGATTCGTTTGGTGCCCAGCCAGATGCCTTTTAAAACGCCCCATTCGTTGATGGATTCGAGCATGTATTGGGAGCAGGTTGGCGTGTAGCGGCAGTTGTTACCGAGATGCGGAGAGATCGCCGACTGGTAAAAACGGATGGGCAGGATGAATATTTTTTTGAACATTTTTTGCTTTTTGCTTCTTGCTTTTTGCTTTCCTCAAACGTATTTGCAGACGTGATTAGAGGAAGCCAATAGCTAGTGCCCCAGGAACTAAATAATCCATACTATGGATCTCGTTCTTTTTAGGCTGGCCTGCGTTAAAAAATTCCTCATTATGCTACGGCATAACTCCGGATTTTCTGCCTTGGCCAACCTAAAAATAACATCGCCCATAGTACCTTTTACTTAGTGCCTGGCGCACTAG
>Ga0209828_1000518_pt1 | contig 36494 bp, 35 predicted proteins | sample MaitaG_FD_187429 | JGI IMG/M metagenome (GOLD analysis project Ga0209828, IMG submission 187429) | Marine algal microbial communities from Maine, USA - Maine_Asex2 metaG (SPAdes) (version 2) | ecosystem: Host-associated > Algae > Red algae > Unclassified | place: Maine, USA | collected 2015-01-05
CCTCAACGTCATAGCGCGAAGCCTCAACCACCGACCACGCAAAACCCTCGGATATATGAAACCATACGAAGCACTAACCGCCGCGTTGCACTGACCCCCTGAACACAACCAGGCACCGTGACGTTAGGTGCCAAGACGTTAGGTGCAGGTATTTGGGAACGCCCGTTTTTGGAGGGTGATGCGCTTGAGGTTTAGGACCCACACGAAAATTGTTAGGCTTCCTTTACGGATTCTCTAAATCCCGCGCTAGTCTGCCTCGTCATGATGATTTCCAAGTTTCACCAACGGCGACCGCCGGCCATTCGAGCAGCTGCGTTATTGAGCGTGATTGCGCTGGTGTTCGCAGCGTGCGGTTCGAGTGCAGCCGAGCCCGCCGTCGACGACGTCGCAGATGCTCCGGCACCCCCCGAGCGCACACTCGACGGCGTCGCAGCCGACATCTTTGGCGAGCCATGCATGGCGAGCCAAGACCGTGAGATCACCGTGTACTCGGGTCGTACCGAGAACCTCCTGGAACCTGTGCTTGAGGCCTTTACCTGCGAGACAGGTGTCGAGGTGGCTGTTCGTTGGGCCGATAGCACCGACTTGGCGCTTCTTCTCGACGAAGAAGGTGATCGAACTCCTGCAGATGTCTACTTGAGTCGCAGCCCTGGGCCTGTCGGCTTTCTTGAATCGCGTGGGTTGCTCGGTGAAATCGATGACGACGTACTCGATCTCGTCGGCGAAGAGAACCGGTCGACCGCAGGCACGTGGATCGGCTTCTCGGGTCGCAAGCGAGTTGCTGTCTACAACGTCGACGCCCTTGTCGAAACCGAGCTACCGGAGTCGATCTTTGAACTCACCGACCCTGTATGGAACGGGCGGGTTGCGCTTCCGGCAACGAATGGTTCGTTCACCGACTGGTTTACGGTCTTTCGTGATCAGTTTGGTACGGATGTCGCGACCCAGTGGCTCGACGACATGGTTGCAAACGACGCCAAGTACTACCCAAATAACCGTTCGATCGTAGAAGCTGCCGGCCGAGGCGAGATCGACATTGGCTTGGTCAACCACTACTACAACTACCAAGAGGTCGCCGCTTCTGGCGACAGCCACCGAGCTCTTAACCACGACTTTGGCGACGACGACATTGGCTCACTCCTGATTATCACCGCAGCCTCGGTCATCGCTGCGAGTGACAACACCGAAGATGCAAACGAACTCTTGAGTTACTTGTTGTCTGTGCCGGTGCAGGAGTATTTCGCACAGGAGACCTTTGAGTATCCGCTTGCTGCGGGTGTTGATGCGGCCGCCGTCCTTCCGCCGCTCACAGCGCTTGAGATTGGCACTGTTGATTTCGATGCGCTTGGTGGCGGGTTCGAGGAGACCACTCGCATCATCGACGCCACCGGCATCGCCAACCAGTAGTCGGAACCTGACCTGCCTGACGTGAAGACCGACTCGTGAAGACCCTGTTATGACCAAGCCTGCTGCTGCGCCGATTGCGTTGCGGGCCGCGAGCGTGGTCATTGCGGTCGCCTTCATGTTTCCAGGTGCTTACCTGGTGTGGCGAAACATCAGCACCGAAGCTGACCCGCTGGGGCTGCTCAGCTCATCTCGCACCCTTGGACCACTGTGGCGGACGCTACAACTTGCAATCTCGGTTTCGGTCTCGGCTTGCCTGATCGGTACCGCCCTTGCGTGGATCACCATGCGGACCAATGTGCCGCTGCGCCGTTTCTGGAGAACGCTGCTGCCGTTGCCGCTGGTGTTTCCCACGTTCATCGGAGCTGCTGCGTTCATTCGCACACTGAATCCTGGCGGTCTTGCCAATGACTTCTTTGCGGCTTTTGGTCTGACCAATCCGCCCGAGCTGCGCGGTTTCTTTGGTGCGTGGCTGGTGCTCACGCTGTTTACCTATCCCTACGTCTACCTGCCGGTGGCTGCCCGATTGCAGCGGTTGCCGGGTTCGCTCGAAGAGAGCGCTCGAGTGCTCGGCGATTCAGCAGCGCAGGCATTTCGTCGAATCGTGGTACCGCAGATTGCCGGTGCGGTCGCTGCTGGAACGCTGCTCGTGTTTCTCTACACGATCAGCGACTTCGGCGCCGTGCAGCTCATGCGATACGACACGTTGACGCGAGCAATCGAAACGAACTATCTGGCGCGGCCAGCGGTTGCGTTTGCGCTCAGCCTGGTCTTGCTCGTGCTGGCGATTGTCATTGTGGGCGGTGAACGTCTGCTTGGCCGCCGCACGGCCAACGAGGTTTCCTCTCGCTCAACCCGCCCCGTCATATACCCACTTGGACGGTGGCGTGCACCGGTTACTGCACTGGTCGTGTTCCTTGCTTCGCTCAGCGTGGGAGCGCCATTGACGGCGCTTATCGACTGGGCCGGCGACGGCTTGCTTCGGGCATCACGTAACGGTCGTCCGTTGACCATCGACCGAGAAAAAGTCACCGAGGCCGCACTGAACACGCTGGAGTCGAGCGTGCTCGCAGCCATCGTGGCGGTGCTTGCGGTGCTGCCGATCGCCTTCCTGGTCGGCCGTCATCGAAGTCGTTCGGGCGCCGTTTCGCACGCAGTTGTGATTGCCACGTTTGCGCTACCTGGAATTCTGATCGCGCTGGCGCTGCGATTTTGGACCTTGCGGTCCGGTCTCGCCGGAGACCTGTTGTTCGACTCAAAGACGTTGCTGATTTTCGCCTATGTCGTTCGCTTCGGTTCACTCGCCATGGGTATCACGTTGGTCGCCGTGCAAACGGTGCCCGATCGTTTTCAGGACGTAGGCGCAACGCTGGGCGCTGGTCGCCTGCGACGGCTCCGAACGATTGACCTGCCGCTAATGGCCCCAGGTTTGTTGGCGGCGGTGGGTTTGGTATTGCTGTCGACGATGAAAGAGCTGCCGATAAGCCTGATCATCGCGCCGCTCGGCTATCCCACGTTGACCACTCGCATCTTTGGATCGTTCGAAGACGCATTCGTCGCCGAAGCCGGAATCATGGCCGTGGTGTTGGTTGCGATGTCTGCAACGTTGTCATGGTTCCTGGTGTTGCGCCGCGCCGAAAACCACCAGTCCTAACCACTTACGCCGCGCCGGCGACTCGTCGCCCATTAACCCACACGTCGCGGATGTCGGCAGGCGTTGCGAGTCGCACGATCTTCTCGAATCGTCGGGCGGGATCGTCGATGTCATCCCACACCTGCAACGGTGAACCCGGCCGGTTGAACTGAACGGCCATGGCGTCGAAGCGCTTGCCAACTGCGAGCAGGCCAGCAGGAACGTTGAGTAGATCGGCGCCGCCGACGGTTGCTATGTAGAAGGCTTCCAAGATGGTAAGCCGTGAGTCGGGCACACCTCGTTCGGCTGGTACGAGCCCAGGGTCGACGCCGTCTTCGAGGTACCTCGATGCAGTCACGGCGGCAGCGCACTGGGGGAGTAGGCCAGGGGCAGCGCCCCCCGCTATGTCGGTGCCAAGTCCGACCCGCACGCCGGCGTCGAGCGCACGGCGAGCTGGGAATACGGCGTTGGCGAAGTAGGCGTTCGACAGCGGGCAATGGGCGACGCCAGCGCCCGCGGTTCGGATGTGGGCGAAGTCTGCGTTGGTCAGATGGTCGCCATGGGCGAGCACCGTGTGAGATTGCAACAGGTCAAAGCTGGCAAGCGCTTTGGTGTCCGAGACCGAAAAACGCTCGATTGCATAGTTGTGTTGCCAGTCGCTCTCTGAGCAATGCGTTTGCACCAGCACGTTGGCATCGCGAGCGAGTTTGCCAAGGCCGCGCAGGGTGTCGTCGGTGCAGGCGGGAGTGAATCGAGGCGTCACGATCGGCTGTACAAGCTCATTGCCGAGTGCTCGAATCTCGGCAATCGAAGCAGTCGATGCGTCAATCGCAGCAGCAACGTTGTCGTCTCGGTACCAGTCGGGGGTGCCCTCTGGATGATCCATCGCAACCCGCCCGACAAACGCTCGTTGGCCGAGCTCTGCGCAGGTGGCAGCCAACATGGTTGTGGTGGTCACGTCGATCGTGCCGTAATAGACGGCGGTCGTGGTGCCATGGGCGAGCAACGTGGCAACCATCTGCGGCCACACCTCGGCAGCAAGCGCGGGGTCGGTCAGTCGCTTCTCCAGAGGGAAGGTGTGCTCAAACAGCCAGTGCTCAAGGGGCAGGTCAAGGCCGGTGCCAAGCTGGGGCCACTGCGGCGCGTGAATGTGGGTGTCGATCAGCCCCGGCAACAACACGACGTCATCAGCAAGGGCGTGATCGGCGACGGCATCGCTTGGGCCAATAGCTGCAATCGTGCCGGTCTCGTCGACGTCGATGCGAACCTGCTCCAGGGTTTCGAGCTCGCCTCGCCTTGGTGTCTGCATGATCGTGGCTTGCATCGAAAACGGTTGTTTCATAGCTCAATACTGGCGCACGGAATGCTGGGCGCAGGCAAAGACGACTGCGGTAGCGCAGATGTCGCCGCCGGGCCACGGTTTGGGAAGCAACCCCTATGTGCAGGAGATCAACGAGATCCTGCGCCAGCAGTATTACCCGCAGACCTGGTCGCTGGCTTGCCGTTCTCTGCAGGGGTCGAGGAAATCTGGCGACAGCGGGAACTAGTAGCCGAGATGTAGCGTCGAACTGGCATGCAGAATCCCATGAAGCCGTTCGCGGTTATTGTCGTTGTGCTGGTTGCAACGACCTCGCTGATCACCATGACCACCGGCTCGGCCGCGGCATGCTCGTGTGCGTCACCGAATCCGCTGGCGATGATTCCCGAGTCCGACGTGGTCTTCACGGGAACGGTGCTGCCCGACGACCAAGTCCGCTTTGGAACGCGATGGGACTTTGCGGTCGAGGGCGTGATCAAGGGTGAGGTCGGCAGCAACGAGACGGTGACGGGTGATGACAGCATTGGTCAATGTGGGCCCGAACTTGGCCGTTTCAGCTACCCCATTGTGGTGTTCGCCGACGAACTCGACGGCAAATTGGTCATCGGCGGCTGCACCCCCGTGCCGAGCGTTGATGACTTCGCTGCGATGATTGACCAACAAGCCGCAGAGCCCACAGACACTGGCACGGGTCCACCGGCTGCGATCGCACGAGGCAGTGATCAGCAAAGCAACCTTTTGGTTCTTAATGGTCAGGGTCGCACGATTGCGAGGGCGTGGCTCGATGCGGCGCGTGCAGGTGGCGTGGCACATTGCCCTGGTTCAACTGCGGCAGTGATTGTATCGGGCTATCCCGATGCGACGCTCACGACCCTCGACCTCGAGTCGTTGACGGTCACTGCGCAACGGAGTATCGATAGTGGCTTCTGGGGGTTCAACGGAGATCAGGTTGCCTGTTTAGGTGATGCAAAGACGATCGTCACGTCGTCTGGGTTCGGACCAGAGAGCGAACGCGTCGAGGTCGCGTCCATCTCGCTCACCTCAGATGACGTGGAGATCGCCCGTCAGTCTTTCGACGACGTGAGTCGGGGAGTAATCGGTCCGACAGGAATCATCTACCTCTTACCGTCGCTCGCTGCCTCGCCGCTGCGGGCGCTCGATCCGGAACACCTCGGTGACATTCCCTTGGGCGCTGACATCTTGCCCACAGGAGCAACGGCAATCGCCGGTGCTGTAGCACCCGATGGTTCCGAGTTGGCCGTTCTAGCGCGACTCGATGGCGTGGATCTCGGCTGGGATTCGGGGGCCACGCACATTCTGGTGATCCCACTCGACAACGGTGTGCCATCAGCACCGCCCGTCGTGTCGATCGAACTGAACAACGCGGGCGACACCATTTTTGCGCCTCAAGCAGGTGCGGCCGATGCCATTGCGTGGCTTGACGAATCGACATGGATCGTCCAGGCCACAACGGGCACCAACAATCGGATGAGAGTTGTTGATCGCAACGGCACCCACGTGGTCGACAATGTGTTCTCCAGCTGGGGAAGTGATCCGGTGGCGATCAGTAGCGGTGCGCTGCGATCTACTAAGGGTGGGATCGAGTTCATTCGAGCCACCGGCGAGGTCAGCGACGGCGACCCTGCGCCGACCTTTCGGCAATTCGGATGGTTCGCGATCGCACCCCTGATCGACCCGCCAGCGTTCACGCCGATAGCGACCCAACCTGAGCGTGTCATCGAGATTCAACCCGTTGCCGCTGGTACGGCTTCGCCTCGCCCGACCGTCATTGACACTCCCGTGGGTCGGTTCCGTCAGCGCACTGTTGCGCTCGGAGCGGTCGCTGCGGTAGCGCTTGCATGCGCGGGTGCGCTTATCTATCGACGTCAGCGCGGTGAACCGGCGCGGTGAGGTCGCAATTCGCCGCAGCATTTGCGTACCTAACAAGCGTTAGGTAGGTTGTCGGGAGTGGCACTGGGAACCAGCGAGCGCCTCGCAGAAACGTCAGAGGAATCAACAGGTCGTCGTCGCGTACTTGATGCAGCGGCCGAGCAGTTCGTTGCCCACGGCTACGCGGGCACGACGCTGCGCCAGATCGCAGCCGACGCGGGCATCAAGGCCGGGTCGATCTACCACCACTTCGATTCCAAAGAAGCGCTCTTCATTGCTGTGCTCGACGATGGCATCTCCGTGATGCTGCAAGCGTTCGCTGCGACGAGCGATTCGGTCGCTGACGACTCGACGACCCACGACCAATTGCTCGCACATGTACGTGCACACCTGAGCGCCGTGTTTGAGAACGGTCCGTACACCACGGCTCACGTGACCTCGTTCTTCAGCGCCCCGACCGAAGTGCGCAAGCAGGTCGTGCCGATTCGCGACGGCTACGAGCAGCAATGGAACAACCTGTTCGCCGAGCTCTTCCCAACCGTTGCCCCCAAGACTCTGCGCTTGCATCGCGTCATCTTGTTTGGGGCAATGAACGCGTCAGCCGAGTGGTTTGACCCAGGTGGTGACATCTCAGTCCAACATCTAGCGTCAGCGATCACCGGTCAGTTTCTCAATGGGCTCAATGGGCTCGCCAATCTCAACGGAACGACATCATGAACCGAATCACGTCGCGGATCGATCTGCAATCAGATGAGTTCGCGGCCAATCGCAACAAGTACCACGACGAAGTCGCCGTGCTGAAAGAACGCCAACAGATGGCGATCGATGGTGGTGAGAAGCGACAGCGTTCGATCGAACGCCACTTGGGTCGTGGCAAGGTCATGGTGCGCGACCGCATCGATCTTGTGACCGACGACAACACGCCGTTCCTTGAGCTGTCCACGCTGAGCGCCTTCGGGCAGTACAACGACGAAGCCCCCGGTGCAGGCATCGTCACCGGCATAGGCATTGTCCATGGCGTGCCGTGGGTATTCATTGCGAACGACGCAACGGTCAAGGGCGGGTCGCTTCTTCCCGTGTCGATCAAAAAGCACGTGCGAGCACAAGACGTCGCACTCGAGAATGAGCTCGGCATCATCTATCTGGTCGACTCGGGCGGCGCGTTTTTACCGCTGCAAGACGAGATCTTCCCGGACAAGGATCACTTCGGCGGTTCCTTTTACCGCCAGGCGCGCTTGTCGGCACGGGGACTTCCCCAGCTCTCGGTTGTGCTCGGCGGTTGCACTGCGGGCGGCGCGTATGTTCCAGCGTTGAGCGACGAAGTGATCATGGTGGAAGGCATCGGCCGCATCTTCTTGGGCGGGCCTCCGATCGTCAAAGCGGCGCTTGGTGAGATAATTGAACCCGACGACCTGGGTGGCGCCGTGCTGCACACCCGCACGTCGGGTGTCAGCGACTACATCGCAAGCAATGAGCGCGAGGCCTACGGCAAACTCCGCGAGATCTGCGAGACGACAAATCAACGCAAGGTCGATCACCGTCAAGGTTGGATCGACTGGGTGGAACCCGAAGCGCCAGCGCACCCAGTCGAGGAGATCTATGGCATCGTCAGCGCCGACGACCGGATCCCGTTCGACGCCACCGAGATCATCGCTCGACTTGTCGACGGCAGCCGATTTGCTGCGTTCAAACCAGAGTGGGGTGACTCGATCGTGTGCGGCTTCGCTCGCATCTGGGGCAACTTGGTCGGGATCATTGCGAACAACGGTGTGATTTTCTCTGAGTCCGCACTCAAGGCGACACACTTCATTGAGTTGTGCGAGCAGCGCCGCGTCCCACTTGTGTTCCTGCAAAACACCAGCGGGTACATGGTTGGTAGCGACAGCGAAAAGGGCGGTATCGCCAAGAACGGCGCCAAGATGGTCGCCGCAGTCGCCAACGCAACCGTGCCTCGCTACACCGTGCTTATTGGCGGCGCCTATGGAGCGGGCAACTACGGCATGTGTGGGCGTGGTTTCAACCCGCGGTTCCTGTTCGCCTGGCCGAACTCGCGCATTGCAACCATGGCCGCCGACACCGCAGAGACCGTCTTGGTCGACATCCGGGTTGGGGGCATGAAGGGTGCAGAGACGACCGAAGCCGAACTCGCCGAAATCCGCCGCACCATACGTGAACAGTACGAAACCCAGAGCGATCCCTACTACGCGACCAGTCGACTGTGGGACGACGGCCTCATCGACCCAGTCGACACCCGCGATGCGTTGGGCCTAGTCATTGGCCTCGCAGCGCGACAAGACAAACCCGAGCCCGGACCCGGCCTCGTGTACCGGATGTGACGGCATGAGAATTCTTGTAGCTAACCGTGGCGAGATCGCTCGCCGCATTATCCGAACGGCGCACCGTCTCGGCCATGAAACGGTCGCTGTGTTCGCCGAACCAGATCGGCATGCGCCCTATGTTGCCGAAGCCACGGCGGCGCACAAAATTGGCCCAGCAAGTTTGGCTGACTCCTACCTTTCGGTCGAACGCATCATGTCCGCTGCCACCCGTTCCGGCGCTCACGCAATCCACCCCGGTTATGGCTTCCTGGCCGAGAACGCGCAACTCGCCACGACGTGTGCGCAATACGGGCTGATCTGGATTGGCCCGAACCCAGACGTGATTGCGTCGATGGGTTCCAAGATCGAGGCTCGCAAGATTGCCGAAGCGGCTGGTGTGCCAACTATTCCTGGGTGGTCGGGCTCACAACAACCAGGTGCGCTTTATCAGGCAGCCGAACAAATCGGGTTCCCTGTGCTGATCAAGGCGTCAGCCGGCGGCGGCGGCAAAGGCATTCGCATTGCCACTAGCCCGGCTGAGTTTGAGACCGCACGTCAGGCAGCCGCAGCCGAAGCTGAGAATGCGTTCGGCGACGCCGACGTGATCGTTGAGCGGTACATTCAGCGCCCTCGTCATATCGAGGTGCAAATCATTGCCGACAAGCACGGGGCAGTCGCCGAACTCGGCACCCGTGAGTGTTCGGTGCAACGCCGCTACCAGAAGCTGCTCGAAGAAGCTCCAGCGCCAAACCTGGCACCCGAGACGCGTCGTGGTATTCGTGAGTCAGCCAGAGTGTTGGCCAAGGCGGTTGGCTACGACTCGGCTGGCACGGTGGAGTTCATCGTTGACGACGAAACCGGCCAGCACTACTTCCTTGAGATGAACACCCGACTACAGGTCGAACATCCTGTAACCGAAATGATCACGGGTCTCGACCTGGTCGAACTGATGATCCGCATCGCCGCCGGTGAGCGATTACCGTTGGACCCGACGCAACTTCGTTTCAGTGGCCACGCGATCGAAGCCCGCATCTTGGCCGAGGACAGTGCGAACGGATTCGTGCCACAAATCGGCACGGTGCGCCAAGTACAGGTGCCACCGAACGTGCGATGGGATGCAGCAATCGAACCCGGCACCGAGATCACGCCGCACTATGACTCCATGATCGCCAAGCTCATCGTTCACGGCGCCAACCGCAATGAAGCCCTCGCCAAAATGCGGCAGGCACTCGATCACCTGATTATCGATGGTGTTGCCACGACTGCTGGGTTTCACCGCTGGTTACTCGATCAAGACCCAGTCGTAGCAGGCCGAGTCACCACACGATTCCTCGATGACAACGCAGCACCCGATGACGGGCCAACGCGCAAGGAACGGCAAGAAGACAGCGACGACCCACGCATCATCGAAGAGAACCACTTTGTTGGTCTCGCTGCAGGCGGCGCCTGGTTTAGAGCCGTCGATGAGGCGACACCGAACACGTCGCCATGGATTGGTTCGTCGTTCTCGCTCACACCACGCCCCGGCTACCGCAGTGTGCACCTTGTCAACGATCACGAGCGTGGCAGCACGTCACTTGGCCATTGGGTCGACATCGGTGAGTTACCTACAACTCCTGCGGTCGTTGATCTGGCGCAGCGACGGGTTGCCATCAATCACCTCGGCTACACGTACAGTTTCAGAGTTCCGACGCGGAGCGAACACTGGGCGCCTGAACGCGAGACCCGTCAAAGTACTGGCGACGCCATCGTGGCACCATTTCCTGCCGTTGTCAGCGAGGTGCTTGTGCAGTCCGGCGACGTCGTTGACGGCGACCAAACCTTGGTTGTCATCGAGGCTATGAAGATGCTGCACTCACTGCGAGCAAACGGCGCAGCGACGATCGCTGCGGTCAGGGTTGCCCCTGGTGACCAAGTTTCTACAGGCGACGTGCTTGTCATGTTCGCCACACCAACCTTTGAAGAAGACGAGTCCCAGGAGGCTCCACAATGACCAATCGCAATGCGTACATGACCGATGAGTTGCAGGCGATCTATGACCAGACGGTCGACTTCGTCACCAACGAAGTCAAACCCAAAGGTGAGCAATGGGAAGAAGATGGCAAGGTTCCGCGCGAGGTGCTTCGGCAGATGGGCAGCTTGGGCATGTTCAGTCTGCGGGTTCCCGAGGAGCTTGGGGGTCTTGGCATGGGCTACTTGGCATCAGCAACCTTTAGTGAAGCGCTCGGTGCGTCGACCTTTGCAGGCTTCGAAGTAACCGCGCTGGTGCACACCGATATGGCTGGCCCGCACCTGATCAACTCAGGTAGCAAAGAACAACTCGAAAAGTATGTGCCACAGATGATGGCGGGCGAGTTCATACTGTCGATCGGGGTCAGCGAACCAGACGCTGGCTCTGATGTTGCCGGCATCCGAACCAAAGCCGTCAAGGACGGCGACGGCTGGCGTATCAACGGGACCAAGACCTTCATAACCAACGCCGTCTACGGCGATATGACCATCGTGGCCGCACGAACCGACACGGAGAACAAGTACGGCATCTCGATGTTCTTGGTGCCAGCAGGTACCGAAGGGTTCTCAGTAGCCAAGAAACTGAACAAGCACGGTTGGCGATGTTCGGACACCGCCGAGCTCACTCTCGACGACGTGTGGGTATCCGACGAGCAACTCTTGGGCACGCCACATCGCGGCTTCTACGAGACCATGAAGAATTTTCAGAACGAACGCATGGTGCTCATCGGCATGGGAGTCGGCGCAGCACAAGCAGCAATCGACATGACAAACGAGTACACACAGAACCGCAGCGCATTCGGCGGCCAACTCTTTGACCTGGGAGCGATCCGCCAGCGCATGGCAATGAACCAAGCGAAGGTCGACGCAGCACGGGCGTCTATGTATCACGCCGCATGGCTGGGCGACCAAGACATAGACAACGTCAAGGAAATGTCTGGCGCAAAGGCGTGGGGCTGCGAGATCGTTAACGAAGTCATGTACGACTGCGTGCAGTTCCACGGAGGCATGGGCTACATGCGAGAGTCAGCGATCGAGCGCATGTACCGCGACGCCCGAATACTGCCCATTGGTGGCGGCGCCACCGAGGTCATGCTCGAAGAAGTCGCCAAACGCTCCTACGCTTCGGTCTGATGTTCCCTGCGCCACTTCCTCGACTGAGGTCGCTGTTGTTCGCTCCAGCGATTCGCGAAGATCTCATTCCCAAGACCACTCGCTCCGGTGCCGACGGCATCGTGATTGACTGTGAAGACGCAACACCCACCGGGCAAAAGGCTGCCGGACGGTACAACGCCGTTGAGTTGGCGCCCACCATCATGGGTCAAGGCAGCGCAATCTTTGTGCGCGTGAATCCGCCCGGCACACCGTGGTTCAACGATGACATCTCGTTTGGTCTCCACACCGAACTCGGCGGTGTTGTAGTGCCAATGGTGGAGACCACGCAGGGGCTCGACCAGTGTTCGAACGCGCTCGCCGAAGCTGGCTTCGGTCACCTTGGGATCCTCGCTGGTCTCGAAACCGCACGGGGTGTCGCTGACGCCCGAGAGCTCCTTGGCCACCGCCAGGTGGTCGGCGCCTACTTCGGTGCAGAGGACTACATCGCCGACCTGGGTGGTGTGCGCACGGCAACGAACAACGAGGTGCTTTTCGCCCGTTCGTCTGTCGCCCTATCAGGGCGGCTTGCCCGCAAACCAGTGATCGACCAGATCGTGTCCAACTTCCGCGACTCGGATCGCATGACACGCGAGAGCGTTCAGGCCCGCGCCATGGGTTTCGCCGGCAAGCTCTGCATCCACCCCGGACAGGTCGAGCTCGCGAACGCCGGATTCACCCCGAGCGAAGAAGAGATCGAGCGCGCCGAACGACTGCTTGCAGCCTTTGATATCGGCGTGGCGTCGGGCGTGGCAGCGATCGACTTCGAAGGCCAGATGGTCGACGAACCACTTGCCGAGCAGGCGCGCCAGATTCTGGCAGCGGCCGGGATCGACCCCCGAAACGACGGTTAACAATGGCGCGAGAGATCATCCCCAAAGGCATGTGGCTCGAGGAACTCACACCCGGCCTCATTGTCCAACACGCCTTGACCCGCACCGTGACCGAAGCCGACAATGTCGGCTTCACCGTGTCAACCATGAACCCTGCGCCGCTGCACCTAGACGCTGACTACGCGTCAACCACGCAGTTCGGCGAGGTGCTTGTGAACTCGATGTATACCGTTGCCTTGCTCGTAGGACTCTCGGTGCACGAACTGACCCACGGCACGACCGTTGCCAACCTTGGCTTCGATGCCGTCACGTTCCCTGCACCGGTGTTCCATGGCGACACGATTCACGCCGAGACAGAAATCAAGGCGGCACGCGCATCGAAATCGCAGCCCGATCGAGGCATCGTGACCTTTGAACACCGAGCCTTCAACCAGGACGACGTGCTTGTCTGCTCTGCGGTGCGCAACGCCCTGATGTTCACGCGCCCCTAGTGTCCCGTCCGGCTAATAAGCGTGCGAATTCAACGGCCCTTTTCGCCACTCGCTGCGTTCTCGAATCGGCTATTCCAGCCCGAGGAGTAGCCGATCCTGCGGCCTTGCGAGGAACGAAAATGACTCGCCGAATTCATCACCGGATCAACCGGACAGGACGCTAGGCGCTCTCGTTATACGTTTTTGGGTAACTCGTTGAATGGCGTGTTGCGGTCGTGGCCGGGTTCTTTGGGAAGGCCAAGCACGCGTTCGCCAATGATGTTCTTCTGAATCTGGTCGGTACCGCCATAGATCGGCGGCGCCTGCGCATTGAGGGCAACGTTCACGACAGCCGGGTCCGTCATCGATGCAGTCGCAGCCAACATGCCATCGGCACCAATAATGCGAAGGCCAATGTCGCGGAACTGGCGGTGATGTTCGCCATTCCAGAGCTTGGCGATATTAGGTTCGCCGCCCGTTCGCTGCGCCTTGACTCGCGCCCGCTGCATGTTCAAACGGTTGACCTGCATCATTGTGTAGAGCTTCATTAGGTCTTGGCGCATCGTTGGTTCTTCGGTGCGGCCAAGCTTGCGAGCCATCTCGACGTAGCGATCGAACAGTTTCATACCGACACCCGGGGCGTGGCCTTCGGCGCGGCTTTCTTTGGACCGCTGCACGACCTCACCTGCGACACGGTCAAACGAGTTCATGCGCTTGCCCGGAGCTGCCATTGCAACGCCGGTCGAACCGGTGCCAATGCTCGTGCGCTCTACCGTCAGCGTGGTGTTCGCGACTCGCCACCCGTCGCCAAGATCACCGATGCGATCGTCGTTGCTGACGCGAGCGTTATCCATAAAAACTTCGCTGAAGAACGTACGGCCAGTCATTTCTTTGAGTGGGCGTACGTCGACGCCGTCTTGGTCCATGTCGATCGCAAAGTAGGACATGCCACGATGTTTCGGCGCGGTTGGGTCGGTGCGAGCGACCAACATGCCGAGGTCGGCAGCATGACCCTGCGAGGTCCAAACCTTTTGGCCGGTGACATGCCATTCGTCGCCGTCGAGCTCCCCCTTTGTCTGCAGTCCAGCGAGGTCTGAACCCGCAACGGGTTCAGAGAACAGCTGACACCAGGCTTCTTGACCATTCAAGATCTGCGGGATGTACCGATCAATCTGATCTTGGGTTCCGTGGGCCGCAATCGTGGGCGCAGCGAGCATGAACCCCAATCCAGGCGGTGGCCCCAAAATGTCTTTCGATGCCATCAACCGCATCGCCTGGGTCTCCTGGCCCTGCCCCCAGCCTCTACCATATGCGTTCTCAGGCAAGCTTGGTTTTGCATACCCGCTATCGGCCAGGATCTGCCACCATTCGCCAACGGTCAGCTTGGGGTCCCAGTTTGCGTCGAGCCAGTTTGCGAGCTCGTCCATCTCGTCAGTTGCCATGCTTCGAGGTTATGCGGCGCGACTCGCGATCTAACTGTCGAGCCGAATCAGGTTTGGGCGAGAACGCCGCGCAGCATGCTTTGGCCGCTGTGCGTCGCCTCGCCATCGCGGGGTTCCACCGAAATGTCGACAATTGGGAACTCTTCGAACGTGACGCCCGCTGGAAGCTCAAAGCGACCGCTTTGGGTGACGATGCCGAGGGAGCGCATGTCGCTGACGTCGGTGTTGATGAGCCACAGCTCAAGGTCAGCATCCGCGCCCGCCGATGGCACTGCCGTCAAGGTGACCTCGACGAAACAGTCTTGGCCTTCGCACGACAACACGGCCTCTGCACTCTCACTCGTCGGGATCTGCAGGCCAGCATCGGTCAATGACGCAAAGGCAAGCTGATCAGCCGGAACCGAATCTTCTTGCAGGTTGAACAGTGCAAGAGATACGCCAACCAGCACGACCAGTGCGGCAACCATTGACAACACCCGAGGTGACATGAACCGATTCGTTGACTTGCGCCGAGCAGTTGCCTCTTCAGACGCAAGCGCGACTTCGAGCTCGGCAAGCACGTTGTTCCACACCTGAGGGGGTGGTTCTATGCGATCGAAGTCATGTGGCTCGACCTTGCGAGCAATGCGCTCAACCGCGTCGTCGCTAAAAAGCGGGTAGTCGCGACTGTTGTCGTTCATGACGCCGCCTCTAGGTAGCGACGCAGTCGGGCGAGTCCGCGTCGGATATCACTTTTCACTGTGCCCAGCGGTATGGCTGTGTGTTCAGCGATCTGTTCGTGGGTGAGGTCTTGATAGAACGCAAGCTGCACAACAGTGCGGGGTCGATCAGGAAGCGTTGCGAGCGCTTCGGTGACCAACAGTCGGTCGGCCAAGTGGTCAACCGGCGACCTGCCATCGGTGGGGTGCTCAAGCCGAGAAGTGTCGGTGTTGCTCACTTGGGGAACCTGGCGTCCTTCTTTGCGGTAGGTATCAATGATCTTGTTCTTGGCAATGCCCACGAGCCATGCGGCGAGTGGCCCACGATCTGGATCGAACCGGTCTCGGGCTTTCCAAGCCGCCAAGAACACCTCTTGGGTGATGTCGGCTGCCGCTGAGGGATGGGCCCGAGCACACAAGGTGTGAATCAGAGAGCCATGTGCGGTGAACGCTGCTGCAAGACCGTTCTCGCTACCTGATCGAAACGCCACTTCAGTGGCGTCGGCTGGAATCACCTGGATCTGATCACCCGGTCGCTTGACGTTACGCGGCGATGTCGCAAGCAGTGGTCGCATGCTGAAAAGCGGAAGCGGGATGACAGACATCACGTGGTAGTTCGACGGAAATGCAGTGGCAGATGCACCTAATCGCCGATTTCTCAGCAATCTTCTTTGCCCGACTACATGTGCATCTGCGCGCCATGGATTCACCGTAAGAGCCGTATCCAAACGAAAGGTAAATCCCATGCGCAAAGTTCTATCTGCACTCATGGTAATAGCGATCGCTTCGATCGTATTCGCTGTTCCTGCTTCGGCACAGAGCGCTCGTATCCATCTGCTCCACGGTATTCCAGATACCGACGTAGACGTCGAAGCTGGCGGTGAGAACGTCTTTGAGGGGTTCGCATTCGGAGATACCCAAGATCTATCAAGTTTCGCTGGCGTCACGCTTGAAGATGTCAAGGTTAAGGTCGCAGGAACAGACACCGTGGCTATCGACGCTGGCGATGTAGCGCTTCCAGGGTCTGGCAACTACACGCTGATCGCGCATCTCGATGCGTCAGGTACCCCAACGATCGGTGTCTTTGAGAACAACACGGCGACCATCGATGCAGGTAGCGGTCGCATTACGGTGCGACACACCGCCGCAGCGCCCGCCGTTGACATTCTTGCCAACGGAGATATTGCGTTTGAGAACGTGCCGAACGGCGCGGGTGGCGATGCTGACCTACCAGCGGGCACCGTCTCTGCCTCAGTCGTACCGACAGGAGCGAGCGAACCGGTCGTCATTGGTCCCGCCGATCTTCCGATTGCTGCTGGCGCGAACCTGATTGTGTACGCGGTGGGTTCCCTTGATGCAGACACACTCACCGTTCTAACGGAGTCAATCGACGGTCTTGGCGCTGCGCCGACCGCCGTGAACAGCGGGAACAGCCCAATCGAGTCAACAACCGCAGGTTGGAACGTCGCCGTTATTGCTTTGGTCGCTGCCGCCGCCGCTGCAATCGGTGCTGGTGCGCCTGCCTTGGCTCGAGTGCGATCGAATAATCGCTAACGAGTAGCGCACGGCACCCAGGTGACTCCACGCAAGCCCGCTCCTTTGCATTTGCCTTACCTCGTGCTCGTTGGGTTGCTTGCGGTGATTGCCTTGAGTTGCGGCGCTGCTTCGCCGATAGCTGACATGGCGGTCGAGACTGACGAGTCTCGACCGTCGGGGTCGCTCCGGTCAGACGCATCTGGCCCACCGGACTCATCGAGCACTGCTTCATCGACGACTGCGCTACCACAGGCGCCGACGCCACCTCCCGCGATCGAACCGCCCGACTCAGATACCAAATTAGATACAAGCGGCGAGCCCGATGTGTCGCCATCTGAGATCACCACCCCATTGCCACCGGCACCGGTAGGTTTCGAGTCCTTGCTGGTCGACGAACAGCGTCCACATCCGTCATCGATCACCATTGACACCATCGACGTAAGCGAAGCCGTGATCGTTGCGGTTGGTGTCAATGACGACCTGAGCTTTGAAGTGCCGCCCGCCGACTTGGTCGGCTGGTACGAGTTCGGTCCCCGACCAGGAGAAGACGGCTCATCTGTGCTCGCCGCACATGTTGCTTACGACGGCATCGATGGCGTTTTCCGATACCTCGCCGATGTCGATGTGGGCTCGGTCATCGAAGTTGGCTTCGACGACGGATCGTTGACCCGCTACCGGGTGACCAGCGTGACCGACTACGAAAAGGAAGAGTTGCCCGCTTCTCTGTTTGCTCAAACGGGAGACCCGCAACTTGCCTTGATCACCTGCGGGGGAGCGTTCAACCCCGAACTGCGAAGTTTCGATAGCAACACCGTGGTGGTTGCTGTTCCGGTGTAGCGCAGCGGGCGCACCTCAGTTGGCTACTATCGCTTGGCTAGTTCGAAGCGAATAGCGAACGAGGAAACGGGTATGGCTGCAGGTGGTAGTACAAAGGCCGTTGTTGCCGCGCTGATTGGTAACTCGGCCATCGCTGTCGCAAAGTTTGTTGGCTTCTTCATCACTCGGTCATCGTCGATGTTGGCCGAAGCAATTCACTCGGTAGCCGACTCGGGCAACCAGGCGTTGCTGTTATGGGGTGGGAAAGCCGCCAAGAAGGAAGCCGACGAAGAGCATCAATTCGGGTACGGGCGCGAGCGCTACTACTGGGCGTTTGTTGTTGCTCTGGTGCTATTCCTCGTTGGCTCTGGATTCGCGCTCTTTGAGGGCGTCGAGAAGATCCGCCACCCGCACGAGATCGAGAGCCCCAACGTGGCCTACGGGATCCTCGGCTTCGCGATCTGTGCCGAGTTCTACGCATTCCGCACGGCAATGGTTGCAGCGAGGCCGCTGAAGGGTGACCAGAGTTGGTGGACGTTCATTAAGACGACCCGAGTCCCTGAACTAGCGGTTGTTTTGCTCGAGGACTTTGGCGCCATGGTTGGTTTGATTATTGCCATGGTGTCGGTTTGGATCTCGGTAACGTTCGATGCCCCAATTTGGGATGGCATTGGCACTCTGTCGATCGGCATCTTGTTGTTCGTGATCGCCATAATCCTGATCATCGAGATGCGCAGCCTGCTGCTAGGCGAGGGTGCAAGCGAAAGGGAAATGGATCAGATCAGGACGTCGATTACGTCTTCACCGGCAGTCAAAGAGCTCATCCACTTGCGTACGCAACACCTTGGCCCCGAAGAGCTTCTGGTCGGCGCCAAGGTCCTGTTTGAACCAGGCTTGAGTACCGCTGAACTTGCTTCGGCAGTCGACAAGGTCGAAACTGCAGTCCGAGAAATCGTGCCGCACGCACATCCCATGTACATCGAACCCGCGCTATCACAGGAGATCTGAAATGGTTGCCCCACTCGCATCAGGCGAAACCATGCCAGCGGTCTTTGCAAAGGATCTTGAGGGTAACGAAGTCGACATTGTCGCTTCGGTCGCTGGGCACTTTGCCGTCGTTCAGCTTTACCGCGGCCACTGGTGACCGTACTGCCGTCAACAGTTGGTTGACTTCGCAGTACACGCTGGCCCGTTCATCGATGCCGATATCAAGGTCGTTGCAGCATCAGTTGACTCGGTCGCGCAGACCGCAGAGCTCAAAGCAGGTCTTCGGGTTGGATTCCCCATGTACGCCGAACTCGATGCCGCAGCCGTGGCCGAGTCAACGGGTGCATTCATGCAGTCTGGTGACCGCACCTTTTTGCACGCGACCGGATTCTTGCTGCGGCCCGATGGCCGCATTGGCAACGCGCTGTACTCAAGCGGCCCACTTGGCCGGCTGACAAGCTCTGAGATCGTGCGCAGCGTGCTCTTTGCCCGGAACAACTCGTAGCCGCAATTCACACTGCTGAAGCCAAGACGTTGGTTTCAGTTTGTGGCGCTTGTCGTGCGAGCATTGGCGCATGGCACAGCTGATAATTCCGGAAACTCCCACTGGCATTGACGCCGCCTGGCTGAACGACGCACTCAGGGATTGGCCCGAGATCGAATCGGTGGCCTACGACGACATTGGCGGGGGAACAGGTATTTTCGGTCAGATCTCTCGGTTGGCGTTGACGTACAGCAGCGGCGCAACGCCCGCGACGGTACCTGACCGAGTCGTTGTAAAGATGGCTTGCCTTGAGCCGGAGAATCTTGCAATAGCGAACGCGCTGGGCATCTATGAACGAGAACTTCGCTTCTATGAAGAGTTGGCGAGTTCGCTGCCGTTCCGTATCCCCGAGAACTACTTCTCGCTCCGCGGCGACGATGGTCGGTTCGTGCTGGTCATCGAAGACATGTCAGGCGAGTTCGTGGTTGGTGATCAGATTGTTGGCGCCACGCCTGAACAGGCTGATGCGATTGTCGACGCACTCATCCCGTTTCACGTTCAGTGGTGGGAGCACGCTGACCTTGAGTCGATGGATTGGCTTCCTGTGCCGAACGCGCCTGCGTACCTTGCTGCGGTACCGGGCATCTATCGAGCGGGTTTACCGGTTCTTGAGGCCGAATGGGCTGACAAGATCTCGGCCAAGGCGCTCGCCACGGCACAAGCAGTCGAACCAAAGTTTGAAGAGCTAATCGAGCGCACGTCGCAAGGACCGCGCACGGTGATTCATACCGATACCCGGCTCGACAATGTATTCTTCGCCGCCGACGGCTCAAATGAGATCGCGCTGATCGACTTCCAGCTAGCGCTACGTGGGCGCGCCGTCGCCGACGTTGCGTACCTAGTCGGCACAAGTATGTCGATCAAGGACGGCGCTGCACAGTGGGAGCGGCTCCTTCGCCGTTGGCACGACGGCATTGCCGCCGCTGGCATTGCGTACCCGTGGGACGAATGCGTGCTGCACTACAAAGAGGCAGCGCTCTACTACCTGTCGGGTGCAATGTCGCTCGTGGGGACCTTCGACGCCGGAAATGAGCGCGGCGCCGCACTCGTGCACGCCTACTCGACCCGCGTGCTCGAACACGCCGCCGACATCAACGCAGTCGGCATCCTGTAGCGAGCGTCGTGAGGCCTGGGCCGACTAGGCCGGTCGCTGGCGGTCCACCAGCTCAGCCATGGATTCGGCAAACTCCGACGCAGACCAGCCAGCGGTCAACGCATCACGCATGATGTCTTGCATGGTCGGTGGCGCAAGGCCAGCGGTTGACGCGTCAGTATCCAGGTTGGTCGGAAACGCGTAGCCCGCAGCGCACACAGCGATGTGGTCGTCGGTCAGTTCGTCGTTCGCTGCAAGTTTGCGTAGGACCGGAAAAGTGGCCGCTGCGATACCAGGTCGATCGACTGACTCCATAGCGATACCGAATGCCGATGAGATCTGTAACAAGTTGCCGATCCGGTCGTGCTCAGTCGTGTTGTTCTCGCCAGCTGCATGGTGCAGACCCGGATTGAAGAACACGGCGTCGCCGGGATCGAGCGCGAGTTGCACCTGGTGCTCGGCAAAGAACTCTGCAAATCGCTCGTCGCGCCACGCCAGATAGCCGGCCTCGAATCGCTGCGATCCTGGCAGCAGCATGGTCGGGCCCGCCTTGATAGGCATGGCACTGTGCGCCACGGCGCCCTGCAACGTGAGCGCCTGAGACAACCGATGCACGTGTGCGGGAAACCGTGCGGCGTCGGCATCGGTCAAGAACCCCAGGTGATAGTCGCGGTGCGGCGACTGAGCAGCACCGCCAGGGTGCACGATGTTGACCTGCGCAGTGACCTGAAAGAAGGGTCCGAGCCAGGCTTCAGCAGCCAGCGTGAGAATCGGGTTGGCGTAGTAGCTGACGTAGGCCTCCGGGTCGAGCTTGGCCGACTTGCCCAGCACGTCCCATGCTCGGCTATTCGCGCCTTGTGATGCGAAGTGGTCGAATGCGTCAGCCTTGCTGCTGCGTTCATCTTCGAGAATGGTGTGCAGCACGGCGGTCATGGCGTCGAGTACGTCAAGGTCGTTCCACGCGTCACAGACCACGAACACGCCAGCACCAGATCCGACAACGGTCGCCACCTCGGTCCGAAACGCGCTTGCCAGCGTCGGGTTTGATATGGCTCGCCGAACCTCGGCCCCGTCGTAGATTGGAATACCACGGACGACCTCGGTCGCCAATGGTGTCGCGACTCCACCGGTTGGGTCGCTGCACAGAGCAACGAACCGATCGAAGTCAAGGTCGGGGGAGAGCGGACCGTAGCCAGCGTTGGTGAGATCACCCATGACGGCAAGCTAGCGCAGGATTAGGGTAAGGAAATCATCAACTCGCTAAGCATCAATCTCATGGTCACGAACATCGTTGCGTCGCTTCGCTTTTACCACGACGTGCTCGGCGCCGAACTGGCATTCACCGTTGACGCTGATCAAACCACCGAGATGCCCGGTTCGATTCACAACGGCGTGGTGTTCGCCTCGATCCGGGCAGGAGACAGCGAGATCATGCTGCAAGATCGCACCAATTTGCTCGCCGACTCACCCGCCTTCGATGACAGCACCATGCCGGGTGCCTCGACAACGTTGTACTTTCGGGTCGATGACGTCGACGCAATCGCTGCTCGGCTGCCAGCTGACACACCGGTTCTCAAACCACTTGAGACCACCTGGTACGGCATGCGGGAAATTTGGGTGCGCGACCCCGACGGGTATGTGCTGACAATTGGCCGTCCAGACGGCGAACCCCCGCAGGTCGCTGATTCCTGAGCCGGTGGATTCTCCAAACAGCCCAACAGGACGCTACGGCGAGGTGAGGAACGTCATTGCAGCATTCGCAATTCGAGCCGGGTTTTCAAACGGACCCAGGTGTGTCAGATCCGAATACTCGAGGAGCTCACCATTTGGTAGGGCTTCGGCGGTGGGGCCGGCAAACGCGGCAGGACTGGGGTCTTGAATGGATGAGCCGTGGGCGATCACGGCACGCACGTTCAGTCCAGCGATGTCATCGACATAGGTGTTGGCGCCATTAAAGGTCGCAGCCTCATATTCTGGCTTGCACGCAAGGGCGACTGTGCCATCGTCGTTCTCATGGAATCCCCAGTTCACATATGCTGCGAGTGCATCGGCACGCACCAGCGAGAAGGGCGGCCGACTGGCGTAGCGCATCATGGCATCTGCCTTGCTTGGGAACTCAGACCTGCGGTGTTTGGCGGCCTCAGCCATTTGAGAGTTTCGAGGCACGATCGATGGTGGAAAGATGATTGGCTCATAGAGCCACGCCGCCTCTACCAGACCAGGGCGCATCTTCTCAGCGAGCAAGGTGGAGGCGCCGCCCATGGAATGCCCGAACACCTTGACCGTGTCAGCTCCGATGTGATCGATGCTGTGCAACAGGTCCTGCGCAAATCCGGTCCAGGCGAAGCTGCCATCGTTGGCTGGCGTGGATGCTCCATGGCCGCGAAAGTCCATGCCCCAGACGTCGAAGTGTGCGGTGAAGTGCGCCATCATCGGGCGGTAACAGTTTGCATGAAACCCGCTTGCATGACAGATCATGAGGGTCGGACCGGTCCCGCCGAAGTGATGTAGAGCAAGGTCTACACCATCGCTCGAAGCTACGCGTTGTGGCATCTCTCGGTCATCCATCAGGGAGCAGGGTAGGCCCAAATGAGGATTACTTCGAAATCGAATCAAGCGACGAAGGCCTCGCAACCAAAGTGGTGTAACGGGTTGCCTGAGTGGGCGAAACTACCCGAATCGCTGAACGGTCACAGTGAAGTCTTTACATTTGCTAGTGCCTAGGAGGCAGTTGTAAACAGCAGGCTTTTCAATCGATTTGGCTAGGTTGTTTCCTTGCTCTCGTGCTTGGCCGTCATCACGGTTGCCGATGCTTCCATCGCTCAAGCCCTAGCAAACTCGGACATCGTGATCAACGAAGTTGTTGCAGCCAACGACACCTACAACGACAACTACGGCGAAACTCCTGACTGGATCGAACTGCAGAATAATGGTTCGGCCTTGGTGAGCTTGGCTGGTCGCTTCAGGTCGCAATGACCGCAACCACTCGCACGGGCGAGGTCGTGCGCTACACCACCGACGCGTGGCAGGACAACCTGCTCAGGCGACAATGTTCACCATGCGGCCGGGGATCACGATGACCTTCTTGGGGGTCGCGCCGTCGAGCGTGCGAACGACGTTCTCATCGACGAGCGCTGCCGCCTCGATCGTGTCATTGTCGGCTTCAGCCGCCACAGTGACCCGGCCCCGAACCTTACCGTTTACCTGCACTGGTAGCTCGACCTGATCATCGACAAGCAAGGTCGGGTCAGCAACGGGAAAGTCGACGTAGGTCAACGTGGTCTCGTGGCCCAACCGTTGCCAGAGTTCTTCGCACACGTGCGGGGCAAGTGGGGCGAGCATCAGCACCATAGGTTCCATGACCTCGCGAGGTGCACCATCGAGCTTGGTGACCTCGTTGTTCAACTCAACGAGTTTTGCGATAGCGGTGTTGAACCGCAGATTGCTCATCTCGGTCGAGACGGCGTCGATGGTTCGATGCAGCGACCTGCGAAGGTCGTCGCTCGCAGCGAGGTCCGTGACAACAAGCTGCCCGCTGTCTTCCTTGACGATGTTGCGCCACATGCGCTGCAAGAAGCGATACATGCCGACAACATCGTCGATATTCCAAGGACGCGATTGATCGAGCGGACCCATAGCCATGAGGTGCAGTCGCAGCGTGTCGGCCCCGTACGCGACATACATATCGTCTGGCGAAACAGCATTCTTCTTGCTCTTGCCCATTTTGCCGGTCTCTTTGCTGACCGCTTCGCCGTCAAAAGTGAAGGTGCCATCGTCGTTCCGATCGACCGAGAACGCATCAACGTAGATGCCGCGCTCGTCTTTGAACGCGTCTTCCATGACGTAGCCCTGGTTGTACAAGCGGGCGTACGGTTCCCGAGAGCTCACATGACCAAGATCAAACAGCACCTTGTGCCAGAATCGCGCGTAAAGCAAGTGCAACACGGCGTGCTCGACGCCGCCAACGTAGAGGTCAACGCCGCCAGGATGATCAGCTCGTTCATCTGTCTGTGGGCCCATCCAGTACTCCTCGACCTCACGGTCGACAAAGCGCTCGGTATTCGTTGGATCGAGATACCGCATCTCGTACCAACACGACCCAGCCCACTGTGGCATCACATTGGTGTCGCGCGTGTAGGTCTTTGGTCCATCACCAAGATCCAGTTCGACGTTGACCCAGTCAGTTAGGCGGCCAAGTGGGCTTTCGGGTTCGGTGTCTGCATCTTCAGGATCAAACGTGCGCGGCGAGAAGCTTTCGGTCTCGGGCAACAGCACTGGCAACATGTCTTCGGGGACGGTATGCGGCATGCCGTCTTCGTCGTACACAATTGGGAACGGTTCGCCCCAATATCGCTGGCGGCTGAAGAGCCAGTCACGTAGCTTGTAGTTGATCGTTGCTTCGCCGTGACCGTGGGCTTCAAGCCATGCATTTGTAGCTGAGACGCCAGATGCAACATCAGCGGTGCCGTTGAGGTCGAGCGAATCGTTCGACGACTGCACATATGGGGCGTCGCCCACAAAGGCCACCGGCCAGGTCGACGTGTCGAGCGAGGCGGCAATGCCGTGCTCGTCGAACCACGCGGCAGAAGGTTCTTGGATAGCTGGGATAGGCAAATCGAATTTGCGAGCGAATTCAAAGTCGCGTTGGTCGCCACACGGGACCGCCATGATGGCGCCGGTTCCGTAACCCATGAGCACATAGTCGGCGATCCAGATCGGCACGGGTTCACCGGTTACGGGATTTACCGCGGTCGCGCCGGTCGCCACGCCAGTCTTCTCGCGTGTGTCGTCTTGACGGTCGATATCGTTCTTTGCCGCTGCCGCTTCACGGTACGCGGTCACAACATCGACGTGGTCAGGCGATGTCAGCTCGTCGACCAGCGGATGTTCTGGAGCGAGCACCAAGAACGTTGCGCCAAACAGGGTGTCGGGCCGCGTCGTGAAGACCGTGATTGGCCCAGCATCACTCGCGAAATGAACCGCGGCGCCATCGGAGCGGCCGATCCAGTTGCGTTGCATGGTCTTGATTGCGTCGGTCCACTCGAGCAGGTCGAGGTCGTCGATGAGGCGATCTGCATACTTGGTGATGCGCATCATCCATTGACGCATGTTGCGCTTGAATACCGGGAAGTTGCCTCGGTCGCTTCTGTTGTCGGTGGTGACTTCTTCGTTGGCAACAACGGTTCCGAGACCCGGACACCAGTTCACTGGTGCGTTGGCGACGTACGCCAGGCGGTGGTCATCGATGATGACGGCCTGCTCGTTTGCGGACAGGTCCGACCATGACTGGTCCTGATGGTGAGCTGGAAGGTCGCGGGCGCCGGATGCGAATGCTTCGACCAGCTCCGCAATCGGTCGAGCTTTGTCGAGGTCGTCGTCGTACCACGACTCAAAGATCGTGCTGAAGATCCATTGTGTCCACCGGTAGTAGTCAGGGTCGGTGGTGGAGATGCTGCGCCGCTGGTCGTGACTCAAACCGAAGCGGTGGAGCTGTCGGCGATAGTTCGCAATGTTTGCGTTGGTGGTTGTCGCCGGATGCTGACCGGTTTCAACTGCGTACTGCTCGGCAGGTAATCCGAATGCGTCAAAGCCCATCGTGTACAACACGTTGCGGCCTTGCATGCGCTGAAACCGGCTGTACACATCGGTGCCAATGAAGCCGAGTGGGTGACCAACATGGAGCCCGCTGCCAGATGGGTAGGGGAACATGTCGAGCACGAAGAGCTTGTCGCCTCGTTGGTCGACGGCGTCTTTGTCAGCAAGCGGGCCAGCGGGGTTCGGGGTTTCGAACGTCTTGTTCTCGTCCCACCATGCCTGCCAGCGCAGTTCGATGTCTTGGGCTAGCTCTGCGGTGTAGCGCCAGGCAAGTGTGTCCGAGGTCGGCGTGTCAGATGTTGGGGCGTCAGCCATGGCGGACAAGCCTACGACCCGTTGCTTTGCCCTCGGCGCCGTTTATGAGAAAGAAGGCATCAGGCCTGCAAGCAGCTCACGGCGCTGGGTTCCGGTGAGATGGCGTCGTTCGCCAAGCTCGGGTGGCACTCGATCGACCCAGCGTGCAAACGAGTCGGCTCGAGCCTCTGTCGTGAGCAAATCACCAAGACGATGTTGCTGTATCCGGATGGTGAATACGACCCAGCCGCTCGTGACTTGGCGAAGCGTCTGCCGCTCGCTGCGTATGAACATGTCTGTGTGTATCTTGGCTCGATCAACAATGGTTTCAACCGCTGGTCGATCGGGTTGGTACAGCGTTGGGTCGGTCATCAAGAACCAGTTGCGTCGCCACACTGGACGCTCACCGATCTGATCGAACAGGCGGTCAACCTTGCCGGTAATCCTGGGGTCATATCCATCGACGGGGCCATGCACCGCTGCGATGTGATGGCCAACCTTCTGGGGCAGGTGCCAGCGAGTTGGGAAGCACACGCAACTTGTGTCGAGATACCAACCGTCGTCGCGGCGCTGGAGCAGGCACAGGTCTTCTTGCACGACGCGAGCGGCTCGTTCGATCGCTGGTTCGTTGCCCGAGGCTGCACCTACCAGACCAGCGAGTATCTCGGCTGCGTCGGCGCCGTGCTCGGTGACATGTAGGACTTGGTTGCGAGCGTTCGTGAGCAGGTCAGCCTTGGTCGCCAAGTAGGCGTCGCGTTGGCTGTCACCGACGAGCCATGGGCGAGCGCCGAGCGCTCGTGTCCCCATAGCGACCGGGTGCGCGTCGGGGCGCAGGTCGAGTTCGTCGAACCAATCGACCGATGGTGCAGGCAGCATTGCCTTTGACCTATTCGTTGAACTTCACCATGCCGCCGCCGTCGAGCACGATGGCCTGGCCGGTAATCCACTGCCCACTATCGGCGGCGAGCCAGCAAGCTGCTGCTGCAAGATCCTCGACTTCACCGAGGCGCTTGAGCGGGTACATCTGCGCAACCTCATCGCCTTTGTCCCCCTCCCACAGAAAGCGGGACAGGTCGGTCTTGACTAGGCCAGGGCACAGCGCGTTGACCCGTACTTTGGGTCCGAGCTCGGCGCCGAGCTGCTTGGTGAGATGAATCAGGGCTGCTTTGGAGATGTCGTACACGCCAATGTGGGGATGGGTGCCGAAGCCGCCTACGGAACTGATGTTGATGATGTTCCCGCCGTGCTCTTTCATGTAGCCGTTCCAGCACAGCTGGCTGAATATCAGCGGCCCGGTCAGGTTGACTTCGAACGTCTTGTTCCAGCGGCCCAGGTCAACGTCGATCGTTGGGCCGTTGTACGGCCCGGTCCCGGCATTGTTGACCAGAATGTCGACACCGCCGAGTCGTTCGATGCACGCATTCACGACGCGTTCGGCATCGTCGGGGCGGCCAGCGTGACCGGCTTCCCAGATGCAGTCGATTTCGTTGGCGGTCTCTTCGCACGTCTCGGCCTTGCGGCTTGAGATCATGACCTCGGCTCCTGATTCAACGAACGCCTTGGCGATCGCCTTGCCTATGCCGCGAGAACCTCCTGTGACAAGTGCTGTTTTTCCATCGAGACGAAGATCCATAGCGCGACCTTAGTTACCCGACGCCATACGGAGCTAGCGGACCGGAGCGCCCCGCGCATCATCGGTTGCTTGAATCATCGCATCGAGCAGTCGCTCATTTGCGTTCGATGTCGCAGCCTCGTCGGCGTGACTGAGCTCGGATAACTCGTCAGGATCAGCAGCGAGATCGAACAGCATGGTCTCGCCACTGCTGTATCGAGTGAACTTGTGACCATCGTTCGTCACGAGCGTGCGAATGCGATGGGGGATACCCATGCGGCTTGCGGATGCCTCACGCAAATCATCTTCGGCCAGAATGTGATCTCGCACCGTTGTGGCCGGATCATCCAGCGTTGGTACGAGCGAGCGGCCCTGCACGCCGTCGTGAGTGGGGACGTCACACAAGTCCATGAGCGTTGGACCTAGGTCAAGACTGCTGGCGAGTGATTGTGAACGGCCAGCGTTTCGACGAGGGTCGGTAACCACCATGTTGACGTGCAAGGTTCCTGCGAACGGCATGAAGCCTTTGAGCATCAACCCGTGGTCGCCCATCATGTCGCCGTGGTCCGAGGTAAACACGACGATGGTGTTGTCCAGCTGGCCGAGCCGTTCGAGCGTTGCAATGATGCGGCCGACGCCATCGTCGATGAACTCGATCATGCCGTAGGTCGCCGCGATGCACTCACGGAGTAACCCATGATCGGTGGCGCCGAACGGGGACACCCACTGGCGCTGCTCAGTCGGGGTCATCTGTTGGAAGTGGCGCAGGTAGGTGGGCGCATGCTCGAGCGGGTCGTGTGCCGAGGCCGGCAGTTCCATGTCAGCGGGGTCGTACTTGTCGAACCATTCGCCAGGAGGGGCCATGGGATGATGAGGATCTGGAAACGAGGCCCATGTGTAGAACGGCTCGTTCGCTGCGGCAGCGTCTTCGATGAATGCAATCGTTCGTTCGGTCACAAAGTTGGTGCTGTGGAACTCAGGGTCATACGGCGGCTCGTAGACCTGCCACCAACGATCTGATCGTCTGCGAGCTGGGGATTCGTTGCTCATTGGTACGACGAGGTCTTCGTAGGTCGCGCCCTTGTCGAGCGCCCAGTGCAGGTGGTGCCCACTGACCTTGGCGCCATGATCTATCGAGAGTTCGACGTGTCCGAAGCCGTAAAAGTCCTCGGGCCATTCGGGCAACCCGTGTTCGTACAGTTCGGCGTGTTCGAGCTCGTCCCACCCGTCGGGGTAATGGTGATCGATGGCCGCCGTTGCGGGGAGCCGATACATCGATTGACGGCTCATGCCGTGCTGCAAGTGAGACTTGCCGACGAGCGCCGTGCGGTAGCCGGCGTTCTTGAATTGGCGCACGTGGGTTGCAGCTCCCCACTCCAGCGATCGGTCGTTGAAAATCACCCCGTGCACGCTCGGCAAACGACTCGTCATGATCGATGAACGATTTGGCATGCATACAGGGTTTGCAACCCACGCGTTCTCGAACACCGTGCCCCGAGCAGCTAACGCATCGAGATTGGGTGTGCGTACTACGCCGTTGCCCATGAACCCGGTGTGATCGGCGCGATGCTGATCAGTGATTATGAAGAGCACGTTCGGTCGCGTCATAGCTCCATACAAGTGCACCGGAACGTATTTCGCCAACGGCACTAGCGAACCGTGGCTAATCTCGGACCGTGTTTATCCGAGCTCATGATGAAGTGACTGACGAGAACCAGTGGCGCTCGTTTGTGCGTGACCAGGGCTTTGGCCATCTGGCGGTCAACGGTGTCGACGACTTCCCGGTCGTTGTCCCCACGCAATTCGTGTTACGAGACGACGACGTCGTGTTGCATCTCGCCCGACCCAACCCGGTATTCACTGCGCTTGCCGGGGCACGCTGCGCCACGCTCAGCGTTGCGGGGGACTGGGCGTACATCCCCGGTTCGTGGCGCGTCAGCGGTGACGCCGATCCAACGCTCGGTATTCCCACGACCTACTACGCAGCCGTACAGATAAGCGGCGCGGTAGAAATTCTCGACGACATAGACGAGATTGCTGCGCTGCTACGCATTCAACTAGCGGACCTTGAGCCTGACGGGGGTCTGCAAGATCCTCTCAGCCATCAACAGAGATTCCCGGCAATCAGAGGCATACGGCTACATATCGATGACGTGCGAGCCAAGTTCAAGTTCGGAGACAACGCAGATGTCGAACATCGCGCCAATGTGAAACGAAACCTCGTTGCGCGCAACCAACCGGGGGATACGCCCGCCGCTGGCCGTATGACCATCGGCCCAATCGCTGACTAGCTCGGTCTCGCCCTTCGAACAAACCCTTGGATTGACGCACCCCTTGTCCGACGCGCGAAGTTACGCGCCTACCTGAGCGATGAGCTACATTCTTCGACCAGACGGGGTCCAAGGGAGACACACCATGGCGATGGAAACTACGGCTAGTTATCCGGCTTACTATGCGGTTAGCGAAGACAACGAGGTGGCGAACTGGCGACCGCTGGCCCATTGGGTGATGGTGATTCCGCACCTCATCGTCAGCTACGGACTCAACATTCTGGCGACCGTCTGCACATTCATCAGTTGGTTCGTGATCTTGTTCACCGGCAAGATGCCAGTGGGCTTGGCGAACGTGATCATCATGTCGCAGCGGTACATAAATCGCACGAACGCCTTCTATCTGGGACTCACTGAGCAGTACCCGCCGTTCGAGTTCGAGACGACGCAAGACGACCCCGGTAACTACGCCGTGCGTACCGACATCCGTCCTGAACTAGACGGTCGGAATCGGCTCACAGTGTTCTTCCGTTACTTCATGCTGATTCCTCTCATGATTTTCCTGTTCGTCATCAGCATCGGCGCGATGTTCGTGTCCCTCGCAGCATGGTTCGCCGTGCTGTTTACGGGCCGCTACCCGGTCGGCATGCGCAACTTCATCATCAGGGTGTTCCGTTTCGGCACCCGCTTCAATGCGTACGCTTCCTTGCTCACTGACCAGTACCCGCCGTTCGCACTCGACTAAGTCTGAGACCCTCGGCGGAAACGGCTGTGGGGACCCGAATCTGAATCCGGACAATCCCCCGACGTCTTCTGGGGAGCAGCTAGCTCGCTCTCTCCGCGTCGGTCGCTGCGATGGTGAAGGTCAACCTGGCGTGAGCCGAGCATGAAGTTGCAAATCTAGATCGGTCAGGTTCTGATCGAGCCAGACATCTCTGAGGTAGCCAAACTGGTTGTCGAACACAGCGACGACTGGATTCGCTCGGTTGTATGCGGCGAGGAAGGTGTACTGGTCTTCTACCGTCAGCGGCTGCGATAGCCAGATTGCGTCGTTGTACGAGATGGACTCGCCATCGACAGTCACAGTCACGTCCTCGGTGAACCAGGTTCCGCTGCGCTGCAAGTCCAACTCGTAGCGGTCGAGGTCTGACGCTTCCCATTGTTCTTTGCCTCGCAGTATCGACTGGTCCACCGCACCCCAGCCAACCACGGCGAGGTGGGCTTCTTCGGCCTCGAAGCTCTCGACAAATTCGGACACCGCCGTCGATCGGTCACTCGCTTGAAGAAGCATCGGGAATCCGGTATTGGGATCTGCTTCGAACCGAAAGTTCTCTGCACCAGAGAACGCCCGAGCGGTAGCGAAAACATCTGCAGGCTGAGGCACATAGTCCAATGAGACTTCACAAGCGGCCAACATATTGATCCCCTGAACTGGTTCTCGTTCTCGCACGACGATCCTGATCACTGCTTGCTCCGAGCAGTCGCTCTGGGGCGACGTGTGGCCCCCAAACGCCATGATGACTGTGTAGTCGGCGACGTCGGACGCCCGCCACTGGCGCTCAGCCTGGTCGATTTCGGCGACCCGTTCTGGTGATGGAGCACGCTCTGGAGTCATAGAGCCAGCAACCACAAACCCACCGAAGTGGCTGTCCCAGACGGTCTCTTGGTCAGACGAGGTGATCGCAGTGACACATCGATCTGCAGTCCCGGAATCACCTGGGTAATCGCTCAAGTGTGATCTATGAGAAACGCCAGCCACGAGCCAGGTTTGCCCAACGACAGGTTCCAACCCCGGCATCCAAACTTTGATCTCGGTGCCTTTGTCTTTGGTGTACCAGCCAACAACATCGAAGGTCACCCATGTCCAGACCAGTTCGTCTCGGAGCTCGTCGGGCAATCTTGAGATGCCGATCTCATGGCCCGCAAACACGCGGCTCTCGTTGAGCTTTTCCTCTACCTCAGTGACCGCCCCCGCAAAGGCGAACTGCACCTCCGCGAACGGATCTGTCGAGCACTGCTGATGACCTCGCTGGAAGAATTGGTTCATATCGAGACCGACGTCTTCGAACGTTCGTTCCACCTGAGTGACGCTCATTGGTGGTTCGTCCGCACAGGAAATCACCGACGCAATGACCACAACCCACATCGCACAACAGCGAGCTACGCCTGTCACGGTCCCCACTGGCTGTTCGGTGCGCCGCCACGATCCCATGCCCCTGGTTTAACACCGGCGGCCGTACGCAACCAGTCACCCTGTTGGGAGGTCGCTTCGGTCCGGTCACACGACGAGGTCGAGTTTGTCACCGGTTCTGTTGCGCGAGCAACGTCAATAATCTCTCAGCAGCAGACGTAGCCGTAGGAGCGACCCAGAACGAGGCTGAGAACAAGCCACGCCAACTGAAGAATTACCGGTGTGAGCAGTACCACAAGCAGCCACACCCAATCCATGTCGCGTTTGACGAATCGCCTCCCAAGAAACCAGGCGATGACAGAGCCCCCGTACACACTGATCCAACCCGCCGCCGCGTAGCGCGCCGCAAACGCGTCATCGTCGAAATCGATGCCACCGAAGATGTACAGGTTGTACAGAACGGCCACCGCCAGAATGACTCCCCAAATCACCGACCATGCAATGAAGAACGTGCGCTTTGACCCTTTGTCGGGGTGACCGGCTGGCGGGCCAACAGGGTGACCGGTCGGCGGAGGTGGTGGCGGGATCGGATGTCCACCGGTCGCATCGCCCATGCGAGCAGGTTATCTTGACCGACTTGACTCCTACCTCACACAACTCGTCCCTCAATCAACGCAACCGAAAGGCAACACAAAGTGACTGAGCAGAACTGGGTCACGATCGAGCGGACCTTTGCCGCACCAATTGACACCGTTTGGAAGATGTGGACCGAAGGTGAGCACTACAGCCAGTGGTACGGTCCGATGGGCGCAACCATTCCCGTTGCAAACATGGACGCAACGGTCGGTGGCTCGCGACTGATCAGCATGGAAATGCAAACTCCTGACGGGACGATGTCAATGTGGTTTACCGGCGAGTTCACAGAGGTGAACCCGGTGACGCGCCTGGTGTACACCGAACTCATGTGTGATGAGAATGGCAATCCAACTCCGCCTGAAGCAATGGGCATGCCTGCGGGAACCGACATGTCGACGCAGGTGGTCGTTGAGCTCGAAGACCTTTCGGGATCAACCGAAATGAGCATGACGCATGTGGGGGTACCCGCGGATTCACCCGGTGGTCAAGGTTGGGCCATGGCCATCGACAAATTGGAATCGTTGCTCGGGGCATAGAACCAGTGCGCCGTCCTCTGCTAGACCAAGTCCATGGATTCTCTACGTGATCTCTGGCGTGCCGGTGAAACGACCTTAGGCCTATGGGCTTCGGCCCCCAGTTCTTTGGCGGCCGAAGCGCTTGCCCGCTCGGGTGTCGAATATGTCTGCTGTGATAACCAGCACGGACTGATCGACTATTCGTCCACAGTCCCAATGATCCAGGGCATCTTGGTTGGCGGCAGCAACCCCATTGCCCGAGTGCCGTGGAACGAGCCGGGAATCATCGGCAAAATGCTCGATGCGGGGGCGCAAGGGGTGATCGTGCCCATGGTGAATAGCCAGGCCGAGGCCGAGGCCGCTGTGGCTGCATGTCGGTACCCGCCACATGGTGCTCGTAGCTACGGCCCAGCGGGCGTCGGACCTCGCGAGCCCGGCTACTTCGGTTCATCTGCGGACCAGGTTGCTGCGATTGTGATGGTCGAAACGGCCGAGGCGGTCGGTAACGTCGATGCGATCGTGAAGACGCCGGGGGTTGACGCCGTGTATGTCGGACCAGCGGACCTGTCGATCAGCTTGGGACTTCCGCCGGGCAACAACGACGATGCACCCGAATTCGTTGAGGCACTCGAGACAATCGTGGCAGCGTGCAACAACGCAGGCGTTGTACCCGGAATTCACTCAGCTGGTTCGTTGACCCCACGCCGCCTTGAGATGGGTTTCAAGATGATCACCGTGAGTGCCGACCTTGTTGCGATGGGCATTGGAGTACGAGCCGAACTCGCTAAGGCTCGAAGCGTCGATGGCTCGCACGAGTCAGGCGCGATGTACTAGGCGCTCTAGCAAACGACAGCATCAGCCAACCTGTCACAAGGGTCGGCGAAGATGGTGGTGTGGCTCGCAAACAGTACGGCACGATCGTGCGTCATCTAACCGAAGACCCATCGACCGCTGTAGAGCTCGCGCAGCGGCTCGACGATGACGTCTTGGTGCACTTGGCTGCAGCGCTCGGCGACGAGACGCGCCGTCGGGCGATCGAGCAAGGCGACCAAGGTTCGATCATCGATCAGGCCTTTGATCATGCGTTCGGTCGCGATGGGCTTGGTGCACCGCCATACCTTGAGGGTCCCTACATCGTTTGCCCGGGGGCAATGGTGTCAAAGCGGCGAGGGAACCACACCTGTCGCTTCGTCTCGGTCGACGACGTCTGGATATGGGACTCGCAGGAACTGCTCCACGAAGAGAAGCGCTCCTCGCCAGGGGTGCACGACGGCTTTCGGGCGGTTGCATTGCTCTCACCGGTCGAAGGCATGGCGCTCGACGTCGTGAGTGGCCGCCTTCGGTCGGGTCAACACCAGGTTGATCTTGTTGTTTCGTTCGTGGTGCGCAAAGGTGAGCTTGTCGAAGTCAGCCAGCGCAACGTCGCAGTGATGCGCTCGCACGCAAGCTAGGAAGCAACAGAGGGCCAAGATGAACGATGCAACGGTGATCGTTGAGAACCAGGGTGCGATCACGGTCGTCACAATCAATCGGCCGCACGCCCGCAACGCGGTTGATGGGCCGACAGCGCAACGGCTCTATGACGCGTTTGCTGCGTTTGACGCCGACGACGATTCTCACGTCGCCATTCTGACGGGTTCCCAGGGAACCTTCTGTGCAGGGGCTGATCTCAAGGGTGTTGCCGACGGGCGTGGTAACCGTATGAACGAAGAGCCCGCCCACGAAATGGTTGACTCCCTCGGACCAATGGGTCCCAGCCGCATGGTGCTGTCTAAGCCGGTGATCGCGGCCGTCGAGGGTTATGCCGTTGCCGGAGGCTTGGAACTCGCCGTTTGGTGCGATCTGCGGGTGTGTGCAAGCGATGCTTCCTTTGGCGTGTTCTGCCGTCGCTGGGGCGTACCGCTCGTTGATGGCGGAACGATTCGGCTACCGCGACTTATTGGACACTCGCATGCAATGGACCTCATCCTCACTGGGCGTGAGGTCATGGCCGATGAAGCACTCGCAATGGGCCTAGCCAACCGAGTTGTCCCCGCAGGCACGACACTTGACGCCTCGCTCGTCCTAGCTAAGCAGCTGGCTTCGTTGCCGCAGAATTGTCTGCGCAGCGATCGTCAGTCAGCACTCGCGCAGTGGGCGTTGGACCCCGGTGAAGCTCTGGCGAGCGAGATGACGCTTGGCATGGCCACGGTCCGCTCAGGCGAGACCGCAGCTGGCGCGGCGCGATTCCGCGACGGTGAAGGGCGCCACGGAGCACCAACCGTTTGAGGGCTTGGCCGCCGCACACGTAGTTGTCACCGACAATTCGGCTAGTTTCAGGACGTGTCGGCCGTCTCGCTTCCGCAACATGTGGGTCGTTATAAGGTGCTTGGACTCTCGGGCTCTGGTGGATTCGCCACGGTCTACGAGGGATTCGACGAACGCCTCGACGCACGCGTAGCAATCAAGGTGCTGGCTGACAACTGGTCGCATGAGCCCGAAGTCCGCCGCCGGTTCCGCAACGAAGCGGTCTTGCTGCGTCGTCTTGGAACCGGGTCTGGGGCCAACCACTTGATCGAAGTGTTCGACATCGATGAGACCGAGTCGGGCCAACTCTTCTTCGTTATGGGATGGGCCGACCGAGGAACACTGGCGCAGCGCGCCAAGGGTCAAGCGTGGCCCATGTTCGAAGTAAAGCGAGTAGTGGACTCACTCGCTGCCAGTCTCGGACAGCTCCACACCCGCAGTGTCCTACACCGCGATATCAAACCTTCGAACCTGCTGATCCGCAGCGACGGGAACGTTGAGCAGCCCGAGCGTCTGCTGGCCGATGGTGAACGGCTTGTTCTCGCCGATCTTGGGCTCGCCAAGGACACCGTCGATGACACGTCGCTCATGAGCATCGCTGGAGGAACCCCCAGGTTTATGGCCCCCGAGCGGCACATCCCTGAGGCGGTACTCGACCACCGTGTTGACATCTATTCGGCCACCCAAGTGATTCAAGACCTCGCCCGAGGGCGAAGTGCAACCGCTCCCGTTGGTCAACATCTCCAAGCGGCGTTACATCGAGGTCTTGCATCCAATCCAGCCGAACGGCCCGACTCCATGGCCGAGTGGGCCACGATGTTCAGGGACGCGATCATCGCTGACGACGAGGCACCAACACAACGCATCATCGATCCGCCCACACAGGAGCCCGGTGCTCCGATCGTTCGAGCAGTCGCTGAGCCACAACAGATCGCATCAAGCCATGTGTCGGGCGAGGAACCAGCCGCGACCCCTTCAACCCCGGCCCCCGCATCCCCAGCCCCGGCCCCC
>Ga0209828_1000522_pt1 | contig 36409 bp, 23 predicted proteins | sample MaitaG_FD_187429 | JGI IMG/M metagenome (GOLD analysis project Ga0209828, IMG submission 187429) | Marine algal microbial communities from Maine, USA - Maine_Asex2 metaG (SPAdes) (version 2) | ecosystem: Host-associated > Algae > Red algae > Unclassified | place: Maine, USA | collected 2015-01-05
GCTGAGGTTGATCAACTCCAGGCGCAGGAGATCGTGCTTGTTGCCCAGGATTTGGCAGCCTTTGGGCGCGACCAAGGCAAGGGTGAGCGGGCAATTGTGCCACTCGTCAAGGCCGTTGCGCAACGGGTGCCCTGGGTGCGCCTGCTGTATTTGTACCCGAGCGATCTCAGCGACGAACTCATCGACACGATGTGTGGCACTGGCGTGCCGTACTTTGACTTGTCGCTGCAGCATGTGTCACGTCCGCTCATGCGGCGCATGCGGCGGTGGGGTAGTGGCGAGGTCTTCCTTGAGCGCATCGCCAACATCCGCGCACGTGAACCCGAGGCCTCGTTTCGCAGCAACTTCATTGTTGGGTATCCGGGCGAAACCGAAGAAGATCACGACGAGCTCCTGGAGTTCGTGGCGGCCGCCAGGCTCGATTGGTGCGGGTTCTTTTCCTACAGTCGCGAAGACGGCACCTATGCCGCGGATCTTGACGGTGTCGTCGATTCTGGACTTGTAGCTGAGCGTTTGGCTGAGCTTCGCGAGGTGCAGGACATAATTACTGAAGAAAAACGTGACGAAATGATCGGTCGTCGGGTCCAAGTACTTGTGGACGAAGCTGGGATTGCGCGCACGCATCGTGAAGCGCCCGAAATTGACGGAATTATTGAGGTTCCGACCGACCTTGCTGTGGGGGAATTTGCCATGGTCGACATCGTCGACGCCGCTGGACCCGACCTGCGGGCTGCGTCGGTAACGCCATGACGCAGATCGTCCGCAGCTACCCGTTGTACGGGTTGGCAACGCCAGCAAACTTCATCACCGTGAGCCGCATTGCGCTCACGCCGGTCTTGTGCCTCATGGTGCTCAACGATGACGCGACGCTCGGCACATCGTGGGCTGCTTTTGCTGTCGGCCTCCTGATGGCCTTTACCGACTTGATCGACGGCCGGGTGGCACGGGCAACCAATGGGTTCAGCCGCAGCGGCGCGTTTCTGGACCCACTGGCCGACAAGATCGTCATCCTTGGCGTTGGCTTTGCCCTGGTATCGGTCGGCCGCATCGGTCTCGCACCCATCATGCTGATCGCGGTGCGCGAGGTTGTCATTAGCGCAATGCGCATACGTTTCGCTCTTCGGGGCATCGCCATCCCGGCCCGCCCATTGGCTAAGTGGAAGGCCACGGCACAGGGAGCTGCACTGCTGCTTGCCGTTGTGCCGCCGCTGCTCTATCAGCAGCTCGTCGTGAACATAGCGATCTGGTTCGCGGTTGCCCTCACGGTCTTCACCGGTGCGCAGTACCTCGTCGACGGGGAACAGGCCGCCCGGACCTAGTCATTCGGGCCCCAGTCATTCGGGCCCCAGTCATTCGGGCCCCAGTCATTCGGGCCCCAGTCATTCGGGCCCCAGTCATTCGGGCCCCAGTCATTCGGGTCGTAGCCAGCCTGCGCTCGTCGCGTAGGGTGAGGCGATGAAATGTGAAGTGATTGCGGTCGGCACCGAACTCTTGCTCGGCCAGATTGTCGACACCAACTCGTCCTACATCGGCGAGCAACTCGCACTCGCTGGTATCGATAGCCACTTCCAAACGAAGGTCGGGGACAACGCAACCCGAATGCGTGAGTCAATCAATCTGGCCATGTCACGCAGTGACGCAGTTATCTTGTGCGGTGGGCTCGGTCCGACTCAAGATGACATCACCCGCAATGTCATCGCCGACGTCATGGGTGTCGAGCTCGAGACGCGCTCAGACCTGGTTGACAAAATCAGCGCGATGTTCAGCCAACGTGGTCGTGCAATGCCGCAGAACAACCTTCTGCAGGCGCAGATTCCGGTTGGTGGCGAACCAATTCCGGTCATGCCAGGTACCGCACCTGGGCTGTGCTGCCCGGTCGGTGACAAGGTGATCTACGCGGTACCTGGGGTGCCATGGGAGATGACCAAGATGATCGACGAGTTCGTGTTGCCGGACTTGCGTGAACGAGCAGGGATCACGTCGGTGATCGCCAGTCGAGTTCTGCGCACGTGGGGCCATAGTGAGTCAGGTCTTGCGGAGCTGCTCGGCGACGAGATCCAACGTCTCGATGAGACCGGCGAAGCAACTATCGCGTTCCTGGCCAGCGGCATCGAAGGTCTCAAGGTTCGTGTCACTGCAAAGGCTTCGACTAACGACGAAGTGCAAGCCAAGTTGGCCGCCGAAGAGGCGGTCGTTCGATCCATCATTGGGTCCGACGTCATCTTTGGCGTCGATGACGACACTATGGAGAGTGTCGTCATTGACCTGTGTCGCGGTCAAGGTCTGAAATTCGCCGTTGCGGAGTCGCTGACCGGTGGTTTGATCGGCCAGCGAATCACGTCGCATCCTGGTGTCAGCGACGTGTTCCAAGGGTCGATCGTTTCGTACGCCGACCAGGTCAAGACCGACGTGCTTGGTGTGGGCGATGCGCCGCCGATCAGTGAGGCAGGGGCCATCGCTATGGCCGAGGGTGCGGCCCGAGTGCTGGGAGCGGACTGTTCTGTCGCTGTGACCGGCGTTGCTGGACCAGCTCCAGCAGGTGGGTTCAAGGTCGGCACGGTGTTCATGGCAACGCACCTCGACGGCGTAACCGAAGCTTCAATGGTCGAATGGCCCTTTGACCGCAAGCGCACCCGAGAGTTCACGACGATCACGGTGCTGAATCAGCTACGTCGACGCCTGCTCGCCCGCTGATGGCAAACGACATCACGTTCTATGACGAGATCGAGGCGTACTGCGATCAGTTGAGCTACCAGGCAGGTGACGTATGTCGCGTGCACGTCTCCACCCGACATGATCGTTACGACATCGTCGTTGAACGCTGGGGACCAGAGCGAGTGCTCGTGCACACCGCCGCCGATCTGGCAGGCAGCTTCCACCCAGCACCGAATGGGGCCGATGCAACGGGGTGCGATTGGCCGGTCTCCTTTGAGCTGGTAATCGACACGGCGTGGGAATCTGGTTTCTACCTGATCACGTTGACCGCATCAGGTGCCACGCCTGGCCGCAACGTCGCTCATGGCGGCCTTGTCGTGCGGCCTACCGAACCCACGCAGTCGGCCCTTTTGGTCCTTGGCACGAACACCTGGAACGCCTACAACACCTGGGGCGGTGCCAGCTTGTACACCGGCGGCCACCAAGTCTCCTTTCGTCGACCATGGCCCCGAGGACTGCTCTGGCGCCCCGAAGTCGAACGCGACGACCGCAAGGCGCGACCCGTCCGATTTGGCGAAGAGGCCGATGCCGATGGCGAGATCTTTCAGGCCTACAGAATGGAGCATGGGTACTCGCCAGCGATTGGATCGACCGGGTGGTTCACCCACGAACGTCGCTTCGTCGAGTGGGCCGAAAGCAACGGGTATTTGTTTGACTATGCCGTCTCGTCTGACCTCGACGCCGACCCACATGCGCTTGCTGGATATGACCTTGTCCTAGGTGTTGGCCATGACGAGTATTGGACAAAGGCCGCTCGCGACCAGGTCGATAATCACATAGCTGGTGGCGGTCACTATGTGTCGATGTCAGGCAACACCATGTTCTGGCAGGTACGCCTTGTCAACGACCACGGTGAGCCGGGACTCGACCACATGATTGGACACAAGTACGGCGGCCACACCAACGATCCAGTGGCAGCGAGCGACGACGCCACCATGATGTCGGGCTTGTGGTGCGACCCGCTGGTGGGTCGCCCCGAATGGACCACGCTTGGAGCGGGCAGCGTGTTCGGCCTGTACCACCGGTTCGGTCAAGCCACGGCACGAGGGTCCGGTGCGTTCACGGTCTTTCGACGAGACCACTGGATGCTCAAGGACACGGGCCTCGGCTATGGCGATCTGCTTGGCCCTGACCACGGCGTGGTTGGCTACGAAACCGTTGGCTGTCCTATCGCGCTCGACGACCTTCATCTGCCGGTCGTGCGACCCGTTGCTGGCATGCCTGTCGAGGGCCATGAGATCGTGGCCCTCGCTATGTCGAGCAACCTGGGGGTCGGCGAGTATCCCAAGTCGATTTCTGCACTCAACGATCAAGGCGACCTCGAGTTTCTTGCCGAGCGCTACTACGGCGACACCAGCCCTAAGAGCTTGGCCAAGGTGCGCCATGGCAACGCCGTGATGGTCGTGTGTCGACCCCAAGGTGAGTCAGGCGGTGAGGTTGTCACTATTGGGTCGACCGACTGGGTGTTCGGCCTGGCACACGACGCACGCGTTGCCCGGGTAACCCGCAATATTCTCGACCGGTTCCTGACGATCAGCGACTAGGCGCGAGACTTGGTGCATGAACGTTGGCTTTTTGCATCCGGGTTTGATGGGGGAGACGTTGGCAGCAAACTGCTCGGCCGTGTCGCTCTGGGCAGCACAGGGCCGCAGCCAAGAGACTCGTGAGCGCGCCGACGCACATGGTTTGACCGAGGTCGCTGACATCGAGTCGATGTGTTCGCAGTCAGAGATGATCGTGTCGATCTGCCCGCCTGCGGCTGCTGTCGATGTGGCCGACCAGGTTGCTGCAGCTGGGTTCGGCGGTATCTACGTTGATGCGAATGCGATCAGTCCTCAGTCGGCTCGTGCGATTGCCACCAAGTTCGCGCGCTACGTCGACGGCTCGGTGATCGGTCCGCCAGCGCACGCGGCCGGCACGACCCGCTTGTATCTCAGTGGACCGCAAGCCGACCAGGTTGCCTCCCTGTACGCGGGCAGTGTGCTCGAGGCTCGCGTCATCGGCGACGAGCCTGTCGCTGCCTCGGCGCTCAAGATGGCCTACGCCAGTTGGACCAAGATCGGTTCCGCTCTACACCTCGCCATCAGGGCACTTGCCCATGCCGAAGGAGTCGAAGACGCACTGGTCAACGAATGGTCGCTGTCGCAGCCATGGTTAGGCGAGCGATCCGAGCGGATTGCAGCCGGCGTTGGACCAAAAGCGTGGCGGTTCACCGGAGAAATGAAACAGATTGCTCAGGCGTTCGCGAGCATCGACGCACCAACTGGCTTCGCTGACGCCGCAAACGAGATCTACGAACGCATGGCCGGATTCAAAGGCGCACCGGGTCCAAGCCTTGACGCAGTGATCGACGCGATCTCACAGGGTTAACGCTCACAGGGGTTAACGCTCACAGGGTTGACCCTGGCTAGCTGTCGCCGTTGGTTTCCAGGTTGAGCGATGCGCTGTTCATGCAGAAGCGCTCGCCCGTTGGCTGAGGACCGTCAGGAAAGACATGCCCGAGGTGAGCGCCGCAGTTGGCGCATTCGGTCTCGATGCGTTTCATGCCGAGCGTCGTGTCGACCTTGCGGGTGATCTTGGCCTCATCGATTGCCTGGTAGAAGCTTGGCCACCCACAACCGGCGTCGTACTTGGTCTCGCTGACAAACAGCGCCTCGTCGCACACGATGCAGTGGTAGATGCCCTTGTCGGTAGTGTCCCAATACTTGCCGGAAAAGGCACGTTCGGTGCCCGCCTTTTGCGTCACGTGATATTGCTCAGGGCTCAGGCGTTCGCGCAATGCTGCTTCGTCAACTTGGTAATTCGACATGGCCCTAGCGTAGGTCGGTTCTGCGGCGGCGTCACGTCGACGAGCCCGATGCAGCCAGTTGTTAAGGAAGGCTTTCAACATGGTGCCTCGTCATTTGGTCGGCGTAACTGCGGCTGAAGTAGTTCCACAACTGCTCGCCATAGGTCTCGGGCCGGTGGCCGCTTGACATTGCGGCGGCACCTGCCGCGGCCTCGGCCGGTGTTGGCATGAAGCCAGCGTCGTGATGGTGAGGACTGTCGGCGACGGCCGCGGCATAGCTTGGGGCCAAATCAAGCCGGGTGAGTTGCGTTGGAAGCGACGGCCCGTGGAAGTACCCGGCCGAGAACCGTTCATCGTGAGTAATGACTCGATGTGGCGTGGCCACCAGGTAGTTGCCCGTCATAGCCTGCAGTACTTCGCCCAGGTTGATCACGAACGTGTCGGAAATGACCGGCACATCAAGCCAGTCACCCCGGGGGTTCTGTACCTGCAAGCCGGGTGTGGGTCCGGGCGCGAGCACGGTCAAGAAGCCTGCATCATGGTGGGGGTTCACACCAGCGCCGCCAGCTGGTGTTGGGGGATAGTGGATGAACTTGGCGAGTGACATCGGCTGGTCGCCAAACAATGCTCGAAGGTGATCCGACATGAGCCCGAGGCCGACAGACAATGCTGCCATGAGCGCATCGGCCAAGTGTGCAAGCGCGTCGATCCACCGAAGCGAGATCTCCCGGTGTCCTGGCAGCAGGTCATCGGTGAGCCATTGGTTCGGGCCAAGCAGACGGTTGTACGCAGGACTGCTTGCCGTGGTGAGCGGCCACTCTGTCCACACATCAATCTGTTCGCGCAGATCGGGAGCGTTGTTCGTCGACTCGGCGCCCACGGGTTCCCAGCCGCGAAACTGTGGCGAGTTGTTCTTGTCGATGAGTCGCTTGGTCGATTCGGGTAACGCAAAGAACCGCTGCATCAGGTCGAACGTCGCTGCGGTGAGCTCGGCATCGATGCCGTGGTTGGTCACGAGTGCAAAGCCGACATGGTGGCAAATGTCGGTGAACTCAGCTGCAAAGTTTGTGTGGTCTTCGCCTACCGAAAATGCGGGGCCAGCGTCGATGATCGGGATCGCGGTAAAGGCCACAGGGCTTAAGCGTAGTTATGCGCCTGGCTTGGCGCCAAGAACGGCATAGTGAGCGGCCTCGATCGCCGCAGCGCGGGTATCGAACGAGAAGTGTTCGGGCACGTTTGCGCTGAGCAGCGCCGCATGGACTTGCTCATTCATGCGGCAAATATATACCGACGTTCGGGACTTGCCTGCGCCTTCAAGGATGGTCTCGATAGCCACGATGGCAGACATGTCAACAAAGGCCATTCGGCTGAAGTCGACCACGATCGCTCCGACGTTGCCTTCCATTCGCTCCCGCGCCTCATGGCTGAGATCGGCGGCGGCCCCGAAGCTCAATGGGCCGTCGAAGCGAAACACCACGATGCGGCCGTCGGCTTCGGTGAGCATCTGCTGCTCTTCGGGGCTGTGCTCCAAACTCGTTGGGTCGAAGTTCGCTAGTTGCTGATCAGCAAGTCGTTTCACGAAACCCAGCGCAGCGACAACGACACCAACGGCCACTGCGGCGATCAAGTCAACCAACACGGTCATGACCAGCACGGTCGCCATAACCACGAGATCAAGGCGCGGTCCGCGGTGAGCTCGCCTTAGGTAGTCGAAGTCCAAGATGTCGACACCGACCTTTATCAGAATGCCGGCGAGTACCGCATGCGGGATCGACTCGGCAAGAGGTCCGGCGGCAAGAACAACGATCGCTAGCACGATGGAGTGGGTGGCGCAGGCGAGGCGGCCGCGCCCACCGGAGCGCATGCTGACCACAGTTGTAGAGGTGGCGCCTGCACCTGGCATGGCGCCAAAGAGCCCGGCGACCGCATTACCCATTCCCTGCCCGACAAGTTCGCGGTCAGACTGGTGCCGGGTCTGGGTGAGGTTGTCGGCAATGAGTGATGTGAGCAGTGTGTCGATGGAGCCGAGAATGGCCAAAATGACAGCGCCCTCGAGTACGACAGTGATGGTGTCCGAGCTGAACCCTGGGACCGTAAAGTCGGGCAGGCCAAGTGGGATATCACCAATGACGGGGACATCTGCGAACTGCGCTGCCACGGTGCCTACAACAAGTGCAATAAGTGCGCCGGGAACGTAGTTCTGTAATTTGGCTGGCCAAAAGAATGTGATCGCCAAAGCGAGCAAGCCAAGGCCTGTCGCGGCGAGATTCAGATTTGTGACGGCGGGCCCGACCGCTCGAATAGCGGCCATGGTTCCGCCGCCATCAGGCTGGCTTCCGAACAGACGCGAAAGTTGCAAGGCAATGATGATCACACCGATTCCACTCATGAAACCGGAGATCACCGGGAAGGGGACCAGCTTGATGTATTTGCCAAGCCCCAGAAAGCCGAAGACGATTTGCAGCAAGCCAGCGACGACTACCGCAGGGAACACCAACGCAACGTTTTCGTCGACCGATGCGAATACGCCCGCGAAAACCACGATCATGGGCCCCGTGGGTCCCGACACCATCGCGGGTGTGCCGCCAAACACTGCGGCGAAAAGACCCAAGATAATGGCGCCCCAGACGCCTGCGATAGGACCGGCGCCCGATGCTTCGCCAAACGCAAGCATCAATGGCAGCGCAACGATGCCCGCGACGGCTCCACCAAAGAGGTCACCGCGCACCGTGCGGTCGCTTGGATCCTTGATGCCAGACCACGATGACAACCGGTCTCGAAGCGCAGACACCATGTCGGAAAGCACGCTCGACTCTCTTATGGCTTCAGTCATGTTCGGCGTGGCACAAGCCGATGGTCGATTGTCCGATGGTCGATTGTTAGGTCATCACACGGTCGTTGCACGGCGGAGCTTAACGTAGTGCCAAAATGGGGCTGCACGTACTGCTTAGAGGTAACAAATGTCACGCAACACGCCCGACCCAATCTCGACTGTTCTCGAAGAAGCGGAACAGTCACCGCTTGCGCCTGGAGCAGTGAGGGTGTTGCTCGCTGAAGGCAACGCCCGATTCGCTGGTGGCAACCTCACTCGTCGCGATCACGGAGCGCAGTTACCGCACGCTCTCAAAGGGCAGAGTCCAATGGCCATTGTGCTCGGCTGTGTTGACTCGCGGGTCCCAGTTGAGATGGTGTTCGATTGCGGCATTGGTGATCTCTTCGTTGCCAGAGTCGCGGGCAATATCGTCAATGCCGACATGCTTGGATCGATGGAGTACGCCTGCCGAGTTGCTGGCTCCAAGCTCATCGTTGTACTTGGACACCAGCACTGCGGAGCCGTAAAGAGCGCAGTCGATGAGGTCGAATTTGGCAACGTCACAGAATTGCTGGCCAAGATCGCCCCGGCCGTCAACGCAAGCGAGACTGACGGCGAGCGCAGCAGCGACAACGCAGATTTCGTGGCGAATGTCGCCGCTGCCAATGTACGACATGCTGTGGAACGAATCCGCAACGAAAGCCCGATACTCGCTGCCATGGAGGCAGGCGGAGAAATCGGCATCGTGGGTGCCGTGTACAGCCTGGACACCGGCCTTGTTGCCTTTGTCGATGAGATTGCCTGACGCTCACAACAGATGGATAGACGCGGCATTGAGATTGAATGTCACACCACCCACGTATGGTCCGTTTAGAGTCATACGAGGAGGCCGATCCGGTCATGAGCGATAACAACGCCAAACAATCGAACGTGGCGCAAACGGACGCTCGCGAAACGGACGCTCGCGAAACGGACGCTCGCGAAACGGACGCTCGCGAAACGGACGCTCGCGAAACGGACGCTCGCGAAACGGACGCTCGCGAAACGGACGCTCGCGAAACGGACGCTCGCGAAACGGGTACCAAAAAGGTGCGTGAACGTCGGGGCACCTCCACTGCGTCCTTTGGCACCGGCGCTCGCGAGAGCCACGACAGCTCGACGTTCTATGCGCGTTTCGTGCCGCCGGTACTTTCCGCAGACGAATCGGTTGTTCGCCAACAAGATCGCCCTGCACGAGATGAAACCAGGCTGGGTACTGCAGAGGACCTGTTGGTCAGCAACGACTTTGTCGCTGACAACTCCGTTGCCCTCGTGGTGACGTCGCCGCCCTACTTTGTTGGCAAAACGTACGAAGAGGCAATGGGACAAGGCCACGTTCCCGAGCTGTACGAAGAACACCTCGCCAACCTGCAAGAAGTTTTTCGACTTTGCGTGCGCAAGCTTGAACCAGGGGGCCGCATCGCTGTAAACGTTGCGAACCTGGGTCGCAAGCCCTATCGATCACAATCAGCCGACGTGCTCCGAATCTTCGAAGACCTTGGGTTGCTTCTGCGCGGCGAGATCATTTGGCGCAAGGGCGATGGTATGAACAGCTCCACTGCGTGGGGTTCGTTTCAACGGCCGTCGAGTCCAGTGCTTCGCGATCTGACAGAGCGTGTGATCATTGCCAGCAAGGGTCGCTTCGAGCGGGCGATCTCGCCAAAGAAGCGGGCCGAGGTTGGATTGCCAAGCGAAGGTTCGATCTTTCGCGATGAATTTATGAGTGCGACCAAAGATGTCTGGGATATTCCCGCTGAGAGCGCCACGCGGGTTGGACACCCGGCGCCCTTCCCCGTGGGTCTGCCAAAGCGACTTATCGATCTCTATACCTACCGCGAAGACCTGGTCCTTGATCCCTACATGGGCTCAGGAACTACTGCGGTAGCTGCGGTTCGCAAAGGCCGCGAGTTCGTTGGCTGCGAAGCAGAACAGCAATACGTCGACCTTTCGAACGACCGGGTCGCCGAAGAAGAAGGGCGACTCAAGACACTTGCTGTCGAACGTGAGCGCTTCAAGGTGTACGTGCCAGCGGTCAAGGTCAAACCGTCGCCTGACGAAGTCATCGACCCTGCTGCGTTTCAGGCGTCGGCCGTCCGTCAGGGCATGCGGGCAGCAGACATCGCTAAAGCCGTGCTGGAAACATGCGGGTTTGAGATCGTTCAGATGAACAAGAAACTCAAGTCTGGCCCAGAGATCGACTTCGTAGCGCGTGCGTCTGGCGATAACTCGATCTGGCACTTTGATGTCACGGGCGCCTTTACGAGTGAGCGAGATGGCTTGCGTCGCACCGACACTGTGTGGAAGTCACTTGGCAAAGCTGCCGCCCGCCATGCCGACAAAGACGTGATCGCCGACAACATCCCGTACGTACTGCTTACAACGAGCCTGCCCGAGGGTGGTGTTGGCCGCAAGGCCATCCAATCGTGCATGGGTCCCGATGGCATCATCTACGCCGCTCTCGAGATGTTGTCGCCCGACGACCAGAAGCTGCTCAATGACTATGGGCTACTTGGTCGCGCTACGGATCCGCAGGAAGCACTTGGAACTGCGTCGTCCGATCAGTTGTTCTGATCGATGAACGACCGATCAATCCATAGTCCGGGTGCCTGGGCTGTAACGCGTGAAGAAACGCCGCAGATCTTTCTGGCCGACGACGAACACGTCATCTCGCGACTGCTCGCCCTGAAACTGGTTGCGTCTGCGCAGCCCGATGACTTCTCGGCCGCCGATCTTGAGCAGGTACGAGATCACCTATTGCATGAACGTTGGGCCGAGGCGCTGGTGCTGTGGATGAACGCAACCGGTACCTACGTCGACGTCTATCCCGAGTATGTGCAGGTTTGGAACGAAAAGGATCTTGATCGCGAAGTCGCCTCCATGGCGATTCGCACGTCACGGCTTTTCAACGATTCAATCTGAGCTGCAACGAGGGGTACGTTCTGAGGTGACCCGGTGGCTGCGATTCGCATGTCACGGCTTTGCAACGATCCAATCTGAGCTGCAGCAAGGGGTCCAAACTAAGGTGACCCGGTGGCTGCTCTTCGCACCGAGATCACCGAGATCGTCACCGGTCTCGCGATGCTTGGTTTCCGTGACCTCGACGAAGCGCTGCAGGTGCGGCCCATGAGTGTCGTGAATCTTGCCACCGAGCATTATGAGCGGCTCAGCGCCGCCCGCGCTGCTGGGTCGCACGATCGAGAGTTCGAGACCGCCTGGCACAACGGCCAGGTCTTTGCTCGCGCCGACGACGGCTTGCGCGGTCGCCCCCCGTGGAGCATCGAGTGGAAGGGTCCGCATAAGCCGCCGGGGTACGAGCAGGTTCCTGCCGACCTTCGTGTCGATCACGTCTATCTGGTCTCGTGCAAGTACGGAAGTTCAATCCTGCACAACGTGAGCCCATCGCATCTCTTTGACCGAGCTCTCGCCGAAAAGCGGGTGGAGCGCGGCAACGACTGGTTCATTTCGACTGCTCCCGAGGCATACCAAGAGTTCTATACCGCCTGTCTTTTTGAGACTGGTCTTGACCACGGGCTCAATGAACTCCCGGCGTCGGTGGCTGAACTAGACAAATCACATCGACTGGCGCTCAAAGCAGCTCTGCCCAAACGAGGACGACTGCCCGACAAGTCCCAGCAGTCCTACGAACAGTTCTCGCTGGCGGTGGCGATGGAGTCTGCAGAGCGATGGCGGGCCTCGCTAAAAACTCCGCGCGAACGAGAAGCCATGTTGTGGCGTTTGCTTCGGTTGCAAGCAGCCCCGTATTTCGTGCTCGGTGCAACTACCGGAGGGGAGGCGCTGCGCTATCGGGTCGGCACGCCATGGGACTTTCGTAACCGCTTCGAGATGCGGTCCTTTGACGCCTGGCCAGATTCGGCTGGCCAGCCCATGGTTCGATGGCGTGCCGAAGTGACCGATCGCGATGCTGAACGGGTGGCGATCGAGGGACATGTTGAAATTCGCTGGACCCACGGGCGATTCTCGGGGGCTCCCGAAGCAAAGGTGCATCTCGATAGCCATCCACACGCCGTACCCGGCTATTTCCCTCTGCGCTAGAGCATTCAACCATGCACCTCAAGTAGAGATATACCCTCTTTCAGGACGGCGAGCCCCAATTTCCCCGTAAACTAAGCATTGAGGGTCTAGCCTTCGGTGGTGTCTGACGATGGAATTCTAGAACCGCTCGATGTGATGGCCGAACAAGGCGAAAATGCGCCGAGAACCCGCGACGTGCTACTTGAAGGCAGCGGTGGTGGCGGAATTCTGGAGTCATTGGGCGATATCAACCCGGCAACCGACCAGTCCAGGGTGCGTTCGCGCAACGAAATCATGGCAGAAACCGACGGCGGCGGCATTCTAGAATCGCTTGAAAACATTGGTGATGCACGCCAGCGCGGCCTCGCCAAGCGAGACCTCTTCGTCGAAACGGGAAAAACCGTGCTCGAGCACACGCCATCTCAGGCCAAAGGTCGTGTCGTGCGGTTCACCGAGGGCGTCGTTGTAGTCCTAAAGGACCAGCTCGGTGGTGAGCAGAGTTTCCCGCCAGTTCCCGGCCTTTTCCGCCACGAAGGCGACCTCGTTGCACTGCGGGCGCCCCTTCGCAACGACGCTCCCGTTGTCACTGAACTGACGGCGTCTGGTTCGATCGCTGCAACGAATACTTCTGCACGGATTGCGCTTCCGAGTCGCATTTGGGTCGAGGGCATCCATGACGCCGAGCTAATTGAACGAGTGTGGGGCGATGACCTGCGCTATGAGGGCATTGTCGTTGAGCAACTCGAAGGCGCCGACGACCTCGCGTCGCGCGTCCGAGCCTTTAAACCAGCTAGTGATCAACGTCTTGGCGTGCTGCTCGACCACCTCATTGACGGAACGAAAGAGTCGCGTATTGCCGCTGAAGTCAACGACCCGAACGTGCTTATTTTGGGGCACCCGTACGTCGATATTTGGCAGGCAATCAAGCCGAAGGCGGCCGGCATTGAGGCATGGCCTGTGGTCCCACGAGGGGAGTCGTGGAAGGAAGGCGTGCTCTCCCGCCTCGGCGAAACGATGCACCCTGCGCAGTTCTGGAAGCGCATCCTTGGCAACGTGAAAAGCTGGAAGGACATCGAAACACCACTTGTGCGTTCGGTAGAGATGCTCATTGACTTTGTCACGATCCCTGACTTTAACTAGAACCCGCGTGTACAGTCCGATACTGTCATGCCGACTGGGCCACCGTTTTTGGTGCCCGCGTACGCCTAGTAATTTTTAAACGTGAGCCGAATGGACCATCGATGAGCCACACAAACCGAACTACCTCCGCAACAACGATCAGAAGGGTTGTGCTTGGACTTGGCGTTCTCGCCATGCTCGCGTCATCGCTTTTGATCACCGGTGCACCTCTCGTAGGACCGCAGAATGCTGCTGCGCTTGATGCACCTGAGATCTCGGGTGCATCTGACACAAGTCCACCGGGATTCCTCAGTGATACCGGCGAGGCGCCAAACTACGGAGCCGTTACCGCGCCGTGCACGACCACGACGTACTTCCCCCCATTCCCTGACAACATCGCTCCGGCCGCCGACAACGTGGCTGACGCTGTCGGCTACACCGATAGTGTTAATGCGACGCCGGGCGATCCGGCTTCGCTCACTTTCAACATGGAGCTCACGGCTGTAGGCGGCACTGACCCTCGCTATCCAAACTTCAGTCAGGGTGAAGAGACCAAGGGTTATGAGATGGCCGATGGCGACACCGTCGAAGTCTTCTTTGACCGACCTGTTTGGTACCCGCAGTTCATCTTCGTCGACGTCGACCGTGCAGACGAAGGGTTCACGGTTACCCCGCAGGCCGGCCCCGAGGTTATGGGCGTTTACTCCGGCGACGCTCCGGACTTCGTAGCGAGCGGAAACAACACTTCGGTCTTCTTCAACACCGTGAACGACTTCTCCAACGACTCGGCGTGGGAACTCGCATCACGCGTGCAGGTCGACATCTTTGGATCACTTGATGCAAACGATCGCATCGAATTTGAGCGTATTTCACCTTCAAGTGGTCAGTCCGGCTTTGCTGCCGGCGGCGGCTGCGAGCCTCTTGGTATCGCCAAGGAGGCGACTGCGCCGGTTTGGAACCAAGCAGACCAGCGCTACGAACTGACCTACACGGTTCGTATCAACAATAACCTTCCGGACCAAGCTCGTCTTGATGCCTACCTTGCACAGGTGATCGGCGGCACCTGTACCGCTGTAGATGATGGTGACCACTGCGTCTTAACTGATGCGGTTAACGCCATTCCACTGGGCGACCTCGTTGTGTCAGATGTTCTCGATGCGACCGGCTTCTCTGACGTAGTTGTTAACAACATCGTCGAGGTTGCCGATGCCGACGGCATCAATCTCGGTGGAGCTGTCAACCCCGCATTCGGACTTGCTGATCCAAACATCACTGCTGCGGGTGCAGCGCTTCCTGCTGGAACGACCGCAACGATCGAAATCGAGACGTTCTACTACCCCGACCACTCGACTGACTGTGGCGCTATTGACATCACCAACCAAGCTGAAGCAACAGCAGTAGCCGACGGCCTCAATATTTCTGACCTTTCCGACAATGGCGCCGACGCTGCGCCACCGGCTGACAACGGTGAGGGCGGTCTCAACGATCCAACGCCGGTCAGCTTCCCAGCAATTGACTGTGACATCAACCTGCTCAAGTCAACGACGACGCCAACGCCAACCATCAATGCCACCGGCTCTATCGACGTTGACTACGACTTCACCGTCTCCAACGACACCTCAACGGTTGATGTCTTCGCACAGGTCATCGACGACCCAGAAGCAACCTTCGGGGCTGGTGCCGTGGTGAGCAACGTCGTCATCTCAGCCACCGGACCATGTGCCGGTAACGAGAACACAGCATGGGGCCCTGGCAGTACGAACCTGCTGCTGCCTATCGACGGCGTGCTACTCGATGCCGGACTTGACGAAAGTTGCGAGATCAACCTCAGCTTTACTGTTATTCCTCCGGGTGGTGCGATTGCTGGCACTGCCTACCCGAACATCGCAAATGCAACCGGCCTACCTGTGATCTATGAAGATCCTGACGGCGACGGTGTGCCCGATGTCGTCGGGCCCGACACCGACAATCCACTTCCTGCCCCAGCCGAGGCAGTCGTAACGCCTGAAGAGCCAGCTGCTGTTCCCGGTATCGAGTTGATCAAGTCGATCGATTCCGTCACGGACACATCGGGCGATGGCCTCATTGGACCGGGCGACACGATTAACTACACGTTCACCGTGAACAACACCGGTAACGTCGACCTCACCAACGTGACCGTTACCGATCCGCTCGTGACCGTTGTTGGTGGACCTATTGCAACGCTGGCTGTCGCTGGCTCGGACACCACGACATTCACCGCCACGTATGTGATCACCGCAGCAGACCTGGTTGCTGGTGGTGTTGAAAACACTGCGGAGACCGAGGGCACCCCGCCAGCCGGTCCAGCCGTAACCGATACCTCTGATACCGGTACGACCCCCGATACGGCAGCAGATATCGCCGACATTGCTGACCCTGGTGGCACCGAGACCGATAACCCGCTCGACGTGAATCCAAACGACGATGCTGATCCGACCGAGGATCCAACGACGCTGCTGCTTACGCCGGAACCAGGTATTGAGCTCATCAAGTCAATCGGTTCAGTAACCGACACCGTTGCCGACGGCATCGTTGGTGCTGGTGACACGATCAATTACACGTTCACCGTGGTCAACACCGGCAATGTCGATCTGACCAACGTGACCGTTACTGATCCGCTCGTGACTGTTGTTGGTGGCCCAATCCCATCACTGCTTGTTGGTGGCTCCGACACCACGACGTTTACTGCTACCTACGTGATCACCGCAGCCGACGTGCTCGCTGGTGGTGTTGAAAACACTGCTGAGACCGAAGGTACGCCGCCGACCGGTCCTGCCGTTACGGATACTTCTGATACTGGTACGACGCCTGATGAGGCAGCAGATATCACCGATATTGCTGATCCTGGTGGCACCGAGACCGACAACCCGCTCGACGTGAATCCAAACGACGATGCTGATCCAACCGAGGATCCAACCACTCTTATCTTGGTGCCCATCGCACCTGCGATTGAGCTCATCAAGTCGATTGATTCAGTGACCGACACCGTTGCTGATGGCTTCGTTGGCGTTGGTGACACAATCAACTACACCTTCACCGTGACCAACACCGGCGACGTACCATTGACCAATGTCACGGTTACTGATCCGCTCGTGACTGTTGTTGGTGGACCTATTGCAACGCTTGCGGTTGGTGGCTCTGACACGACGACGTTCACTGCCACCTACGTGATCACCGCAGCAGACCTGGTTGCTGGTGGTGTTGAAAACACCGCTGGGACCGAAGGTACGCCGCCGACCGGTCCTGCGGTAACGGATACTTCTGATACTGGTACGACGCCTGATGAGGCAGCAGATATCACCGATATTGCTGATCCTGGTGGCACCGAGACCGACAACCCGCTCGACGTGAATCCAAACGACGATGCTGACCCAACCGAGGATCCGACCACGCTCATCCTCGTTTCTGAACCATCAATCTCGCTGATCAAGTCGATTGATTCAGTGGCCGACACCTCTGGTGACGGCGCTGTGGGTGTCGGCGACACGATCAACTACACGTTTACGGTGTCCAACACCGGCAACGTCGACCTGACCGCTGTCACCGTTAGTGATCCGCTCGTGACCGTTGTGGGCGGCCCAATCCCAACGCTCGCCGTCGGCGCATCTGACACCACGACGTTCACTGCTACCTACGTCATCACCGCAGCAGACCTTGTCGCCGGTGGTGTTGAAAACACTGCCGACACCGAAGGTACGCCACCAGCTGGTCCTGCGGTAACGGATACTTCTGATACCGGTACCACGCCTGATGAGGCAGCAGATATCACCGACATCGTTGACCCAGAGGGCACCGAGACCGACAACCCGCTCGACGTAAACCCGAACGACGATGCTGATCCAACCGAGGATCCAACCACACTGCTTCTTGTCCCGGACCCTTCGATCTCGCTGATCAAGTCGGTGGCTTCGGTCGACGACACCTCGGGCGACGGCGCCGTCGGCGCTGGTGACACGATCAACTACACGTTCACGGTGTCCAACACCGGCGACGTAGCATTGACCAACGTCACGGTTACTGATCCGCTCGTAACCGTTGTTGGCGGCCCTGTGGCCACGCTGGCTGTTGGTGCTTCTGACACGACGACGTTTACTGCTACCTACGTGATCACCGCAGCAGACCTGGTTGCTGGTGGTGTTGAAAACACCGCTGGAACCGAAGGTACGCCGCCGACCGGTCCTGCAGTAACCGATACCTCTGACACGGGCACAACTCCTGACGCACCAGCGGACATCACTGATATTCCTGATCCTGAGGGCACCGAGACCGACAACCCGCTCGACGTGAATCCGAACGACGATGCCGATCCCACAGAGGATCCAACCACAGTGCTGCTCGCTTCTGATCCGGCAATCAGCCTGATCAAGTCGATTAGCTCGGTTGATGACACCGTTGCTGATGGCGCTGTTGGTGTTGGTGACACGATCAACTACGCGTTCGAAGTATGTAACGACGGCAATGTTCCGTTGACCGCAGTTACCGTTTCTGATCCACTGGTGACCGTTGCCGGTGGCCCGATTGCCACGTTGGCTGTTAATGCGTGTGATGACACAACCTTCACGGCGACCTACGTAATTACTGCGCAAGACATCCTCGACGGTGGTGTCGAAAACACGGCTACGACCGAAGGTACGCCGCCTATTGGCGATCCAGTAACCGACGTTTCTGATACCGGTACAACGCCTGATGAAGCAGCTGACATCGCCGACATTGCTGATCCTGAAGCCACCGAGACGGACAATCCGCTTGGTGAGAATCCGAACGATGACACTGATCCAACTGAGGATCCAACCACGTTGATCCTGGCTCCTGCGCCGGCAATTAGCCTGATCAAGTCGATCACGTCGGTTGATGACACCGTTGCTGATGGCGCTGTTGGTGTTGGTGACACGATCAACTACGCATTTGAAGTATGTAACGACGGCAATGTTCCGTTGACTGCAATTACCGTGACTGATCCTCTCGTGACGGTTGTTGGTGGGCCACTAGCCTCGCTTGCTGTTGACGCATGCGACACCACGACATTCACAGCGACCTACGTAATCACTGCTCAAGACATCATTGACGGTGGTGTCGAGAACACGGCAACGACCGAAGGTACGCCGCCTGTTGGCGATCCAGTGACCGATGTTTCTGATACTGGCACAACGCCTGATGAAGCAGCCGATATTGCCGATGTTCCCGACCCAGAGGGCACCGAGACAGACAGCCCACTCGGTGAGAACCCGAATGATGGCACTGATCCAACTGAGGACCCAACCACGCTGATTCTTGTACCAGCACCTTCGATCTCACTGATCAAGTCGATCAGCTCGGTTGATGACACCGTCGCCGATGGCGCTGTTGGTGCTGGTGACACGATCAACTACACATTTGAAGTCTGCAACACTGGCGACGTTCCGTTGACCGCTGTTACGGTCTCGGATCCGCTGGTAACGGTTGTTGGTGGGCCACTGGCATCGCTTGCTGTTGATGCGTGTGATACCACGACGTTCACGGCGACCTATGTAATCACCGGCCAGGACATCATCGATGGTGGTGTTGAGAACACCGCGACAACCGAAGGTACGCCGCCAACCGGTGATCCAGTAACCGATGTTTCTGATACTGGCACGACGCCTGACGAAGCAGACGACATCACCGATGTCCCTGATCCTGAGGGCACCGAGACGGACAGCCCGCTTGGTGAGAATCCGAACGATGACACTGATCCAACCGAGGATCCAACCACGCTGATTCTGGCTCCTGATCCGTCGATCACACTGATTAAGTCAGTGTCCTCGGTTGATGACACTGTCGCTGACGGTGCCGCTGGCGCTGGTGACACGATCAACTACGCATTCGAAGTATGTAATGACGGCAACGTCCCGCTGACCGGCGTAACGGTGACTGATCCGCTGGTGACCGTTACTGGTGGCCCGATTGCTTCGCTGGCTGTTGGTGACTGCGATGACACTACGTTTACCGCTACCTACGTAATCACCGGCCAGGACATCGTCGATGGTGGTGTTGAAAACACGGCTACGACCGAAGGTACGCCGCCTGTCGGCGATCCAGTAACCGATGTTTCTGATACCGGTACAACGCCAGACGCACCAGACGACATCACCGATATCGCCGATCCTGAGGGCACCGAGACCGACAGCCCGCTCGGCGAGAATCCGAACGATGACACTGATCCAACTGAGGATCCAACCACGGTGCTACTCGCTTCTGATCCGGCAATCAGCCTGATCAAGTCGATCACATCGGTTGATGACACCGTCGCTGACGGTCTCGTTAGCACTGGTGACACGATCAACTACACATTCGAAGTATGTAACGACGGCAACGTCCCGCTGACCGCAGTGACGGTGACCGATCCGCTGGTGACCGTTACTGGTGGCCCGATTGCCTCGCTTGCTGTTGGTGACTGCGACGACACGACGTTCACGGCGACCTACGTAATCACCGGCCAGGACATTCTCGACGGTGGTGTTGAGAACACCGCGACAACCGAAGGTACGCCGCCTGTTGGCGATCCAGTGACCGATGTTTCTGATACTGGTACGACGCCTGATGAAGCAGCTGATATCACCGATGTTCCTGATCCTGAGGGCACTGAGACCGATAGCCCGCTCGGTGAGAACCCGAATGACGCTGCCGACCCGACCGAGGATCCGACCACGTTGATCCTGGCGCCTGCCCCGTCGATCAGCCTGATCAAGTCGATCAGCTCGGTAGACGACACCGTCGCTGATGGCATTGTCAGCACCGGCGACACGATCAACTACACGTTCATCGTGACCAATACCGGCAACGTCCCACTGACCGACGTCTTCGTGACCGATCCACTGGTAACGGTTGCGGGCGCGCCGATCTCGTTGGCTGTTGGTGCCTCTGACACCACGACCTTTACGGCTACCTACGTGATCACCGAAGACGACTTGATCAATGGTGGTGTTGAAAACACTGCTACCACCACTGGTACTCCACCTGACGGTCCACAGGTCACCGATGTTTCCGATACCGGAACGACTCCAGAAGTACCAGAGGCGATCGCCGATGTCCCTGACCCTGAGGGCACTGAGACCGACAGCCCGCTTGGTGAGAACCCGAATGACCCTGCTGATCCAACTGAGGATCCAACCACGGTCATCTTGGCTCCGACACCGGCGATCTCACTGATCAAGTCAATCGACTCGATCACGGACACAGTCGCCGATGGTGAAACTGGCATTGGTGACACGATCAACTACGTCTTCGAGGTATGTAACACCGGCGATGTGCGACTTGATCAGATCACGCTGACTGACAGCATCACGACCGTTGTTGGCGGTCCAATCGCCACGCTGGCTGTTGGTGACTGTGACGACACGACCTTTACGGCTACCTACGTAATCACCGGAGCGGACGTCATCGCTGGTGGCGTTGAGAACACTGCAACGACGACCGGCAATCCTCCTGTTGGTGATCCGGTAAGCGACGTCTCTGACACCGGCACTGATCCAACGCTCGCTGAGGTTGCTGATCCTGAGGGCACCGAGACAGAAAATCCGCTTGGTGAGAATCCGAACGATGACACTGATCCAACTGAGGATCCAACCACGGCCCTGTTGACGCCAGCTCCTGCCATCAGCTTGATCAAGTCGATCGACTCGATCACCGACACGGTGGCCGATGGCGACACAAGTATTGGCGACACGATCAACTACGTGTTTGAGGTTTGTAACACCGGCAACGTTCCGTTGACCAACGTCACGCTCGCTGACACGATCACGACCGTTGTTGGCGGCCCAATCGCCACATTGGGTGTTGGTGACTGTGACGACACGACCTTTACGGCTACCTACGTCATCACCGGCGACGACATCCTCGCTGGTGGCGTTGAGAACACCGCTACGACCACAGGTACGCCTCCGAACGGCCCAGACGTAACGGACATTTCTGATACCGGAACTGATCCCACTCTTGCTGAGGTTCCAGATCCTGAGGGCACTGAGACTGACAATCCGTTGGATGAGTTCCCGAACGACGACGCTGATCCGACTGAAGACCCAACAACGGTTCTACTGGATCCAAATCCTCAGATCCGCCTCGTAAAGGCGATTAGCTCGGTCGACGACACCGTTGCTGACGGCATCACCAGCATTGGTGACACCATCAACTACTCGTTCGAGGTGTGCAACGCCGGCAACGTTCCGTTGACCGGTATCACACTCGTCGACACAATCACCACCGTCGCTGGTGGCCCGATCGCAAGCTTGGGTGTTGGTGACTGTGACGACACGACCTTTACGGCTACCTACGTCATCACGGCGCAAGACATCATCGATGGTGGTGTTGAGAACACGGCAACCACCACAGGTGACGACCCTGATGGCAACCCAGTCACCGATGTTTCTGACACCGGTACTGATCCAGATGCGGCTCCGGTCGACGATCCAGAGCTCACCGAGACCGACAATCCGTTGGATGAGTTTCCGAACGACGACACTGATCCGACTGAAGACCCAACCACCCTGCTTATCCCGCCGAACCCTGAGATTACGTTGATCAAGTCGATCAGCTCGATCGACGACACGGTTGCCGATGGCATCACGAGCATTGGTGACACGATCAACTACACGTTCATCGTGACCAACACGGGCGACGTTCCGTTGACCGCTGTAACCGTGACTGACACGGTCGCCACCGTCGTTGGCGGTCCTGTCGACCTTGCGGTCGGTGCGTCTGACACGACCACCTTCACGGCTACCTATGTGATCACTGCTCAAGACCTGCTCGACGGTGGTGTTGAGAACACGGCGACCGCAACAGGTACGCCGCCCGATGGTCCTCAGGTAACCGATGTTTCTGACACTGGCACCGACCCGAGTGGCGATCCAGTTCCTGATCCTGAGGGCACTGAGACTGACAATCCGTTGGATGAGTTCCCGAACGACGACACTGATCCGACCGAAGATCCAACGACGTTCTTGCTAACGCCAACTCCTGAGATCAGCTTGATCAAGTCGATCAGCTCGGTTGATGACACCGTCGCTGACGGCGTGCCTGGCATTGGCGACACGATCAACTACACGTTCATCGTGACCAACACTGGTGACGTTCCGTTGACCGATGTCACGATCAGCGACACGATTGCAACCGTTGTTGGTGGACCAATCGACCTTGCGGTAGGTGCGTCTGATACGACCACCTTCACGGCTACCTATGTGATCACTGCTCAAGACATTCTTGACGGTGGTGTTGAGAACACGGCGACCGCTACGGGTAACGACCCTGACGGCAACCCTGTGACCGACATTTCTGACACGGGTACTGCTCCAGATGGAACCGACGTTCCAGATCCTGAAGGCACCGAGACACCGAATCCGTTGGAAGAGAATCCAAACGACGACACGGATCCGACCGAAGATCCAACGACGTTCCTGCTGACCCCAGATCCTGCGATCAACCTGATCAAGTCGATCAGCTCGATCGACGACACGGTTGCTGATGGCTTTACGAGCATTGGTGACACGATCAACTACACGTTCATCGTGACCAACACCGGAAACGTACCGTTGACCGATGTAACGATCAGCGACACGATTGCAACCGTTGTTGGTGGACCAATCAGCCTCGCGATCGGCGAGTCTGACTCGACCACGTTCACGGCTACCTATGTGATCACTGCTCAAGACATTCTTGACGGTGGTGTTGAGAACACGGCGACCGCTACGGGTAACGATCCTGACGGCAACCCTGTGACCGACATTTCTGACACTGGTACTGATCCAGATGGCGCCGATGTCGACGACCCAGAAAACACCGAGACTGACAATCCGTTGGAAGAGAATCCAAACGACGACACCGATCCGACCGAAGATCCAACGACCTTGTTGCTCACGCCAGCTCCTGCGATCAACCTGATCAAGTCGATCAGCTCGATTGACGACACGGTTGCTGATGGCTTTACGAGCATTGGTGACACGATCAACTACACGTTTATCGTGACCAATACTGGCAACGTGCCGTTGACCGATGTGACGATCAGCGACACGATTGCGACCGTTGTTGGTGGACCAATCAGCCTTGCGGTTGGTGCGTCTGACTCGACGACATTCACGGCTACCTATGTGATCACTGCTCAAGACATTCTTGATGGTGGTGTTGAGAACACGGCGACCGCTACGGGTAACGATCCTGACGGCAACCCTGTGACCGACATTTCTGACACGGGTACTGATCCAGACGGCGCCGATGTCGACGACCCAGAAAACACCGAGACTGACAATCCGTTGGAAGAGAATCCAAACGACGACACCGATCCGACCGAAGATCCAACGACCTTGTTGCTGACGCCAGCTCCTGCGATCAACTTGATCAAGTCTGTGTCGTCGGTTGCTGACGCCAATGCGAATGGCTTCATTGACGCAGGTGACATCATCACCTACGACTTCGTTGTCACGAACACCGGCAACGTTCCACTCACCGACGTCACCGTGACCGATACGGTCGCCACGATGGCTGGTGGGCCGATTGACCTTGCGGTCGGCGAGTCCGATTCGACCACGTTCACAGCGACCTACACGATCACCGACGCTGATGTCATTGCTGGTGGTGTTGAGAACACAGCAACAGCTACGGGCAACGACCCTGACGGCAACCCAGTGTCAGACATCTCTGATACGGGTACCGATCCAGACGGCGCCGATGTCGACGACCCAGAGGACACCGAGACCGACAACCCGTTGGACGAGTTCCCGAACGACGACACGGATCCAACCGACGATCCGACCACGTTCTCGTTGTCACCGCAACCATCGGTGATCTTGATCAAGACCGTGGCTTCGGTAACTGATGCCAACGGTGATGGAATCCGCAACGAAGGTGACATCGTCAACTACGTCTACGAGATCATCAACACCGGTAACGTTCCGCTTACCGACGTGACAATCACGGACAACGACGTTGACGTACTGATCGGTGACCCAGTGCCAGTGTTGCCTGTTGGTGGCAATGACACCACGTCCTACACCGCTACCGAGGTCATCACCGTCGCTGACGTCATCTTTGGCGGCGTCGAAGGCACCGCAACGGTGACAGGTACCGCCGCTAATGGCGACACTGCTACCGATATCTCCGATGCTGGTTCTGACCCTCAGGTCAACCCGGTTGACGATCCAGCTGGTACCGAGACGCCGAACCCACTTGGCGTAGGGGTAAACAATCCTCTGCTACCTGGTGACGACCCAGTCACGGTGCTTCTGACGACAAACCCAGAAATCAACCTGATCAAGTCAATCGATTCGGTAACCGACGACGGCGATGACATACTCGGCGTTGGCGACACGTTGAACTACATCTTCATCGTGACCAACACCGGCGACGTTCCGCTGCTCAATGTCACCGTGACCGACCCGCTCGTAACCGTCAGCGGTGGTCCTATCGACCTACCGCTCGGCGCATCGGATGCAACGACGTTCACGGCGACCTACGTGCTTACTGAAGCTGATCTCGAAGCTGGCGGCGTGGAGAACGTTGCTACTGCAACGGGTCAAGACGTCACAGGCAAGGAAGCAACTGATCCATCAGATGCTGGAACCGATCCTGATGGCGAGCCGATTGATAACCCAGGCGAAGAAGAGACGCCGAATCCACTCGAAGAGAACCCGAATGATTCAGACAATCCGGGTGACGATCCAACGACATTCTTGTTGCCTTCAGCCGATCTTGCGATCGACAAGGCTGTAAGTGATGCTGCGCCTGACCGTGGCGACACGATCGACTACACCGTCGTGTTGACCAATCTTGGTCCAGACGCAGCTGCTGATCCGACGATCGTTGACGTGCTCCCAGCTGGGCTCACCGTCGACACTCTTCCTGACGTCGACGGTTGGGACTGCTCAGCTTCTGCTGGACAGACCATCGAGTGTTCCGCTGCGACCATTGCAGCTGACGACGAAGTCACCTTTACCTACTCGGTGACGGTTGATGCCGACGCAGCGCGAGGTTCCGACCTTACGAACACGGTGACGGCCTCGAGCACGACCCGTGATCCGAACCCAGACAACAACACCGACACCGAGACGGTGAACATTCCGGTTCCACCAGTCGTGACGAGTACTACCGGTACACCTCCGCTGGCTGGACCCGGAACCATCACCAATCCACCACCGTCACCGGTGACGCCGATACCACAGCCGCAGCCTCCGCTCGCACTTACGGGTACTAACCCGCAGGTCTTGCTCGCTGCTGCAGCTGCCTTGGTGCTCATTGGTGGCAACTTGGCGATCTTTGGACGCCGCCGTCGTCAGTACGACGAAGACGACGACTTCTAACCAAACCTGACATTCACAAAGACCGGGGCCACGTGTGGTCCCGGTCTTTGGGTTTTGAGGGGTATTACGTGAGTTCGAAGCTCGTTCGGCTGCAAACCTCGCGGATGGCGAAGCTACTGCGCAATCGCGAGACGTGCGGCAGGCTCGCGAGTGCTTGTCGGTGTATTCGCTCATAGTCAGCGACATCCACGCACACGACGTGCAGGAGGTAGTCGGCGTCGCCTGCCATGAGGTGGCAAGCCATGACCTCAGGTGTCTTGCGAATGGCCTCCTCAAACTCATCGAGCAGTTCCTCGGCCTGTGAGTCAAGCGAGATCTCGACGAAGACCGACACGGTGCGACCAATTGCCACCGGATCGATAAGCATTGCGTAGCGGTCGATCACGCCTGCTTCTTCGAGCCGACGTACACGCCGAAGCGCAGCCGACGGCGAGAGCCCAACACGATCAGCGAGCTCAGCGCTCGTCATGCGACCGTCCTGTTGGAGCTCATTGAGTACGGCCGTATCAAGCTTGTCTAGTTCCAGCATCGCACAAGTATTGCGCAATATGGTCCTTCTGCGCTTGAAAGCAGCGCCATAGGGCGTATCGGCCGCGAAGTACGCAAAACATCTGCACCCAACTTTCTCTACGATCCCACTACGGACATCGAGACGAATAGAGGCGCCGTGATCGTTGGAATCCCGACCGAAATCAAGTCTGACGAGCTCCGGGTAGGGCTAACCCCTACGAGTGCCAATGAGCTCATCCGCCATGGCAACGACGTGGTCGTCCAAAGCGGTGCAGGCGAAGGAATCGGTGCCGATGACGCAGCGTATGAGGCTGTCGGCGCCAAGATCGCTCCTGATGCTATGGCGGTGTTTGGTGCCGCTGACATGATCGTCAAGGTGAAAGAGCCCCAAGCGAGCGAGCGGGCCATGCTTGAGGCCCGTCACATCCTGTTCACCTATCTGCACCTCGCTCCTGACCCAGAACAGACAGCAGACCTCGTTGCGAGTGGGTCGACCTGCATTGCCTACGAGACGGTGACCGGCCGCAAGGGCGGATTGCCCTTGCTGGCACCGATGTCAAAGGTTGCGGGCCGGATGAGCATTCAGGCCGGCGCCCACCATCTTGAGTCCCCTCAGGGTGGCGCTGGTCTGTTGCTCGGCGGTGTGCCCGGCGTTCCGCCCGCGAAAGTGGTGGTTATCGGTGGTGGTGTCGTTGGCGAAAATGCAATCGAGATGGCCGTTGGTCTTGGCGCAGACTGCACCGTGCTCGACCGCAATGGCGCTGTCCTCGACCGCCTCGCCAAGCGCTTTGGGCCGTCGCTGCGCACTATTCACAGCAACGCCGCAACAACATGGGAAGCAGTCACTGATGCCGACCTAGTCGTAGGTGCAGTACTTATCCCCGGTGCAACGGCACCAAAGATTGTGACCGAGGAGATGGTCCGCGCCATGCGCAAGGGCTCGGTACTGGTCGATGTGGCCATCGATCAGGGCGGTTCCATGGAAACCTCACGTGCGACCACGCACGGCGACCCCACCTATCTCCTGCACGACGTCGTGCACTATGCCGTTGCGAACATGCCGGGAGCGGTGCCCCGCACGTCCACGTATGCGCTCAATAATGAGACCCTGCCATTCGCGCTAGCGCTCGCAAACAAAGGTGTAACTGCTGCGCTTGAAGCCGACGAGCACCTTCGCAACGGACTCAATGTGGCAAAAGGCCACGTCACCGATGTTGCTGTAGCCGACGCTCTGGACTACGACTATGTGGACCCACTCGACGCTCTGAAGTAGGAACCAAATGCCAGGCTTGTTGCCCGACGTAGATCCCGACGGTCTCATGGAGTACTCGGTGGTCTACACCGACCGTGCCGTTAACCACATGTCGCAGTCCTTTCAACAGGTCATGCGAGACATCAACGCCGAGCTGACCACCGTGTACAACGCTGCAGCGGTGGTCGTGGTGCCCGGCAGTGGCACCTTCGGAATGGAGGCGGTAGCTCGGCAATTTGTCACGGGTCAGAAAGCGCTTGTGATCCGCAACGGCTGGTTCAGCTATCGCTGGTCGCAGATCTTTGAAGCGGGCGATATCCCGTCAGAAGAGGTTGTGCTCAAAGCCCAAGGCATTGATGGCGACGCGCTTGCTCCTGCTTTTGCACCACCGCCGATCGAAGACGTTGTCGCAGCGATCGCTGCCGAAAAGCCGGCAGTGGTCTTTGCGCCCCACGTTGAGACGTCGGCAGGCATGATCCTGCCCGACGACTACCTGCGAGCGGTTGCCAGCGCAGCCCACGATGTGGGCGCGCTCTTTGCTCTCGACTGCATCGCCTCGGGAACGATCTGGGTTGACATGCAAGAAATCGGTGTTGACATCTTGTGCTCGGCCCCACAAAAGGGCTGGAGCGGCTCGCCGTGCGCAGGACTCGTGATGCTGAGCGATGCAGCGGTTGCCCGTGCTGGCGAGACCACGAGCACAAGCTTCTCGTGCGATCTAGGCAAATGGCACTCCATCATGCAGGCATATCTCAACGGCGGTCACGCCTACCACGCGACCATGCCGACCGACGCCCTACGCCAGTTCCGCGACGTCATTATGGAGACAAAAGAGTTCGGCTACGACAACGCAAAGGCGGCCCAGCTCGAACTTGGCTCGCGCGTGCGCGATCTATTAGCTGAGCGGGGTGTCAAGAGCGTTGCTGCTGAGGGATTTGGAGCACCAGGTGTTGTGGTGAGCTACACGACAGACCCGTCGATCAAATCCGGTGCTGCATTCGTTGCGCAAGGGATGCAAATCGCAGCGGGAGTGCCTCTGGCCATCGACGAACCAGAAGGTTTTTCCACGTTCCGCCTTGGTCTGTTCGGTATCGACAAACTCAAAGATGTTGACCGGACCGTTGACACACTCGGCCGGACCCTGGACGCTATCGAGTCGGCCTAGCGGCTAGCTGCGTGACTCATCGCTAAGCGGCAAGGTAACGGTGACGACCACTCCAAATGCTCCTGCGGAGAGACTGCTCGCATTCGCCGCTGCGCTCGGTCGCACTGCTGGTTGCGAGACGACAAGCGAGTTCGGTCGTCGAGTCCGGTCTAACGAAGGAGGTGCCGACCATGGTGCGGCGTCAACGCTGATGGTCTGTGCTGGTGGGAGCAAGGCCGGACATGGCGACGCTTCGAAACTGGCAAATCTCGACGACGGGAACGTCATCGCCCGCTTTGAGGACTACTACGCAACGATTGCCGAGCATTGGTTTTGGGTGTTCTAGCGAGCGATGTGTTGCCGCCGGGCGGGCCCCGATCACGGGTCTCATCTAGACCCGAACTTCTAGCCCCGAACCCGAATGCTCTGAGGGTCATAAAACGGCCGGTAGCTCGCCGTGACGGGATAACGCTCGCCATTGATCTGGAGCTCAAACGGCGCATCGATCACATCGGCGCGTGCCATCTCGCGTGGCGCCTTGACGTAACCCATTGCAAGAGCCGCTCCCACCGTGTGCCCGTAGCTGCCCGATGTCGTGTGGCCGACTAGGTCGCCGTCGCGAAAGATCGGGTTGTCGTGGTAGAGCAGCGGTTCAGGGTCGTCCAGTTTGAACTGCACGAGGCGGCGATCAAGGCCAGTTTCTCGCTGTGCGAGCAAGGCATCGCGCCCAATGAAACCGCCAGGCTTGTCCCACGCAACTGCGAAACTCAAGCCTGCTTGGAGGGGCGTGTCTTCGTCGGCAATGTCATGCCCCCAGTGCCGGTACCCCTTCTCAAGCCTGAGTGAGTCAAGTGCGTGGTAGCCAGCATGGGTCAGTTTGTACGTCGTACCAGCGGTCACGAGCGTCTCGTAGACATGCGCCGCAAACTCGGTTGGCACGTAGAGCTCCCAGCCAAGCTCGCCAACGTAGGTCATTCGCAAAGCAGTCACGGTGGCATATCCGACGTCGATGGATTGGGCGCTGCCGAAGGGAAATGCGTCGTCGCTGAGGTCGGCGTCGGTCACCGATTGTAAGAACGCCCGAGCGGTTGGTCCCATCACGGCAAGTACTGCATAACCAGACGTGACGTCGGTAGCGACCACCGACCCGTCGGTCGGCAAACGCTTGGTGAGCCAATCGAAGTCGCGGTTTTGGGTAGCCACGGCAGACACCACGAAAAAGTCGTTCTCGGCCAGACGCGTCACGGTGAGATCAGCCTCAATGCCGCCGCGTTCGTTTAGCCATGCGCCGTACACCGCCTTGCCGGGTTCGACGTCCACGTCGTTCGCACAGATGCGGTTCATCGCTACCACTGCGTTTGGCCCCCGCACCTCGAACTTGGAGAACGATGTTTGGTCGAACAATGCCACGCCTTCTCGGGTTGCTCGATGCTCGGCAGCCGAGAGGTCGAACCAGTTCTGGCGCCCATAGGAGTACTCGTAGTGAGCTTCGTCTGGTGATGGCGCGTACCAGTTCGGTCGTTCCCAGCCGGTGTTCTCGCCCATGCATGCGCCCGCTGCGATCAGCTTGTCATGCAGTGGCGACCGCCTGGCGCCACGCGCAGTGGCCTTTTGTCGATAGGGCCAGTGCATCTCGTAGAGCAGGCCGAGCGTCTCCGTCGCGCGATCACGAACGTAACGGCGGTTGCCTTGGAAGCGATGAAAACGCCTCACGTCAACGTCTGCCAAGTCCATTGGTGGGTGGCCGTCGGCAATCCAGTCAGCGAGCACCCGTCCGGCACCTGCAGCTGACTGAATGCCTACCGAGTTGAAGCCACTCGCGGTGAAATGATTCCGCAGCTCGGGCGTCTCGCCCAAGATGTACGCGTCGTCAGGGGTAAAACTCTCGGGGCCATTAAAGAACAATCGAATGCCGGTCTCGCCAATCACCGGCATTCTGTGAATTGCGCCCTCGATGACCGGGGCAAGATGTTCCCAGTCATCATCGAGATGGATGAACGGCTTGTCGGGTAGTTCGTTGGCATCGATCGGCTTGGCGACAGGTTCGAAGAACCCTACGAGTAGCCGCCCAGTCTCCTCTTTAATGTAGGTGTTGTTGCCTGGATCTCGAAGGGTCGGTAGTCCAGAGCCAAGACCGTCGATGTGCTCGGTAACCAGGTAGAAGTGTTCGCAGCCATGCAGCGGAATAGTGGCGCCCGCCTTGGCGGCAAGGTGGCGGCTCCACAAGCCAGCGCATGTAACAACTGTGTTGGCCGTGATCTCGTGGCCATCGTTTGTTCGCACTCCGACCGCTTGGTTGCCTCTCGTTAGGATGTCGGCGACACCGGTGTTCTCAAAGACTCGTGCGCCGAGTGCTTTGGCTGCGTTGGCAAGCGCCATGGTGGTATCAACAGGACTGGTCTGCCCGTCGCTCGGGACCCAGACGCCGCCCACAAGATCTTCGGTATTCATGAGCGGCCAGTGGCTCGCCAAAGTCTCGACCGACACGTTTTCGATCTCAACGCCGAAGCAGCTGGCCATATCGGCACCCCGCACGAGTTCTTCAAGTCGTTCGTGATCACTCGCAACGGCGATCGAGCCGGTTCGCTTAAACCCGGTGGGGTAGCCGTCTAACTCAAGCTGCTCGTAGAGCTCGGCCCCATACGAGGCGAGACGGGTCATATTGTGCGTCGCTCGCAACTGCGCCACGAGGCCTGCCGCATGCCATGTCGTGCCGCTCGTCAGCGTGTTGCGTTCAAGGACGACGACGTCGGTCGTGCCGAGCTTGGCGAGGTGGTACGCCACGCTCGCCCCGACAATGCCGCCACCGACAATAACGACGTCAGAATGGGACGGAAGTTCTCGCATTCGAGGGCTCATAATCACCGGAAGAGTCAGGTTAGAGGTATTCACGCAAAGGCTAGACGATCTAACTGAACGGTGATACGGTCACGCCCAATAAAAGTTGGCTTTCTACGCAGAGGGGGAGTGATGAGCTCCATAGTCAATGATCAGAGGCTCGCTCAGGCGCACTTGCTGCCGCACTTCACCCCCGGCACAGCGTGGCAACACGAGAGCCTCGCAACTATCGACCGAGGCGAGGGTTGTTATGTCTGGGACACGAACGGCAACAAATATCTCGACGGGCTCGCCGGGCTTTTCTGCTCCAATCTCGGACACGGCCGAGCAGACCTAGCCGCAGTCGCCGCAAAGCAGATGGAGAAGCTTGCGTACTTCCCTAACTGGGGCTGGTCCAATGCGCCTGCAGCAGAAGCGGCTGCGATGATCGCACAGAACGCACCCGGCGATATCGACGAAGTGTTCTTTGTGAACTCGGGCTCCGAAGCCGTCGAATCGGCGCTCAAGTTCGCTCGGAACTATCATTGCAGCCAGGGTGACACGGGCCGCTACAAGGTGATCGCTCGTGACTGGGCCTATCACGGCACGACACTTGGCACACTCGCCGTGACCGGTATCCCAAAGTTCAAGGCGCTGTTTGCTCCCATGCTGTGGGATGGTGTTCGCCATGTCATGCACACCTGTCACGACGAGATCCCCCAAGGCGGTACCGCCGCGAATCTTGCGTGTGTGCAGGCGGTCGAGGCCCAGATCTTGGCCGAGGGTCCGGAGACAGTGGCCATGGTCATCGCTGAACCGGTCCAGAACGGTCGTGGCGCAGTCGTTCCACCCGACGGCTACTGGCAAGAACTGCGTCGGATCTGTGACAAGTACGGCGTGCTTCTTTGTGCCGACGAAGTCATCAACGCCTTCGGCCGCCTCGGTCACTGGACGGGTAGCGAACGATTCGGGGTGGTTCCCGACATGATCACATTTGCCAAGGGTGTTACCAGTGCTTATCAGCCACTTGGCGGCGTGATGATCCGCAAGCCACTTGTTGAGGCGATCTGGGATTCTGAGGTCGCAGGATTCAACCACGGGTCGACGTTTGGCGGTCACCCGGTCGCCACGGCCGTTGCTGTGGCCAATATGCGAGCGCTCAAAGATGAGAAGGTCTTTGAGAACGTCCTGAACAACGAGGACTATTTCAGGGCCGGTCTTGAGCAGATCAAGGCGAATCACTCGTGTGTTGGCGACGTGCGTGGAACCGGCTATTTCTACGCCGTTGAGTTCTGGAAGGACCGCGAGCGCCAGATAGCCCTTTCTGATGAAGAAGCAAAGGCATTGCAGACCGGCGTGCTTGGCAGTTTCGTGCGCGATGCCAAGGTCATGATTCGACCCGACGATCGCGGCGCAACCATGTTGATTCTGTCGCCGCCGCTGGTGGCGGACCGCAACGTCCTCGACGACCTGCTGAGCCGCGTTGACCAAATCGTAGAACGCACCAGCGGCTGGCTCGCTGGCGATCGTTAGCGGCTCCTGTTGTCTGCCATCCTTGCGTCTTGGTACGAACGAGCGCGATCGGAACCCAAGCGCATCGTTCTCGCAGATCAGGACGATGATCGCGCTGCAACGGCCGCGCAGCGACTGCGCTCGGAATCGCTAGCCGTTCCCATTCTTCTTGGCGAGGACATTGGTGGACTCAGCGATATCAGCGACGATCGGGTGGCTGAGGCGACTGAAGCCGCATTGGCCTATGCGGCTTCGATCGAACGAGACATTGACCTTCGGGATCCTCTTGTGGTCGCAGCGGTGCTTGTCCGTTCTGGCTGGGCAGACGCTGCTGTTGGCGGTGCGAGTCGACCGACGTCAGAGGTACTGCGAGCTGGTTTGCGAGTACTCGGTGTTGATGACGCCGCAGGAACGCTGAGTAGTTGCTTCTTCTTCGTGCTTCCTGACGGGCGACCCATCGTGTACGGGGACTGCGGCGTGCTCCCTGACCCCAATGTCGAGCAGCTCGCCTCTATCGCTGTGTCGAGCGCCGCAACGTTCGAACAGCTGGCGGGTGAACCTGCCAAAGTTGCCATGTTGAGCTTCTCGACAAAGGGAAGCGCTGACCACCCGCGGGTCGACAAGGTTCGACAGGCGACGGCGCTGGCCAAGGAGCGAGCACCAGAGTTACTCATCGACGGCGAGTTGCAGTTCGACGCTGCCTGGGTCCCGGCAATCGCATCGTCGAAAGCACCTGGGTCTGCCATAGCTGGCGCAGCCAACGTGTTCATTTTTCCCGACCTCGACGCTGGCAACATCGCCTACAAGATCACGGAGCGGCTGGGTGGGGCACAGGCGTTTGGGCCGTTGTTGCAAGGCCTTGGTGGTGTGATGCATGACCTGTCGCGTGGTTGCAGTGCCGACGACATCGTCAACGTTTCGGTGATCGCGTCGCTGCAGGTCTAACCGGCATTCTCTTAACCAGCGCGGCGAATACGAGGGTCGGCAATCATCATGATGCCATCGACGATGGTGCTCAACGTTTTGTGGACGACGACGCCGTAGGTGGTGAGCCCGAGCAGCATTGGTAAGTCTCGGCCAATAGTTGCTTCGAAGAGCACCCGGCCTAAACCGCCAAGGCCGAAGATGATCTCGATGACGAGGGCACCGGAGAGCAGAGTGCCGATGTTTAAGCCAACGAGATTGAGTAGGCCGAGCGATGCGGGGCGTAGCGCGTGGCGAAACAGCACGTAGCGGTAGCTCAGACCTTTGCCGATCGCCGCAACGATGTAGTCAGTGTCGAGTACGCGGCTCACGTCGGCGCTGACGATGCGGGCAATGATGCCGACTTCGGCAAAGACAAGCGCGGCGAGAGGCAGGATTGAGTTGGTGAGGTTTCCTGACAACGACTCGCTTATCCGGATCCAACCCGACGCTGGCAGCCACTGCAGTTCAACGGCGAATAGCGCGATCAGAAACAGCGGTGTCACGTAGATCGGTATGCCCTGTGAGAGCCCAAAGAACACCGAGAGAATCTTGCTGCCGATGGTGTTGCGCCATGCGACGGCGAGGAGTCCAAGAGGGATTGCTATCGCGACGGCAAGTCCAACCCCGACGAGCATGAGCTGCAAGGAGATCGGAATGCGATGGGTCAAGGTGTCGGTCACAGATTGATCAGAAATCGTTGAGTAACCGAAGTCACCGTGAGCTGCGTCAGCGAGCCAATAGATGTATCGCACCAGAACGTTCTCGTCGAGGTGGTAAAGCTCAATGATCTCCCGAGCACGAGTACCTCGCGGCGCGCCCGGAGGCAACAGCACGGCTCTGAAACCTCCCTTGATCGACAGTTCGAGTCCAACGAAGGTCAGGAATGTCGCCGCCAGGATTGTGCCTATGAGGCGGACGATCAGCCGAGCACCGAGTCGAGTTGCGACGAGTGTGTGCCGAGCAATTGTGGGCAAGGGTCGTGTGGTCATGTGATGCAAATCACGAACCGTGAATGCACGAGCCGAATCACAATTGTGATACTACCTAGCAAGAGGTGAACGGTCCCGTAATCGCGAATCATGGGACCAACCGTGACACGAGTGCCGCTAGATCAAAGTCGAGTCGTCGATGCAGCCTGCGCTCTGGCCGATTCCGACGGCCTTGGCGCCCTCACGCTTACTCGAGTAGCGAAGGAACTCGGCGTTCGTCAGCCAGCTTTGTATCGCCATGTTGACAGCTACCAGGACCTTCTGCGTCTTCTGAGCCTGCGCGGTCGCAGCGGCCTGCTCGCTGCACTGAGCGAAGCCGCTATTGGATTGTCGGGCGACGAAGCTGTCGCTGCGGTCGGAAAAGCATGGCGCACAACAGTGATGCGTCATCCGGGTCTCTATGAGGCCACGGACCGCTACCCATGTGCTGGTGACGATGAGCTCGAAGAGGCTGTAGACCACATTGTTGCCGTGCTCGCGCAAGCGCTCGCTGGGTTCGATCTGGATGAAGATCATCGAGTGCATGCAGCGCGGGCGTTGCGGTCAGCCTTTCATGGGTTTTGCCAGCTTGAGTCCGGCGACGGTCATCCGCATCCGCACGATCTCGACGAGACGTTCGACGGTTTGATCGAGTTGCTGTGTGCGGGTATCCGTGCGCAGGCGTTTGCTCTCACCGCACCCGCCTAGTCCTTTAGCTGGTTGGGGTCACTTGGATCTCAAGAACCGGTGCGCGAGCTGGGTCTGTCTCGTACGAGATGGCTTCGCGGTCGCCGCTGCCTTCGATGACTACAACGATATGTCCACAACCCTGCCAGCTTGACGATGACGTAACTTCGGAGATCAGGGAACCAATGTCAGGCGAAACCTCGACGGTTCCATGTCGCCATCGTGACCATGATGACCAGTTGACTGACTGCGACGAGCGCAACCGAGAGGTGACGTTTCGTCTTGAGCTAAATGGTGCAGCATCGTCCGACAACTCGGTCCAGACCTGCGCCGACGTCGCTCGGGTGTCTGCCTCATCGGCAACCAACGTGATCGTTGCTGAGGTCACAACAACGTCGGTGGGCACACATACGTAGTACCGCAGACCAACAGGACGGTTCGTTCGAGCGAAGTCCAGATCCCCACTACCAAAGTTGATTGAACCCTTCGGTCGCTGCTCAACATCGTCGGCACCCGACGCAATCAAAGCGACAATCGTGCTTGGCTCTGATGTTGGTTCTGGGCTCGGTGTTGGTTCTGGGCTGGGTGTTGGTGGTGGTGTTGGTTCTGGGCTGGGTGTTGGTTCTGGGCTGGGTGTTGGTTGTGGTGTTGGTTCTGGGCTCGGTGCTGGTTCCTGAGTTGGTTCTGGGCTCGGTGCTGGTTCTGGTGTTGGTTCTGGGCTG
>Ga0209828_1000523_pt1 | contig 36407 bp, 29 predicted proteins | sample MaitaG_FD_187429 | JGI IMG/M metagenome (GOLD analysis project Ga0209828, IMG submission 187429) | Marine algal microbial communities from Maine, USA - Maine_Asex2 metaG (SPAdes) (version 2) | ecosystem: Host-associated > Algae > Red algae > Unclassified | place: Maine, USA | collected 2015-01-05
TTTTACAAGTAACGAAGACCCAATGTCGTTTAATTAATGAAAACTAGCTGATTGTCATTCTGAACCTGCCTTATCACTAGGCAGGCTTGATACAGGATTTCATCTTGTTACTGTATTTTAAAAATAGACCTGCCTCGGACAAGCAGCTTCGGAATCAAATTCAGAATGACGACCCACTAACTAAACCTTGGGTTAAAACCACTTGGTTTGAAGTTCTTGTTCCAAGGTACTTTAGTGGCATGTGATCCCAGAAAAAAAAACTCCATTTAGCGTCAATGGGTGTAATATGGAATAGATTCTAGGATAGCTTCTACTGCATCAATTATTAATCTTACTTTTGAAAACGAAATATTTATTCATCAATCTTTAGTAAATGCCCTATCAAGAGGAGTTTGAGCTTTTCTGGAAACAGCTAACAGAAAGTGTAAAAACAAAAAGTTTCAGAAAATTAACGATGGCAAAGACCAAGGGTAAGCCTAACTTGAGAAATATATTCGTTTTGCCAGTCAATGCTGAAAATGACTTCAAAGTCTTGGTTAAATTTCGCTACAGGTCTAAGGAGACTGAGGACACAGAAGATGAGCTAACTTTAGAAGAAGCATTTGTGATCTTGAAATCACATCTTAGAAGCTCTTTTTCAACTGTCATTTTATTTACGTCAACAAAGGATGTTACCTTCAAAATTAATAAAAAAGGTGCTGGTAGTATGGCTGAGTCTTTGCCCACATTTAGTAAGCGTTAATTCTGATGGGAACTTAAAATGTGAGGGTATTTATTAAGCCAAAACATTCCGAATCACATCATAATTATGTCGAAAAAATATATTGGCAAAACTATCAACAATAGTAATCCAATAGGTGCAATTAATTCGGTTTTCTTATTGTCTTTTCAATACGTTCTAATCTAATTTTAATTTGGTCTTTCCTTATTTTGGTTTTTTTTCCTTATCCACATACTTAAAATGATAGGTCTTAGGAGCCGACCAGAGGAAGGATTTGCGATCATAGCTAATTCTCGTAGACGACTTTAGCCTTTTATGTTAGTATATGGCATTTTATTTTAGAAATTTCTAAAATAATCTCCCCGGCCTTCTTCTTTTTGTATTTAAATTTACTGCTGGATTACCAAAAGTACGTTCCATTTTACGATACATTTTATTTTGTTTTTTATTGTCTCGTTGTATCTGGTCAGCCGCGAAACTTCCATAACACAAACAACCTTTTGCGCCAATACCTGACATGCCTCCTACAACAACAATATTTGAATCAAGTGAACCGTATTTATTAAAGATAGGTGACACAATTGGAAAATTATTACGAGTTAAAGAATAAACACAATTATAACTATCAACTTCTTCTATGTCATTTTTAGTTAAATGTATTTCTAACATTTTTAAGTGCTTCAAAAACTTTTTTCTTATCCACTTTCTTTCTTTTGGTGATACGGATTGTTCCCAGATTTTATTCAGATTGTGAATATTCCTTGTCTTTTGATGTCCACCTGCCTTAATTATCGGAGATGTGTTTTGCCCTGATTCTGTAATCAGAGCAAAATACTCCTTCCCGATTTGAGAGAACATAGGAAATCCATTTTGCAGCGCAATTTTTTCTTCATCTGTTAGTGTCTCGTAACACTTATCCTTAATTTTTAATAATGATATCGCTATTCTTTTGGGAGTAATAAGTTTATTAAAATAAGGTGCAAATTCTTTAAGTATTTCTACCGAATAAGCTCCAGCAGCAACTACTACCTTTTGAAAAATTAATGTCTCGGTCTTTTGAGTCTTGATATCCAAAATTTCTACTTCAAAGTTGTTAGCCTTTTTTCTAAGAGCAATTACTTTCTTCTCATATTTAATGATACCGTTCTTTTTCTCTATTCCTAAGCGTAATTTATTTATTAATTCAGAAGGATTCATGCTACCAGAATATTGTCGCCTTTCTCTTACCATAATGGTGTCTTTAGGTATAGACATTCCAAATTTTCTGAAAGATGAATTTGTCGAAGCTCGTCTGAAGTCATTTTTTTGTTTTTTGAATCTTAACTTTTTGACCTTGAGATAATCATCTTTGTGAAAGAGATAATTTACAGCTAAAGTTGTATAAATATCATCTATTGAATGATCCGATGTAGATTCTTTATCATTCAAAAATTCAATCAGCTTTGAAACTTCTTTAATTGTGGTATTGTGTGCATACGAAAACACATCTTTCTTTGGACCTAGACTCCTCGCAATTCGAGCCGTTCCAATACTCGAAGATTTGGATATAACTTCATTTCCTTGTTCTACCAAGGTGACCTTGACTTCCCTTTCTGCTAATTTCCATGCCGTAGACATTCCCATTAGTCCGCCTCCGATAATTAATACATTATCCATGTTTACTTTTTATGAATTTTGGTAGTTAATGGTATATTCTGATAATTTCCCCGTTAACTCTACCTTCTACACTTCTTATATATCCCATAATCATTCTATCCATAGGAATGGGAGGATGACCAGGAAAATAACTTTCATATTTGTGATAGGCATCCATAACGACACCAGATGATACAACATTCACTCTGATTTTCCTTTTCATTTCTAATGCTGCAGCTTGGACAAAACTATGAATACCTCCATTCACCATTGCTGCACTTGTTGTTGTATAGACTGGGTCGTCGGCAAGTATACCTGTTGTAAGAGTGATAGACCCTTTTTTCTTTAAACACTTATGAGCATAACGGACTATATTAACTTGGCCCATTAATTTACTTCTTAGGCCTATATGATAATCCGCTTCTGAAAGATCTTTCATTCTAGCCCATTTTGCTTCTCCTGCTACACATATAATGGCATCTATTCTACCAGATTTTTTTATTTTCCTAAATAACGATTTTATAGATCTTGTATCTGCTATATCAATCGGGTAATCTGCTGAAGATCTTCCAGCTACTAAAACTTGATGCTTTTTTGAATAGTGATCTACTATTCTTTTACCTATAGTGCCTCTGCCGCCAATGACTAAAATCTTCATATCATACTTAATTTATATAAATTTATCTTTTTGTTTCTGTAAGAAATTTAGCGTATCGCTTAAATAATTCCTCGTTCCTTTTGAAGTATGTCCACTTTCCATGTCTCGTTGCGATTAACAAGCCACACTTTTCCATATTGTTTACATAAGTTGATACAGTTGATTGTGACAATCCTACTTTTTCTTGAATATAAGATATACAAACTCCATCATTAAAATGCTTTAGAGTTTCGTGTGGAGGAAAGTGCTTTTCTGGTTTTTTCAACCATTCCACAATTTGCACTCTAAGTTGATTAGATAAGCATTTTCCAATTTGAGTGGCTTCTTTCAAATGCATTCGTAAATATATCTACAAATAGCGATATATAGAAATGAAATAATACATTATTCTCGAAGATTTTTGAAGTTTAGCTTGTTGCTAAAGGAGGGATGATTATTTCGAGTCTCTCTTAGCTCCGAAGAGCTATGATCTGATAGCACCCTATGTAAAAGCAGTAACCTGATAACTCACAAATTCACAACAAGGTATGAACACACAATTTAATACAGATAGACTCAAGGTATAGACTGGTTTATAGATACACAAGAAGTGTTATAGCTATCAATTTATGACTGACTTTTCTTCTGGTTCTGGACCTACTTTTGGCTAACTCTTGAGCTACCAAAGCCCAATATGACTAGCCAATAATCCCAAGAGGCTTAGTCGTCTTCCAATTCCCTCTAGTAAAATCAGGAAATTGTTGAGGAGCACCATCTGATGCAACTGAAGCCTCACTTAATGGAGCAACTGCACTCCAATGACAGCCTTCATAAACATTTTGATCGAGCGCTTCTCCATTCCGAAGACATTCTACGATACGGTACATCATCAAACCATCCATTCCTCCATGTCCAGAATTTTGAGTGACTTGATTTAGTCTTTTATATAGAGGATGATCATACTTATCATAAAGCAATTCTAATTGTTCTCCTTGGACCCACTGATGATGATTTTCTGTTGCACCGTCTACCCCATCTTCCAATGCAACTCTTGTTGGGAATCCTGCAAGTATCCCTTTAGTTCCTTGAATCAAATTATGTCTTGTATATGGGCGTGGACTCGTCTCGTCCCATTGGACCATGACTGTTCTACCGAGTGTAGTTTTTATGATTGAAGTATTCAAATCACCTCCCTTATAATCTAATTGGTTCCACTGATGATCTACTGCGTAATTCTTCTTTGCATAGAGTCCTCTTCCTCTCGATGGTGTAGAATATGATGTCAAACTTTTAAAGTTGTCTTCAGTACGAGCGAGGTTCATGTATTGGGCAACTGGACCAAGACCGTGTGTCGGATATAAATTTCCGTTTCTATGAGCATAGTGAAATGTTCTCCATGATCCAGTCCCGCGTTCGACGTCTTCCATCTGAAAGCGCAATTCATGAATGTAAGCAGCTTCGGCATGAAGCACCTCGCCAATGACTCCTTGTCTACACATATTCAGATACATCAATTCGTCTCTGCTGTAGTTGACATTTTCCATCATCATACAGTGTTTTTGTGTATGTTCGGAGGTATCTACGATATCCCACATTTCTTGGAGTGTAAGCGCCAATGGAACTTCTACACATACGTGAGCGCCTTGATTCATTGCTTCTATCGCCATTGGAGCATGTAATTTCCAAGGAGTACAGACAAAAACAACATCAGGTTTAACTTCGCGAAGCATCACCTTCCATTGATCTTCTGCTCCATGGTATTTTGCAATATTTTGATGACGGACACCTTTCCCAATTTCTTCACATCGCGATACGACTTTGTTTACATTATCTTCATATAGATCACTTACCGCCACGACTTCAGTGCCAGCCATTTCAGAGAAAAATTTCGCATGTCCTGGTCCTCGAGCACCAACACCGATAAAGGCCGCTCGGACAGTTTCTAATTTAGGAGCTGCAAAGTCTCCCATATATGGACCTACGGCTTTAGGAATTTCTTGAGTCGTTACACATGATCCTAATATTGAGCTAGATGCAATAGCAGCACCAGACATTGAGCTTGCTTTCAGGAATTTTCTGCGATCTATAGATTTCATATGATTTAAATTTAAAAACTAAGTTAAGAGATTTAAATAGATTTTATTGCTTGAATTCTTACCAATTTTGGAATCTCACTTCTGCCTAATCATCTTACAATTTTGAAAGTCTAAGGCGATATTTTTTCAATATCTAGAGATCTAAACTCTGATAAGATTAAATAAAACCTAAGTCTACAAGCTAAAGTGAAGTAAAATTATAGGCTTAGCCATAACAACTAAAAACAATGATCTCACAAGCTAACTACCACATTTACAAACGATACCATTACATAATATTCAGATTATACAGCTTAGAAATCACAAAATCAAAATAAATAGACAGTCCATGATACGTCAATATTTTTAATATAGATTTTGTAATTAAATAAGTGTAATTAACGGCTAACTAACTTATCTACGATTCAACTATTATGATTCAGTTTCAATCTTGATCATAATATGCCTTAGCCAAAAGAAATGTCATATGGAAGAAATCGAAATCATACGCGGTATTGATACTGTTTGGGTTGCATTATGTGCAGCTCTCATTTTTCAAATGGAAGGTGGATTTGCATTATTAGAAGCTGGATTTATCAGATCTAAAAATGCGATGAGTATTATCGCAAAAGTGATTATTGATATCATTTTTGGCGGTATTGCTTTTTATGCTATTGGCTTTGGAATTGCCTATGGCGCTTCAAATGGATGGTTTGCATTCGGAACTGGCTTCGTCGAAAATCCTGACATTGAACTCACCATATCAACAAAACTGTTTTGGTTCTTACAACTAGGGTTTGCTATAGCAGCAATATCCATTGTATCTGGTGCGGTAGCAGAACGGATGAAGCTTTGGGTGTATGCACTGTTCGTAGTTGTCTTTTGTGCAGTCATGTACCCTATCGTTGCTAACTGGGTTTGGAATCCTGGAGGCTGGTTAGCTAACAGAGGATTTAATGATTTTGCTGGATCGGCAGCTGTTCATGCGATGGGAGGATTTGCAGCATTAGCTGCAGCCATGGTACTCGGCCCAAGACTTGGAAAGTATCAAGAGAATGGTGAAATCACAGGAATACCTGGACACAACTTACCTCTCGCGGCAGTAGGTGCATTTGTTCTATGGTTCGGTTGGTTCGGTTTTAATCCTGGATCGACATTAGCAGCGGTAGGGAATTGGGAACTCATTGGTACTGTGGCGACGAATACATTTTTAGCATCTGCAGCAGGTGGTATTAGTACGATGGTATTTACACATGTCAAAAATGGAAAAATGGATATCACAATGGTCATCAATGGTGTCTTAGCTGGATTAGTGAGCATCACTGCTGGATGTAATGTGCTCGGTCCTAATTCTGCAATACTTGTTGGCCTGGTCGCTGGAGTCCTTGTCGATGTAGCAGTTTTAATGATTGATCGTATAAAAGTCGACGACCCAGTTGGAGCGATTGCCGTACATGGTGTCAATGGATTTTGGGGGACAATTGCTGTTGGTCTTTTCGCGACAGAAGGTGGATTATTTTTTGGAGGCGGAGCAAGTCTTTTTGTCACTCAGCTAATAGGCGTCTTAGCGATTGCCGCTTTTGGATTTATTGTTACATTTTTATTAATGACAATTTTAAAAGTTACTTTAGGAATCAGAGTATCAAGAGAAGAAGAGTTAGCAGGTATCGATGCAGCAAGTCTTGGATTAGAATCATACTCAACATTTGAATAAAGAATGATAAAAAATAGTCAGATCAAAATATAATACCTTATGTCTTTATCATTCCTAAGAAGTCGTTTAAACATTAATTTCTCATGAAAAAAGTAGAAGCTATCATACGTCCTTCAAAGCTGAATGCTGTGCAAGAAGGATTAAAAAATGCAGATATTCCTTGTCTAACTGTTGTCCCGGTAAAAGGTTCTGGCTTACAAAAAAGTTATGCCGAATCTTATAGAGGTGCAGAACAAACCATGATCTTACAGCATAGAGTAATGATCATCTGTATCATCAGCGATGAAAACTTAGATACTTGTATTAATGTGATCCAAGAACAAGCAGGTACAAGCACCGTTGGTGATGGAAAAATTTTCGTCTATAATGTCGAAGATGCGATAAGAATTAGTACTGCTGTTCGTGGTGGTGAAGCGATAAAATAAGCTCTTAAATGGCTTGCCTCTCTAAGAGCTAAGAACTTTTTGAGATCAGACGCTCAACAAGCATCGTCTTGATTCTTCTTTTAATCTCAGCCTCCATCTCATAATAACTTTCTAATTCTTTATTCGTCATCAACGCTATCACAAGACCAATTAATTGATTTCTCAAAACGGTATTGCTTTCTAGTATTTTAGAAATCCTGTGCCTTTGATCAGCAATGTCAAGAAGTGCTAATTGGGGAGCTTTAGATTTTTGCAAAAACAATGACTGTATTATATCATTCTGATATTTCAATATTGGTCTAAGTGTCTCGTTTTGGAAAAACTCAGAGATAGATAGACTTTTACTCAAGTCAATGGATTGTATCTCGGGGCGAATTGTAAGAATGGTTTCATCTCGTGTAAGACTCATAGTCTCCTAACAAAAAGAAAGAAGCTTAGTTTATCATCAAACACCAAATTGAGTGAGATGATGATCTAGATGTTTTGAAAACATGACATTCCATTCTTGAGTCGTTAAAGGTCCAAAAGAATGAGACTCCTTCCCTTCAAAATGTGATTCGCCTAAGTCCTTAGCCTTTTCCATATAACTGATTAATCTAGATTTCTCTTTGTCAAAATCACGCTCATCTTTAATAATAAACTGAGGAGCCGTTTTACCATTCTTTGGGTATGGCTTTGGACCTACAACACTTTTTTTGACTAGCATCTTTAAAATAAACTTCATAAATCCATTTGGCTTAGTATGAATAGTTTCAAATGTCATTTCATAAGCTACATTCAAATGAGCCAGCATTTGAGACACGGACATCTTGCCCCATTTGGCTTGTGTATCAGGAGTCAAATGATTGATGCGATGCTTCATCTTTTCGAAACCAGTTTGAATTAGGACATTTTCCATAGTATGTATATTTATACCAGTTTAGATAATAATAACAGATTTGAATATAGATATTTCATTCTTTAATCAGAAAAAAGAATTTCAAAATATGAGTGTGCGCATAATGACCAGTAAGAGTAAACCTCGATTCATATTAGCGACTATAAAAGACTGCCGTGATGGTATTACAGAATAGCTTCTACCAAATTCACTTAGGATTGACCCTTTATTTGCTGTTTATTTTATCAAATTTTCGTTGAAAATACTCAATCTAAACGTCTTAGTTCTAAGCTATATTAATTGAAAATATTAAGCTCATTCATTCACTAAGAATCTAGCCACAAAGACTCAAAGACACAAAGACTCAAAGACACAAAGTAACACTAAGAAAAAAGAAACTAGCCCTTAGTGAATCTTAGTGCCTTCGTGTCTTAGGGATCAAAATTTAGCTGATGACCCTTAAGTATTAGTAACAAAGAACTACCGTAACTCGAACTGTACACAACCGCAGCATGCTGGAGTAAAGCTCTAAAATTATCACTAACTCTAAAAAGTATGAAACCACACATAAGTATTTTTAATGATGTCATCGGCCCAGTTATGAGAGGTCCATCAAGTTCGCATACGGCGGCAGGATGGAGAGTGGCGAATATGTCGATTTAGATTCTAGGTGATCCACTGAAGTCAGCGACAATTGAATTTGATCGTGATGGGCAGTGGGCCACAAACTATGAAGAGCAAGGTACGGTACTTGGCATGAATGGCGGATTGTTAGATATTGATATGGCAGATGATCAGATGAAAAATGCGGAACAGACTGCTGAACAACGTGGCATCTCTATACACTATTCAGTTAGCTCATTTGAGAATAATCATCCGAATAGTATGCTCGTCAGTTTAAGTGGTCAATCAGGCAGATCTGTACAGCTGTTAGCTGCATCGCTGGGAGGTGGATCTTTTATACTGCAGACAGTAGATGGATTTTCCGTCTCGATGAATGGCGATTTTCATATTGTATTACTTTGGGCACATGGAGACATGTTGAACTCATTACAAGATCTAATCCCGCCTCAATCAAAGCTCATTGAACAGAAACTCTTGGACAAGTATTTATACATTTTTGAAAGTGCTAAAACCTTTTCAAAGACATTCGTTGATACAATAAATACTCTTCCATTAGTGGACAAAATTTCTGTTGTCGCACCAATTATGCCGATCGTATCTGGCTCAGAAATATCATTAGGTTATTCAGACATTGCCTCTTTGCTTAGCTACAGTAAATCGAACCAACTAAGTCTTGGTGAATTGGGATTGATGTACGAAAACATAGAAGTGGTTTATCCAAAGATATCTTATTACTAAAAATGGAAGGGCTTATAGATATCATGGAAGGCTCTATCAGAATTGGCTTAGCAGGTACAAATCATGATGACCGTATCCTACATCAACAATCTCATATGATTGGCAAAGCTGAGAAAGCCGGAAAGATTTTGCAAGGCTCAATTGTCAATACAATCGTAAAATATGTTGTCGCTATCATGGAATCAAAAAGTGCTCTCGAAGTCGTAGTCGCCAACCCAACTGCTGGATCTTGTGGGACAGTCGCTGCAGCAATGACTGCTGTCGCCGAAGAACTTCAAGCTAGTAAAGAAGACAAAATTATGGCTTACTATGCTACAGGCTTAGCCGGTGCCTACTTCGCAATGAGTACAGGTTTTTCTGCCGAAGAGCATGGCTGTCAAGTAGAGACAGGTGCATCCGCAGGTATGACCGCTGCTGGTATAGTGGATCTCTTTGGAGGTACGGCTGAGCAAGCATTAGGAGCAGCATCGATTGCGATTCAAAATACAATCGGGCTGGTATGTGATCCTATTGCAGATCGAGTCGAAGCACCATGCTTAGGTAAAAACACAAGTGCAGCTGTCAACGCATTGTCCTCAGCGACGATGGCTTCATCTGGATTCGCTTATTTGATTCCATTAGATCAGGTATTGGAGACTGTCTCACGTGTCAGTGCGCAGATGCCTTCTTGCCATAAATGTACGGGCACTGGAGGATTAGCGATTACTCCCGCAGCTTTGGAATTAAAAAAAGAGCTACAAGCGAATAAGGATTAATCTTGGTCGCACAGCCACTATTGGTCTAAGAGCCAACAGCTAATAAAATACTTATTTTATTTCAATAATATTGTCTTCAAATTCCACCACATCTCCTTCTCGTAATTTTTTTCGTTTCCGTAATTCAACTTCACCATTCACTTTCGCTTCTCCTTCTTCTATAATTATTTTCGCATGTCCACCAGTTTGAGCAAGTCCCAATATCTTTAGAAGCTTATTTAATTCTATAAACTCATCTTCTGGCTTTAGTTCAAAGTATTTTTTCTCCATCAAATTTCAATTTAACAAACAATCCTATGCAAGCATTTCAATCCAACAATCAATACCAATTAAACCGCAACGAAGCTCCATTGATTCCCGACTGCTGCAACATATTTTAAGAAATCTTCTTTTTGTAAAGTCAAGGTGACAGTATTGACATTAGGATGAAAACTCACTTCGATAGCTGAATCTATGTCATAGTCCAAAAGCAAACTCACCTCATCGTCTTCATTATTAATTAAACCAAATGGAGAGACTGATCCTGGCTCGAGTCCTAAATGTTTTAATAAGCGCTCAGGTGAAGCAAAGCTTAATCGTTCTCCTAAGATCTCATTCAGTGCTTTTATGTCAACTTGCTTACTTGATTCCACAACAACTAAAAAGTGTTTGCGTCCTTTTTTATCCCGCATGAATAGGTTTTTACAATGCATTCCGCTAATTGTATCCCAATGTTGATTCGCTTCTTCTACTGTATAAACAGCAGGATGTTCATGCTTCACATATGTGATACCTAAGTCTGCTAAATACGAATAAACAATTTCTGCTTTATGATCCATGTGCCATCTGTTTAGACGAAATTAAACACATTGTGTATATTTCAACCATGAATACACATGCTGTCTCTAATCAATCTCCAGTTTTCGAAGATATAAATCTCTTCGAATTAGACAAACCCTTACAAAATATTTTAACCCATTACAATGCAAATTGGGATTCCAATGTGATGACTAGCTATGGCAAAACCCTTGGTTCAGCCGAGTGGATTCGAAAAGGACATCAGGCAAATAATCATGCACCAATATTTCATAGTCATAATTCAAAGGGCCAACGAGTCGATGAGATAGAATATCATCCAGCTTATCATGAGATTTTAGGCTTAAGTATTGCGCAAGGTCTCACTTCTCAACCTTGGTCAACAACTCAGGAAAATGCCCATGTCGTGAGAATGGCTAAAACGTACTTAGCCACTCAAAATGAAGCAGGGACAGGTTGTCCGATCACAATGACCTTCTCGAGTGTACCAACTATCCAAAATAATTTTCCGCAAGCAGATAAATGGATTCCCAAAATATTAAACGCTAAATACGACCCTCGAAACAAACCATACTTCGAAAAAGAAGGTCTGACAATCGGTATGGCAATGACAGAAAAACAAGGTGGCACAGATGTTAGAGCGAATACGACAAGTGCAACTCCTTTAGGAAAATCTGGACGAGGAGAATTATATTCCATTTTTGGTCACAAGTGGTTTTGTTCAGCTCCCATGTGTGATGCTTTTCTGACATTAGCACAAACTCCAAAAGGACTATCATGCTTCCTATTTCCAAGATGGACAGAAGATGGAAACAAAAATAATTTTCGCATTCAACGACTCAAACACAAACTAGGTAACAAATCAAATGCATCCAGCGAAATTGAATTTGATGGAGCTCATGCATGGCTCATGGGTGAAGAAGGCAAAGGAATTGCGACTATTTTAGAAATGGTCACATTCTGTAGATATGATTGTATGATAGCTTCGACCTGTTTTATGCGTCGTGCATTATCAGAAGTCATTCACCATATTAGATATAGAGAAGTATTTGGAAAAAAATTAATTGATCAACCACTTATGCAACAGGTGGTTGCCGACATAGCCTTAGAATCTTATGGTGCCCTTGCGATGACAGCTCGTACTGCTCATAGTATAGATCAAACACACTCTTCAGAAGAGCAACAACTCTTAAGATTATTCACGCCTGTTGGAAAATATTACATTACCAAAAGAGCAAGTCCAATGATTGTAGAAAGCATGGAGTGCCTTGGTGGCAATGGTTATGTAGAAGACAATATCTTACCGCGCTTATACCGAGAAGCACCTGTCAATGCAATCTGGGAAGGTAGTGGAAATGTCCAATGTTTGGATGTCATGAAAGCAATCCGCAAGTCTCCAGATCTTTTAAATAATTTAATATCGTATTTAGAAATAGGGCTTGGCAAGAATGAATATTATGATTCTGCATTGTCAACTTTCAAAAACAAGAGTCAAGATTTATTAAGCAATGAAATCTATGCAAGACAGCTGAGTGAAAAGCTTGCCGTACTGATTCAGGCAAATGAGATCATGACATTAGCAGATGATTTAATCGCAGAATCATTTTGTAAATCAAGACTAGACAATCCGTCAAGCATGTATGGTTCTTCTACAATCCTACATGCACAACACATCATTAATTATAGCATGAATGTATAAGCAGATCATATCCATAAGCATTTTACTTTCCTATTTTTCATGCAGTCCTCCGGAAAGCGAATTGTATCATGACGTTCAAATCGCGAGAGACATATGGGGTGTGCCTCACATCAAGGGGAAGACTGACAAAGATGTAGTCTATGGTTTAGCTTGGGCTCAATGTGAAGACGACTTCATCACACTTCAAGAACAATTACTAGCAGCCAAAGGAATGCTCGGCGAAATAAAAGGCAAGGATGGTTTGATCATCGACTTTGGTGTGAAGTTCATGGGATTGCGAGAGGAAGTTGATAAAAGAATAGAAGACATTGATTTCGAACATACAGAACTAATACAGAACTACATCAATGCTGTTAATAATTTTGCTGCTATATATCCTGAGGAAGTTTTATTACAAGATGCCTTTCCTCTAACAGTAGAAGATGCGCTTGTTGGATTTCTGATGGGGATGGCAAACATTAGCGGAGCAGATGCACACCTTCAAAAAATTTTAACAAACAAACTACCAGATACACCACCAAGTGGATCTAATGCGATTGCGATAAGCGGAAAAAAAACTGACTCTGGAAAACCATTTTTAGCAATCAACTCCCACCAACCACTAGAAGGTTGGTACTCATGGTACGAAGCTCATTTATATAGTGATGAAGGCCTCAATATTTTAGGAGGTACTTTCCCCGGAGGCCTAATGGTATTCCATGGAGTAAATGAACATCTTGGTTGGGCTCAAACTGTCAATGCGGCCGACTTCACTGATGTCTATCAATTAAGAATGCATGAATCCAAAGAAGATCATTATTATTTTGATGATGAGATTTTAATGCTTGAGGAGAATTCTTATTGGTCGTGGATGAAAGTCGCTGGTCCTATAAAAATCCCAATTCGACAAAAGAATTATCAAAGTGTGTATGGACCAACTTTCAAAACTGAACAAGGCGTGTTTGCTTGGCGGACAACTGCTACAAGAGATGTCCGACTGAGTCAGCAGTGGTTTGCGATGAATAAAGCAAAAAATTTTACTGAATTTAAAGAGGCATTATCTCTGCTAGCGATTCCAAGTACCAATATTGTGTATGCAGATAAAGAAGATAATATATTTTACATCAGTAATGCTCGTCTTCCTAAGCGTAATCATAATTATGATTGGAGTGGTATTTTACCTGGAGATACCTCAGCGACATTATGGGAAGAAGACTATCTGTCTATTTCTGATTTACCGCAGGTCGAGAACCCTGAATCTGGCTATGTATTCAATACAAACAATTCACCATTTAATGCAACCGCTCCTGAAGATGATACTGATCAATCTCAAATAGATGTCATCAATGGTTTTTTAACAGAAGACACTAACAATAATCGGAGTGCTAAATTCCTATCAGAAATTAAAAAGATAGAAACGCTCAGCTATCAAGATTTTAAGAATATTAAATACAATACAACATACCCAGACAGTTTGCAATCTCCATATATTCTAAATCTTGAATTGATATTGAATTTAAATCCTGATGATCATCCTGAAATTGATGATGCTATTCGTATGTCCAATCAATGGAACAGGGACACAAAAATAGATAACACTTCGGCAGCATTCTTTTCTTTAAATTATAAAGCCCTTGAAAATGCACTCAAGGAAGAAGATAGATTTATAAGGGGACAATACATTACAGAAGCTGATGTCGTCAAGTCTATGACTAAAGCCAAAGATATTATGCTTTCAAAATATGGGAGAATCGACGTGCCACTAGGTGATATCCAAAGACACATTCGTGGTGATGTGAATCTCCCATTACAAGGTGGACCAGATGTGTTAGCTGCTATGTATATGAAAGAAACGGACAACAATCAATACAAAGGCATTGCTGGAGAATCATATATAGCATTGGTCCAATTTGGACCAGACGGACCTATTATAGAAACAGTAAATGCCTACGGTTCTTCTGCTGAACCAGATAGTCCTCACTATACAGACCAAATGGATTTATTCGTGAAGCAACAATTGAAGCCAATGAGTCTAGATATTGATAAAGCTATTGCAGAAGCAGATACTGTCTATTTTCCAATGCGAATTGTCAAAAATTAGACTTCGGCCAATATTTTAATTTTAAGCTTATGACTGTAATTGAATTTTACTATCTTCAATGATGTAACCGTAAGCTCTTACACCTTAACTGTATAGAACTTTTATATCTAGATTCTTTGCATGACATCTAGTATTCTTTACGCGATCAAAACCATCTACGAATCCCGCTGATTATTTCATTGATGCTCTTTTAAATTTTATTTTGTAAAAGCTCATAAAATAACTATGCTTTTTGGGGGTTTATACATTTCAAAACATCATATATAAGAATGTTAGATAGGATAATCCCATGAGCAAATCTAGTCATAGACGACATTTATAAGATTTTTATAATATTTTAACGCTTTACTATCAGCACTTTATGCATTAAATATAAAATTATATGTATATTAGCAATTGAATAGCTGTTTTCAATACAGTTTTTCAGACGAATATCAATAAATGACTTAAGCCAATTTGCGATGCTCAAATTATTTTTACGTTCTAGTCTTTTTACTTTGATTTTTGGATTATGTGTCCAATTTTCAACAGCGCAAGACATACATTATTCACAGTTCTATAATCCTGTATTAATCTTAAATCCAGGTAAAACAGGAATATTTAACGGTGACAAAAGACTTCTATTTAGTTATAGAGATCAATGGGCGTCAGTCCCCGTTCCGTGGCGCACATTTTCAGCCAGCTACGATCAAAAGTTTTATCCCAAAGCCGATAAACCTCACTTCTTTTCGGGTGGGGCCAGTTTTAATTATGATAGACAAGGTGATTCACAACTTAATCTTTCTAATCTAAATTTATATGGCTCATACTCTAAAATATTAAATACTAGAAACATAGTCACCCTAGGAATTGGCTTAGGATATGCGACTAGGGGATTTAATCCCTCAGATCTAACATGGGACAGCCAATGGACGGGAAGCCAATTTGATAATTCGATAGCATCAGGTGAAATATTTGATGCTGAAAGAATCAGCTTTCTTGAAAATGCGATTGGTGTTAATTACAGATGGCAAAAATCAAGTCGAAATAAATTTGATCTCGGTGTGGGTGTTTACCACCCTATTGAGCCAGGTGTTGCTTTTTTTAACAATGATGACATTTCACTTCCAAGAAGATTTAACGCATCATTAGAATATCAGACACCCTTATCAGAAAAGTTTGACATTCAATTTAATGCGCTCGGTCAAAAGCAAAACGAATACAATGAACTTCTCGGAAATCTACTCCTCAAAATTTATATGAATCAGGATAAAAAAGGTAAAGAATTTCAGCTGCATTTAGGAGCTGGATACAGAACCTCAAAATCATGGTTTCCTGTGGTTGCGATAGAAATGCAAAATCGTTACTACTTCTCATTTAATCTTGAACGCGATATCTCAGCATTCGAAGTCGAGACAAACGGAAAAGCAGGATTCGAAGCGCACTTTAGATATATTATCACTGACGTTAAACCAGTCAGATTAAAACTTTGTCCCATCTACTAATACAACTCTGAAGAAATGATTAGACCTATTCTACTATATATATGTATAATGGTTGTTCAGACACAACTCTTTGGACAATCAAAAACAGCCTTCCTTAAAGCAGCTGAAGACAGCTATATGGAAAGTGATTATTATTCGTCACTCATATATTATTTGGAAGCTCATGAATTTGATACAACTGCCATTGACATTACTCGAGCTGTTGCTGAATCAGCAAGAAAAGCTCATGTCTATAGAACTGCAGAATTATATTATCAAAGATTATTGGAGCTTCCCATCGAACAACAGGAAATTGAAGATTCTTTTTGGCTAGCCTTTAGCAAACATAAACAAGGTAAGTATGAAGAAGCCAGAAAATTATACTCTATATACTTGACAGAAAATGCGGAAGATGATCTTTATCTAACAAGGCGGGCCGAGAAAGAAATCAAATCTTGTGAATGGGCACAATCTGAAATCGCAACACCTAGAGAAAATATAGAAATCGAAAGACTCGGAGATCAAATTAACAATATAGAATTTGCTGAATTTGCTCCAGTCATTGATGGCGATGATTTGGTCTTCAGTTCACTTAGATATCGAAATCCAGCAACGAAAAACAGAGGCGAACAATTAATATCAAAAAGATTACAAACCAATCAAGCTGATTATATCGAAGAAATATACAACCAGCTAAGTCAAAAAGATTTGTTCGTAGGTCATACCGTCACAAATCAAACTAAATCAGAGATATACTACACCCTATGTGCTTATCAAAATGGGTACAATATATCATGTGATTTGTATTCAGCAAAAATAGAAAATGATGGTTCAATTTCTCAATCATTAAAACTCCCGGCTCCAATAAACCAAGAAGGATCCACTACGACTCAGCCAGCTTTTTATAAAAATGCAATCTCTGGAGAAGAAAGACTTTACTTTGTCTCCGATCGAACTGAAGGTGAAGGAGGATTTGATATATGGTATGTCAACTTAAACAATCTGTCCGATGCATCTTCCCCTGTTAATGCCAGCGAAATCAATACTGCTGATAATGAGATCACACCTTTCTATCACGCAGCCACAAATGAAATATACTTTAGTTCAGATGGCTATTTAGGCTTAGGTGGTTATGACATTTATAAAATGAATTTAGGTCAGGAAATATTTGAAAATCCTGCGCACTTAGGCTCACCAATCAACAGTAGCTACAATGATCTGTACTACGTCGTGAATGATAGCGGTAATGAGGCATACTATTCTACCAATCGGTTTAAAAATCAATTTCATGATAATGACACTGAACCATGTTGTTATGATATATACCGTGCTTCAGTTAACTCAGTCTTGATCCAATTAAATACAAAAACGTATGTCTCTGAAACGAATGATTCACTGCCATTCGCAACGGTAAATTTGTTTGATCTTCACACTGGAGATTTAATTAAAAATCTAACACCCTATGCTGGAATTGACCATGTTTTTGAATTGTCTTCAGATAACGAATACGAAATCATTGGTCGTAAAAAAGGATACGAACCAGATACAATTCGTGTGAGCACAATGGGCATCTATGAGACTCAAGAAATAGAAAGAAAACTATTTTTAGATCAGCTTTTCCAAGCACTTGAAATTACCGTTTTTGATGAATTCACATTCCAACCCTTAACAGGTACGACGATTACTTTAAAAAACGTGGACGATCCTTCGGCCAAAGATTTAGTATTTAATAATACTGCTGAATTTACAAAAGCTGATATCGATCCTGAAAGTACATATGAAATAATCATCACTAAAGATGGCTACGAGGACCAAAGATTTAAAATCTACCCAGGCACAGAATTAGATGGAGATGCACTACGACGAAAAGTATATATGAAGCCTATTCTCTTTGGCATCTATCTTCCTACCCTTCTGTACTTTGACAATGATAGACCGAATCCTCGTACACAAACTGAGACAACTAAAAAGAGTTATACTGAAGTATATCAACCGTATCTAGAAAGAAAATCTCTTTTCATAAGACAGATTCGAAATTCAAAATCTTATTCAGGTGACAAGCAAGCAGAAATAGATCGTCTTGAAATATTCTTTGAAAATGATGTCAAAGAAGGATATGCAACATTCCAAAAATTCTTGGAAGCAGTCCAAGATGAAATTGAAAAAGGCTTTGGTTTTGAAATCCTAATCAAAGGTTTTACTAGTCCACTTGCTCAAAATGACTACAATAAAAAACTAGGAAAGAGAAGAGTGAACAGCATTCTAAATGAAATCAGGAATTATCAAGACAATGCGCTATCAACATACATCGAATCCGGATTATTAAAATTGACTGATGTGTCTTATGGTGAGGATTTAGCACCATCTTCAATTATTGATAATCCAAGTCGACCAGCTGATTCCATATACAGCACCGACGCATCTAAGGAACGACGAGTAGAAATTATAGAAGTAAGACGAATCTTCAAAAACAGAAATTCACAATGAAAATGACTCATCTTTTTTCATACAAAAATATAGCTCGATATAACAGATTGTTATTTATCTGCTGTATCTGTACACTGTCTAGTATTCAATCACTGTATTCGACTCATATCGTCGGAGGAAGTATGCGATATAATTGTCTAGGTGACAATATATATGAGATCATACTTACAGTAAAAAGAGATTGTAATCTTGGCGCAGATGATGCACAATTCGATGATCCTGCACATGTTGGTATTTATAATATTAATGGGCAATTATTAGATTACCTAGCCTTTAATGGTCAACTATTACTACAGTTCGAAGGAGACAAAAATTTACAAAATGAAATTCAACAAGTTTGTTTTTCTAGCTCCAATGAAATCTGTGTGCATAGTACCGAATATAGAGCTACAGTAGAATTATCTCCAAACTCCAACGGATACATTTTGGCATATCAAAGATGTTGTAGAAATTCATCATTGAATAATGTGGTTTCGCCTTTGCAAACTGGAATGACTCTAAGCGTTGAATTATCAAGACAGGCATTACAAGAATGTAATTCCAGTCCTTCATTCGATCAGTCTCCAGATATATTTATCTGTGAAGGAGAGGTCCTAGAATTTGATGGTTCTGCCACAGATGCAGATGGCGATGAGTTAAGATACTCACTGTGTACACCATATTCAGGAGCTTCAGAAGATTGGCCACAACCAAAACCGGGAGCTGCTCCACCCTACGATCAAATTGAATGGGTTGACGGTTTTGCTGCAGGGAATCCTTTAGGACTAAATGCCGCAAGCATGAACGCAGAAACGGGTATGTTCACAATCATGCCTGAATCACTTGGCCAGTTTCTCGTCGGCATGTGTGTGGAAGAATATCGAGATGGCGAACTCCTTTCTATAACAACAAGAGAGTTTCAATATAATGTCGTACGTTGCTCTAATGAGATTGTCAGTAATTTTACTGTTGCACAAAACGGCTGTAGTCTAGATGGTGTTCAATTTACCAATGAGACCCCAGACGCATCTGATTATACTTGGTTCTTTAATTACCCTTCAACAGATCCCGCATTTATTTCAAATGATCCAAATCCAGTTTTTAATTATCCAGAAGCTGGCACTTATACTGTCAGACTTGTTACTAATTCTGACGGGACAGTTTGTGAATCAATCAGTGATAAACATATTACGATCTCAGATGCAGAAAGTACTGAGATAATATCTTCTATATTATTCTGTGATAGAAATACATATACTTTCAGACTTACAGACCCAGTAGCAGACAGAACTCAAAGGCAATGGATCATAAATATCAATGGAGAACAACAAAGTGCGACATCACAGTTCGTAGATGTTATTGTCAATAGAGATGAGCAAGTCGAAGTCGAATTGACTGCAACAAGTGAAACAGGCTGTGTCGAAACTCAAACACTTAATTTTAATTCGAATCTGATTGACTTTACTACAGATATCGTTATTTGTACTGCAACGCCTAACCAATTGACAGTAATTTTAAATCCAAATCCAATTACGGGATTAATCAACAATCCAATCGTATCTTATGAATGGAATGCTACAAATGGCAGCACTGTCGTTCAATCTTTTGACGAATCTCTAACATTAGATGTTGATTTTTCAGAAGTCCTCTGGGTTGGTCTCACGGTAGAATTTGAAAATGGATGTACCGCTGAAGTAGAAAGAAATATCAAACCGTTTGGGACAATAAGTCACTCAGCTCAAATAGAAACAATCGTCGGAAATACTGTTACATTCTTCAACAATGATCAAATCATCACGAATGTATTTGACAATCCAAATTCGGAATTACAGAATGAGGAAATTGTAAAAAAGGAATGGATTATCTTATCTCCATCCCAAGGTGAAATCAGTGGTGAAGGAAATAGTATCAGCTATACCACAGATCTTGATGAAACCATAGAAGTTATATATAGATTTACCACGGCAAGTGGTTGTACTTTTGAAATTAAACAAACTTACTCCTTTGCTGATCTGTGTGCAAGCATAGGTACAGATGAAGATATCTGTGCGATTTTAAATGCCGATCCAAATAATGAATTAGCTGATTTAGATTGTGACAATGATGGAATTGATAATGCAACAGAATGCGATAATGGTACAGACCCAAATAATCCAGATGATGCCTGTGATGCCGTATTAAATGGTAGTATAAATATCTGCGAATTACTCGCCTCAGATCCAAATAATCCTTTGGCAGTTCTTGACTGTGATAATGATGGCGTAGATAACATCACAGAGTGTAATAATGGAACTGATCCAACTGATCCAGTCGATGCTTGTGTAGCAATCGATCTAGGAGACTTAGATATCTGTGCACTTCTATCTCAAAATCCAGATAGTGGATTGGCGATGTTTGATTGTGACGGCGATGGGATTAATAACATCACAGAATGTCAAAATGGAGGTAATCCAAATGATCCAACAGATGCTTGTATTTCTATTATTAATGGAGACTTAGATGTCTGTGGATTATTAACAACATTTCCTGATTCACCAGTCGGAGGATTAGACTGTGATGGCGATGGTTTTAATAATGCCGATGAATGCATAGCAGGAAGTGATCCTAATGATGGTTGTGATATTCCTGAAGGTCAGTCGATTGATATCTGTGCCATTCTTGAAGCAGATCCCAATAGCCCACTTGCGAATTTAGACTGTGACAATGGCGGGATAGATAATGCGACCGAATGTCAAAATGGCGGAAATCCGAATGACCCCAATGATGAATGCACTGTTATACAAAATGCAGGAATCGATATTTGCGCTTTACTCAGTGAAGATCCAAATAGCCCTATTGCTAATTTGGACTGTGATAACGATGGTGTTGATAATGGTACAGAATGTAGCAGTGGGACTAATCCACTTGATCCATCTGATGGATGTATCGGATTACAAAATGCTGGAATTAATATCTGTACATTCTTAAGCGAAAATCCCAATAGTCCAGTCGCTACACTTGACTGTGATGGTGATGGCGTTGATAATATTACGGAGTGTAACAATGGTACAGATCCAAATGATCGAGATGATGCTTGTCTAGCTTTAGAACTTGCAGGCATTGATATCTGCACTTTCCTCGGTCAAAATCCTGGTCATCCAGTTGGTGAATTTGACTGTGATAATGATGGTGTAAATAATATAACAGAATGCAATAATGGAACAGATCCAAATAATTCTAATAATGCATGCGACATGTTAGAAGCAGGATCAGATATTTGCCAACTATTGGCAACAAATCCATCTAATGAATTGGCAAATGCCGATTGTGATGGCGATGGATTTTCAAATCTAGATGAATGTGCATCTGGGAGTGACCCATCAGATGGATGCGACATTCCAGATGGTGAATCAATTGACATTTGTGCCATTCTTGCTACAAATCCAAATAGTCCATTAGCTTCAAATGATTGTGATGGTGATGGGTTCACCAATCTCGATGAATGTAATCGTGGTAGCGATCCTGCAGATGGTTGTAGTATTCCAGAAGGAGAAACAATTGACATATGTGCAATTTTGGCAGCGGATCCGAATAGTCCAATTGGTCTTTTTGATTGTGACAATGGAGGTATAAATAATGCTATAGAATGCAGTAATGGAGGCAATCCAAATGACCCTGATGACGACTGTATGTCAGCATTCGACCCTGCAGTAGATATCTGTAATATTCTAACTGAAAATCCAGAAAGTCCGTTAGGCATGCTGGACTGTGATGGTGATGGATTCTCAAATATAGATGAATGTAATGCTGGTAGTGATCCAGTCGATGGCTGCGACTTTCCAGGAGATGGGATACTTGATATATGTGAGATTATAGCAGCTGACCCAACGAGTCCGCTCGGCATGTTTGATTGTGATGGTGATGGGTTTTCAAATCTTGATGAGTGTAATCGAGGAAGTGATCCAAATGATGGTTGTGATAATCCTGAAGGAGAGACGATTGATATCTGCGCAATTATTGCAGCTGATCCTGATAGTCCGCTTGGCATGTTTGATTGTGATGGTGGTGGCATTGATAATGCAACAGAATGTGATAATGGTGGAGATCCAAATGATCCAAATGATGAGTGCTTATCTGCTTACGATGACTCTGTAGACATCTGTGCCATACTCGCAGAAAATCCAGATAGCCCGTTAGGAGCGCTAGACTGTGATGGTGATGGTTTTACAAATGCAGAAGAATGTGATCGAGGAAGCGATCCCGCTGATGGTTGTGATTTGCCAGATGGAGAGACGATTGATATCTGTGCGATTCTTGCAGCTGATCCTGACAGCCCACTTGGGATGTTTGACTGCGACGGTGGTGGCATTGATAATGCAACTGAATGCGAAAACGGTGGTGATCCTAATGATCCAACTGATGAATGCTTATCTGCCTTTGACGACTCTGTAGATATCTGTGCTATACTCTCAGAAAATCCAAATAGTCCTTTAGGTGATTTAGATTGTGATGGTGACGGATTTACAAATGCTGAAGAATGTAGCAGCGGAAGTGATCCTGCAGACGGTTGCGATTTACCGGAAGGTGAGACTATAGATATTTGTGCGATTCTTGAGGCAGATCCAGATAGTCCATTAGGGATGTTTGATTGTGATAATGCAGGAGTAGACAATGCGACTGAATGTGAAAATGGTACAGATCCAAATGATCCGAATGATGAATGTGAAGCGATTACAGATGACTCATTTGACATTTGTACATTCCTTGAAGAGAATCCAGATAGTCCACTAGGTGCGTTAGACTGTGATGGCGACGGTGTAGATAATGCAACTGAATGTCAAAATGGTACAGATCCAACCGATCCAAATGACAACTGTCCGACTGGTGTTAGTATTGACATTGGTGAAGGATTAGGTATTCCTGCTGTCATTTGTGCAGGAGTCGATACGCCAATATTTGTAACAGTTGATTCTCAAGATTCACTGTTCTTTGAATGGGCACCTACAGATTGTATCGTATCTGGAGCTATGACTACTGCACCGGTGATTAATGTGACTGCTGACAAGCAACTTCAGTTAAGAGTATTAAATGAGAGCATTGGTTGTGAAAGTATTATAGATGTTCCACTAGACATTTCTGATCCGTCTGTCCTTATAGAATTTGATCCAATATCTCCCGTTAATGTAGGTGATGATGTTGAAATTTCTGCGATTCCAGTTGCGACCGATCCAACGTTCAATTGGAGTAATGGAGAGACGAGTGAATCATTTGAAAACACGATAAGTCAAACAGAAACATATACAGTAACCATCACAGATGCATTCGGATGTGAGGCGACTGCATCGACAACTTTAGATGTCAATGCAGCCTTATGTGATGCTTCTGGAATTTTCTTACCGAATTCTTTTTCTCCTAATGGTGATAATCTAAATGATATCTTATTCGTCAGAAGTAATGCTATAGAAACGTTAGAATTCAGTGTATTCGATCGATGGGGACGAGAAGTATTCAAATCAAACTCAATAGATGTAGGCTGGAATGGAAGATGGCAAAATGATGGTGACGAATTAGCACCAGATGCTTACGCATATTGGATAAAAGCAACATGCTTTTCTGGCGAAGAATTTGTGCAACAAGGAAATGTTTCGATAATTCGATAGTTCTATAATGTTATCATAGCAAATAATAAAAAAGTTGGCTTCAGTTTTTCTAAATTGATGCCGACTTTTTTTTTATTCATTTACTAATAATACCACGTAGCCACAGAATACATCCCGTCGCGGTTCGCCTTCCAAATTCAGATGCAACCTTTATATTTGTTATCCGTCTTTACATCAAACAAATTATTTAATTTAAAATTTTAATCAAACGACATGAAACTATCCTTGATCATAAGCTTCTCCCTTTTATATACTTTCAGTGTATTTTCCCAAGACAAAGTGATGGACTTATCAGACTTCCAAGAACTTTCAGCTTCTACAAGTGTAAAAATTGATCTAATCCAATCCAACGAAAATAAAATTGAAATAGACATCGTCAAAGGTGACTTAGAAGATTTAAGAATTGAAGAATCTGGAGACCAACTTAAGATTTATTGGAAGAGTAGAAAAGGCCCAAATTGGGGAAATAACAGAAAGGCAAACATCACTTTATACCACAATGGATTCGATGAAATAGATGTCAGTGCTGGTGCTAATGTATATTCTAATGATGTCATAAAATCAGATGAATTTGATGCACATGTAAATAGCGGAGGCAGTCTTGAGCTAGAGTTAGATGCTGGAGAAGTCGATGTGCATGTAAATTCTGGAGGAAGCTTTAAAGCTGAAGGAGTCGCAGAAACTTTAGAAGTGGATGCAGATTCGGGAGGATTCTTTGGTGGTTATAAATTAAAAGCTAAACATGTTGATGCAAGTGCGAATAGTGGTGGTGCAGCTAAAGTCTTTGCTTCAGAATCTATTAAGGCAAGAGTTAATTCTGGTGGCTCAGTAAAATATAAAGGCGAACCTAAAGACAAAAATCTTAAAAAAGATAAATGGTCAGGTGGGTCAATCAGTGAATATTAATTAATGAATGAGCGTTTTTTCAGCCATGATAGCATCTGTTATCATGGCTTTTTTTATTATTAAACCAGTTCTAGATTGTTTCGAGTTATTAGACTTTGTTATTTGAAAAATCTTTTGTCAAAAGGAAATCTTACCGCTTCTACGATCTTAATCCTTTTAAATACTTTATGGAATGGATTTATCAAGATATTAAAATCGCCTTTTACGACAGCGGAAGGCACTTCTAATAAAGGATATTTATTCTCTACAATAAATCTATCTCCAACTTGTCTGGTAACCGCTCTGTACTCAAAATTCAAATTCCATAAACGAGATAATTCACTTTCTGAAATTGATTGTACAGAAGCCTTGTCTGGTATAAAAATGCTCAACATAAAATAATCAGCAGGAACTTCTTTCATATCCAGATGCACCAATAATTCTGTCATCGCCAAAGCACGACTTTTTGCTGTATAAATGAGCTCTGTCCCAGGACTGTTCCATCTTGCTCCATACCTTGATGCTCCTACTCCATTTAATTCTTCTTTATATTTTGCTCTAATAAGTCTGTAGACCATCATGCGAAAATCCCGTGCTCGATATGATGAAGCTCTGTGATAACCATATCCTTCCCGTATGAAGATTGCATAAGGTCTATTGGCCTCATATCATTAAAGATGAACTTTTTATTATAAAACCATAATTGAAACTTATCCGCAGAACCAAAAACCTCTAACCCTACCTGTATGACCTCTACAAATGCAAGTACCTTCTCAGTATAAATAGGCTTTAGAATAGTCGGCTCCTTTTGATAACGCAGCATAGTCCGATATGGAATATTCGTAACTGCACACCAATCAGTCAAATTAAATGGCATCGCATCAACTAAGGAGAATAAATATTCACTACTCATCCCATGCTGTATGAAAGATAAAATAGTCATGCGACTATCGAAGAGTTTATCAAAACTCATTGGACGTCCATAAGCTGCTGCGGACTCAGCTACTATATCTCCGCTGTCTGCTTTATCAGCGATTGTCTGGACTCGATTCAGCTCTTGTTGTAATTTATCTAAAAGTTCTTTTGAATTTAACATACGCCAAATGTACGATATATTTTTCGATTTGGCACAGATCTGAAAATATAGTCATCTTCGTTTTAAAAAGAGATGCCAAGGTAAAGCGGAATAAAGTACCGACGCGATACATCTCGTCTCAACAAAAAACCACGATCCTTTAAAGTATCACTACTCTTTTTGTTGCAAAACGATCTCCATTTCGCAAATGCAAAATGTAAATTCCTGGAGATTGATCCAAGTTTATAAAATCCCCTGACTTGACTTGATTAAGTTCCGTCAACACTTTACCGTCAGTTGTCAAAATTTTCAATTCAATATCATTCAATTTTCCAGGTAAGTATATTCGAATGCCACCGTCTAAAACTGGATTCGGGAATATCTCGATTTGACTCAAAACTGGATCTTGCGTAGCACTTGTTATATCGGCATTCATCGTAAAAGACATATCATCATCTAATTGAATAATAGTGTCTTTTTGTGTTCCATTGTGAGTGAAACTAATATTATACTTTCCCTTAAAAGCTCTAGATGAGACGATTCCATTTGCATCAGAATTAACTGTCTCATCTGTCCACCACTCATCAAAAACTTTGTCAACAAATGTTTGACCAGCGGGCTTAATATTCCAGTCAGAATCAAACATCAATGCATTAGATTTCCAATGATTATTATCCCAAAATCCCCACATAATAAATGCATCTACTCCAGGATGGCTAAAGATCATTGTCAGAAAGTCTGATGTATATTGAGCAGCTGTTTCTTGATCAACTGAAGGCTCGATATCAAATTCAGTGATCTTCATCCTAACATTATATCGATCATAAAAATCATTTAGTACACTTTCAATTTTATCGATCGAAGTCGGAATTGATCCAATGTGGCACTGAAAGCCTATGCCATCAAAGCCAACATCTCCAGCTGCCATTTCATCTAAGTATCCCTGATATCGCTCTATGACTGCCGGCGAAGAACCACCTCCAGATAGGACGATATAATCATTTACATAAAATGTTTTATTAGGAGCTATAGATTTTGCTTGAGCAATAATTTCCTGATATAATTCTCTTCCATTCTCATATCCAGAATTGCCTTGATAAAACATTTCAAGGTCTCGATTTGTCGTAATTTCATTTAAGATATCCCATTCTCCTAAATTTTCAGATAGGACTGGATCAGTGAGCATTTCCTCTAGTCTGCCTTTGATCCGATCATTTATATAACTAACAGAATTGCCTTCTATATCGCTTGGTAGATTATCATAGCCTGGCCATACAAGCACATGACCTCTCATTTCGACTCCATTTCGAGTTAACCATTCGAGAGCATTTTTCGTTTGAGTGGGTGAGCCGATCCATTCTTCTTCCCAACCATCCCATTTAAGTGCATTTTCATTAACACCTACATTAAAACCATGACCTTTTCCGTCAAGGTCAGTAATCTTACTAAGATATTGCTCATTATAATCTCGACCATCAGGGAAACGTCCCAATGCAAATGCAGAACCAAAGCCAAATGAATGTTCCTGCATCGTCACATTAACCGCAAGGCCTTCAATTGGCAACCCATCTTGGTCAACGACTGTAATATCTAAAATAGCTTTTCTGATTTCTTCAATACGATCTGCAGCAGATGATCTCCAAGATGCATCAGCTTCATTGCCTCCATAATTTAATGGTAAAAAACTAGATGGTAAATCATCCAATGCAGGAGTCTGTCCATAATTGAGCGCTGTAAATCCACCAATATCGATATTTTGACTTTCTGTTGCTAAATGAAATCCCAAGGTCATTGCATCTACTTGGAACGTTTTTGAAGATTTGAAAGAATAAAAATAGGAAGTCCAATCACTTGTCAATTCGAAAAAATTAAAAAACTCCTTATCAAATGTTGCTCCATCTTCACTAAATGCATTGACAGAACCTGTCGGACTATTTCTCCTTGCCCAAAAGTGAACAATAATCGCATCGCCTTGATTGACTTGAGTTATATTGCTAATTCCATAGCCAGCATCCCAAGGATTATTGCCTGCTATTGGAACATCAATACTTGTATAGTTAGAAAAGCCTAATTCGCCATCAGAAAATTCTGTTGCCTGCACATCTCCATAGGTATATTTATTTTGTACAATGTCATCTTCAGTATCGTATAGAACAAAACTGTGACCTTCTAAATTATACTCATCACTTAAAAAATTAATCAAATCTGTGTGATAGCTATCTTGAGCATTTAGCAATGAAGCTACGATCAAGAGAAGAAAAAGTAGATTTTTTTTCATGTTTGAATCTTATTATTTTTAATATACTGAGTTCTACTGACAATGTATGACACAGGTCTTCTATTTCCTTCGACCTCCGTAAAGTCAAATTGACTTTCTTTTGGATATATCTAAATGGATTGAGTGTCCCTTTGAATTTAATTTAAAATCTATTAAAAAATAAAGTAATCATGATGAGATCCTGAATATAGCCTGCCTACCAGTCTGGCGTTCAGGATGACACTAGCCTATTTTTCTTTAACGATACTAAACTAGTTTGGATTGGCATGTCACCTTAGACTAATAAAAATCATGTTGAATAAATACAATTCATAAAATGAAGTCCATTATGAGTCACATTCCTTAAAATTCTAATTTTCTGAGAATGATATCTACTCTCCTATTTCGGAGTTTTCCCTCCCAGTTGTCATTATCGAAATTTGGTGATTGCTCTCCAAAATCCCCTATGGACATATTCACTAATTCAGTATAAAAATTTTCTAGCAAATACAATGTCGATTCACTCCGCATTTGAGATAAATACTTATTGTATGAAGCGCTTCCAATATTGTCAGTATGGCTTTCGATTCGAATTTGATATTGATGGACATTCTCAATTTTCTCTAACCAATCATAAACCTCAGCCCCTTGTTCCTCATCTATATAGTAACTCCCACCACCAAAATAGATACTCTTAATCAGTACTTTGTCATCAAGTTTTTTTGTATCGACATCTTGCGAAAAGACAAATGACCATTGGCAACTAAAAAATAATAGAAGGAGTATTCTCATGTCTCCGCCTAAGTTAATATTTAGAGTGTAAAATTGCAATGGTAGCGTCATATTCTCAGACTAAATCAGAGCTATTGTCATACAATGTCAATTGATAAACTACGATGACAATATCATGATCAAAAACACATCAGCCTAAAATCAATTACGACTTCTAACAATTTCTCCCTCTGGTCTTTTAACGATTTTAATATGTCGGACAGAATTACCCAAATTAAATTCTACTAAATACTTACCTGCAGCTAATGGTTTAGTCTCAATAAAAAATTCTTGAGTCTGAGAGATAGACTTAATAAATCCAGATTCATCAAATGTTTTTAGAACAGTCTTCTCAGCATTTAAAAATTTAATCTGCTGAATGATCTGATTTGGATCTTGGTATCTGATTAATACTGTACCATCTGATTGAGGTACACTTTGGATAAAAAATCTTGAGTCTTTCATACGACTGTCAAGTACTTTAAGATCTTCTTCGACCGCGACTTCTGCATACACCTTTTTTAAGTATTGGTCATTTCCATGAAATGGAGTACCAACACAATTTTGTATATCTGCTAAAAACTGAGCTCCATCTTCCACTTCAAATCCTGTCAATAACTCGACACTGTTACCCGCATAATAGATCACATTTCCCGCAAGGTCAATTAAACCATCAGAAGTAATCTCTTGATCGACATTATAAATCCCATCAGGGATAAATGTGAGTGCAGGATCACTTGGAATATATAAAATATTAGGACAGTCTGTTGTACTAAATGGCATCATTGCTGATGAAACTGTAAACCCAGTCCCACAATCGGTACTCACTTCAAATTCATAATCTGAATCAGGTAACAAGCCTGTCACGACATGAGAGTTGGTATTGACAACCACTGAAGTCCAATTTGGATCGCCGGCTTTACGATACCATAATGTATACTGTAAAGCGCAAGGCATTGGAGTCCAATTTAATGTTGCTGTCAATGCAGTTACATTAGCAGATAGTCCTGCTGGTGCACTACATGCCACTTCATCAACTCTAAACTTATATGGTATTTGCCAACTAGACGTAACAAGACCTTCATGTGTTACTCTAACAAAATATCTACCTGGTGCATAACAAGTGCTATTCAAACTAACTTGTTGTAGTGCCGCTCCACTAGCCCATGCGCTTGAATACATTGGTGCATTTACATTTGAATAATCAGATGGTGGTGTTGTATATACATCCACACGACCAGCATGAGATGGATGTGGAGTGACGAATGCTTCAAGACCAGGCGTGTTCGCTACAAGATCAAAATAGAACCAATCTCCATCAATTGTATTATTTGCTGTTCCAGTATATTCTGAATCTGTCGGTACAAAATCTCCGCGTATAGATGCAAATGCAGAATAGTCAATACCAGTTTTTATCTCATAGGCAAAAAACGGATAATCTGCTTCATCGAGAACACGGAGTATGTCATCTACATCTCCAGTTTGGTTTGTATGAAAGACATTATTGGCACTATGTACACGAGATGATAATCTATGGTCAACTCCATCCGAAGGTGCGGGGATACTAGATCCGTTTTGGAAGTCACCAGTACTTCCACTTCCTCCAGTATAGATCCATTGGCGTTCATCCGCCACTACACCATCGCCACCATTAAACTGAAATAAGGTGATATCAAAACCAGAATAAGATGTATAGTATGAATAATTAACATTAGTTGGTAGTGGCATAGATGGATTGTCATATGTTCCATTCCATGCATCTCCGCCTCCAGCTACATTTAAACTTGAAATGATATTCGTATCATAATCGCCATCACAATCAACATCTGCACTTTTAAAATAGTTATCGTCAACATGATCGTCTTCTGGTCCAAAGAATAAATATGGTGCAGCATCTCTTGGACTAAATACGCCTGTTGAATAACTAAACCGGAGATCTCGAACAGCCTCAGACGTTTCATCAAAATCAAAGAGGGATCCCAAGTTTCCTAAACTAGCATTACTTCCTCTATGAGGAGTACCTGTCGTGATTAGCTTAGCTACTTTATGTCCATTGACTGGATCAGATGGATCTACCCACCAAGTATGTGATCCATTTTCAAATCGTTGTAAATATTCTCTACCTGCTAGTCCACCCATCGAATGTCCTATCAGTACTACTTTTGATTTTGTCGGATTAGCTTGGAGTATTGCAGCTATTGCTTGCCCTACTGCCCAACCTTGCTTTTCTATAGAGGATTGATTACTATCAGATTCTCCATTTGGAGGATCATTAAAATTCAATGCTGGATTATTCTGATCTAAATTCCAAAACCAATCAAAGTCGATCGCATAAATGCAACCCGGCAATAAATCATTCGGATTACCAGCAAACTGAAACAAGGCATCATCATCAGCATTCAAAGGGATGCCATCAACTCCATATGCGTTACTTTGTGTCGTGGCATTTAACACCGCATCATAGCGATCGCTTAAGCCACCCCATGCTGTTATAAAGTCCGCATCAGTATACAGCGGATCCCAAGAGGTGTAATCGCCAGTCCAGCCATGTATTAACAATACTGGATAAGCACAATCACATTGAGCTTTACTATCAGATTGCATCGAAAAAATAAATATCGTTGCAATTATAAATCGTGGAAATTGATCTTTCAAGAGGTTTTTTAAACGCGCCATAGTATTTTAGATTAATACGGCTTTTTGAGATCACCTCAAGTTAACAATAAATGTTTTATCTGTCTTATAACAAATTGTACTTTTCGAAATAAAATTGACGTCATTATTAGTAAAAATGACGCCAAAATTTAAACTTCTCTCAATTCTTTGTTCGGCACTTTGTACAGGGCTATCGATGTTTGATGCAGCTGGTATCATTTTTTATGCATTAGTTATACACACATAATAGTTTGAATGATCGCTCAATTACCACCAAATTTTAAATAGTGTAATAAAAAGGATGAATTTTACTTAGAATCTTCTGCATCTCTCTCGCGGGAAGCTCCTAAATAGGAGACTATGGTATTCGATAAGAAAAATTATATTTATACATAATGAGCCTTATTACTACTGTAGCATGTAAAAGTCTTGAAAGGACGACATCTTACAAGGTAGGACGAAGTCCTACCGAACAGTGAATACATAAACACTCAGTCCTGAAGGGACGATATTGATACCCCAGATCACATCATATCTTTGATTGCACTTAGAATATCACGCCGACTAATCTGGCCAACTAACTTATTATTGTCATCCTTTACTAATAATCGTTTATATGGCGACGTGGAGAATACATATGCAACATCCATTATGCTGTCATGGACACTACAAGATTTCATGACATTTGACATATAGTTAGATACTGTTTCAGGACCGACAGGCCTTCGATTATAGACAGATCCAAAAAGCACATTCAAACAATCTTTATCGTCGATTAAGCCAACGACCTCGCCATTATTATTGAGTACAGGTGCTCCAGATATTCGATGTTGGAGGAGAGAATTAATTGCTACACTTATGTCCATGTCTGGCTTGAATGTGATTAAGTCTTTGGTCATATATTTTGTGACAGAAGGTGCCTCATTTTCATTTTGCACCAATGTATCTACTGATCTGTTTTGGAAATTTTTCATTAGTATTTTTTATTAAAATACGAAAAATATCCAAAAATACTAATATCATTTTGCCAGGCACTCTAAATTCAAAACATTTGAAATGAATATATCGAATATATGATTTTAAAAATAAGAGTAAATATTCTTAAAATAATAATCGACTACCTGCTTTTAAATCACGAACCTCTTGACCATCAAAGACTTGCTGACCATTCACGAAAGTACTCACAATAGAACATGGAAATGTAGTCCCTTCTAAAGGCGACCATCCACACTTAAATAAGATATTATCAGCATGAACGGTATAGCTTTTCTCTGTATTGACAAGGACCATATCGGCCCAGTATCCTTCTCTCAAATATCCGCGATTCTTAATTCCAAAACAATCAGCGACAGCATGACTCATCTTCTCCACCACTCGCTCAATCGAAATCCGACCTGCTTTCCAATAATCTAACATAATTAATAAACTGTGCTGCACCAATGGTAATCCTGAAGGAGCTTGTCCATATGGCTTTGCCTTTTCTTCCATTGTATGTGGCGCGTGATCTGTAGCGATGACATCAAAATGATTATCTAACAGTGCCTCGAATAAAGCCTCTTGGTGTTTTTTTGCCTTAATGGCTGGATTACATTGAATCTTAGTTCCTAATCTTTCATAATCATCTGCATTAAAATATAAATGATGGACACATACTTCAGAGGTGATGCGCTTCTCTTTTAAAGGTATGGTATTATCAAACAAAGCGATTTCATCTTGGGTAGAAATATGTAAAATGTGTAATCTGGTATTATGTTTTTTCGCCAAATCAACAGCCATTGAGGACGATAAGTAACAGCCTTCTACTGATCTGATAATCGGATGATGATCAGCTGTCGGAGACTTGTCTTCCCATAATGCTTTGTTGCGCCTGATCGTTTGTTCGTCTTCACAATGTGTCGCAATCAACATCTCTACATTAGAAAACAAGTGGTCCAAAGTCTCACGGTTATCTACGAGCATATTACCTGTGCTACTTCCCATAAAGACCTTTACACCACATACTGTATTGGCATTGGTCTTAAGGACTTCTTCTAAATTATCATTCGTCGCCCCCATATAAAATGAGTAATTCGTAAATGAAGAATCTTTAGCTATCTGATATTTATCTTCTAATAGCTCTTGAGTGGTGGCAGTTGGTTTTGTGTTGGGCATCTCCATAAAACTAGTCGTACCTCCAGCAGCAGCAGCTTTTGATTCACTAGCAATATCAGCCTTGTGAGTCAACCCCGGCTGTCTAAAGTGGACCTGATCATCGATCACACCTGGCAACAGATGCAATCCATATCCATTTATTTCTGTAGCTTCTGTTGTATTAATGATGCCTCCCACTTTTTCAATGCGACCATTTTTGACTAATAGATCGCCTTCAATGATCTGTCCTTCATTAACAATTTGTGTATCCTTTATTATTATTTGACTCATAGTTCTACTAAGGTAAATGAATTAAGTAATTTTGTAGCGTGATGAGAATAAATCCCTTTGCAAAAAAAATTGGAATACTTGGAGGTGGACAACTCGGTAAAATGTTATATCAAGCCGCTACGCCTTTAGACTTAAACGTACACTTTCTGGATCAAAGTGTCGAATTTCCAGTTGGAAAAATATGTCCGCATTTCACTGAAGGCAGTTTCAAGAACTATGAAGATGTGATGCTATTTGGTAAAGACAAAGATGTCATTAGCATTGAAATAGAAGCAGTCAATGTAGACGCGCTTAGAGACTTAGAAAAACAAGGAAAGGATGTGTATCCACAGCCAGAAGTCATTGCACTGATTCAGGACAAAGGTCAGCAGAAGCAATTTTTTGAAGATTGTAAAGCTCCATCCTCAGCATTTTCCATTATCGAATCACTAGCAGATTTGACAGAGAAAATTTCTGAAGGTTCTATTCTTTTTCCGTTTGTTCAAAAATTAAGACGGGATGGCTATGATGGCCGAGGTGTACAAATCATTCGAAATGAATCTGACTTAAAGAAAGCATTTGACGCGCCTTCTGTTATAGAAGATCTTGTCAATATCAAAACTGAAATATCTGTCATTGTCGCAAGGCAGTCTGATGAAGAGTTTGCGATATATGATCCCGTTGAAATGCTTATCGATCCTTCAGCGAATCTACTAGACAGACAAATCGCTCCGGCACGTATCCCTCTCGAACTTGCAGAAGAAGCAAAAAATCTCGCTTCACAAATTGCCTACGAATTACAAATCGTGGGCTTGCTGGCAGTAGAAATGTTTATTGACACGAATGATAATCTTTGGATTAATGAGCTAGCGCCGAGACCACACAATAGCGGTCACCATACAATCGAAGCTTGTCAAACCTCTCAATATGAGCAACACTTAAGGAGCATTTTAGGATTGCCGCTCGGAGATCCTTCGATGTTAAGTCCAAGTTTATTGATGAATGTCTTAGGGGAACTCGATCATACAGGCCCTGCCTATTATGATGGTTTATCAGAATGCTTGTCGATAGATGGTGTCCACGTCCATTTGTATGGTAAGGCAATCACAAAGCCAATGCGTAAAATGGGTCACATCAATATTGTGGATTCAAATTTAGAGTCAGCACAATTAAAATACGAGCACATTAAGTCAACATTAAAAGTCATTAGTTATGAATAAGCCATTAGTGAGTATCATCATGGGATCTGATTCTGATCTGCCTATCATGAAACAAGCAGCAACTATTCTGACTGAGTTGGGGATTCCATTTGAAATAACGGTAGTCTCTGCACATAGAACGCCTGAGCGTATGTTTGACTTTGCGAAGGCAGCTGCGGGTCGAGACATACAAGTCATTATTGCAGGTGCAGGTGGTGCCGCTCATTTGCCTGGAATGGTGGCTTCGATTACTCCATTACCCGTGATTGGTGTCCCGATTAAATCTTCCAATTCTATAGATGGGTGGGATTCTATTTTATCAATATTACAAATGCCAAATGGAATTCCTGTCGCAACAGTTGCGTTAAACGGCGCTAAAAATGCAGGAATTCTGGCAGCATCGATCATTGGTGCAGCAGATAAAAATGTACAGCAAAAAGTAGTCGACTATAAAAATAGTTTGAAGGACGCTGTTATATTAAAGGCTAAGAATGTGGAGGAGAAGTATTGAGCATAAAATGTGTAATAATTGTCTGTACCTTGATTTTTAGGATTAATTGATTACATGATTTTGATGAGAAGTGAACGTCAATTCATCTGTTACTTAAAAAATATAATATATACACGAAATAATTATAGACTATTAAAGCCATGATAATAGAACATCATGGTTTACACAATTTTACACAATGGAACACAAAGAACTAACACACATAATCATTGGTGCTGCAATGAAAGTACACAAGCTACTTGGTAATGGATTTTAGGAAGTAATTTATCAAAGGTCTTTAGCTATTAAAATGACTCAAATCAAATTAAGTT